>WBZR01002515.1_pt1 | contig 18625 bp, 19 predicted proteins | sample 5204231 | NCBI WGS metagenome assembly WBZR01 (sample SAMN12412403, study PRJNA552823) | activated sludge metagenome | isolation source: activated sludge from anammox sidestream of wastewater treatment plant... | place: USA: Virginia | collected 2017-08 | reverse complement strand
ACGCGAAATCGAGAATGGCGAATCCCGGCATGCCGCAGAGCAGGAGACCGCAAGGTCATCCCGCCGGGTTCGTGTCCCCATTCACCGCACCGAGACGAGCGCCGCGGGGCCCATGCCCCGCAGCCAGAGCCCGGACGGTGAATCCCCGCGCCGCATCCAGCGACGCGGGGTCTTTCGCAACTTGATCAAGGAGATCGTCATGGCAACTGCGAAGAAGGCTGCGGCCAAGAAAGCCCCGGCCAAGAAGGCCGCCGCGAAGAAGGCGCCCGCGAAGAAGGCCGCCGCCAAGAAGGCCCCGGCCAAGAAGGCCGCCGCGAAGAAGGCCCCGGCCAAGAAGGCACCCGCCAAGAAGGCCCCGGCGAAGAAGGCCCCGGCCAAGAAGGCCGCGGCGAAGAAGGCGCCGGCCAAGAAGGCGGCCGCCAAGAAGGCGGCGCCGAAGCGGCCGAGTGCCAAGAAGAAGGCGGCCAAGAAGGCTGCCCCGGCTGCCCCGGCTGCCCCCGCGGCCCCTGCGAAGACCACGTTGAACCCGGCAGCGGCTTGGCCCTTCCCGACCGGGAACAAGCCGTAGTCCAGCCTATAGGAGGGCGGCGACTACCGCGCCGCCTAATAGCTGGAGGGCCTGGTTTCGATCAGGCCCTTTTTTCGTCCAGACTCGCCCGACGGGGCCGCTGCAGCGCCAGGTAACGGAGAATCAGACAACAGCTACCCGCGGAGGAAGCGATGGACTCGCCGTACGAGTTGCGCCTGCGCCGAGCCCTTGGAGAAGCGCCTGATCCCGTGGCCCGCGCGCTGCTGCAAGCAGAATATGCTGCCTACCTTGCGCGCATTGGTGGCTTTGCAGACGCGGAGGCGATACTGCTCGAACTCCGTCGAGAGTTCGGCGACGGCAAGAGTGGTCGTGTCACGATCATGCTGATGCTTGGCGAAGGTCTCCTTGCGTACTTCCGAGACCTTGATCCGCTTTCGCAGGATCGGCTAGCCCGTGCTCACTTGTTGAGCGTGGCGGCGAGAAGCGGACCGCTGTCAGCGTTGACCTCCGCCTGGCTGGCGCACATCACTTTCAACCTGCACAGACACGAAGCGATGGCGCGCGCGATTAGAAGCTGCGTCGATACAGTGTCGGCAAGCGACGTGCAAGCGAAGTGCCGTCTGTCGTTGACACTCGGCGACGCGTTCCTGGTTTTGGGACAGCGCGCGATTTCTCGGGGGTGGTATTCGCGCGCACGGGATTCCGCAATTCAACTCGGAGACCACGCGGCGATTGGCGCGCTAACCTATAACCAAGCAGCCCTGTCAGCGTTTGGTTGTCGTCTCGCGAGCCTGGACTCGCCACTCGATGTGGAGATCATTGATAGCGTCGCAGCGGAAGTCAAGAGTGCGACGAACTATCAAGGGATAGCCCAATTGACATCGTTGCATCACCTCTTAGATGACGCAATGGCGTCTGTCTTCATCCTCCAACGGCGATTCGGTGACGCGTTGGTACCACTCGAGCGCGTCATCGCGGCGAATTCACCCGTGAGTCCGTCAGGGCATATGGTTACTACGCTATGCGATGCTGCGTTCTGCCAAGCGAGCTTGAGGCGTGAAGAGGAATTCAACCGGTTAATTGACCGGATCGACATGGCTCAACTCGCTCGTCGCACTGCAGATGATCGCGCGGTTGCCTATGGCGCGCTCCACAGTGCATTTTCCACCTTCGGGCGTCACGCGGAAGCAAAGAAATGTGAGCAAGAAATGCGCCGCGGCATTTTGGAGCATGGTGATCGAATCGCTGGGCTATCTGAAATATTGACTCCATTTCATGTGCCACAGTTGATCGATAAAAAGTGATTTGCAGCACGTGCCGAATGCTGCTGCCACAATCATGCAATGCGGCATAGCGGTTGCCTTCGAGAGTGGCTGACGGGGGAATCGTGATCTCCATTACTAGGATCGCCCTCCTCATGGGCTCCTCCTCCGATTGGGACACCCTGCGCGCCGCCGCCGAGGTGCTGGACGAGTTCGGCGTTGCGTACGAGGCTCGCGTGGTGTCGGCGCACCGCATGCCCGACGACATGTTCCGCTTCGCCGACGAGGCCGAGGCGCGCGGGCTGGCTGCGATCATCGCGGGGGCGGGCGGGGCGGCGCACCTGCCGGGCATGCTCGCGGCCAAGACGACGGTGCCGGTGCTGGGGGTGCCGGTGGCGAGCAGGCATCTGAACGGGCTCGACTCGCTCTATTCGATCGTGCAGATGCCCAAGGGTGTGCCGGTGGCCACCTTCGCGATCGGGTCGGCGGGGGCGGCGAACGCCGCGCTGTTTGCGGTGGCGATGCTGGCGCGCGAGGACAGCGCGCTGCGCGAGCGCCTGGCGGCTTACCGTCTGCGGCAGACCGAAGCCGCGCGCGCGATGACGCAAGAGCTGAAGAAGTGAATTCAGGAACGAGCCGCGTGGTTGCAGACGCGAGTTCGCCGTCGGTGCGCGGCGCGGCATGCGCGGCATCCGCATCGGGCGCATCCGCCGCGCCTGTCGCATCCGGCGCAGCGCCCACTTCCGCTGTACCGGAAGCCACCGCCGCACCCATCATCGCCCCGGGCGCGCTGCTCGCCGTGCTCGGCGGCGGCCAGCTCGGCCGCATGTTCGTGCACGCGGCGCAGCGGCTGGGCTACCGCGTGCTCGTGCTCGATCCCGACGCGGCGTCGCCCGCCGGCGCTGCGGCCGATCGGCACCTGCGTGCCGCCTACGACGACGCGCAGGCGCTGGCCGAAGTCGCGCGCTGCGCGGCGGCCGTGACGACCGAGTTCGAGAACGTGCCGGCGGCGGCGCTGCGCCGGCTCGCTCAGGGCGCATCGCCTGCCGCTGCGCTGCCGGTGGCGCCGCCGGCCGATGCGGTCGCGATCTGCCAGCAGCGCGCGCGCGAGAAGGCGCTGTTCCTGCGCACTGACGTGCCCTGCGCGCCGCACGCCGTGCTCGAGCGCGCGGCCGATCTGGACGCCGCCGCGCTCGACGCGCTGCTGCCCGGGCTGCTGAAGACCTCGAGTCTGGGCTACGACGGCAAGGGGCAGACCACGGTGACCACGCGTGCGGAACTGGCGGCTGCCTGGCGCGCCCTGGGCGGCGTGCCCTGCGTGCTCGAGAAGCGCCTGGAGCTCGCCTGCGAGCTGAGCGTCGTCGTCGCGCGCGGCCGCGACGGCGCTTGGGTGCACCTGCCGGTGCAGCAGAACCTGCACCGCCACGGCATCCTCGCCGTGACGCAGGTGCCGGCGCCCGACGTCGCGGCGGCGGCCGCGGCCGCGGCGCTGGCGGCGGCCGCACGCCTGGCCGAAGCGCTGTCCTACGTCGGCGTGCTGTGCGTCGAATTCTTCGTGCTCGCAGACGGTTCGCTGGTGGCCAACGAGATCGCGCCGCGCCCGCACAACTCGGGCCACTGGAGCATCGACGCCTGCGACGTCTCGCAGTTCGAGCTGCAGGTGCGAACGCTTACCGGCCTGCCCCTGACCCCGCCGCGCCAGCACTCGGCCGCGGTGATGCTCAACTTGCTGGGCGACCTGTGGTTCACGCGCGGCGCTGCCGCGCCGCAGGCGCCGCGCTGGGAACGCGTGCTGGCGCTGCCCGGCGTGCACCTGCACCTGTACGGCAAGAGCGAAGCGCGGCGCGCCCGCAAGATGGGCCACCTCACGATCACCGCGGCCGATGCCGGCAGCGCGCGCGCGGTGGCGCTCGAAGCCGCGCAGCGGCTGGACCTGCCGGCGTTCTGAGTAACCAGGAGATCCGGCCATGAACCAGGTCAGCACAGGCTTCACCAGCCCGGCGTCGCCCGGGCCCGGGCGACGGTGGCGCGCAGGGCGCGCCTTCGCGTGGCCGCTCGGCGTGCTCGTCTGCGCGGCGCTGGCGGCGACGCCGGCGGCGCAGGCCGCGCAGACGGCGAAGGCGGCGGTCGCGCAGGCCGCACCGGCCGCAGCGAAGTGGCAGCCCGACGCCGTGCTGACCCAGGTGTCGACGCTGCGCGGCCAGGGCGACGGACGCGCCGCGAGCTGGCTGTGCAGCTACTACTCACCCCAGGCCAGACGCAGTGCGATCGTCACCGTGCGCGACGGCGGCAAGGTCGAGCTCGAGGCCGACGTGCGCAACACCGCGGTCGACGCGATCGGCAAGGACTTCGTCGACAGCGATCAGGCCGTGGCCGCAGCGGCCAAGGCCGGTCTGAAGTTCGACAAGGGCGCCAGGGATCTCGGGCTCGGCCTCGTCGTCGGCAACCAGGCGCTGGGCAAGCCGCGCCTGTTCTGGTCGGTGACATCGATGGGCGACAAGGGCGCGTCGTCGGTCACGCTCGACGGCAAGGATGCCGCGTTCGTCAAGCGTGACGACGTCAAGTTCTGACCCGGCGGACTCGGGCGCGCGCGGTCGATCGGGCGGGACGAACGGAACCCGGCGATGACCGTGCTCGCGGGCGATGACCCGGCGGCGATCGAGCACGCGGCCGATCGGCTCGCGGCCGGCGCTCTGGTGGCCTTTCCGACCGAGACCGTCTACGGCCTGGGCGCGCGCGCCGACGACGACGCTGCGGTGGCGCGCATCTTCGCGGCCAAGGGGCGGCCGGCCGACCATCCGCTCATCGTGCACGTCGCGAGCATCGAGAGCGCCTTGCACTTCGCGCCGCGGCCGGGCGCGGCGGCGCAGGCGCTGATGGCCGCGCTCTGGCCCGGCCCGCTGACGGTGATCGTGCCGCGCCACCCGGCGCGTGCCGCCGCGGCCGCGGGCGGGCAGCCGAGCATCGGCCTGCGCATGCCCGCGCACCCGGTCGCGCTGGCGCTGCTGCGCGCCTGTGCGGCGCGCGGCGTGGCGGGGTTGGCGGCGCCCAGCGCCAATCGCTTCGGTCGCGTCAGCCCCACCACGGCGGCGCATGTGGCGGCCGAGTTCGGCGCCGACCTGCTCGTGCTCGACGGCGGCGCCTGCGCGGTGGGCATCGAGTCGGCGATCGTCGACTGCACGGGCGTGCCGCCGGCGCGTCCGGCGCTGCTGCGGCCGGGCCAGATCGGCCGCGCGCGCATCGAGGCCGTGCTGGGCGCGCCGCTGGCCGCGCGCGCGGCCGGTGCGCCGCGTGCCTCGGGCACGCTCGAGGCGCACTACGCGCCGCGTGCCCCGGTGCGGCTGTTCGCGCACGACGAGCTGGCCGCGCGCGTGGCCGCGCCACCGGCGCCGATGCCGGCCGGCGCATGGGTCGCGGTATATTCGCGCCTCGTGCCTGCGGCGGGCTGGCGCCATCGCCCGATGCCCGACGATGCCGCCGCTGCAGCGCGCGAGCTGTTCGCCGTGCTGCGCGCGTTCGACGATCAGGGCGCGGCGGCGATCTGGGTCGAGCAGCCCCCGGCGCAGCCCGGGTGGGAAGGCGTGCACGATCGCCTGCGGCGCGCCGCGGCGTCGGCGCCTGCCGCCCGCTGCGGCGAGCCCTGAGCGCCGGGCGCGCGCCGCGCGATCCTGCGCTGCCGTCAACGTCGCCGTTCCCGCCATCGCCGTCCCTCCAGCCCCTTGCGCCGTCTTGCGCACCTTGCCCCCGGAGTCTCGATGACCTGTTGCGATCTCGTGCCGAGGCTGCCCTGGCGTGGCGCGGCCGCGGCCCTGTGCGCTGCCCTGCTTGCCGTGCTGTTTGCAGCCTGCGGCGGAGGCACCTCGCAGTACGACCCCTTCGTGCCCGAGCGCCTGTTCACCTTCGGCGACGAGGCCAGCACGATCAATCCCGACGGCAGCACCTACAGCGTCAACGGGCTCGACACCTACGGCAACTTCGACTGCAGCGTGCTGCCGATCTGGACCGAATCGCTGGCGGCGGCCTTCGGCCTCGTGTTCCCGCAGTGCAACCGCGACAACCTCGCCGATCCGCACGCCCGCAGCTGGGCCGCGGCCGGCGCCAAGGTGGCCGACGTGACGGCGCAGATCGACGCGCAGATCGCCGCCGGGGGCTTTCGCGACCGCGACCTGGCGACCGTCTTCGTCGGCATCAACGACATCCTCGACCTGTACGCGCAGTACCCGATGCGCAGCGAGGCCGACCTCGCCGCCGAGGCCAGCGCGCGCGGCGAGCAGGCAGCGCAGCAGGTCAACCGGCTGGTCGCCTTCGGCGCCAAGGTCATCGTCGTGAACCTGCCCGACCTCGGGTTCACGCCCTACGCGGGCAACGAGAGACTGCTCAACTCCGACACCGACCGCGCCGCACTGATCTCGCGGCTGACGGCGGCGTTCAACCAGCAGCTCGGCGTGAAGATCCTGCTCGACGGCCGCTACGTCGGTCTGGTGCAGCTCGACCAGCGCTCGCAGGTGCTGGCGCGCGCGGGCACCGCGCTCGGCTTCGACAACGTCGCCACGGCCGTGTGCACGGTCGCGCTGCCCGCCTGCACGACGGCGACGCTGATCGCCGGAGGCAGCGCGGGCGGCTACCTCTGGGCCGACGACCGCTGGTTCTCCGCCGGCGGCCAGAACCAGATCGCCACGCTGGCCATCGACCGCGCGCGCCACAACCCGTTCTGAGTGCCCGGGCTCGGGCGCGGCCGGCCCGCGCCCCGCCGGGATCGGGCGAGCGGGCGAGCCGCCGCTTGCCCGGGCGCGCCGCTGCGGGTTTCACCGATGCCGGCGGCGTCGCGGGCGGGCCGTATAGTCCCCGAGCCCGATGGCATGAGGGCGGCGCGCGTCATGCGCGGCCCGGTCCCATCTTCGCGAGGAGACAGCATGATGCGATTCCGAACCCGTTCGCTGGAGCTGCTGGCGTCGGTGGCGCTCGCAGCCGGGTTGGCCGGCTGCGGCGGCGGCGGCGCCGACACCACGCCGCGCACCACCGTCAGCGCGGTCAAGGTGATGGGCGACAGCCTGGCCGACATCGGCGCCTTCGGAGGGGTGAAGGCGACGATCCAGGGCAACGACATGTACCCCGAGCGCATCTCGCAGACCTACGGCCTGGGCAAGGGCTGCAACTACTTCGTCTACACCGGCGCCACCTTCGTCGCCAACAGCAACGCCGGCTGCACCAACTACGCGATCGGCGGCGGGGTCATCAACCCGGCCAGCAGCAGGCTCGCGGCGGCCGACCCGCGCGGCATCGGCGTGCAGTTCGCCACGGCCACCGCAGCGGGCAACTTCGCGCCCGGCGACCTGCTCGTCGTCGACGGCGGCGGCAACGACGCCGCGGCGCTGGTCACGGCCTACCTGCGCGCCGGGCAGCCGGCACCGGCGGGCGACGGCGGTGCGTCGTACCTGGCCCTGATCGGCACGCAGCTCAGCGCGGCGCAGGTGCAGGCCGCCGCGGCCGGCGGCGCGGCCGGGCTGGCCGCGGCCGGCGCGACCTACATGACGGCGCTGGCCGGCAGCTTCTACACGACGATCAAGACCGGCGCGCTGGACAAGGGCGCCACGCGCATCGTGCTCGTCAACATGCCGGCCATCACCGTGACGCCGCGCTTCCAGGCCGTGCTCGACGGCATCGCGCTGGCCAACGGCGCCAACGGCGCCGCCGCGCGCGCGCAGGCCGAGGCGCTGTTCAAGGGCTGGTTCGAGGCCTTCAACGCCGAGCTGGCGCGGCGCTTCGCGGGCAACGCCGGCGTGGCCATCGTCGACGCCTACAAGGCCTTCAACGACATGGTCACGATCCCGGCCCAGTTCGGCTTCACCGACGTCGTGCATACCGCCTGCCCGTCCGTCGGCGTCGGCGCCGACGGCCTGCCGACCTACAGCTTCCCGACCTGCACCGACGCCGCGCTGCAGGCCAAGCCGCCGGCCGGCGCCGCCGTCGGCAGCAAGTGGTACGCGACCTGGGCCTTCTCCGATGGCTTCCATCCGACGCCCTACGCGCACCAGCAGATCGCCGAGCTGATCGCGCTCGCGCTGGCGCGCGCCGGCTGGCTCTGAACCGCGCCGAGGAGAACCCGAATGACCCAACGCTTCGATGTCCTCCGCGCGGCGCTCGTCGCCGCCGCGGCCAGCCTGGGAGCCGCCGGCGTGCACGCGCAGTCGGCGGGCACGCTGCTCGGCCGCATCGGCGCCACCCAGATCGCGCCCGACGTCTCGAGCGGCGACCTCACGCCGCCCAGCCTGCCCGGCACCCAGGCCGGCGTGCGGTCCGACACCCAGCCCAGCGCCGGGCTGACCTGGATGTTGAGCGACCACATCGCGCTCGACCTGCCGCTCGCTGCGGGCTTCAAGTTCGATCTCGTCGGGGCCGGCGCCATCGACGGCGTGGGCAAGATCGGCGAGGTGCGTGCGCTGCCGCTGACGCTGCTCGTGCAGTACCGGCTGCTGTCGCCCGACGCGCCCCTGCGGCCCTACGTCGGCTTCGGCCCGACCTACGCGCGCTTCTACAAGGCACGCAGCACCGCCGTGCTGAGCGCGCTCACGGGCGGGCTGCCGTCGAACCCGACCACGCTGTCGGTGCAGTCGAAGTGGGCCTACACGGCGCAGATCGGCGCGAGCTGGGCATTCGCGCCGCGCTGGTACCTCGACGCGGCGGTGATGAAGACCGCCCTGAAGACGCGCACGACGCTGTCCACCGGCCAGACGCTCGACATCAAGCTCGACCCCTGGAGCTACGCGCTCGGCGTCGCGTACCGTTTCTGAGCGCCTCCGGGGTCGGGCCGCGGCCCGGCTCCGCAAACCATCGCCCGCCGGGCTGCGGTGCGCGCTCCGGTCGGCCGCGGCGCCTGTGAAGACACGAATCGCGGGCGCGACCGCGTCTTCACGGGTTCAGCGCGGCGGTCCGGCGCGCCGGTTCTCCTGCAGCTTGACGGCGAGGATCGTCGCCGCCAGCGCCAGCGTGATGGCGTTGGCGACGATGATCGGCCATTCGCCGAGCGCCAGGCCGTAGGCCAGCCACAGGCCGACGCCGAGAGTGAACGCCGCGTACATCGCCAGCGAGATCCCGCTCACGTCGCGCGTGCGCAGCGTGAGCGCGGCCTGCGGCACGAACGAGGCGGTGGTGAGCGCGGCGGCGCTGTAGCCGATCAGATCGTTGAGGTTCATGGTGGATTGCCGTTCGGGTTCGCCGTTTCGGGCGCGGCGCCGGCGCGCTGCGGCGCGCGCGCGAGCGCCCATTGCACGAGGGCCTCGAGCGCCGGCCGGGCCGCCTTCGCGTTGGGGTGGTTGACGATGGCGGCGAGCACGAGCCGGCGGCCGTCGGGCGGCAGCATATAGCCGGCCACGCCGGTCACGTCGCGCAGCGAGCCGGTCTTCAGGTGCGCGCGCCCGACGGCCGTGCGCGAGCGCCGCAGCGTGCCGTCGCTGCCGGCCAGCGGCAGCGAGGCCATCAGCTCGGGCATCAGCGGGCCGGCGAACATCACCGCCAGCAGCCGCGCCAGCGCGCGCGTCGACACGCGCGCCTCGCGCGACAGGCCCGAGCCGTTGTCGACGGTGATCTCGGCGGCCGCCTCGCCCAGGCGCGCGGCGAGCCAGCGCTGCAGCGTCGCGCGTGCCGCCTGCGGCGTGGCCGGCCGGCCCGGCTCGGCCTCGGCCGCCAGCGTGAGCAAGAGCTGCTCGGCCATCACGTTGTTGCTGAACTTGTTGATCTCGCGCACGACTTCGGCCAGCGTCGGCGAGCGCAGCTCGAAGCTCGGCGGCGCGGCCGGTGCCGCGCCTTCGCGCACCCGCCCGCCCAGCACGCCGCCCATCTCGTGCCACAGGCCTTCGAGCAGCCGCGCGTCGTAGCTCGCCGGGGCCGGGTCGGCCACCGCCCAGGACTGCTCGCCGCAGGCGAGCGGATAGCGGCCGCCGAAGCGCGTGCGGCCGTCGGCGCCGAAGCGCGCCTCGAGGGCGCCGCGCCAGTCGCCGCAGGCGCCCGCGGCCAGCGGTACGCTGCGCTCGGTCTGCGTGCGCGCCAGCGGCGGCTCGACCAGCACGCGCGCCACCGCCGCCGCGGGGTCGGGCACGAAGGTGTAGACGACGCTGCGGTAGTTCAGCAGCAGCGCGGCCGGCCGCACGTTGTACGGCCGCAGCGCCTCGCCGTCGAACTGGCCCGGCGGCGTTTCGGGCACGGCGAAGGCGCTCTGGTCGAGCACGATGTCGCGGCGGATCTCGCGCACGCCCAGCTGCTGCAGCCGGCGCAGCAGCAGCCACAGCCGCTCGACGACGAGCTTGGGGTCGCCGCTGCCCTCGAGATGCAGCGCGCCGTCGAGCACGCCGTCCTTCACCGGGCCGGCCAGCCACACCCGCGTGCTCCAGCGCCAGGCCGGGCCGAGCAGTTCGAGCGCTGCCGCCGTGGTGAGCAGCTTGGCCAGCGAGGCCGGGTTGCGCGGCGCGTCGCCGCGCCAGTCGGCGAGCACGCGGCCGCTGGCGGCGTCGAGCAGCGTCGCCGAGAGCGCCTCCTCGGGCACGCCGGCACTGCGCAGCGCGGCCCGCACGGCCGGCGGCAGCGCGGCGGCCTGCGCGGCCACGGCCGCGACGAGCGCGAGCCCGCCCGCCGCCTGCCGCACCACGGCCGGCAGCGCGGACCGACGGAGCATCGCCCCTGCGCGCATGGCAGTCGATGATCGCACGGCTACACTGCCCGGCATGGTCCAGTCCTGGGGCGACACGCAGCCGCCGCGCGCACCATGAAGTCGGCGCGCGGGCAGGCGCTGGGGGCCGGTTCGGCGTTCGTCGTGCTGGTGGTCTGGACCGGCTTCATCCTCGTGGCGCGTGCCAGCGCCACGCGCACGCTGGCGGCCTGGGACATCGCCTGGCTGCGTTTCCTGTTCTCCGGCGTGCTGGCGCTGCCTCTGCTGGCCTGGCGCGGCAACGCGCTGCGCGCGGCGCTCGGGAGTGGCAGCGAGGGCCGCGCCGGCGCGGCACTCGCGCGCGGCGCCGTGCTCGCGTTCCTGGCCGGTCTGGGCTACTGCATGCTCGCGTACTCCGGCTTCTTCTTCGCCCCGGTCGGGCACGCCGCGGTGCTGCTGCCCGGATCGCTGCCGCTGTGGACCGCCCTCGCGGCCGCACTGCTGCTCGGCGAGCGTCTGACGGCGGCGGGCGCGGCCGGCCTCGGGCTCATCGTTGCCGGCGACCTGCTGGTGGGCGGCGCCAGCCTGCTGGCCGCCTTCGACGGGGCGGGCACCTGGCGCGGCGACCTGCTGTTCCTCGCGGCGAGCCTGTGCTGGGCCTTGTACGGCGTGCTGTGCCGGCGCTGGCAGCTCGGCGCCGTCGAGGCGACGCTGGCCGTCGCCGTCGGCTGCCTCGTGTGCGTGGTGCCGCCGTACGCGCTGGCCGCGCTGCTCGGTCTCGTGCCCAGCCGCCTGGCCGCCGCGCCCTGGGGCGAAATCCTGTTCCAGGGTCTGTACCAGGGCGGAGTGTCGATGCTCGTCGCCGGCCTCGCTTATACGCAGGTGGTGGCCACCTACGGGCCGATGCGCACGACGATGATCACGGCCATGGTGCCGGTGCTGTCGGCGCTGGCGGCCGTGCCGCTGCTCGACGAGGCGCTGTCGCCGGCGGCGCTGGGTGGCCTGGCGCTGGTCACCGCCGGGCTGCTGCTGGGCACCGGTGCCGTGCCGTCGCCGGCGCGCGGGCCGCGGCGTCGCGGCGGCGCTGCCGCAGCGGCGCCGGCCGAGCCGCGATGAACCTGCTCGCCTTCGACACCTCCACCGAGACGATGGCGCTCGGCGTGAGCGCGCAGGGCCGGCGCCGCACGGCGCTCGCGCCGGGCGGCGCGGCCGCGTCGGCGACGCTGCTGCCGCGCATCGAGGCGCTGCTGGCGCAGGCCGGCATCGCGCTCGCAGCGCTCGACGCCATCGCCTTCGGGCGCGGCCCCGGCGCCTTCACCGGGCTGCGCACGAGCTGCGCGGTGGCGCAGGGGCTCGGCTTCGGTCTGGCACGGCCGCTCGTGCCCATCGACAGCCTGCTCGTCGTTGCCGAGGACGCGCGCGCGCAGGCCTGCGGCGGCGCGCTGCGCTGCGACGTGGCCGTGGCGATGGATGCACGCATGGACGAGGCCTATGCCGCGCGCTACCGCTTCGACGGCAGCCGCTGGCACATGCTCGAGGCGCCGGCGCTGCGCACTGCGGCCGCGCTCGAAGCGGCCTGGCGGCACGCCGCACCCGCGGTCGTGGCCGGATCGGCGCTTGCCGCCCTCGGCGCGCGCCTGCACTGGCCGCCAGGCGCCCAGCGCGTCGAGCGCGAGCACGATCGCGCCGCCGCGCTGCTGCATCTGGCCGAGGAAGCGGTCGCGCGCGGCGAGGCGATGGACGCCGCCGCCGCGCTGCCGCTGTACCTGCGCGACAAGGTGGCACTGACGAGCGCCGAGCGCGAAGCCGCGCGCGCCGCGTCCGGGGCGGCGCGATGAACGCGCTGCCCGCGCCGGGCCGGCCGTGGCGGCGACCGATGATGCTCGCCGATCTCGACGCGGTGGCGGCGATCGAGGCCGCCGTCTACGCCTTCCCGTGGAGCCGCGCCAATTTCGCCGACGCGCTGAGCGCCGGCAACCTCGCCGAGGTGCTCGAGGCCGAGGCGCTCGTCGGCTACTTCATCGCGCTGGCCGGCGTCGACGAGATGCACCTGCTCAACATCACGATCGCGCCGGCCCGGCAGGGCGGCGGCTGCGGCACGCTGCTGCTCGACGCCGTGGCCGCGCACGCGCGCGCACGCAGGCTGTCCAGGCTGTGGCTCGAGGTGCGCGTGAGCAACGAGCGCGCGCAGGCGCTGTACCGGCGCCGCGGCTTCACCGCCGTCGGCCGCCGCCGCGGCTACTACCCGGCCGCCCTCGGCCGCGAGGACGCGGTGCTGATGAGCCTGGACCTGCCGCCCGGAGCACCGTGATGGCCTGGAGCGAGCGCCAGCTCGCGATGCTGCGGGCGATGGGCGTGCGGCTGTTCGCGCCGCCGGCTGCACCCGCACCCGCGCGCGAGCCGGCACCCGCACCCGCGCGCGAGCCGGCAGCCGCACCCGCGCGCGAGCCGGCAGCCGCACCGGCGAGGACGGCCGGCGCAGCCGCGGCGGCGCCCGGGCGCGCGGCGGCGCGGCCGTCTGCGGTCATGGTCGCGCAGCCTGCGCCGTCGCGTGCGGATGCGGCCGGGGACGTCAGCGCGGCTCCCGCACCGCCCGACGCCGTGGCCGCGCTCGACTGGCCCGCGCTGCGCGCCGCCGTGGCCGCCTGCAGCGCCTGCCGCCTGTGTGAAACGCGTACGCAGACCGTGTTCGGCGTCGGCCACGAGCATGCGCAGTGGATGGTCGTCGGCGAAGCCCCGGGCGCGCAGGAAGACGAGCAGGGCGAGCCCTTCGTCGGCGCGGCCGGCCAGCTGCTCGACAACATGCTGCGCGCGCTCGCGCTCACGCGCGCGGCCGAGGGCGATCCGGCGCGGCGCGTCTACATCGCCAACACGCTCAAGTGCCGCCCGCCGGGCAACCGCAATCCGCAGCCCGACGAACTGGCGCAGTGCGAGCCCTTCCTGCTGCGCCAGATCGCGCTCGTGCGCCCGCGCGTCATCCTCGCGATGGGGCGCTTCGCGGTGCAGTCGCTGCTGCGCACGAGCGAGGCCGTCGGCCGCCTGCGCGGGCGTGTGCACCGCTATCAGGGCGTGCCGCTGATCGTCACCTACCACCCGGCCTACCTGCTGCGCAACCTCGCCGACAAGGCGCGCGCCTGGGAAGACCTGTGCCTGGCGGCGCAGGTGGTCGAGCAGGCCGGCGACTGACCGCGCATCGCGCGCGACGGCTGCGCGATCAGCCCTGCTTGGACGCCTTCCTGGGCCGCTGCCAGCCGGCGATCGTGACCTGGCGCGCGCGTGCCACCGTGAGTGCGCCGGCCGGCGCCTCCCTGGCGATCGTCGAGCCGCCGCCGATCGTCGCTCCGGCGCCCACCGTCACCGGCGCCACCAGCACGCAGTTGCTGCCGATGTGCGCATCGTCGCCGATCACGGTGCGGTGCTTGTGGGCGCCGTCGTAGTTGGCGGTGATGCTGCCGGCGCCGTAGTTCACGCGCTCGCCCACGGTGGCGTCGCCGAGGTAGGCGAGGTGGTTGGCCTTGGCGCCGGCGGCCAGCCGGCTGTTCTTCACCTCGACGAAGTTGCCCACGTGCACTTCGGGCCCGAGTTCGGCGCCGGGGCGCAGCCGCGCGTACGGGCCGACGAGCGCGCCCGCGCCCACGGTGGCCCCCTCGATGTGCGTGAAGGGGTGGATCACGGCGTCGGCGCCGATTTGGGCGTCGCGCAGCACGCAGTGCGCGCCGATGCGCGCGCCGTCGGCGAGGGTGACCTCGCCGTCGAAGATGCAGTTGACGTCGATCTCGACGTCGCTGCCGCAGACGAGCGTGCCGCGCACGTCCAGCCGCGCGGGGTCGGCCAGGCGCACGCCGGCCTCGAGCAGCGCGTCGGCGTGCCGACGCTGCAGCCGGCGCTCGAGGTCGGCCAGTTGTGCCGGGCTGTTGACGCCTTCCACCTCCATCGGCTCGGCGACGCTGTGCGCCACCACCGGCATGCCCTCGGCCACCGCCAGCGCCACCACGTCGGTGAGATAGAACTCGCGTTGCGCGTTGTCGTTGCGCAGTGCACCCACCCAGCGCACAAGGGCCGCGGTGGGTGCGGCCATGATGCCGCTGTAGACCTCGCGGATGGCGCGCTCGTCGGCGCTGGCGTCCTTGTGCTCGACGATGGCGCGCACGGCATCGCCCGCGCGCACGATGCGGCCGTAGCCGCTCGGGTCGGCCAGCTCGACGGTGAGCAGTGCGAGCGCATTGCCGCCGCAGGCCGCCACCAGTGCGGCGGCGGTCTCGCTGCGGATGAGCGGCACGTCGCCGTAGAGGATGAGAGTCGTGTCGCAGGCGGCATCGAGCGCCGGCACCGCCTGCTGCACGGCGTGCCCGGTGCCCAGTTGCGGCTCCTGGCGCACGCAGACGGCGCCGCTGCCGGCGACGCTGGCTTCCACCGTCGCGGCGCCGTGACCGGTGACGACGACGACGCGCCCGGCGCCCAGCCCGGCGGCGCAGTCCAGGACATGCTGCAATAGGCTGCGCCCGGCCAGCCGGTGCAGCACCTTGGGCTGCGCCGACTTCATCCGCGTGCCCTTGCCCGCGGCCATGATCACGACGTTGAGTGCCATGCAGATGTCCCTTGTCCTGTCCTTGCTGCGCTGCCTGCCGCGGAGGATTATCCGTGGGCGCCTGGCCGCCGCGCTGGTGCTGGCAGCGGCGCTCGTCACGCTGGCCGGCTGCAGCGCGCTGCGCCTGGGCTACAACAACGGCGCGCAGCTGGCCTGGTGGTGGCTCGACGGCTACCTCGACCTGCCGCGCGAGCCCGCCGCCGCGGCGCGCGGCGCGATCGACCGCTGGTTCGAATGGCACCGCGCGACGCAGCTCGGCGGCTACGCGGCGCTGCTCGCGCAGATGCAGGCGCAGGTGCTGGAGCCGGCGAACGCTGCTGCCGCCTGCAGCCTGTGGACGCAGTGGCGCGAGCAGGCCGAACCCGCGCTCGACCGTGCGCTGCGCGCCGGCGCCGACCTCGTGCCGCTGCTCGGCGAGGCGCAGTTGCGCCACCTCGAGCAACGCTACGCGAAGAACATCGACGATCTGCGCGAGGACTACCTTCAGCCCGACCCCGCGCAGCGCCAGCGTGCCGCATTCAAGCGCGCGCTCGACCGCGCCGAGCAGATCTACGGCACGCTCGGCGCGGCGCAGCGCCGGGTGCTGGCCGACGCGGTGGCGGCCTCGCCCTTCGACCCCGAGGCCTGGATCCGCGAACGCCAGGCGCGCCAGCGCGACACGGTGGCGACGTTGCGCCGCCTGGTGGCCGACCAGGCCGGCCGCGACACGCGCGTGGCCGCGCTGCGTGCGCTGGCCGAGCGCAGCGAGCGCTCGCCCGACCCCGCGTACCGCGAGCGCCAGCGCCGCCTCACCGAATACAACTGCGGCCTCGTCGCGCGGCTGCACAACGCCACCACGCCGGCGCAGCGCCAGCAGGCGCGCGAGAACCTCGCGGGCTGGGAGCAGGACCTGCGCGCGCTGATGGCGGCGCCGACGGTGCCGGCGCGGGCCGAGGGTGCGTGACCGGCGCCGCACATGGCGCCGCTGGCGCGCCCGTGCCGCAGGCGCGGCGCCGGCCCTGCCGCGGCGCCGACAGCATGCCTGCCATCGTGGCGGGCATGGGGCGTGCCGCAGGCGCGGCGCGGGCCCTACCGCGGCGCCTCGTCCGGCGTCACCACCACGCGGCGCGGATTGACGCCGGTCCTGGGGAAGTCCATCAGCGCCGCCTCGAACATCGCTGCCAGCGTGTCGTCGCCGGCGGCGGTGCCGCCTTCGTTGCTGGCGCGTGCCTCGAACAGCGGCTTGCCGCTGGCGCGGTCGCGGATCAGCAGCGCCACTTCGCGCTCGTAGCGGCTGGCGTCGTAGCGCATCGACAGCGACCACGACGGGCCCATCCACGGGCCGTGGCGCCAGTAGCCGAAGCCGCCGCGCCACCACAGCGGGTCGGCCCAGGGGTAGATGTCGGTGCGCGTGACGCGCGCGCCCACCTGCACCAGCACGTCGGGCTGCCGGCCCGCGGCGGCCGGCACGAAGCCGGCCTTGGCCAGCGCGGCGCGCGCGGCGTTCTCGATGCGCTCGGTCTCGGCTGCCCGGGCCTGCTGCGAGGGCAGGCGATCGAAGGCGTAGCTGCCCGGCTTGCGGTCGGCGGGCCAGTCGCCGAAGGTGGAGACGTCGCTGGCCACGCTGCGCAGCGCGGCGCAGCCGCCGAGCGCGGCGGCGGCCAGCGCCAGCGTCGTCAATGCCAGACCGGCGCGCAGCAGGCGCCGGCGCGGCGCGGGATCGGTACTCGGGTGCTTCATGGCCGTCATTCCTCGTCGGTGCCGCGTTGCGCTGTCGGCAGCGCCACCACGGCCTCGGCCGCGGGCGGCGGCGCGCAAGGCTCTTCGTCGAATGCGATATCGCCCATCGCGTCGGGCACGCCGGTCGGTTTGAGCGTCGCGAACGGATAGAGGTTCCGGTCCATCAGGTGCGAGGGCACCGCGTGCGCCAGCGCGCGCAGCATGTTGTCACTGCGTCCCGGGTACTGCCGCTCCCATTCGCGCAGCATCTTCTTGACCTGCACGCGCTGCAGGTTGTCCTGGCTGCCGCACAGGCTGCACGGGATGATCGGGAAGGCGCGCTGCGCGGCCCAGCGCTCGAGATCGGTCTCGGCCACGTAGGCCAGCGGCCGGATCACGACATGGCGGCCGTCGTCGCTCACCAGCTTGGGCGGCATGGCCTTCAGGCGCCCGCCGAAGAACATGTTCATCAGGAGCGTGACGACGATGTCGTCGCGGTGGTGGCCGAGCGCGATCTTGGTCGCGCCCAACTCGCTCGCCACGCGGTACAGGATGCCGCGGCGCAGGCGCGAGCACAGGCTGCACATCGTCTGCCCCTCGGGCACGAGGCGCTTGACGATGGCGTAGGTGTCCTGGTTCTCGATGTGGAAGGGAACGCCGCGGCCGGCCAGATACTCGGGCAGCACATGCGCCGGAAAGCCCGGCTGCTTCTGGTCGAGGTTGACGGCCACCAGCTCGAAGGGCACCGGCGCGCGCGCGCGCAGGCCGAGCAGGAGGTCGAGCAGCGCATGGCTGTCCTTGCCGCCCGACAGGCACACCATGACCTTGTCGCCGGGCTCGATCATCCGGAAGTCGGCGATCGCGCGCCCCAGCTCGCGGTACAGGCGCTTGGCGAGCTTGTTGGCCTCGAAGGCGGCCTTGCGCGCGGCGGCGGCGTCGGTGCCGGCGTTCACGGCGCGTCCTTGATGCGGAAGACCTCGACGCCGACCGTCTCGCAGTCGGGGTAGACGTCGGGCTTGTCGGTGCTCACGCGCGCCGCGCGCACCTGCGGATGCGCGAGCATGCGCGCGACGATGGCGTCGGCCAGCGTCTCTTGCAGCTCGATCGGGCCCTGCGCGACGAGCGCCGCGATCTCGTGGCGCACGAAGTCGTAGTCGACCACCTCGTCGAGGCGGTCGGCGCGCGGCGTCGACTGCGCCAGCGGCACGTACAGATCGACGTTGATGCGCACGCGCTGCCGGGCCGTCTTCTCGAACGCGTGCACGCCGATCGCGATCGTGACCTCGTGATTGCGCAGGAACAGCCGCCGGCACTCGGCCAGCGGCGCCAGCGGTCCGGCGGTCGGCTTCATGCGCGCCCGGCCGCGCGCGCCAGGTGCGCGACGTCGCGGCGCTGCGCGGCCAGGTGCTGGCCGCCGTCGACGAGCAGCGTCGTGCCGGTGACGGCGGGCGACTCGAGCAAGAAGCGCACGCTGCGCGCGATGTCCTCGGCCGTCGCGCCGCGGCCCAGCGGCGTCAGCGCGTGCGCGCGCTCGAACTCGGCGTCGCTCATGTCGCCCGAGCGCAGCGTGAGGCCCGGCGCCACGCCGCACACGCGCACCTGCGGGGCCAGCGCCAGTGCGAGCATCGTCGTCGCCGCCTCCAGTGCCGCCTTCGACAGCGTGTACGAGAAGTAGTCGGGGTTCGGGTTCCACAGCTTCTGGTCGAGCAGGTTGACGACCGCACTGCCGCCGGCACGCTGCAGTGCGCGCGCCAGCAGCACCGGTGCCGCGGTGTTGGCGCGCCAGTGGCGCTCCAGCGCGGCATGGCCGAAGCTGGTTACGTCGTCGGGCTCGAAGAGCGAGGCGTTGTTGACGAGCGCGTCGATGCGCCCGCAAGCTTGCAGCACCGCTGGCACCAGCGCCTCGC
>WBZR01001567.1_pt2 | contig 18635 bp, 16 predicted proteins | sample 5204231 | NCBI WGS metagenome assembly WBZR01 (sample SAMN12412403, study PRJNA552823) | activated sludge metagenome | isolation source: activated sludge from anammox sidestream of wastewater treatment plant... | place: USA: Virginia | collected 2017-08 | reverse complement strand
TATGATCCGGGAGGAAGGATATTATTTACCGGTTTATCAATTTCTCTTCCTAATGCATCAAATATAATTAATAGAGTATGTGTATTTCGCGGTAAATCAACATTAATATTTGTAACAGGATTAAACGGATTAGGATAATTTTGTGATAATGAAAAATTAAGGGGAATATTATTTCCTGTAGGCTGAATGCCAATAGGAACACCTCCGTTAGTTGACCTGTAAATATAACCGGAATCACCTGCAATCCACCCTGTATTTTGTGATGAAAAGAAGATAGAGTTAAATTTTTTGTTTTGCAGATTTAATTCATATATATTCCAGTTTACACCTGAATTTGTAGTTTTTAGAATAACATTCCGTAAAGAAGTATCAGCAATAGAAGATAAACACCAGCCGGTATTGCTGTTTATAAAGGATAAAGCAATAGGGTAAATATTGAAGACATAAAAACTTTCGTTCCAATTTTCACCGCTGTTTGTAGTTGAGTAAACACCGTAGTCTGTAGCATAAAACCCGGTTGAATTGTTGAGAAAAATTATTTTACGGCTGGAAGTGTTAGTTTGATTTTCAAATTGCTGAGCCCAGTTTAACCCCCCATTGGAAGTTTTATAAATGCTTGTTTGAAAGCCTGCAACCCAGCCGGTATTTTCGTTCAGAAAATACAGGCAGGAAGGAATTGTAACATTAGGGTAAAGCACCTGCCAATTTGAACCACCGTTAGTAGTTTTTCTTACATTTATGGAATTTACCATATAACCAGTATTTTCATTAAGGAACTTAATTTCGGCAGCACTAAATAACGTGTTTGATGTATCAATAAAACTTTTGCTCCAATTTAAACCTGAATTTATGGTTTTAATAACAAATGTACTATCAGATATATTTCCTTTAATATAAGCCCAGCCTGTTGAAATATTAATAAAGTACACAGTTCTTACATCGTAAATAACAACAGAATAAATATTAATCCAATTAATACCGCTGTTAGTAGTTTTTAAAATTACTCCGCCACTGCCAGCAGCAAAACCGGTATTATCATTTAAAAAAGAAACCGATTTTAAAGATTTATTTGTAGAACTTGATTGCTGAAACCAACCGCTTTGAGCCAAAAGAAATGATTGAGAGGCAAACAAACAGAAAATAAATATTATTTTATTATAATTCAAAATATTCTTCATCCGTAAATATATGCAATTATTCTTTTAAACACTATAGCAGAAATAAAAAAAGCTGTTTTTTTAAAACAGCTTTTAATGAATGTTTTTTACATTCATAGAAATATTATAAATTATTCAATTTCAGCTTCATGTCCTTCTTCATTCCACGTAAAAGGATAATTTGGCTGATCAAATTGTTTTGCATATTCAGTTAGTTTTAACGGATGAAATGTATCTATCATCACAGCAAGTTCAAGAGTTTCCTTTTTACCAATAGATGCTTCCATAGTTCCAGGGTGCGGACCATGCGGAATACCTGCAGGATGCAGGGTGAAAGATGCAACATCAACTCCCTTGCGTGACATAAACTGCCCTTCTACATAATAAAGTACTTCATCGCTATCAATGTTACTGTGATTATACGGAGCCGGAATTGCTTCGGGGTGATAGTCAAAAAGTCTGGGACAGAATGAACAAATAACAAAATTTCTGCCTTCAAAAGTTTGGTGTACCGGCGGGGGTTGATGAATTTTGCCTGTGATAGGCATAAAATCATTAATGTTAAAGATCCAAGGATAAAAATATCCATCCCAGCCAACTACATCCCAGGGGTGAAAATCATAAATATAATTATGTAGCTTATTATATTTTTTAATTTTTACAAGGAAATCACCCTTTTTATCAATAGTTAAAAGTTTTTCAGGAACTCTGAAATCACGTTCGCAATAGGGAGAATGTTCAAGATACTGCCCATAAGAATTTTTATATCTGGAAGGAGTGTAAACAGGACTTGCTGATTCAACTACAAGGAATTTAGTTTTTTTGCTATTTACAATTACTTTATAAATTACTCCTCTTGGGATAACAATATAGTCACCATCTTTAAATTCCAATGTACCATATTGTGACTCCAAAGTACCGGAGCCGTAATGGACAAAAATTACTTCATCAGCTCCGCCATTTTTATAAAAATAATCCATTGCTGAAGCAGGATTACAAATAGCCATAGAAATATCATTATTAAACATTACAACATGTCTTCCTGAAATTGGATCTCCATTGGGTTTTGAACCTAAAGTATGCAGATGAATGTGTCTAAGTTCATCGTTATCCCACTGCTTAAAACCTATGTCTTCTATTTTTTCAATTTTTTTTACTTTAGTAGGTGGATTTATATGGTACAGAATAGATGAAATTCCTGAAAATCCTTCAGTGCCAATAACCTGTTCCTGATAAAGAGAGCCGTCCGGCTGTCTGAATTGTACATGCCTTTTTTGCGGTATTTTACCCAGCTTATGATAATATGCCATAAATAATTTTAATTAAACTTTCAATTAGTTCTATAATGTACCTCTTAATTCCTGTTCTCTTTCAATAGCTTCAAATAAGGCTTTAAAGTTTCCTTTACCAAAAGATTTAGCACCTTTTCGCTGAATAATTTCAAAGAACACAGTTGGTCTGTCTTCGATTGGTTTACTAAAAAGCTGGAGCAAGTAACCATCATCATCCCTGTCAACAAGAATTCCGTGTTTAGCAAGCTCATCTATATTTTCATCAATTTTGCCAACTCTTGATTCCAATTCCTTATAATAGGTAGTTGGAACCCTGAGAAATTCAACTCCCCTTCTTTTAAGTTCGCTAACTGTACCAACAATATCAGTAGTATTCATAGCAATATGCTGACACCCTGCACCGTGATAGAATTCAAGGTATTCATCAATCTGAGATTTTTTCTTTCCGGCAGCAGGTTCATTTATAGGAAATTTTATTTTACCTGTGCCGTTTTGCATAACCTTACTCATTAAAGCGGTGTATTCAGTTGAAATATCTTTATCATCAAATGAAAGAAGCTGATTGAAGCCCATAGTTTCAGCATAGAATTTAACCCAAAAATTCATTTTGCCAAGTTCAACATTTCCAACCATGTGATCAATAGACCTTAACCCAACATCAGTAATACCGTTTACTGCTTTTGCGGAAGCATCAACAAAACCCGGGAGGAAAAATCCTTTATAATTATTTCTTTGAATAAACGAGTGAATAGTATCACCATAGGTTTTTATTGCAGAGCGAACAATATAACCATTTTCATCTTCAAACTTGGAAGGTTCTAAAACAGGAATGGCACCGCGCTTAAGGGTTTCGTTAAATGCACTTTCAGCGTCATCAACTTCAAGAGCAATATCTCTAACTCCATCGCCGTGCTGTTTAATATGTTCAGCGATAAAATTTTCTGGGTGATACGGAGTAGTTAAAACAAATTTTATCTTTCCCTGCTCTAAGAGGTAAGAAGCTTTTTCGCGGTTACCTGTTTCAAGTCCGCAATATCCTGTAAGTTTAAAGCCCATTGCATACTGGTAATATATAGCAGATTGTTTTGCATTCCCGCAATAGAATTCAACATGATCCCAGTTCTTTATTGGCAAAAAATCCGCTGAATTACCTGCAGATGCTGCCTTTTTTTCGGTTGCCAATGTATCCATTTTTTTTAATTATAATTTTTGAAATATATCCCCTAAAAAGGACGATTTAAGTTAACAAATATAAAAAATTAAGATTTTAGAAAATACCCATATTATAGTTAATATAAAATACTACTTATACCCAGATTTTAGACTTTTTTTGGACTTAAAAACCTTATATGTTAAATATATAAGTTTTTATTTTAATATATATTTAAAAATTTAATATAAAGAAAAATGAAAAAACTAGTCATTTTGTTATTTTTCGCATTATCAACAGTTACCATTAATTCACAGGTAACAAAACTTTTTGAGAGTTTTGAGACTTCAGTACCCCCACCGGGATGGAGGGCTATAAATGTTTCAGGATCTGTAGTATGGACCCGGATTACAGCACCTCTTTCTGCTGCTTTTGGTACTAATAATGCAAAACATGGTACAGCAGTTGCGTTTATTAACTACAATGCCCCAGAAGGTGAAGATTGGCTGATTTCATCAAGGATAAACGGTATTGTTGCAGGTGATTCAGTTGTTTTCTGGTTAATAAAGCAGTTCAGTGATGGTCCATATCCGTACGATTCATTACTTGTCAGAGTATCAACAACTGATTCAAACCAAGCCAGCTTTACTCAATACGCAGGAAGTGTATGTGTTCATTGCATTCCGGTTGGGGCAGAGAATATAGTATGGAGAAGATATAGTTTTCCGCTGACAACCTGGGCAGGTCAAAGCATTTTCCTTTCATTTGTTCACAAGGATTCAGACGGACACGGAATGGTTTTAGATAGTATTGCAGTATTTGGCGACCCACCGACGGGAATTTCACATGATCCAAATGTTGTACCAACAAAGTTTGAGTTGTATCAAAACTATCCTAATCCGTTTAACCCGGTTACAAAAATTAAATTTGATATTCCGAAAACCGGATTTACAACATTAAAAGTTTTTGATGCAACAGGCTCAGAAATAAAAACATTGGTTTCAAAAGAACTTGCATCAGGTAAATATACAGTTGATTTTGATGCATCAAATCTTTCGAGCGGGATTTATTATTATAGACTTGAATCAAACGGGCAAATTAAGACAAACAAAATGAGTTTAGTGAAATAGCTCCGGCATAATAAAAACTTTTAAAGCCTCTGCTGCAGCAGGGGCTTTTTATTTTTAAATGACTTTGAATATTTAAACATTATTTGATAATTTTGTAAAGTAATCAATTATAACTATATATTTGTCAAAACAGAGACTTTTTCTTTCACTTAATCCGGATGAAAGAGTTATATCCGAATTATTATTAATTCAGCAGAAACTGAAAGAACATTTTTCAATGAACAATATCAGATGGGCGTACCCGGATAATTTCCATTTAACACTCAGGTTTTTAGGCGATGTTGATAGTGAAAATATTATTCCGCTCATAGAAACGCTTAAAAGATTGAAATTTGAATTTGAAACAATTTTATTTACCGCTGAGCAAATTGGATTTTTTCCTGAGGGTAAATATCCAAATGTGATTTATGCAGGTTTTAAAGAAATTGGTAACAATGCTGATATTCTTACCGGTTTTATTGACAGAATAATTTATAATTTTAAAATTAAACCTGAAATGAGATTTGTACCTCATATAACATTAGGCAGATTTAAAAGAACAAACAGAGTAAAAATAACTGAGCCATTAAGTACTGCTATAGGAAAATTCACATGTGAATTTGATTCGTTTTACCTTATGAAAAGCACCTTAAATCAAAATGGTTCAGTTTATGAAGTATTAGGAAAAATTAATTTTTTAAAATAATAATATGCCATTTTACGAATACCTATGCACAAATTGCAGCAACAAGTTAGAAGAGCTTCAGAAAATGAGCGATCCTCCGCTAAAAAAGTGCCCTAAATGCGGTAAAAATACATTGAAAAGATTAATAGGCACCGGAGGAGGAATTATATTTAAAGGAAGCGGTTTTTATCAGACCGATTATAAGAAAGAGAAAAAACCTGAAGAGAAAAAGCCCGAAGAAAAAAAATCTGCTGAGAAAAAATCAGAACAAAGTAAAGCTTCAAATGAAAAAACATCAGCTGAATTACCAAAACCAAATAAAAAAGATACTAAAAAGAAAGATAAATAATGTACACTGTAGAGTTCAGTAAATTACCAAATTTCAATAATCTTTATCTTGATTATATATCGGGAGGTGAAGAAGAACTTAAAAAACTTAAGCCATTTTTTAATGCAATGTACAGAGAAAACGAAGATTTTTTTAAAGTAATAGATGAGAAAATTCATAATTATAACCGCAGCCGTTATTTTGATAAAAATGTTTTGATAGATATTTTGCAGCGTCAGAATGTAACTTTTGGCGGAGACGAATTTACAGCCGGAAATATTGAAATGCTTAAGAAAGATGATACATTTGCAATAGTTACAGGTCAGCAAGTAAGCTTATATACAGGTCCGTTATATACAATTTTAAAAACTATCACTGCTGTTAAACTTTCAAAAGATCTAAAAGAAAGATTTCCTCAATTTAACTTTGTGCCTGTATTCTGGCTTGAAGCAGAAGATCATGATATTAATGAGGCAAATCATACTTATCTTATTGACAGGCAAAATGAACTTGTTAGAGTGGGATTTGAAGATGAAAACAGAAATAATGAAGACGGCATAAAAAAGAATACCCCCTCGGTTGGCACTATAGTTTTTGGTGAAATGATAAACAGTATTAATGAGCAGTTAAGAAGCTCATTAATTGATACCGATTTTAAGGATAAGATAATGAATATTGTAACAAAGCATTACAGAGAAGGGAATGATTACAAAACTGCATTTGCTGGATTAATGAATGAAATTTTCAGAGGATACGGCGTAGTTTTTATTGATCCGGGTGATAGTGAAGTTAAAAGACTGCTTATGCCAGTGTTTGAAAAAGAGCTTACAAGCTCCCCAAAATTATGTGAAACTTTGATAACACAGAGTGCCGAGCTTGAAAAAAATTATGATATACAGGTTAAGCCAAAGGTTATAAACATATTTTTTCTTCACAATAATAACAGATTATTAATTGAGCCAAGAGAGGGAGGGAAGTTTGCATTAAAAAATTCAAAACGCAGGTTTGAAAATGAAGAAATGATGAACATTCTTCAAGAGAGCCCTGAACTTTTCAGTCCTAATGTAGTATTGCGTCCAATATGCCAGGATTACCTTCTTCCAACAGCGGCATATATAGGCGGACCCGGAGAAATTTCTTACTTTGCCCAGTTTTTGCCTGCTTACAGGCATTATGATATTACAATGCCTGTAATATATCCAAGGTCATCAGTAAGTATTATTGAGGGTAAAATTTCAAAGTTTATGAACAATTTTAATGTAAAGCTTGAAGATATATTCCATCACAATTTTCTTGTTTCAAAAGTAGTAGAAAAACTTTCAGAAGTGAAGGTTGAAGATGAAATATCAAAATATACCGATGAGCTGAATAAGATATTTTATGATATGAGGAATATGACAGTTAAAGTTGACCAAACCCTTCTTAATTCAGTTGATAACATTAAAGAAAAAACAAAACAAAGCTTTGAGCATTTAAAAGGGAAGCTGATAAATGCACAGGCAAGAAAAAGTGAAAATACAACCACTCAAATTGATAAAGTTACCAACAATATTTATCCAAACCATAAACTGCAGGAAAGGGAGATAAATATATTATATTTCATGAATAAATACGATGTAACATTTATTAAAAAACTATTTCATGAAATTGACGAAAATAATTTTAACCATCAGGTTATAGAGGTTTAATCACCCCGGCAAATGAAAAATGAGCAGATAAGAAGAATTCTTATTATCAGGTTTTCCTCTATGGGTGATATTATATTAACTTCACCATTGATTGATATTATTCACAAAACATTTCCTCTTGCCAGAATAGATTTCTGCACAAAAGAACGTTTTGCTTATCTGTTAAAATCCAATCCGCAGATTCATAAAGTAATAAAAGCCAAAAATGAGCTTGGTTATGCAGCATTAAAAGACCTTAGAATGCTTATAAATATGAGCAACTATAATATTATTATAGATGCACAGAACAATATAAAATCGGTTTACTTAAGGTATTTTCAGAATGCAATTTCACTTGTGTTTAACAAGAGGTCAATCAGGAAAAAAATACTTGTATTACTTAAAATTAACCTTCTGAAAAATGAAAAACCCGTTACCGAAAGATATAAAGAAATAATAAGAAAGTATGCTGATGCAGCCGAGCTTAAGGAAAATAATATTCCTAAAGTATATACTGATACGGTTTCAGAGCAATCTATTGAGAGAATGCTGGTTGATTTAGGGCTTTCAGAAAAAACCAAACTAATATGTATTCCTGCGGTTTCAGCTCATTTTACAAAAACATATCCTGCTGAATATTATGCTGATATAATAAATAATTTTCCTGAAGAAAATTGTGCATTTTTTTTAACAGGTAAGGGTTCAGATAGCGGAAATATCAGGAGAATTAAAGAATTTACAAAAAACAAAAAAGTATATGACCTTTGTGACAGATTAGAAATTGAAGATCTTATTTCATTAGTAAAAAGATGCACAATAATGATAAGCGGAGATACAGGTCCTATGCATATAGCTGAGGCATTTAATATCCCGATAATTATGTTAGCAGGCTCGAGTGTAAAGGAATTTGGATTTTACCCTCAAAACAAGAGGTCTGTTGTTTTAGAAAATAACAACTTAAAATGCCGCCCGTGCTCACATATTGGCAGAGCCAATTGCCCTAAAGGGCATTTTAAATGTATGAAAGAAATAACACCTGAAATTGTAATTTCAAAAATCCGTACTATTTTATAAGTACCATTTTTCTAGTTTCAGAATAATCTTTAGCTTCCATTTTATAGAAATATATTCCGCTTGGCAAATCTTTCGCATTGAAATCTATTGAATATTCACCATTTGTCATATCTTTATTTACTAATTGCAAAATTTCACTTCCTGCGGCATCAAAAATTTTTATATTCACATGTGAATACCGCTCAAGCACAAATTTAATTTTTGTAGAAGGGTTGAAAGGATTCGGATAATTCTGTAATAACCTGAATGATGAGGGAGCTATTGACTGATTATTATTTATTCCTATAGTTGGATTTTCTTTGTAAAAAATCAGCTGTGACTCAATGACGTAAAATGGTTCAGTATGTCCGTTATAATTATAATTACAATCAGGGCATGTTACACCGTTAATACAATTTGGATTATTAGGTCTGCAAAAATTTGTATACGGCTCAATATTGTAATCAAACAGATTATTTGAACCGGGTGTAATAATTGAAGATATATCCAGATCCCAGGGATAAACACCAGCACCCGGGCACCAGCCGGCACGGCTATACTGCCAAGTTCCACCTTGAGGACTGCATGGATTTGAACCGCAATCCATACGCCATAAATTATGTGTAAGTGAATCATGATTATTTACAACAAGCTGATGATATTTAACTGAAAATTCTGCAGCATTGCTTGTGTTACCCTGCCCGTGACCGGTAGCAATTAATCTTGCTTTAACTTTTGCTGTGTTTGGGTCAATTGAAACATTCATAGGCATCAAATGATTTTCATGGGGATTTGCAGTATCTCCATATAGTAAATAATGATCCTGCCAAAGATTTACCACTTTGAAAGGTTTCCAGTAAGCCTCGCCTTCAATAAAAGCGAATTTAATTGTGGAAAGCCATCCGCGTGTACCGTTTATCCATGTTTCAATGTAATGACCAAATATCTGAGTATCATGAAGCAGAGGCATATAATCGGTTACATCAAACCAAAAAGTGCATGTACCGGGGTAACCGCCACCAACTATATTATAAGGTGTAACAAAACGGGCAATTTCATAACCGGCACCTGTAGAAGTATCGGTATATAATTTCAGCCAGCCAAGTCTATCCCACGGATCACATCCTGCCGCCGGGCAGCCAATAGTATATTTCATTAAAATTTTTTCCCAATGATGAGTAGTATCGGGCATTGTAACAGAGGCATAATTTATAGTTGCCCAGTTATGGAAATCGTCAGAATAAGCAGTAACCCAGGTTGTATCACCGGGAGAAGATTTAATAACGCCTGTAAACATGAGAACAAATGAAACAGCAAGTATTATTTTTTTCATATATTTTTTAACATTTGCATAAACATATATAATATAAGTTGATAATGCAACCTAAAATATTAATACATTTAATGTTAAAACATATAGTTTTATATTTGTAAATATGAAAAAAATACTGATAAACGGCGAAAATTTAACAATTAATCTTGCTCATGAAATTGTTGAAAAAGGTTATAATATAGGTGTAACTCAGCAGGCAATGGCTAAGGTTAAGGCATCGAGAAAAGTAATTGAAAAGTGGATAAAAAATAATAAAATAATTTACGGAGTTACTACGGGATTTGGAGAATTTAAAGATGTAATAATTCCGCCCAAAGATATTGAAAAGCTTCAGCATAATCTGATAATTTCACACTCTGCCGGGGTTGGTGAGCCGCTGCCCAAAAACATTGTGAGATTAATGCTGTTATTGAGGATAAATTCTTTAATAAAAGGTTATAGCGGTGTTAGAGCTGAGTTGATTAATCAACTTGTTAAAATATTTAATCTTAAAATTACTTCATACATCCCATCCCAGGGTTCAGTTGGTTCATCAGGTGATTTAGCACCACTTGCACATTTGACGTGTACGGTTATAGGTGAGGGATTTGCTTATGACGGTAATAATGTATTACCTGCAAAGCAAGTGCTTGTACAAAACGGCTTAAAGCCGTTCAGACTTTCTGCTAAAGAGGGGCTAGCAATGATAAACGGCACACAGATGATGAGTGCTTTTGCAGCAGAAATACTTTACAGGACAAAAAAATTATCAAAGTTAGCAGATATTTCAGGTGCATTAAGTGTTGAAGCATTGAAAGGTACTGATACAGCATTTAAAGAAAATTTACAGAAAGTCCGTCCGCACAAAGGGCAAATAAATACTGCAGCAAATTTACGCAAGTTGTTAAAAGGCAGTGAAATAAGGAAATCTCACATAGATTGCAACAAGGTACAGGATGCATACTCTCTGAGATGTATGCCGCAGGTGCATGGTACAGTAAAAGATACAATAGAATATGTTACCGGAATAATTGAAACCGAAATTAACTCAGCAACTGATAATCCTTTAATTTTTGCAGATACAGAAGAACATATTGAAGGCGGAAATTTCCATGGTGAGCCAATTGCTCTTGCAATGGATTTTTTAAAAATTGCTATAAGTGAACTTGGGAATATAAGTGAACGAAGAACTGCAAGATTAGTTGACGGATCATTAAGCGGGCTTCCCAGATTTTTGACCTCTAAGGGAGGGTTGAATTCAGGTTTAATGATTGCGCAATATACCGCCGCATCTCTAGTTTCAGAAAATAAAGTATTATGCTACCCTGCGTCGGTTGATTCAATACCAACAAGTGCCAATCAGGAAGATCATAACTCCCTTGGCAGCATAGCTGCAAGAAAATGTTTTGAGGTTTTAAATAACACTGAAAAAATTATAGCAATCGAAATGGCTTGCTCGTCTCAAGGGATTGATTTTCTTAAACCTTTAAAATGCGGTAAAGGAACAAATACCGCTTATAAAATGATACGAAAAAGTGCAGCCCATATTGATGATGATATATTGATGAATGAGTACATTACATCAGTAATTGATGTGATTTTTAAAGATGAATTTACTGAAAAAGTTGAACTTTCAGCAGGTAAGCTTATTTGAAAAAATCATTCATAAAAAAACTTTCTGGAATTAACTTTAAGTTATTTTATTCAGAAGTAAAGTATTATGCACTCGGCTTTTATCATAAATTTGATGAGGATCATGTATGGATAATGTCAGCAAGCATTGCATTCAATATAATTATCTGCATTGTGCCAATTACCCTAATAGCTACATCATTACTGGGAATATACCTAAATGGAGAAGGAACTGAAGTGTATCTGAAAGACGCGCTTAGTAAAGTAATTGGAATTACTCCTGAACTTCAGCAGAAAATAACAAAGTTAATACTTGGGGCTATTGATGAACTTTCAAGGAATTCAACTTTAACAGTGATTATTGGATCTGTGGGAATATTATGGACAGCAAGCGGATTATTCAGTACAATAAGAGATGTTTTAAACAGGATATATAAATCAAAAAGTTATACTTTTTATTTATGGGTGAAATTAAGGGATATAGGGATGGTATTTTTGATATTAATAATATTTTTATTGTCATTTTCATCAACATTTATACTCTCATTATTTCAGGCAGTAGATAAATCATTTTTTGGCGATACAATTTTACGCTTAGGTTTTTCAACAACCCTGCTTACTCATTTAATTGGACTTATATTTACATTTATAATGTTCTATTTAATATTTAAACTTGTGCCGCAGGGATATGTAAATCAAAAGGTAGCAGTAATTTCCAGTATAACTGCAGGAATTCTTTACGAAGCATTAAAATTTTTATTCATTTTTTATCTTGTATATTTTGCAAATTACCAAAAAGTTTACGGAGCATACGCAACAATTGTTGCAGTAATATTCTGGATATATTATTCATCTTTAACCTTTGTAGTTGGAGCAGAAGCAGGACAGTTATATAAAGAGAAAAAACTTTTAGGCGAAAGCTGAAAAATTAAAATTTAGAGCTGAATTGGATCAAAGAAAATTATATAAAACTCTTGAAAATGCATATAAGCATTTTCCTGATTTTAAAAGTGATAAACAGCTTTTAATTTACGTATTAAAAGAAGTTATCAACTATGAGAACATAGAAATTACCGGAGGCAGACTTTGGGAACTTAACGATGCAAAATCTGCATATGTAATGGCAGAGCAGCTTGGAGAAGTTGATAAAATTAGGAAAGGTTATACATTAAAGCTGATAGAATACCCAATATTTTATGAAGTTGGAAAAAACCGCTCTGTATTAGCAAGAGAAACGGATGGATATCTCAGCAATCTTGGCATACATTTATATTCAGCCACGGGAATAGGTGACCGTTATAAAGTAAAAGATTCAAACGGCAATGATCATTTTTTATATCAATGGATAATGGCATTTAACAGCCGGGAGATTAACATAAGTCTGATGAATACGATGAATATCATAAGTGCATCTGTAGGAAGTATGCTTCGCACCCGCGGAATTGAAACCAAAGCCCGTGCAATTGAAAGAGATTTGGAAAAGGCGAGGGAGATTCAAAAGAGTATCCTGCCCGAACATGAATATAATTTTGGGAACTATGAAATTTTCGGAATATCAATTCCCGAAAGAATTGTAGGCGGAGATTTTTTTGATTATCTGCATTTTGGCACTGATACAGATAAGCTTGGTGTTGCAATAGGCGACGCTGCATCTAAAGGATTTTCAGCGGCTGCACAAGCGCTGTATGTATCAGGTGCATTAAAAATGGGATCAGAAAATGAGCTGAAAATGACCTCTGTAATGAAGAAAATAAATAACCTGGTACACAGAGTTTTTCCGGATGAAAGGTTTTTAACTTTGTTTTATATGGAGCTTTTTAATGATTCCAAAGGGCTGTGTTTATATGTTAATGCCGGACACAATGCTCCGATACATTATATTGATAAAACCAAAAAAATGGAAATATATGAAGCAACGGGTCCTGTGTTAGGTCCAGCACCTGAACAAGAATATAATACTGACTCTTTTTACCTGAATAAAAATGATATTTTGGTTTTATACACAGATGGTATAGTAGAAGCAGCAAATAATAAATTTGAATTTTATGGGGAAGACAGGTTAAAGAATATAATACTTAAAAGTAAAGGTTTTTCAGCAAAGGAAATTAGTGCCAATATAATAGAAGACGTTCAGAAATTTGCAAACCGCGGCAAATACAGCGATGATAAAACTGTTGTAGTGGTTAAAAGAATAAAATAATTAATAAATATAAACTGTATTTATAAATCTAAATTAAATAAATATGAACATTCCCGAAGGATTAAAATACACTAAAGAGCACGAGTGGATAAAAATTGAAGGAAACCTTGGCATTGTTGGATTAACTGATTATGCACAGGGTGAACTTGGAGATATAATTTATGTTGATGTAACAACAGAAGGCAACACAGTTGCTAAGGGTGATACATTTGGCACTATAGAAGCTGTAAAAACCGTAAGTGATATGTATGCACCTGTTTCAGGGAAGATAGCTGAGTTTAATTCAGCTGTAAATGATAACCCTGCTTGTGTAAATCAGGATCCGTATGGTGCGGGCTGGCTTATAAAGATTGAGCTTTCAAATACGGCTGAACTTGAAAGCCTGCTTTCTGCAGATGATTATAAGAAACTTGCAGGCGGTTAAATTTGAAACAATGGGAGTGAACGGTTAAGTCAGTTCACTACTTAATCAATACCATTTTTTTAGTTTCAATATACTCATTTGTGATAAGGGAATAGAAATACACTCCACTTGCGAAGTTTGAAGCATTCCAATCGACTGAATAGGTGCCGGGCTGAAGAGTTTCGTGTACAAGAGTTAATACAAGTCTTCCGGAGTTATCATAAATATACAATCTTACTCCAGCTCTCCCCGATGGGGATGAGGTACGGGGAATATTAAAACGGATATTTGTAACAGGGTTAAAAGGATTTGGATAATTTTGCATTAATTCAAATTTTTCAGGAATATCTGTGCTTATAGGTGTAATTCCAATAGGAGAAATTACTAAGGCATTTGATGTTAACTTTGAATTGACCACAAAATCACTTCCATCAATTTGATTATTATTGTTTTTATCATACCATAAAGCTGTAAGCATATCATAATTACCCGATGCAGTATTACATGGAATTTTAAAATTTCGTAAATAGTTTGCAGATCCTGAAGAGAATGTTCTTTTAACATCATTTATCGGATCAGATATCCAGTTTGAAGTTCCGGCAGGTGCTATTGAAACTCCAATCATATAGCTTGCGGGATTATTAGCTGTTACATTACTATTAATTATTATAGTTGCACATGGGTTTGCAGTATTTGGCGAAGCTGTACTTGAATTTATAGTACCATAAGAACCTAAAGTAGTATGCCAATTTGAAGGTGAAACATTATAGTAATGATCAAGAATTTGAGTCCACGTTTTTGTGCCAAATGAATGAGCTGTACCCTGAGAGCACGGACTTGAAGTTGTTATAACCCTTCCGGTAGCCCAACGGACTGTTCCCCATTGACACAAGCCTCTGCCGTGCCCGTTTGGAGAAAATCCGCTGCAAACAGGATCATAGATACAAGGCCAGCTTGAACCGGTACCGGTATACCCGTTACCGCATCCTTTGTTATTGTTTTCTGCTGAGTATTCCGAGCGAACTACACCACCTGAATTGGTTAAAATATAAGCAAAAGTATTATCAACTGCGGTATTTGTATTGGATGATGTTACACTGCCCATATACTGGCAATAAGTGTTATCACAAATATCATAATTAGAATTTATTGGATTGTAAACATAATAAGTTCCGTAAGTTCTCACAGCAACAGCGCAGGCTTGCAAAGAGTTCATACCTCCGGTTAAATTTCCCCAGCATGAATAAATTTCAGCGGGCAGCACATATTTACAGTATGTTTGCAGTGAATAAACCTGAGAAGTTGTGCAGTTAGTTCCGGTACAGTTTCTTCCAACTTTAATGTTTAAGGGCACAACAAAACCTGAAACCGGGGCATCATTAATAACTGATTGCTGTCGGCACTCTTCACAGGATTCAACTGTTGATGAATTTATATTTTCTGTTCCGCTTCCGCGTTTTAATCTTACAGTAAAAATATAATCTGTTTTCGGAGTAATTTCAAATGAAGTGAATTGTTTTGTTTTATACCCTGCCCCAGAAAAATTCAGATCTGTAAATGTTCTTGTTTCACACAAAGCATGTCTGTAGAATTGAAAATATCCGTCAGGAGAGCTTTTCGCAATAACTTTACTTTTAGAATCGGTAACTTCAGCATTAAATACCGGTTCTCCTGTTTGATCATCAACTACAAAACCTAATATTAAGGCATTATCAGTCTTAAGCAATGATCTTATTCTGCTTTCCTGAAGCATGGGTGATTTTATTAACGGATCAAAATAAATATTATAAATATTACTGCCTGCATTTACATTCAGTTCACACTGAACAAAACCATAACCATATTTATATGAAATCAACTTATAAGAACCATTGTTAATCACTTTTTTATAGGAATTATTTTCATTTTTTAAAAATGAAATATTGGCAGAATTATTATAAGAGTTTGTGAACTGAATTATATCAGGTTCAATTCTGTAACCCGTTTCACTTGAAAAAAAATTAAGCTCAATTTCACCTGAAAATAATTGCGGAGGGAATAAGGATATAAGAAGAATGAAAACAATCAATATTAAATTTTTCATATTTCTTAAAATAATTCATTTAAGATAATCAATCACGCAAGAAAATGAAATAGTAAATAGTGTAAATAAATGTATAAAAAAAGTATCAGTTACTGAGCTGACACTTTAAAGATAAATCTATATGAGCATTGAACTTATAGTAATCTAAATTTATTAAGATTAGTAAGCCCATTTAACCAAAATAGAGCCCCAAGTATAACCTGCTCCAAAACTTGCAAGAACAAGATTATCACCTTTTTTAATTTTACCTTCCTGCCAGTACTCGCTTAAGCACAGGGGTATTGTAGCTGCAGTAGTATTACCATATTTATGAATATTTACCATGACTTTATCCTGTGGCAGCCCCATTCTTTCTGCACACGCAGTAAGTATTCTCATATTTGCCTGATGAGGCACAAGAAAAGATATATCCTCTGCTTTAAGGTTATTTTTTTCCATAATTTCCACAGAAACATCAGCCATACCTTTAACAGCATCTTTAAATACAAACTTTCCGTTTTGATAAACATAGTGCCAGTCATTATCAACCGATTCATGGCAAGAAGGTATTAGACTTCCGCCTGCTTTCATATATAAATGTTTGCCGCCGGTTCCATCAACTTTCATGATACTATCTAAAATACCATAGTCAGGGTTTTCAGAGGGTTCCAACAATACACAGCCGGCTCCATCACCAAATAGAACGCAGGTATTTCTGTCTTTATAATTTGTGATAGCACTCATTTTATCAGCGCCAACAACTAAAACTTTTTTATAAGAGCCGCTTTCAATAAACTGAACACCTGCCATTAAAGTAAAAATAAATCCGGAACAGGCAGCAAGGATATCAAATCCCCAAGCTTTTGAAGCACCAATTTTTTCCTGAATTACGCATGCAGTTGAAGGAAAAATCATATCAGGTGTAACAGTACCTACAAGAATTACATCAATTTCATCAGCAGTAATCTTTCTTCTTTCCATAAGCATTTTTATGGCTTCAACAGCCATGAATGATAATGGTTGACCGTTTGTTAAAATTCTGCGCTCGCTGATACCGGTTCTGGTTTTTATCCATTCATCATTTGTATCAACAATTTTTTCCATATCTGAATTTGTTAATACATTTTCCGGGACATAATGTCCAACTGCTGTTATTGCTGCTTTTATATTGCTCATAAAATTTTAAATTATAACAGAAATATATCTGCTGAATTATTCTGATTTAGTAATAAATTGATTTATATCTTTAATCTTTTCTGCAATAATATCATTGATACCTGCTCTAACCATCTGTTCGGCGCGAATTGCCATGTTCATAATAGCTTTTGGTGATGACCTGCCATGCCCTATTATTGAAACTCCGTTAACACCAAGCAAAGGTACCCCGCCATATTCCTGATAATCAAAATCTTTTAATATATTTTTTAATGTACCGTAAGCCATACCAACCTTAAATTTATTAAAAATACTTTTATCAGCGTAGTCCTTAAATTTAGATTTTAGAAGACTTAAAACACTTTCGGCAAATTTAAGTACAATATTGCCGGTAAATCCATCACACACAATCACATGCGTATCACCCTTCATAATATCCCTGCCTTCTACATTTCCAATAAAGTTAAGTCCGCTTTTTTGAAGCAGCCCGTGAGCTTCAACAGTAACAGCATCACCTTTTGATTTTTCTTCGCCAACACTAAGTAAACCAACCGTTGGATTACTAATGTTGTAAATATGATTAGCAAACACAGAGCCCATTACAGCAAATTGAAGCAAATGAGCAGGTTTGCAGTCAACATTTGCACCAACATCAAGTACAACAGTAATACCTTTTTCGGTTGGAAATCTGGAACCTATTGTAGGACGAGATACATTAGCAATTCTGCCAAGCGTAAATAATGAGGCAGCCATAACAGCGCCGGTATTACCGGCACTTATAAATCCATCAGCATTACCGGAGCGGCATAATTTTATACCCTGGACCAAAGAGGAATCCAGCTTTTTTCTAATAGCATCAGCCGGGCTTTCGTCCATAGTAATAATTTCTTCAGCATTAAAAACATTTATTCTGGATGAATCATAAGAGAATTTTTTTAGTTCTCCTTCAATTAAGCGGGCTTTACCTGTTAGAGTAATATTTATATTCTCATTATTACGAACAGTTTCAACGGCTCCTGCAACTTCATTAACAGGAGCATTATCTCCACCCATCGCGTCAAGGGAAATGGTGACTGTATCCTTTGCCCCTTTGCTCAATTTACCGGTTAAAAATTAATTGGGAAAAACTGATTTTTGTAAATGAAGAAAGAACTTCATTTACAATAAAATCAGGACTATTTTTTAGGAATAACTATAGAACGGTTATCATAAAATCCGCAGCTTGGGCAAACCCTGTGCATAAGCTTGGTTTCGCCGCAATTTGGACAAGCCATAGTGCTGGGAGCACTTGCTTTATAATGTGTTCTTCTTTTTCTTCCTCTTGTTTTTGAATGTTTGCGTTTTGGATTTGGCATTATATCACCTTACTAATATTTTTACTTATTTTTTATTCAATGATAAAATTAAAATTCATCTTGAGGATCTTTTTC
>WBZR01001370.1_pt1 | contig 18636 bp, 19 predicted proteins | sample 5204231 | NCBI WGS metagenome assembly WBZR01 (sample SAMN12412403, study PRJNA552823) | activated sludge metagenome | isolation source: activated sludge from anammox sidestream of wastewater treatment plant... | place: USA: Virginia | collected 2017-08 | reverse complement strand
TCAGGGCGATGGTCTCGGTCGTCCCGGGGCAGCAGCGCTCCCAGTTCAACTTGGCCGCGCAGGGACGCAGGCAGGCCGGGTCGTCATTCAAGACGTTCGTGCTCGCCGAGGCGATCCGGCGGGGCATCAACCCGGACTCGACCGTCTACATGTCGGCGCCGTTCACCTGGCAGCCCGACCCCGAGAGCGAGCCGTGGGAGCCGAAGACCTACGACGGCAGCTACTACGGGCCCTCGAGCCTGACCGTGTCGACGCTGCGCTCCGACAACTCGGTGTACGCGCGCCTGACGCTCGACCTGGGGCCCGAGAGCATCGTCAAGATCGCCCACCAGATGGGCGTCCGCTCGTCGCTGCAGCCGGTCGCGTCGATCGGTCTCGGGTCGAACGACGTCTCCGTGCTCGACATGGCCTCCGCGTACGCGACGCTCGCGGCCGGCGGCGTCTACTCGAAGCCGATGGCGATCCGCAAGGTTGTGCTGCCGAGCGGCGAGGTCGATACCGTCACCGGGTGGGGCATCGCGCAACGAAAGCGGGTCTTCCCGGACGGCGTCGCCTACGAGGTGACGAGGATCCTCGGCCAGAACCTCCTCTCCGGCACCGGCACGCGCGCCTACTTCGGCCGCCCCGCGGCCGGCAAGACCGGGACGACCGACGACCACACGGACGCGTGGTTTTGCGGCTACACGCCGACGCTCTCGGCCGCGGTGTGGGTCGGCTACCCGAATGCGACGGTCTCGATGACGAGCGTGCACGGGATCTCGGTCTCCGGCGGATCGTTCCCGGCCGAGATCTGGAACCTGTTCGTCTCCCGCGCGCTCGCGTACACCCCGGTGGCGGACTTCCCGGCGGCCGGCGAGGCGGTTGCCTGGCGCCCCTGGCAGGGCCAGTACCAGCTCGAGGGGGACACGTCGACGGTCGAGACGGGCACGACGGAGACCGTGGCGACGGAGACGCGGCCCGGCGCGACGACGACGACCGGTGGCGGGACGACCGAGCCGCCGCCGGTGACCGAGCCGCCGCCGGTGACGGAGCCGCCGCCGGTGACGGAGCCGCCGCCGGTGACCGAGCCGCCCCCGCCGCCGCCCCCGCCGCCGACCGTCACCGTCGGCTAGGGGGCTCGGCGTGACGGCCGCGCCGGCTGCGGTCCGCGGCGGGCCCGAGCGACGACCAGCGCGGCTCGTCCTCCTGCTGGGGCTGGCCACGCTCTTGCTGACCGGGGCCGCGGTGGGAGCGGCGGCCCCCGCGTCCTCGGCGGTCTCCCCGGATCACCCGGGCGGCGCTGTCTGGCTCTCGTGGCTCTACCTCGGGCTCGCCGCCGCGGCCTTCGCGTGCTACGCGGGCGCGCTCCTCGCGCTGGGGCGCGTCTCCGCTCGCCTGGGGCACGTGCTCATGGTCGCGATCGCGATCCAGGCCATCCCGCTGGCCGGGCCCGTGCTGCTGTCGACCGACGCGTACACGTACTGGGCGCGGGCTCGCGTCCCCGCCGTCCACGGGGGCAACCCGTACGTGGACGCGCCGAGCCGCTACCCGGGCGATCCCGCGCTCGAGCGGATGGGCGCGAGCTGGCGCGACCGCCCGACCGGGTACGGCCCGGCCTTCACGCTGGTCTCGGAGGGGCACGCGGCGGTTGCGGGGGAGTCGCCCGCAACCGCGGCGTTCCTCTACCGGCTGCTGGCGGCGGTCGCGCTGGTCGCGCTGACCGGGCTCGCCGCGCTGATCGCCGGGCGCTCCGCCTTCGCGGCCGCGTTCGTCGGGTGGAACCCCCTGCTCGCCCTGCAGTTCGCCGGGGGCGGGCACAACGACGCCTGGGTGATGGTGCTCGTGCTGGGCGCCGTCGCGCTGGCCGCCCGCGGGAGGCCCCGGGCAGCGGGGGCCGCCTGGGCCGGCGCGATCGGGCTGAAGTGGTTCCCCGCTGCGCTGCTCCCGCTCGTCGTGCTCGAGAGCCGCGGACGCGGCCGCGGACGCGCCGCGGTCGGCTTTGCTGCCGTTGCCCTCGCCGTCGGGGGCCTCGCCACGTGGCGGTACGGCGGCGAGTGGCTGCACGCGCTCACGAGCTTCTCGGATCAGCTCGGCCGGACGACCTCGCTCGCCCCCGCGTCGTGGCTGACCGCCGCCGGGGTGCCGGAGGCGGTGGCGATCGCTGGTCTCGGCGCGCTGCTCTCCGCCGTGTACGCGTGGCTCCTGCGTGAGGCCTGGCGGGGGCGGGCCAGGCTGGGCGTGTGCATCGGCGCGCTGCTCCTGACGACCTCGTGGCTCGTACCCTGGTACGCGGTCTGGATCGTGCCGCTCGCCGCGATCGAGGAGGATCGCCTGGCGCGCTGGCTCGCGCTGGGGCTCTCGGCCTACCTCCTGCGCGGTGCCGTACCGCTGTAGGTACTCTCCCGACCGTGGCCGACCTGATCACGATCGAGGAGGCGCAGCGGCTCGTGCTCGAGCGCGCCCGGCGTCTGACGGCGGAGCGGGTGCCGATCGAGCGGGCGTACGGCCGGGTGCTGGCCGAGCCCGCGGTTGCCACCTGCGACCTGCCGCCGTTCTGCAGCTCCGCGATGGACGGGTTCGCGGTGCGCTCGAACGACACGGCCGCGGCGCCCGTGACTCTCCCGGTGCGGGAGCGCGTGGCGGCGGGCGCGCCGCCCCCGCGCGCGCTGGCTCCGGGCGAGGCGATCGGAATCGCGACCGGCGCGGTCGTGCCCGAGGGCGCCGATGCCGTGGTGCCGCTCGAGCTCGTAACCGAGACAGACGCCGGGATCGAGATCGGGGCGGCGGTGGCATCGGGCGCGAATGTCCGGCCCCGGGCCGGCGACGCCGCTGCCGGCAGCGTCGTGCTTCAAGCGGGCGCGACGCTGGGCGCCGCGCAGGTCGGTGCGCTGGCGGCTGCGGGGGTGAGCGAGGTCCAGTGCGCCCGGCGCCCGCGGGTCGGGATCCTCGTCACCGGCTCCGAGCTGCGGCCGCCCGGCGAGCCGCTCGGGCCCGGCGAGATCCACGAGTCGAACGGCCTGATGCTGGCCGCCCTGCTCACGTCGGCCGGTGCGGTGCCCGCCCAGCTCGGCACGGTCGCGGATGACCTCGACGAGCACCGCGTAGCGATGGAGCGCGCGCTGCTCGGCTTCGACATGCTCGTCACCTCCGGGGGCGCGTCCGTTGGGCCGCACGACCTCGTGCGCTCCGTTCAGGCAGCGCTCGGGGTGGCGGAGGTGTTCTGGGGCGTCGCCGTCAAGCCGGGCAAGCCGGTCGCATTCGGCGTCCGGCGCGACCATCTCGTCTTCAGCCTCCCGGGCAACCCCGTCTCCGTGCTCGTCGGCTTCGAGCTGTTCGTGCGACCGGCAATCAACGCCCTGCTCGGCGCGATCGAGCCGCTACCGGCGTTCGCCTGGGGCCGGCTTGCCGAGCCGGCGACCAGGAACGAGCTGCGGGACGAGTTCTTGCGGGCGCGGATCGAGCGTGGAGCGACCGGGGTCACGCTGGTCAGGGGCGGCGGTCAGGAGTCGCACATGATCGTCGCCGCCGGCCAGGCGGATGCCCTCGTGCACGTTCCCCGAGGGGCGGGGGAGCTGGCCGCCGGAAGCGACGCGCGCTACCTGCCGCTCCGCTAACGCTGGTAGCCAGAAGGATCAGCCGACGCCGGGCGAGGACCGCCGGCGGCGGGCGGCGAGTATCCCGCGGCGAATCGCGGCCCGCACCGGGCCGCGAGGAGGACGGTCGCCGGGCCCGGGATACGGGGCATAACGCCCGAACAGGATCGCGCCGACCTGCGCCGCCGCGGCGGCCCAGACGAGGAGGCACGCGAGCAGGGCGGTGGACGCGTATCCGGTCGTGAACAGCGTGGCGACGTACCACGGCGCGTCGAAGCCGAGCCCGTAGCGGGTCGCGAACGACGCGACCAGACCCGCCGGGCCGGCGAAGCCGAGCGCGAGCAGGAGCGCGCGGACGATGACGTGGCGGTCACGCACGTGCGGCGCCCAGAGCCAGACGTGCAGCGACGGCAGGAAGAGGACGAGCGTGAAGGCGTTCGTGACGGCGACGGCGAGCGAGACGCCGCAGAGGGCGAGCATGGCGACCAGGTGCCCACCGAGCTCGTCGGCGCGCTCGACCGGGACGCGCGGGACGAGGCGGGAGCGCGCGGCGAGCCAGCCGGCGAGGGCGAGCGCGCCGAAGCCGAGCAGCGCCTCGAGCGGCCAGTCGCTCGCCGCGGGGGTGGCGGTGGCGAGCGGCCGCGGCGTGCCGCCCGGGAACGCACCGGTGGCCGTGAACAGAACCCCGAGCACGCCGAGCCAGAGCCAGGCGAGCAGGCGGCTGCGAAACCCTCGCAGGGCGCCGCCGAGGACGACTCCGCGCCGGCGCAGCCGCGCGAACAGGTCGAGCGTGGCGAGCAGAGCCGGAACGAGCGCGACCACGAGCACGAACTGGATCCCCGCGCCGCGGATGAAGCGCCCGCCGAGGTAGACGAACGAGCTCGTTCCCCGCGTCGTCTCCGCGGCGGCGTCGAGGGAGACCACGAGCGACTGGGCGGCGCGGCCGAGCACGCCGAGCTTCTCGGCCCGGAGAGTCGTGTCGCCGCGTGGCGGCGGCGGCCGGCCCGGCGCCGAGGTGAGCGTGACCGCTGACACGCCGGCAGCGAGAAACGGAGCGTGATCGTGGAGGCTGAACGGGAACGCGAGGTCGAGCAGCTGCTCGACCGCACCCGGGTGTGCGGGCGCGTCGCCCGTCTCGTCGACCACGCTCGCCTCCGCGGTCGCGAGCAGCACTCCGGTCGGGGAGCGGGGCCGGTCGCCGGCGAGCTCGAGGCGGGGCGGCCCCGGCCCCCCGAGCGCGTCGAGGTTGACGACCGCGAGCGTCCGGCCGCGCAGGTCGCCCCGCCGGGTCAGTGCCGCGGCGCCGAGATTTCCCCAGGCGCCGCCGTCGGTGGAGGCGAACACGATCGTGTGGGAGACGGTCAGCGTCGAGAGGTTTCGGGCCAGCTCGATCAGCGCGGCCGTGCCGGAGGCGTTGTCGTCGAGGCCCTGTGAGAGGCCGAGGTTGTCGCGGTGGGCGAGCACGAGGATCGTCTCCGGCGAGCGCTGCGGCCCGACCCGCAAGGGCCGGGCAATCAGGTTCGTGAGCGCGACCCTGCCCAGGCCGGGGATCGTCTCGGTGAAGGTCTGGCGCTCGACGCGGAGGTTGTAGGCGGCGAGTTGCTCCTCGACCCACGCGGCGGCCTCGCGGGAGCTCTCGCTGCCAGGGGTCCGGTCGGGATACATCTCCGCGAACGAGCGGGCGAGTTGCTCGGCGACCGTCTCATCGAACGAGGGCGGGAGCGCGGGACGCGGGAGTGGAGCGGGGCGCCCGACCGTGAACGCAGCGACCGCGAGCGGGATGGCGACGAGGGCCCAGGCGGCGCGGTAGATCCGGCCGCTCACCGGCCGCTCGACGGAGCCGCGACGGGGCCTGCGCCGCCGGTTGGCAGCCGGGCGTGGCGGAGAGGCGACCATTCGGGCGGGGGCTATAGTAGTTGCGATGGTTCCGCGGCTGCGCAGCTCCGGGCGCCCGTAGCGCCATGCCGGGCGGTGCCACGATCCTGCTCGTCGACGACGAGGAATCGGTCCAGAAGCTGCTCACGTACCCGCTCGAGCGGGAGGGCTTCCGGGTCGTGCAGGCACGGAACGGCGAGGAGGCGCTCGAACGGTTCGCGAGCGAGGCCGTCGACCTGATCGTCCTCGACCTGATGCTGCCCCACCTCGACGGCTTGGAGGTCTGCAAGCGCGTCCGAGCCGCCAGCCCGGTCCCGATCATCATGCTGACCGCGCGCGACGACGAGGTCGACAAGGTGCTCGGGCTCGAGATCGGCGCCGACGACTACATCACGAAGCCCTTTTCGATCAGGGAGTTCAGAAGCCGGGTGCGGGCGCTCCTGCGCCGGGCGCAGCTCTCGGCCTCCGAGCCGCGCGGCGAGGCGATCGAGTACGACGGTCTGCGGATCGACCTGGCCCGGCGCGCGGTCGACGTGCGCGGCGAGCCGGCCACCCTCACGTACGCCGAGTTCGAGCTGCTGCGCACGCTCGCCCGCCACCCGGGGCACGTCTACTCGCGCGCGGCGCTGCTCGAGGCGCTCTGGGGCAGCTCGGACTTCCGCGATCCCCGGACGATCGACGTCCACATCCGCCACCTGCGCGAGAAGATCGAGCGTGACCCGCGGGAGCCCGAGTACGTGTTCACGATCCGCGGGGTGGGATACCGCTTCCGCGACCGCTAGCGTTGAGACGGGTATCGCGCCTCCGGGGCTTGAGCGTCAAGCTGGTGGCGATCCTGCTCGCCGTCGTCACCGTCGCGCTCGGGGTCCTCTACTTCGCGGTCGTGCCGCGGCTCGAATCGCAGCTGGTCGAGGACAAGCAGGCAGAGCTGCGGTCGGCCGCCCAGGCGCTCGCGATCCAGCTCGAGCTCGGGAGCACCCTGCGACTCTCCGAGCAGCTCGACCTGGCCGCGGCCCAGGCGAACGCGCGGGTCGTGATCCTGAGCCGGCTCGGCTCCGGCGCGTTCACGATCTTCGCCGACTCGAGCCCGGTTGTGACGGAGGAGATCGTGCGCGATCCGGTCGTCCGCGCCGCGGCCGAGGGCGGCCGGGTCGCCACGGGGCGGGTCGAGCGCGAGGGCCGGGATTTGGCCGAGGCGGCCGTGCAGTTCCCCGTCAACGAGGACTACGTGCTCCTGCTCTCGGCCCGTCTCGGCGACACCCTGGCGAGCGTCGACCTGCTCCGGCGGAGCTTCCTCGTCGCCGGCGTGATCGCCTTCGCCGTCTCGGGGCTGGCGGGCACGATGGCCGCGCTGAGGCTGACGCGGCGGATTCAGCGGCTCGAGGAGGGAGCGGTGCGGATCGCGGCCGGTGACTTCGGCGCGGTCGTGCGCGACGACAGCCGGGACGAGCTCGGGGAGCTCGCGCGCGCGTTCGACCGGATGCGCGACCGGCTCTCGCAGGTCGACCGGGCCCGCCGGGAGTTCATCGCGAACGCCTCCCACGAGCTCCGCACGCCGCTGTTTGCCCTCGGCGGCTTCCTGGAGCTGCTCGCCGACGGCGACGTGGACGAGCGCGACCGCGGCGACTTCCTCGACACCGCCCGCGGCCAGGTCGAGCGCCTGACCGGGCTCGCGACCGACCTGCTCGACCTCTCGCGCCTCGACGCCGGGCAGGTCGGCTTCGAGCTCGAGCCAGTTGACCTCTGCGGCGCCGCGGAGTCGCTCGCCGCCGAGCTCGGCCCGCTCGCCGAGTCGACCGGCCACCGTCTCGCCGTCACCTCGAGCGGCCGGGCGTCGGTGCTCGCCGACGAGGAGCGGGTGCTGCAGATCGGCCGCTCGCTGGTCGAGAACGCGCTCCGCCACACTCCCGCCGGAACGTCGGTCGAGATTCACACGACCGTCTGGGTCGATCGGGGCGAGCTGTCCGTGCTCGACGACGGGCCCGGCATCCGGCCGGAGGATCAGGAGCATGTGTTCGAGCGGTTCTTCCGCGGCGCGGGTGGCGCCGCCTCCGGGAGCGGCATCGGGCTCTCGATTGCCCGCGAGCTCGCGAAGCGGATGGGTGGCACGATCGAGCTGCGCTCCCGCCCGGGCGAGACGACGTTCACGCTCAGCCTGCCCGGAACCGCCAGCCCGGCGCCGTTTCCACGTGAAAACGCGAGGGTCTAGCCCGTGACGGGGTTCCGCCGCCACGGTCTGCTCGCGCTGGCGCTCGCGCTTGCCGGGGCCGGCGGCGCGACCGCGATCGCCGTCGGCAAGGCCGCCGGCTGGCTCGACGGGGAGACGACGGTGCTGCGGACGGCGACGGTCGCCGCTTCCGTCGAGAGCTCCGCCGCCCCGGCTGCGGCCGGCCTCTTCGACCCGGCCGCGATCTACCGCGAGCGGTCGGCCGGCGTCGTCACCATCTACGCGCTCGTGCCGGCTGGCGATGACGAAGGCGGGGCCCAGGTGCAGGGATCGGGGTTCGTGGTCTCCAGGGAGGGCGTGATCCTGACGAGCTCGCACGTGATCACGAACGCCGGGGAGAGCGCCGCGGGGACGGGCGAGGTGACGGGCGCGAGCGAGGTCTACGTCGAGTTCAAGGACGGCGATCGCGTGAGCGCGGAGATCGTCGGCTGGGACGTCTTCGACGACGTCGGCGTGCTGCGGGTCGATCCGGCCGACCATCTCGTGGAGCCGGTCCCGCTCGGTGACTCGAGCTCGGTCGCGGTCGGCGAGCCCGTGGCCGCGATTGGCAGCCCGTTCGGCCAGGCCGGCTCGCTCGCCGTCGGCGTCGTGTCGGCCACCGAGCGGGCGGTGAGCTCGCTGACGAGCGTCTACAGCGTCGTCGGGGCGATCCAGACCGACGCGCCGATCAACCGCGGTAACTCCGGTGGGCCCCTGTTCAACGCCCGCGGCGAGGTGATCGGCATCAACGCGCAGATCCGCAGCGAGTCCGGCAACGCGGAGGGCGTCGGCTTCGCGATCCCGATCAACGCGGCCCGCCGCTCGATGGAGCAGCTGCTCGAGCACGGCAGCGTCGAGTACGCGTGGCTGGGCGTCACGACCCAGACCCTGACGCCGTCGATCGCCGCCGAGCTCGGCTACCGCGAGGACGCGGGCGCCGCGATCCAGGAGGTCGTGCCGCGGAGTCCCGCCGAGCGGGCGGGGCTGCGAGCCGGGCGGGAGACCGTGCTCGTCGAGGGCGTCACGTTCCGGGCCGGCGGGGACGTGATCCTCGCCATCGACGGCTCGGCCGTGGCGACAACCGAGGATTTGATCCGGATCGTCGCAGGCGCGCTGGTTCCGGGCGAGACCGCGGAGCTGGTCGTCCTGCGCGGTGGTGAGCGTGTCATCGTGCCGCTCGTGCTCGGCGAGCGCCCCGTCGACCCCGACGCCGCCCGCTGAGCCGCCGCTATCCTGGCCGCTCCGATGCTCCAGTCGATCAACGTCGGGCACAAGTCGCTCTCGGACTACGCGACGCTCGTGGGCCCGACGCTAACGGGCGAGCTGCGCTCGCTCGCGGAGCCGCTGCGCGGCCGCCGGGTGCTCCATCTCTCCGCCACCGCCTTCGGCGGCGGGGTCGCCGAGATCAACTACACGCTCGTGCCGCTGATGCGCGACGCGGGGCTCGAGGTGGAGTGGCGGGTGATCGGCGGCCAGGAGGAGTTCTTCCAGGTCACCAAGGCGATCCACAACGCCCTCCAGGGGAGCCCCGAGGGGCTCACGGCCGCCCAGGTGGAGACCTACCGGCTCTACAACCGCCGCAACGCGGCGGCGCTCGAGGGCGAGTACGACTTCGTGATCGTTCACGATCCCCAGCCGGCCGCGCTGATCGAGCACGCGCGCAGCGCCGGGCGCCACTGGGTCTGGCGGTGCCATATCGACCTGTCGACACCAAACCCGGCCGTCGTCGAGGTGCTGGCGCCCTGGCTGCGCGCGTACGACGCCGCCGTCTTCCACCGGCCCGAGTACGTGCCCGCCGCCGCGGGCCTGCCGACCGCGTACATCTGGCCGCCCGCGATCGACCCGTTGGCTCCGAAGAACATGGCGCTCTCGCCCGAGGACGCCCGCTACATCGTCGACCAGTTCGGGATCGACGTCGATCGCCCCCTGCTCACCCAGGTCTCGCGCTTCGACCCCTGGAAGGACCCGCTCGGCGTGATCGACGCCTACCGGCTCGTCCGCGCCGAACGCCCGGACGTGCAGCTCGCGCTGGTGGGCTCGATGGCGCACGACGATCCGGAAGGCTGGGAGTTCTTCAACCAGACCGTCGCCTACGCTGACGAGGATCCCGATGTGTTCATCCTCTCGAACCTGAACAACGTCGGCTCCGTGGAGGTGAACGCGTTCCAGGTCGCGTCCGCCGCCGTGATCCAGAAGTCGATCAGGGAGGGCTTCGGCCTCACGGTCGCCGAGGCGCTCTGGAAGGGTCGCCCCGTCGTCGCCGGACGCGCGGGCGGGATCCTCTCGCAGATCCGGGACGGCGAGACGGGCTTCCTCGTCGACTCCGCCCGCGGCTGCGCTGAGGCCTGTCTGGCGGTACTCGCCGATCCGGCCCGCGCGGGGACCCTGGCGCTCGCGGGCAAGGAGGACGTGCGCCATCGCTTCCTGATGCCGCGGCTGCTGCGCGACTGGCTCGCCCTCTTCAACCGGCTGCTCGGTACCGGCGCCGGCGACACCCGGCTCGCGACGGTCGGGGAAGCCGGATAGCGTTGGCCCCGTGGCGGGGCGCCCGCGCCGGCTGATCGTCGTCTCGAACCGCGGCCCGGTCACGTTCGCCCGCGACGGGGCCGGTGCGCGGGTCGCGAGAAGGGGCAGCGGCGGGCTCGTGACCGCCCTGAGCGCGCTCGTCCGCCAGCATGAGGTGACGTGGGTCGCGAGCGCGCTCTCCGACGAGGATCGGGCGGTCGTCCGGGAGTCCCGCGGCGGGGCGCTCGAGCAGGCGACCGACGACGGCTCGGTCTTCCGGTTGCGACTGCTCGCGCACGAGCCGGCGGCGTACGACCGCTTCTACAACGTCGCCGCGAACCCGCTGCTCTGGTTCGTCCATCACCACCTGTGGCCGCTCGCGAGCGCCCCGAGCTTCGATCCCGCGCTGCGCTCGGCCTGGGAGGACGGGTACGTGACTGTCAACGAGGGTTTCGCCGAGGCGGTCTGCGACGAGCTGCGGCGCACGCCGGGCGCGACCGTGATGTTCCACGACTACCACCTCTACCTGGCCCCGGGTCTCGTCAGGCGCCGCTTCCGCGACGCCCCCCTCTCCCACTTCGTCCACGTCCCGTGGCCCGATCCCGACGACTGGCGCGTCCTGCCCGAGCCGATCCGGGCCGGCCTCCTCGAGGGGCTGCTCGCCAACGACCTCGTCGGCTTCCAGGCCGAGCGCTGGCGCCGGAGCTTCCTGCGCGGCTGCGAGGAGCTCGCGGATGCGCGGACGGCCGCAGGCGCGGTCGCGGGTCCGTCCGGGCGGATCACCCGCACGCTGGTCGCCCCGATCTCGGTCGACCCGGCCGAGTTCGGCGCGCTGGCGACGGACGCGCGCGTGCTGGCCGAGGAGACCGCGATCGAGGCGTCGCGGCCCGAGCTGCTGATCGTCCGCGTTGATCGTACCGATCCGGCCAAGAACGTCGTCCGCGGGCTGCGGGCGTTCGAGCTGTACCTGGAGGCGCATCCGGAGCTGCACGGCCGCGTCGGGATGCTGGCGCTGCTCGACCCGTCGCGCCAGGCCATTCCCGAGTACGCGGAGCACCTGGCCGCGGTCGAGCGGGCCGCGCGCGCCCTGAACGGCCGCTTCGGGCGCGCGGGCTGGCGGCCGCTCGACCTCCAGGTAGGGGACAACTTCCCCCAGGCCGTGGCCGCCTACAAGCAGTACGACGTCCTGCTCGTGAACCCGATCTTCGACGGGCTCAACCTCGTCGCGAAGGAGGCACCGCTCGTGAACGAGCGCTCGGGCGTGGTCGTGCTCTCGGAGAACGCCGGCGTCCACGAGGAGCTCGGCGCGTGGGTCGTCACGGTCAACCCGTTCGATGTCGCCGGCCAGGCCGAGGCGTTGCACGAGGCCTTGAGCATGCCGGTGGCGGAGCGGCGAGCGCGGGCCGATGCGATCCGCCACCACGTGGCGGAGCATGACATCGCCGCGTGGACGCGCGGGCAGCTCGAGGCGCTCGACGCGGCGGTCGGCTCGCGTGCCGGTAGAATCCCGCCGTGAGCAGCGAGAATCCGCTGACCCACGTCGATGAGGCGGGCTCGGTGCGGATGGTCGATGTGGGCGCGAAGCCGCTCTCGCGCCGCCGTGCCGTCGCCGTCGCTTCCGTGCGGATGCGTTCCGAGACCGCGAGCCGCTTGCGCGACCTCCCGAAGGGCGATGCGCTCGCGACCGCCCAGCTCGCCGGGATCATGGCCGCGAAGCGCACCGCGGAGCTGATCCCGCTCTGCCACCCGTTGCCGTTGACCGTCGCCGGCGTGGAGCTCGTGGTCGGAGAGGCCGAGGTGCGGATCACAGCGACCGCCGAGACGACCGCCCAGACCGGGGTCGAGATGGAGGCGCTCACGGCGGCGTCCGTCGCCGCCCTGACCGTCTACGACATGGCCAAGGCGATCGACAAGGGCATGGCGATCGAAGGCGTCCGCCTGCTCGAGAAGACGAAGGAGCCGGCCGGGTGAGGGCGGCCGTGCTCACGATCTCCGACGGCGTCCACCACGGCACCCGAGCGGATCGCAGCGGCGACCTGCTCGCGGAGCTGCTCGCCGGCGAGGGCTTCACGGTCGAGCGGCGGGTCGTTCCCGACGAGCGCGCCGAGATCGCGACGGCGCTCCGGGAGCTCGCGGGTGGGAACGAGGTGGTGCTGACGACGGGCGGGACGGGTGTCGCGCCGCGGGACGTGACGCCCGAGGCGACGCTCGACGTCGTCGAGCGCGTCGTGCCGGGCATTCCGGAGGCGCTGCGGGCCGACGCGATCGCGAGGACGCCGCACGGGCTGCTCTCCCGCGCGGCGGCCGGCCTGGTCGGCCGGACGCTGGTCGTCAACCTGCCCGGCTCCCCGGGCGGGTGCCGCGACGGGTTCGAGCTGCTCCGCCCCGCGCTCGCTCACGCAGTCGAGCTGCTCGCGGACGCGCCGACGGCTCACCGGCAAACGTGAGCGCGACCCCGGGCGCCACCCGGATATTTCGCTATCCGAAGCTTTTTGCCTCGCTCGTCAAGCTCGAGCACACGCTGTTCGCGCTTCCCTTCGCGTACGTGGGCGCTCTGCTCGCCCTGGACGGGGTCCCGAGCGCCGGCCAGCTCGTCTGGCTGACCGCCGCGATGGCCGGCGCGCGCACCCTGGCGATGGCGCTGAACCGGCTGATCGACGCGGGCATCGACGCCCGTAACCCGCGCACCGCCGGACGGGAGCTGCCGCGCGGCGCGCTACGTCCCGGGCACGTGCTCGCGCTCGCCGCCGCCTCGCTCGCGCTCTTCCTCGTCGCCGTCTACCAGCTCGAGCCGATCGTGCGCTGGCTGTGGCCGATCCCGGTCGTCGCGTTCGTCGTCTACCCCTACCTGAAGCGCTTCACCTGGCTTTGCCACTTCTGGCTCGGCCTGGTCGACGGGCTCGCTCCCGTGGGCGCCTGGGCGGCGGTCGAGAACACGCTGCCGTGGCAGGCGTGGGCGCTCGGCGGCGCGGTTGCCCTCTGGATCGCCGGCTTCGACATCCTCTACGCGCTCTTCGATCTCGAGGTCGATCGCGCGCAGCGGCTGCACTCCCTACCGGCTCGCTTCGGGGTGCGAGCGGCCTTCCGGAGCTCCCGGGCGTGCCACGCCGGCGCCGTTGCCCTGCTCGTGGCGGCGGGTCTGGGGCTCCCGGCCGGCGCGCTCTACTGGGCGGGCGTGGCGGCGGTGGCGGCGCTGCTCGCCTACGAGCAGTCGCTCGTCTCGCCACGGGACTGGCGCCGGCTCGACACGGCGTTCTTCACCATGAACGGGGTGATCAGCGTCGCCTTCTTCGCGCTCGTGCTCGGGGACGTGCTCGGCCGGTGATCAGGGCCCGCGCGCTGACGAAACGCTTCGGCGAGCGCGACGTGCTCGATCGCGTCGACCTCGACGTCCCCGCCGGTGGCTTCTTGCTCGTGACCGGCCGCAACGGCTCGGGCAAGAGCACCCTGCTGCGGCTCCTCGCCGGCTTGCTCGCGCCCTCGGCCGGCGAGCTCGAGCTGGCGGTGGAACGCTCGGCGATCGGCTTCGTGGGCCACGAGCCGCTCGCGTATCGGGAACTGACCGCGCTCGAGAACCTCGAGCTCTACGGCCGTCTCTACCGGATTTCCGAGCGCCGGGAGCGCATCGGGATGCTGCTCGAGCGGTTCGGCCTCTGGGACGTGCGCCGCCAGCGCGTCGCCACCTACTCCCAGGGGATGCGCCAGCGTCTCGCTCTGTGCCGGGCGCTGCTCCACGACCCCGACCTGCTGCTCCTGGACGAGCCGTTCGCCGGCCTCGACCGCGAGGGGACCGACCTCCTCGACGGCGAGCTCGAGGAGCTTGCCCGGTCGCGCACGCTCGTCGTCTCCTCCCATCAGCCCGAGCGCGTCGCGACGCTCGCGACCGTGCGGCTCGAGCTGACGTGACCGGGTACGTCCAGGACGTCGCCGCGCTCGCCCGCAAGGATCTCCTGCTCGAGCTGCGCACGCGAGAGACGCTGCCCGCGATGCTCCTCTTCGTCGTCTCGGCGCTCGTTGTCTTCCATTTCGCCTTGCCCGCGACGGTGGGGGAGTCCGAGCGAGTCGCGAAGGGGCTCCTGTGGGTGGCGGTGCTGTTCACTGCGCTGCTCGGGCTAACGCGCGCGTTCGTCGCCGAGCGGGAGCAGGGGCTTCTCGACGGGCTTGTCCTGACGCCCTGCGACCGCAGCGCGATCTGGCTTGCGAAGACGCTCTCCGTGGTCGTCTTCCTCGTGATCGTGGAACTGATCGCCGTGCCGGCGTTCGCGCTGTTCTTCACCGGGGTGGATGCGGCGACAGTCGCGGCGCTCGTGCTCGCCGATCTCGGGATCGCGGCCGTCGGCTGCCTGCTGTCGGCGATCGCAGCGGCCAGTCGTACGCGCGAGCTCCTCCTGCCGCTTCTGTTCCTGCCGCTCGCGATCCCGATCGTGGTCGGCGGCGTCGGCGCGTCCGTGACCGACGATCCCAGCCGCTTCCTCGCCTTCCTCGGCCTCTACGACGGGATCTTTGCGATCATCTCCTGGGCATCCTTTGAGTACGTCGTTACGGAATAGACTCGGTCCCAACCTGGCGCTCGCCGCGGGTGCGCTCTTCTGCGCGAGCGTGGCGCTCTCGTTCTGGTGGGTTCCCGGCGACGCCGATCAGGGGTTCAGCCAGCGGATCTTCTACATCCACGTACCAGCGGCGGTGACGGCCTACGCGCTCTTCGGCTGGGCCGGTTGGAAGGCGCTGCGGCTGCTCTGGCGGGGGGACGACCGCTACGACCTCGAGAGCTACACGGCCATCCACATGGGCGTCATGTGGGGCGTGATCACGCTCGCCACGGGGACGATCTGGGCGAGAATCTCCTGGGGAGTCTGGTGGTCTTGGAGCGAGCGTCAACTCGTCCTCTTCCTGATCCTCTTCCTGTTCTACTCCGCCTACTTCATGCTCCGCTACTCCGTCGACCCGGGCGCGCGGCGGGCGCGGATGTCGGCGGTGTACGCGCTCTTCGGCGTCGTCTTGATCCCCGTCAGCTTCCTCGCGATCCGGCTCGCCGAGAACTTCATCCATCCCGTCGTATTCACGCGCGAGGGGCCGCAGATGGCCGGTTCGATGTTCCTCGTCTTCTGCCTCTCGCTCGCCGGCCAGATCGCGCTGGCCTGCGCGCTCTACCAGACCGAGCTTGCCGGCAAGCGCCTCGACTCGCGCCTGCGGGAGCTGAGGAGGGCGCTCGCGTGACGACCGCCGAGAAGTACGTTACCGCCGCGTACCTCGTCGTCCTCGGCGTCGTGCTCCTGTACGTCGTCATCTACTCGTTCCGGATGTCCCGGCTCGAGCGCGAGGTGCGGGAGCTCGCGGAGCTCGCTGGCGCGCGCGAGCGGCCAGCGGCCGAGTCTGGCGGCGAGCGCACTCGCGCCGGCTGATGGGCGAGCTCGCGCTCCTGCTCTTCTGGCCGGCGCTGGCCGGGTACGCGGAGGCAGCCGTCGCGTACGTCGGCGAGGGCGTTCGCCCCGGCCGCCCCGGCCGCTACGCGATCTGGGGTGTGCGCTTCGGCTGGCTCGCCCAGACGGCGCTCCTCGTTGCGCAGGCCGCAGCCGCCGAGGGCTTCCCCTGGGACTCCTGGGCCGGGTCGCTCAACCTGTTCGTCTGGATGTGCGTCGGCGCCTACCTGATCTGGGGTTGCCGCGCCCCCTACCGCCTGCTCGGCCTCGCCGTGATGCCGCTCGCGGCGGCCCTGTTCGTGCTCGCCCGGCTCGCCGGCGGTGCGGGACCGGAACGGTCGAGCGCGTTCGATACGACCTTCCTCGTCCTGCACGTGGGCCTCGTGACCGGCGCGTTCGCGGGCTTCACGCTGGCAGCGGCTCTCGCCGCCGTCTACCTGTGGCAGGACCGCCGCCTGAAGCGACGCTCGCCGGGGCTCCTGCGGGTGCGCGCCCCGTCGCTCGCGACGCTCGACGGCCTGATCGGCCGGACGATCGCGGTCGGGCTGCCGGCGCTGACGCTCGGCGTCGGCGTCGGGCTCGCCCGGCTTGGCTCGGCCGGGGGCGGCGTCGACGCGATCATGGCGGTCACGTTCTTCACCTGGCTCGTCTATGCCGCGTTCCTCGTCCTGCGCTACGAGGCCGGCTGGCGGGGGCGGCGCACCGCTCACCTCGCTCTGGCCGGCTTCCTGCTCGTGCTCGCGGTCCGGCTCGGCTCGATCCCGATCGCCCACTTCTGATGCACCTGGTTCTCGTCGGCACCTCCCACCACCATGCCCCCGTCGAGCTGCGCGAGCGACTCGCCTTCGACGCCGCCGGGGCGGGGGCCCTGGCCGCGAGCCTGGCGGCCGGCGGTGGCGAGGCGGTCGCGCTGGCAACGTGCAACCGCGTCTGCCTGTACCTCGCTCACGCCGACGCCGACCGCGCGCGCGACCGCGCGCGCGCCGAGCTCGAGCAGCTCTCTGGGCTCGACCGGGCGGAGCTCGAGCCGGCGCTCTACGCCAAGACCGACGTGGGGGCCGCGCTCCATCTGTTCCGGGTGGCGGCCGGTCTCGACTCGATGGTGCCCGGCGAGTCGCAGATCCTCGGCCAGGTTCGCGCGGCGTTCGAGGCGGCCGATCGCCACGGCGCCGCCGGGCCCGTTCTCCACCGGCTGTTCCGGCAGGCGCTGCACGCCGGCAAGCGGGTCAGGCACGAGACCGCGATCGCGGAGAACCCGGCCTCCGTGTCGTCGGCGGCGGCGGGGCTCGCCGCCCGGGTCTTCGACGATCTCGGCTCGTGCACGGTGCTGCTCGTCGGGGCCGGGAAGATGGCCGAGCTGGCCGCCGCGAACCTGCTCGCCCGCGGCGTCGGCGGCCTCGTGGTCGCGAACCGCTCCCCGGAGCGCGCGCGGTCGCTGGCGGAGCGCCACGGCGGCCGGGCCGTCGGGCTCGACTCGATCGAGTCCGAGCTCGCGGGCGCCGACGTCGTGATTGCCTCGACCGGGTCGCGCGGGCTCGTGCTCACGGCCGAGCGAGTCGAGCGGGCGCTGCGCGGCCGCCGGGGCCGCCCGGTCTTCTTCATCGACATCGCCGTCCCGCGCGATCTCGACCCGGCCATCAACGAGCTCGACGGCTGCTACCTGTACGACATCGACGATCTCGAGCGCGTCGTGGCCGAGAGCGTCGCCGGCCGCCGCGAGGAGGCCGCCCGCGCCGAGGCGATCGTCCGCGAGGAGGCCGAGGCCTTCGACGCCTGGCAGCGCACGCTGGACGTGGTGCCGGCCATCGCCGGTCTGCGCCGGCGGGCCGAGGAGATCCGGATCGCCGAGCTCGCCCGCGCCCGCGCCCGCCTCACCGGGCTGAGCCCGCGCGAGCTGACCGCCGTCGAGTCGCTCACGGCGCAGATCGTGAACAAGCTCCTGCACGCTCCCACCGTGCGCCTGAAGGAGGCGGCGACCGCGCCCGACGGCGCCGCCCGCGCCGACGCCCTGCGCTACCTGTTCGATCTCCGGGACGACAGGCCGTGAGCCGCGATGCTCGTCCGGCTCGGCTCTCGCGGTAGCCGGCTCGCGCTCGTGCAGGCGCAGCTCGCCGCTGACGCCCTGCGGCGGGCGCGGGCGGGCGTCGAGATCGCGCTCGTGCCGATCACCACCACGGGCGACCGCGACCGCCGGAGCCCGTTCGGCGAGCTCGGCGCCCGCGGCGTGTTCGTGAAGGAGCTCGAGGAAGCGTTGCTCGACGGGCGCGTCGATGTCGCCGTCCACTCCGCCAAGGACATGACCTCGACCGACACCGCGGGGCTCGAGGTCGGTGCCTATCTCCCGCGCGAAGATCCGCGCGACGCGCTCTGCGGCGCCGCCGGGCTCGCCCCTGGCATGCGGATCGGGACCGCCTCGGCCCGCCGCCGCGCCCAGCTGCTCGCGCTCGAGCCCGCGCTCGTGATCGAGCCCCTACGCGGGAACGTGGAGACGCGCCTGCGCAAACGCCGCGAGCGGGGGCTCGACGCGATCGTGCTCGCCTCGGCCGGGCTCGACCGGCTCGGCCTCGCCAGCGAGATCGGTCTGCGCTTCGACTCCGGCGAGCTCGTGCCCGAGGCGGGCCAGGGGGCCGTTGCGCTGCAGGTGCGGGCGGGGGAGCGCGCCCTCGTCGCCGTCGCCGACGACCGCGCCACGCGCCGGTGCGTCGAGGCCGAGCGCACGTGCGTCGCGGCGATCGGCGGCGGGTGCCTCGCGCCCGTCGGCGCGCATCACGACGGCTCGACCCTGACCGCGCTGATCGCGGCCGAGGACGGGAGCTGGGTCGAGCGGCGCAGCGGCCCCGATCCGCTCGCGATCGCGGCCGAGCTCGTCGAGGCGGCCGGAAGGCGCGCCTGAGGCCGTGCCGTCCGCGGCTCGCCCGACCGTCGTCGTCACGATCGACGGCTGCCAGCCGGCCTATCTCGACGACGGGCTCACGCGGGGGCTGCTGCCGAGGTTCGCGGCGATGCTGGCCGGCGGTGGTGCGTACCACCTCGGCCGCGCCCAGATGCCGACCTTTAC
>WBZR01000521.1_pt1 | contig 18643 bp, 20 predicted proteins | sample 5204231 | NCBI WGS metagenome assembly WBZR01 (sample SAMN12412403, study PRJNA552823) | activated sludge metagenome | isolation source: activated sludge from anammox sidestream of wastewater treatment plant... | place: USA: Virginia | collected 2017-08 | reverse complement strand
GGCGGTTTCGAGCGCCGCACAGATGGGTATCAATCCGATGGCCCTGCTCGCCGCCATCACTTTCGGCGCCTCGGCTTCATTTGCGATGCCGGTCGGCTATCAAACCAATCTGATGATCTACGGCCCCGGCGGTTATCGCTTCAAGGATTTCGTCAGAATGGGAGTCGCGCTCGACCTTATCCTGACGCTTATGGCGTTGTGGCTGATCCCGCGCTTCTGGCCGTTGACCGCGCAATAGTCAGCAGAAATCAGAAATTTCTCCTGACTACTGGTTCGCCCCTGCCACGCGGAGCCGGGCGAGCGGGGATTTGCAGATAGTCCTCTTCATTGTCCGTGCGGTAAAAAATGATCTCCCAGGATGAGCGGCCTGAGATGAAAAGGCGCGAGACTTGCCCGGCCAACTTATCAGTTTCTCCGCCGTCAAGCCCGATCACTTGCGGATACCAGCCGAGTTGCTGATTGAGCTGTAACCGCTGCGGCGCGCTCCAGCCCAAGGGGTCTTCAAGATTGCGGTTGAATGAAATGTAAATGCCTTCCTGCGTCCAGTCCTTGTCAACCGCGTGGTTGAGCAGCATCACGTAAGTTTCCAGATGCGTGTTGTAGTGGACTGAGGGCCCCCAGAACGCGTTGGCGTTCACGCGATGCCAGTCAATCAGCGCCGGAAAAGTCGCCGTCACGCGCCCGCCCAGCCCCGGCTCGGTCCACGCGCCTAGACCGCTTGGACCGCCTCCCCACCACTTCCAGACTTTTCCAACGGGATTGTCACGGTCTTCAAATCGCATCCGCGCTACGGCGACTCCCTGTTCGCTGAATTGCCGATGATATGTACTAATAAAGAAATAAAAATATTGTTCGTTCTGATCCAGAATCACCGAAAAATCGCCGTTGCCGCCAGCGAAGAAATAATTCTTCGTGTCGCAGTAAAGCGAGCCGGGCGGCGCTTCGAGCACAATGCCGAGGTCTTGCCAGGTCAAGCCGTCATCGTGCGAAACGAGAGCGCCGATGCGCGGCGCAGTGAGACGAGAGTTATTGGCGCATAAGCCAGGCGGTTCGTTGTGATACCAACCGTAAAGCGTTCCGTCACCCGCGCGATAAGTCGCCTCGATCCACTGCCCGCCTTTCACGTCCGTGCGAGGCTGAATCGTGACCGGCAGCGCTGGCCGGGACAAATTGAAAAGGTTCACCCCGATGCTGCGGAACGGGCGCTGCGACGAAGTGAACACGAACAGATTGCCCGCGTCATCCCATTCGGCTGGGCTGTTGCTGTCTATGCCGAGGATGCGGCCCGATCCGTCCACGCCGCCGGGCAAACTAACCAGCGAGGCTGGACGCAATTCAATGATCGGCGGCGGTTCCGCCGAGTAGGCCAGCGAGGTTAAAACTCCGAAAGCGAGGAATAACGCAGCCGCCGTTTTTGCAATCATCATTATCCTTCTCCGAAATCATCCTTCTCCGAAATCATTTTATGTTCGCGGGTCGCAGCGCCTGTTCTATTTACAAAACAGAATAACCGTGCAAAACTGCCGCCCATCATGGGGACAGAAATTTTGGTTCCCGTCCTGCATTACCCGACTGTCAGAAGATTCCGTCAGAATCTTCAACACGGACGACTTTCAACAAAAAACCAGGAAAAGAGATTAAACGCTTTCGTGAGAGATTGAGGGAGCCTAGCGCAAATCTAAATCAGGACAGCGAAGATTGGTATAAGCTACGAAGAAGCGAAGGACAGGAGGGATTGTTTCGATCCGCTCTATTGCGGACTTTTCTTCATGCTCTTCAGTTCTTCGTGGTTTGAAAATCTGTACCAATGCTGTGTGGTTTGATTTAGTGACGCACATCTACACGATAAGACCAGACGATAAGACCAGACGATAAAACCGGCTGATTAAGGCCGGTGCGATAAGAGCCAGTACGCCGTCGCCCTGAGAAAGCCTGGCGTACTGACTCGGTAAATCACAAGCAGTCGAGCGAAACTATTGATGCCCCTGCCTGCGCATTCGCCAATAAAGACGCTTGCGCGACAGGTTCGGTTTACTAAAATTTTCGCTCGGCCATTCTCCGGAGATTATTTCATGTCCACTCGGCTCGGCGCTGGCGGTCCTGGGACTTCGTCCATCAGCAACAAGTGTCGCCGATTTTCATTATCCGGGCTTTTTGAAGACCGTCGCTTTCACGCTTGCCTGATTGCGGCGATGGCGTTGCCGGTGCTCTTCGCCAGACTGCATCAGGGCGACCTCGGCGGATATGACTCCGCTGTTTACGCGCACGAAGGCAAACAGATGCTCGCCACCGGGGAATGGTGGACGGTTTATCTGAATGGTCAGCCGGATTTCGATAAACCGCCGATGTTCGTCTGGCTCGAGGCGATTTCGATGGCGGTCTTCGGAGTTTCCGATTTCGCCGCGCGATTCCCGTCGGCGCTGCTCGGATTCGCCTCACTCCTGCTGCTCTATTTCATCGTCCGCGAGTTGACGACATCTTACTGGGCGCCGGTGTGGGCGATGATGATCCTTCTCTCTACGCATACGTTCATGCGCTTTGCGATGCGCGCGATGACGGATGTGCCGTTCACTTTCTTCTTCGAGCTTGCCGTGCTCTTTTATCTTATAGGTCTCCGGCGGCGCGGATATTTCATCTGGTGCGGAATCGCCATCAGCCTTGCGATTCTGACTCGCTCATTTCTGGGTTTGATCCCGCTCGGCGTGATCATGGCTCATCTGATGGTTACCGGGCGCGCCCATCTTTTGCGCTCGACATATTTCATCGCGGGGACGCTCGTCGCCGTGACGCTCCCGCTCGTGTGGTTCGTTTCGCAATACCATTTACACGGCGGCAAATTCCTGGCGCTGCACTTCTCTTTCACTTTCGACAATCTGCCACTCACGAACGGCAAGCGCGCGAGCCGTTTTGCCGCGGGCCTCTTTCAGTATCCGTTCTTCCTGATCAAATCTTACTGGCCCTGGCTGCCCTTGATGGTTATCGGGCTGTGGACGCAAACGAAAAAAGCGCTCAAGGAGCGCGATTCGACAAGCAGCTTGCTGGTGATCTGGGTGTTATGCGCAATCGCCCCATTTTGTCTGGCTGAATTCAAATGGCTGCGCTACATCATGCCGGCGTTTCCGGCTTTCGCCATTCTCTCCGCCATTCCTCTCGACGGCTGGATAGCGGCTCATCGCAGACGGCTCTTCCTGAAAACAGCCTACATCACATTGTGTCTGGTCATGCTGGGGATGGCCATCAACCCGAAATATCGGGTCCGCCCCGAAGAGATGCGCCGTCTTGCGCCGGTCGCTGAAGCGGCGACAAGTCCGGAGCGGAAGATACTGCTTTACACCGAGCGCGCGCCCCGCGACGCGCACTTGTTTCAAATCATCTGGTACGCCAATCGCTACTGTGAGCTTCTCAACAGCGCGAATGAAGCAATCGTCAGGATAGAGAAGAACCAGGACACTGCGGTGATTATGGACAAGAAGATTTTTCAGAGTTCAATCGCCGCCAATCAGAACATAAAAATTCTCGGCGTCACCGAGAGGTTCGTGTGTTGGACGAAGATCAATCAGTTGAACGCCACCGAGGCGCGAAACAGCGACAGCGACAGCCCTCGATCTTACTGACCAGCGCCGCCGCTGCATGATCTCAAATCCGTTGGTATTACTCAGCGGACATTCTTCGGAGAAAAAGATGAAAGATCGTCAAAAACCCAATCGTCTTCACCCCCCCGGCATCAGCGTCTTCTTCCCGGCGTTCAATGACGAAGACTCAATTGCCAGGCTGGTTCACGAAGCGTTCGCGGTATTACCGCAACTCACGGACGATTACGAAGTGATCGTGGTCAACGATGGCAGCAGCGACGGGACAGCCGCCGTGCTGGATGAATTGGCGGGCAGGACGCCGCGCTTGAGGGTCATCCACCATCCGCGCAATCGCGGCTACGGCGGAGCGCTGCGCAGCGGCTTCGAGAACGCGGCCAAAGACCTGGTCTTTTACACCGACGGCGACGGGCAATATGACGTGCGCGAGTTGACCGCGCTGGTTCCATTGATGACCGAAGATGTGGATGTCGTGAATGGATACAAGATCAAGCGTTCGGACAGACGCCGCCGCATCGTGCTTGGAGCGATCTATAAGTTTCTGGCGCGTAACCTGTTCGGCCTGCCCATCCGCGATGTGGATTGCGACTTTCGTCTGATGCGGCGCGAGGCGATTCAGAGCATCAAGCTCAACTCGACGAGCGGCGTTGTTTGCACCGAGATGATTTACAAACTGAAGGCCGCCGGTTATCGCTTCACCGAAACGCCGGTTCATCATTACCCGCGATTGCACGGGCAGTCGCAGTTCTTCACGCTGCGCCGCGTCGCGCAAACCGGCTTCGATTTTTTCAAGCTGTGGTTGAGGCTGGTCGTCTGGCGACGATTGAGCTTCGGCGTGGATGGCAAACGCAAATCCGTTGTGGGGACAACATCTGCGTAACGCGCAAAGGCTCTGCAATTGGAGCCGTGAAAGACACAAAAGACACGCCAACCCGCAAACGGCTTCGTGTCTTTTGTGTCTTTCACATTTTATTCGGGCTTAAGCGACAGTGATCTCTTTCGCCAGATAAACGTCCTGGATCGCGTTGAGTATCTCAACGCCTTCAGCCATCGGACGCTGGAACGCCTTGCGGCCTGAGATCAATCCCATTCCGCCCGCGCGTTTGTTGACGACTGCGGTCATCACCGCTTCGGCCTTATCGCTCTGGCCTTTCGATTCGCCGCCGGAATTGATCAGACCAGCGCGGCCCATATAACAATTGGCCACCTGGTAACGGGTCAGGTCAATCAAATTGTCGGAGGTCAACTCGCTGTAAACGCGGTCGTCAATCTTGCCGTAGGGATTCTCCTTCGACGCCAACGCTTTGTAGCCGCCATTATTGAGCGGGAGCTTCTGTTTGATGATGTCGGCTTCGATGGTCACGCCCAAGTGGTTCGCCTGTCCGGTCAAATCAGCCGAAACGTGATAGTCCTTCTCTTTGGTCTTGAACGCTGGGTTACGCAGGTAACACCAGAGCACCGTGAAAAGGCCGAGTTCGTGCGCGTGCTGGAACGCCTGCGAAACCTCCTGCAACTGCCGCGTGGCTTCGTCCGAGCCGAAATAAATCGTCGCGCCGACGCCGACCGCGCCCATGTCGAACGCCTGATCCACACTGCCGAACATCACCTGATCGAATTTGTTCGGGTAGGTCAGAAACTCGTTGTGATTGAGTTTTACGATGAAAGGGATTTTGTGCGCGTATTTGCGCGAGCACGAACCGAGCACGCCGAGCGTCGAAGTCACGGCGTTGCAGCCGCCCTCAATCGCCAATTTGACGATGTTTTCGGAATCGAAATAGATCGGATTTTTGGCAAAGCTCGCCCCGGCAGAATGCTCGACGCCCTGGTCAACCGGCAGAATCGAGACGTAACCTGTGCGCGCCAACCGCCCTGTGTTAAAGAGTAATTGCAAGTTGCGCAACACCGCCGAGTGACGATCCGTCGCCACCCAGACGCGGTCAACGAAATCGGGACCGGGCAGATGCAAGAGGTCTTTCGAAATCGTCTTGCATTGATGCTTCAGCAAAGTCTGCCCGTCTTCCCCAAGCAGCTTTTCAATCTCCTGAATGTTCATAGGTATTTCTCCATTAAAAGTCGAGGTGGGAGTAAGGCGGATTCTACTGCGCGGTTTTGAAAACGGTCAAACTGGGAAGCGGGGATTAGGGATTGGGAAGTGGGGAGTAGGGAGAGGAAAATTACTTCGACTACTCCCCAATCCCTACTCCCCACTCCCCATTCCCCACCCCCTTCCTATTCACATACCAAATTCACCAGCGTTCGCAGACAAACGCCCGTCGGTCCGACCGCCAGATGCGGTTTGCCGTTTTCGTTCCAGGCCGTGCTGGCAATGTCCAGATGCGCCCACGGCGTGTCTTCGACAAATTCGCGGATGAAATAGGCGCCGGTGATTGTGCCCGCTTTGCGCCCGCCCACGTTCTTGATATCGGCGATCTCGCTCTTGATTTGCTCGCGGTATTCCTTGTCGAGCGGCAATTGCCAGATTTTCTCGCCGGCTTTTTTGCCAGCGGCCAGAACCTGATCAATCCACGCCTGATCAGTGCCGAGCACGGCAACGTAAACATCGCCAAGCGCGACCGAAACAGCGCCGGTCAACGTCGCCAGATCAACGATTTTCGTCGCGCCCAACTTGCGCGCATAAGCGACGGCGTCGGCCAATATCAATCGGCCTTCGGCGTCGGTGTTGATGACTTCGATGGTCTTGCCGGTCATCGCGCGCACCACGTCGCCGGGCCGTTGAGCGCGTCCGCCCGGCATGTTTTCGACCGCTGGAACAATGCCGATGACGTTGACCGATGGTTTGAGCTGGGCGATGGCGCGCATTGCGCCAATCGTAGTCGCGCCGCCGGCCATGTCGTATTTCATCTTCTCCATCCCGTCCGACGGTTTGATCGAAATGCCGCCGGTGTCGAACGTGACACCTTTGCCGACGATGGCGATGGTCTCTGACGATTGCGCCTTCGGCGAGTATGTCAACACGATCATCTTCGCCGGTTCAGCCGAGCCTTGCGCGACGCCCATCAATGACCCCATCCCCAGGTCTTTCATCCGCGCCTCGTCGAGCACGTCGAGTTCGAGGCCATAATCTTTGGCGACTTCCTCGGCGCGGCGTGCAAGCTCCGCCGACGTCATCACGTTGGCCGGTTCGTTAATCACCTCGCGCGCGAAGTTGGTGGCTTCGGCGATGATCCGTCCGCGTTCGATGGCGCGTTTGACTTCATCCAAATCGGCATCGGGCGCGGCCAGGATCATCGCCTCAAGGCGGCTCTCGGTCTTGTCGCTCGTGTGATATTTGTCGGGGTCGAAGAGCGAGATTAACGCGCCTTCGGTCGCGGCCTGCGCGCCCTCGCCGATTGACAATTGCGAGCGACGCAGGAACGCGAAACTGCGAGCCTTCTTGCCGCGCAATGCGCGCGCTGCCGTTCCCGCCATCTTGCGAACATTGTCGGCGCTAAACTCTTCCCGCTTGCCCGCGCCCACGAGCAACAATCGCCGCGCTTTCATATCGCCGGGATTGTGAACGTATGCGCTCTCGCCCGATTTGCCGGTGAACTCGCCCGTTTCGATCAGCGATGTGATCACGCCGTTCGAGCGTTTGTTGATCTCGGCCAGCGCGCCCTCTTCGGGCTTCTCGCCTTCAAAAACCGCGACGACCAGCGCGTCGCATTCGATTTCATGAAATTGTCTTGAATCCGCTTTTACTTCCATTCTGAATCACTCCTCAAAAAAGATTCTGGGGAGTAGGGAGTAGGGAGTGGGGAATGGGGAAGTGAGGCGCCTGCTCCCCATTCCCTACTCCCTACTCCCTACTCCCCACCCGTGTCACTCAATTCTCGATCTGTTCTTGATCGCAGCGCGCGCCTCGCGCTCCTGCGTTTTGCGCGCTTCGTCTGCACGCTTGTCGTAAAGCTTCTTGCCGCGCGCAATGCCCAATTCACATTTGATCAGATTGCCTTTGAAATACAACCTGGTCGGCACCAGCGTCAGCCCTTTTTCCTGAATCTTCGATTGCAACCGATAGATTTCGTTTTTGCGCATCAACAGCCGCCGGTCGCGCACTGGATCGTGATTCTGCCGGTTGCCGTGTGAATAATGACTGATGTGCGCGTTGAGCAGCCAGAGTTGCCCATCGCGCGCCAGCGCGTAAGCGTCTTTCAAATTCACGCGCCCCTCGCGCGCCGATTTTACTTCGGTGCCGACCAACTGGATTCCCGCTTCGTAGGTTTCGAGGATGTGATAGTTGTGATAAGCCTCGCGGTTGGTCGTGATGATCTTCTGTGTCTGCGTCTTCTCAGCCATTAACCTGATCCTAAATCCTCTCCGATTTGAGCGGGCGCTCCATCAACTCGACCATCAACTCGCGCGGGCTTTTGCCCTCGTAAAGCATTTGATAAACGCCTTCGGTGATCGGCGTCTCGACGCCGAGTTTCACTGCAAGGTCATGCGCCGAACGCGCCGTCTTCACGCCCTCGGCGACTTCGCGCATCTCGCCGATGATCTCATCGAGCTTACGCCCGCGTCCGAGTTCAAACCCGACGCGGCGATTGCGCGAAAGAGCGCCGAAACAGGTCAGAACCAGATCGCCCATCCCGGCCAACCCGGCCATCGTCTCTGCGCGCCCGCCAAGCTTGACCGCCAGCCGCGTGACTTCAGCCAGCCCGCGCGTCACCAGCGCAGCCGCGCTATTGTAGCCCAGGCCCAACCCGTTGACCGCGCCCGTCGCAATCGCCATCACATTTTTGACCGCGCCGCCAATCTCCACTCCGATCACGTCGTTGTTCGTGTAGACGCGAAAGCGATTGGTCGAAAACGCCTCCTGCACGGCTTCAGCCCAGGCCGTCGAATGCGAAGCCGCGACAATCGCGCACGGCTCATCCTTCGCTACTTCAAGCGCGAAGCTCGGCCCCGACAACACAACGTAGCGCGGCTCGAAATGATCTTTCAAAACATCGCGCACGACTTCTTCCATCCGCATCCCGGTCTCGACCTCTATGCCTTTGGTCGCGTTGACGAAGATCATCTGCGGACGCAGGCGCGGAAGCATCTGAGCGTAAATTTCGCGCGTGACGTGCGACGGCGCGACTGTCAAAACAATCTCCGCGCCGTCCAAAGCTTCAATCAAATCGTTTGTCGGCGCGATTGCATCGGGCAAAACGAATCCGGGCAGATAAATTTTGTTCTCGCGCTCGCTTTGCAGAATCGAAGCGATCTCCGCGTCGCGCGCCCACAGGCGAACGCGATTGCCTGCGCGCGCAGCGACAAGCGCCAACGCCGTGCCCCAACCGCCCGCCCCGATGATCGCAACCTCACGATTGCGGATTGCGGATTGCGGATTGCGGATTGAAGAATCGCTACCAACCATTTTCGACTTCAAGTTAGCGGACTGACGAGAGCGCGACGCGGTTTTCTCTTTGAAATCCGCAATCCGCAATCCGCAATCCGCAATTCAACGTGCCGCGCCGAACTTATTCTCCTCGCCCGCCATCAACCGCCTGATGTTTTCCGAATGTTTGAAAACAATCACCGCAGCAACCGCGCACAACGCAACCATTATCGGCGTGAAATCACTGACCGGCTCGATCCACAGATGCAGCAACAGAACCCACAAAGGAATAAACGCGGCGGCGATGATCGAGCCGAGCGAGACGTAACGCGTCCGCCACACGATCACAATGAAGACCGCCGCAGCCGCCAACACCGCCCACGGCGCAATCACTGAAAAAACTCCCAGGCCCGTCGCCACGCCTTTGCCCGCCTTGAATTTCAACCAGACAGGAAAACAATGCCCGACAACGGCCAGCACAGCCGCCGCGGCGACAATCCACGATGTCCCCGCCTCGCCCGTCAACCATCGCGCCGCCATCACAGCCGACGCGCCTTTCAACGCGTCGAGCGCAAGCGTCACGACGCCGGCGGCTTTCCCGGCCTTGCGCGAGACATTGGTCGCGCCGGTTCCGCCGCTGCCTGTCTGGCGAATATCCGAGCCACTTCTCAGCTTCACGATCAAATAGCCGAATGGGATCGAGCCGAGCAGGTAGGCGAGGATGAGCGATGCTATTTCAGGCGATGTCATTCGGATTTTTCCTCAGTAATTGATCCGCTCCGCCAGCCAACCCTCTTCCAAAGCCTCTCTGATTCGCGCGATGACCGCCTGGATTTGATCATCGGTGATGCCTGGGAAATCGGCCTTGAATCTGCCGATGGACTGTTCGTCGTTGAGATAGTCAATCAGCGTCACCACAGGCAGCCGCGTCCCGGCAATCGTCGGCGTCCCGCCCAATCGTTCAGGGTTAGTGGTTATGGGAGGCGCGGCGCGTTTGCGCCGGCGTGTCGAAGCCTTCTTCGATGCTGAAGCGACGACTACCTTGACCTTCGGCTCTGAGTTTACTGCCTTCATTTAGATTCCTCCTTCCTTCGCTCCCTGCTCTCAGATCAAAGATTACTTGAAATGAATGACGTTGAGAATGCGTCCAGTCTCTTTGGAGATTTCAGCATAGGCGGTTCCGCCCACCCGAAGTCCTGGCGGCATCCCCTGAACAATCCATACACCGTTGACCAAATCCGCGGTGAAAGGCCGTTCATCCTTCAAAGTCTCTTCGCCGTAAATTGGTATCCAAACAGCCTCCGCGATCTTGATGGCCGTTGCAGCGTCAGGGACATAACCTTCTTTCGGTTTGTATGTTGTGTTAGGCGGATAAGGCGTCATCGCCGGCATCGCCTGTCGCGGCGCTTGCGGCGATGCAGTCGCCTCAGCCGAAGCTGCCGGTTGAGGCGAATGTGATACGGCGCCTCGATCTTTACAGGAGCCAAGCGCAATCAGAAATATCAGGACGCAAGCGGCCTGCGCCGTTGATCGAAACGTGTTGAAGTCTGAGCAATGCGGATTCATAAACACAAGGGCTTCCACCTCGAACTACTTGATCCTGCGCCGAACCATATCCAACGCCGCATTGACCGACAGCGTGCGAATGAATTGACGATCACCGGGAAAGATGAATTTGCGCGCCGTCGCCTGCGTGTCGTCCGCCAGCGCGATGTAAACCAGCCCGACCGGCTTCTCCGCGCTGCCGCCGCCCGGCCCCGCGATGCCGGTGACGCCGACGCCGAAAGTCGAACCGGCGCGTTTGCGGATGCCTGCGGCCATTGCGTTCGCCACCTCTTCGCTCACCGCGCCGCGCTTTTCGATCAACTCCTTCGGCACGCCGAGCAGATCAATCTTCGCTTCGTTCGAATAACTGACCACGCCTTCGAGGAAATATTCGGAACTGCCCGGAACTTCGGTGATCCGCCCGGCCAGCAATCCGCCCGTGCAGCTTTCAGCCGTCGCCAGCGTGTAGCCGCGCAGTTTGAGCAGTTCGCCGACGACCTGTTCGAGCGTTTCGTTGCGGCGCGAAAAGATGTATTCGCCGAGGACTTCATCAAGCTGCCCGTCGAGTTCATCGAGCAGTTTTTCAGCTTCGGATTCGTTGCGCGCCTGAGCGGTCAAATGCAATTCGATCTGGCCGTCTTTGAAAAGAATCGTCGTCGAAGGGTTCTGGTATTTCAGGTAAACCGGCGCGGCCAGTTCATCCGTGCGCGATTCGGTCAATCCGAAGATGCTCAAACACCGGCGCACAATCAGCCTTTCGCCCACGCGCTTTTTCAACGCGGGCGCGACCGAATCATCGAAGATCGGCTTCATCTCGCGCGGCGGGCCGGGCAGCAGCACGATTGTGCATTTGCCTTCGGTGATCAACATTCCGGGCGCGGTGCCGTTGTTGTTATACAAAACTTGCGCGCCGTTGATGACCAGCGCCTGCCGCGCATTGATTTCAGGCATCGGTATTCCGCGACGCGTGAACCGCGCTCTGACTTTGTCCAATATCTCCTGCTCCAAAATCAGTTGGCGTTTCAGGACGCGCGCGAAAATCTTCCGCGTGATGTCATCTTCGGTCGGGCCTAATCCGCCGGTCGAAATGACGATCTCTGAACGCTTCATCGCGTCGCGGATGGTTTCTTCCAATCGCGCTTCGTCGTCGCCGACAACGGTTTTGAGTTTAACGTCAATGCCCATCGCGTTGAGCCGCTCGGTCAACCAGAGCGAATTCGTGTCCACGCGGAACGGCGTCAACATTTCGGAGCCGATGGCGATGATTTCAGCGTTGAGCATAAAAATTCGGGAATCAGTTAAACAGCCAGCAGCATCAGCAGCGACAAGATCACAGCGGCGTAAATTCCAGCGAGCACGTCATCCATCATCACGCCGAACCCGCCGGACAAATCCTGAAGCTTGTTGATCGGATATGGTTTGAAAATATCGAACGCGCGGAAGAGCGCGAAGCCCGCCACCATCCACAAATGCAATTGCGGACATCGCCATTGCGGGCAAATCCTGACCAGATACGGCGCGATGAAGACGAACGAGATGATTTGCCCGCAAACTTCATCAATCACGATCTGGCCCGCGTCTTTGCGATCGAAGATTTTTTCAGCGCGATTGCCTGCCCAGATGCCAAGCGCGGCGGAAACAACGCTTGCGGCGATCAGGCTGTTTTGCAACAGCAGCACGTCAGAGCCGAAGACCGCGATCAATCCGTAAGTTATGAGCAGCCCAACAACCGATCCCCACGTGCCGGGGCCGAACGGGATGAACCCCGCGCCAAAGCCCGTGGCGACAAAAACCGCAATCCAATCGGCCAGACCGTTGATCGTGAACGATTGCCCGCGCTTGCCGCGGCTCTCTTTGATTTTGCGATCAAGCATTGGCCGGCCCAACCACCTTCGCGACCAGATCGTACTCGTGCGCCTCTGCGATTTCGATCTCGATGAAATCTCCGGGCTTCCCTGCAAAACCTTCCGGCGCGTCGTTGATCAACACGTGCCCGTCAACTTCCGGCGCCTGCGATTCCAATCGCGCCTGCAACAGCAATTCGCTCTCCTGCGACACGCCTTCGAGCAGCGCTCTGAACCGCTTCCCGATCAGAGCCTTGTTGCGCCGTTTTGAAATCCTGGCTTGCTCGCGCATCAGCTTTGCGCGTCGCCGCCGCATCACTTGCGCCGGGACTTTGTCGCCGAGTTCATAGCCGTGCGTGCCTTCTTCGTCTGAATACGTGAAAACGCCTACGCGGTCGAATTCGACGTCGCGCACGAAGCCCATCAACTCTTCAAAATCTTCGTCGGTCTCGCCGGGAAATCCTACGATGAAAGTCGTGCGCAGCGTCATCTCAGGAACGAACTGTCGCGCGCGGTTGAGCAGTTTTTCCAGCAACTGCCGGTTGCCGCCGCGTCGCATCCGTTTCAAAACCGCCGCGCTTGCGTGTTGCAACGGCATATCCAGATAGTTGCAGACTTTCGGCTCCTCGGCCATCGCCGCGAGCGTCGCATCGCTCAAAGAATTCGGGTACGTGTACATCACGCGAATCCATTCGATGCCCTCGACGCGCGCAAGCGACCGCAGCAGATCGGCCAGTCCATCCTTGATGCCCAAATCCAAACCGTACTGCGTCGAATCCTGCGAGATCAGCACAAGTTCTTTGACGCCTGCTGCGGCAAGCTGTTCGGCTTCGCGCAGGATTGATCCGGCTCGGCGCGAACGATAATTGCCACGCATTTGCGGAATGGCGCAAAACGCGCAGGTGTGATCGCAGCCTTCAGCGATCTTGACGTAAGCGAAATGCTTCGGCGTAGCCAGCACTCGCGGCGCGTTCTCGTCATAAATGTAAGTCGGCAGCCCGCGCGTCATCCAGGTATTCGACGCTACGAACGCCGCGTCCTGAGCCTCGACCGCCGCCGGATCAACCGCCGCGACAATCTTCTCGATCTCGCTCGTACCCAAGACCGCATCAACTTCCGGCAATTGATTGAGCAGGTCGCGCCGGTAACGTTCAACCAGACAACCTGCGACTACAAGCCGCTTCAGATTGGCCGAATCTTTCAACTCGGCCATCTCAAGGATCGTGTTGATTGACTCTTCCTTCGCCGATTGAATAAACCCGCAGGTGTTGACCACGATCACGTCGGCGGCTTCGCGGTCGGTGGTCAGTTCGTAACCGTGTTTTTTCAGTTGCCCCATCATCACCTCGCTGTCCACCAGATTTTTGGGACAGCCGAGGCTGACGAAACCGATCTTTTGAATTTCAGATTTCATCTTCTATTTCTTCATCAATTGCCAACGCCGCCTTCAAAGCACGGTTTAGTTCCTCCAGCTTTTCAGGCGGAAGCGCGCCGATGTAATGCGTCAACCGCGATTTCGGCACGGTCATCAACTCATCGCAGTGAATGCTGCTTTCGTGCTTCAGCCCCTCGTCAATGCCAACCTTTATTTGTGTCACCAAACCATGGTGATGTGAATAGATCGGCGCGCAAATTAGCATCGGGAAACCCGTTTCAATCAGTGTCTGACGACTGACAATTACAAATACCCGATTACGTTTTGGGTCTCCGCCGGGTGGGCTGGGTATCAGATAAAGTTCGCCACGCTTCACAGTTCCACCTGATATCTGAGCGCATCCCAAGCTTCCGCGCTCAGTTCGTCAATATTCCGGTTGATGATCTCGATCTCTCTCGCATCACGTTCGGCTTTCGACAATCGTCTTGCCTCAGCCTCTGATGAAGCGACGATCGCAAGTTCCACTCGCTCACCTTCAGGCAAATCGAGCGGCGCGACCGGACGCAATACACCGTGTTCATAAACTGCTTCGATATGCATTGTCATTGCTTTATCCTTTCAATCGGCTCCGGTTCAATCTCGCTTACCGGAATCTCTTCTGGCGGAACTATTACTACCTTGCCGTCCCGCCAAGCGGAAGCGGATAAACCCAGTTTCTTTCTCTTGAGCAATTCCTGGCGCACCGCTTCAGCAACAACTTTGTCCGCTTCTTCGCTGTGGGTTACAAATAGTTTTTCCGGTATCTCAGATTCCTTCATCTTGCCACCTCGCAAAATTGCCGCCAAAGGACAGGCTCAATAACATTCTCGACTACTCGATCTCCGGTTGCCAGCTTCAGCGGCCGCGACAGCGAGGAATTGTCGTAAACAATCCAACTCGCGGCCAAAAGGCGATAGAGCGTGAAGAAATTCCTCACGCCTCTCACATATCGCCGTCGAACCGCCTCTTCAGGAATATCATGCCCGCCTGTGGCCACACGATCTCTGACGCGCTGAATGGCCAGGTCCGGCGACTGCAACCAAACAAAACGATCTGCGGATTTTGATCTGCCTCAACGCCCACTGCGACCCTCAATCCTGAACCAACTCTACCGAGTACAAAGTCATCGGCAACCCCGTCGCGTTATCGAACTGCGCCGCCGCCTCGATCGCCGCTTTGGCGATGTCTTTCACGTCTTTGAAGCGGTCGTATGAGGCGTGCAGCGCGCCCAGCGCGTAATCCGTCCCTGAACCGAAGGCCCAGTATTTGTTGTATTCGTCCACCGAGCGCAGCCCGTAAACGCCGAAGATGCCGTACGGGTTGGCGATCAGCACGTGCATATGCGAGCTTTCGTAAGGCGCGTCCTTGTCGTCGCCTGGGGCCAGAAAGTAATCGGTCTTGAGCGCCTTGTGAAATTCGCGCCACGTCTCGAATATCTCCTGCGCGTTTTCGAGCGAGTAATGCTCGCTGCGCGAAAAATAGCTCTCGATGACGTGGCGGTGCGTTGACGACCCTGTGACGCCGAAGTAATTCTCGCCGACCTGAACGATCTTCGATTTACCGCTCAGGTATTCAGCGCTCTGCTTCGTGCTGCCCCAACTGACCAGGGTATCCGCCGCGATGCAGGCGCGGCCATTCTTTTTAACAACGACAACTGTGGACATGAAATCTGACATACCTTTCTCAAGCTTTTTCCAACGCCGCGTATTTCTCGATCATCTTCTTGTGGCCGTAGCCGGGGAAGTTGATCGTCAATTTGGCGTTCTCGTCTTCGCCTTCGCGTTTGACTATCAGGCCGACGCCGTATTTGGCGTGGCGCACGCGCGTCCCGACTTTCAATCCGGTCGCGCCGCCCGCGTCGTCTGAACCGGCGCGCGGCTCGAAAGCGCCAGCGTCAACCTTCCTGCCCTGTCGCGCGAAAAATTCCTTCACGCTGTCGGCGCTGTTGTACGCCTGGCCCTGATAATTGCTCGTTCGTTTGGCGGAGGGGCGTGAAGGCGCGGGCGGCGAAGTCAGCGCGCGCAAGGCCTCGCGGTTTTCAACGGTTGAACTCCTGTTGGCGAAACGCAGCCAGCTTGCGCCTTTCGACTGGTCTTCGATCAATTCAATCGGGAACTCCATAAGGAAGCGCGACGGCTCTGAAGGTAATTCCTCGCCGTAAACGCGCCGCTTCATCGCGTGCGACAGATAGAGATATTTTTCGGCGCGTGTGATCGCCACGTAACAGAGGCGGCGCTCTTCTTCCAGATCGTTCTCGCTCTCGTTCGCGCGCGAATGCGGGAAGAGACCTTCTTCCAGACCCGCGATGAAGACCAGCGGAAATTCCAATCCCTTCGCCGAATGCATCGTCATCAGCGTGACTTGCGCTTCTTCCTTGTAAGCGTCGGTGTCCGAAACGAGCGCGGCGTGATCCAGAAAATCGCGCATCGTTTCGCCGCGCTGCTCCGATTCGACGGCGGCGTTGACCAATTCCTCCAGGTTGAGCAGCCGCGCTTCGGCCTCTTCGGTGTTTTCGTCTTTCAGCGCACGCTCGTAGCCGGTGTCAATCACCGCTGCCTTGACGATCTCTGAAATCGGCTCAGCCTGATCGCGCGCCTTTTCAGCAAGGTTGTTGACGATGTCGCGGAAAGATTTCAAAGCCGAGACTGCGCGCGCGGGCAGCAGGTTCTGTTCGATAACGATGTTGATCGTTTCCCAATGCGAGACGCCGAAATCCTTCGCGCGGCGTTCGATGTCGTCGAGCGTGGTTTTGCCGATGCCGCGCGGAGGCGTGTTGATCACGCGCATCATCGCTATCGAATCGTTCGGGTTCATCGCCAGCTTCAGGTAGGCGATGATGTCTTTGACTTCGGCGCGCTCGTAAAAGCTGAAGCCCCCGACCAGGTTGTAGCGCAACCCGGCGCGGCGGCAGGCTTCTTCAAACAAACGCGATTGCGCGTTCGTGCGGTAGAGCACCGCGGCGCGAATGTTCGGCTCGCGGCGCAGATGCTCTTCGATTTTGCCCGCGACCCAGCGGGCTTCGGTTTCGCCGTCCAGAAGCTGCGCGTAGCGGATCTTCTCGCCTTCAGCGGAATTGGCGCGGAGGATTTTGTCGAAGCGTTGCGTGTTGTTGGCGATCACCTTGTTGGCCGCGTCCAGAATGCGTTTGGTCGAACGATAATTGTCTTCGAGCTTGATGATCTTCGTGCCCGGAAAGTCACGCTCGAAATTCAGAATGATGTTGAAATCGGAGCCGCGCCAGCCGTAGATGCTCTGCGATTCGTCGCCGACTACGCAAAAGCTGCGGTTCGTCCAGAAATCGTCGGGACGCTCGGCCAGATTGAGCGCGATGTCGCCCTCGACGATCAGACGGGCCAACGCATATTGAATTCCGTTCGTGTCCTGAAACTCGTCAACCATCACGTGGCGGAAGCGGTTGTGGTAATAACGGCGAGTCTCTTCCGAGTTTCGCAGCAGTTGAACCGTGCGGATGAGCAGATCGTCGAAATCGAGCGCGTTCGACGCTTCGAGCCGCTGTTCGTAAAGCGCATAAACACGCGCAATGGCTTCACGGCGCGCATCGCCCATCAGGCTGGCCTTTTCGGCGTAGCTGTCGGGACTCTCCCCGCGATTTTTGGACGCGCTGATTGCGCTCTGGGCCTGTCGCGGGGTCAGTTGTTTGTCTTCGTAACCGCAATCGCGGATGCAGCCGCGCAGCAGCCGTTGCTGGTCGTCGGTGTCGTAGATTGTGAACGAGCGGGTGTAACCGCGTCCGAGTTTTTCGATGTCGCGCCGCAGGATGCGCACGCAGAGCGAGTGAAAAGTCGAAAGCAGAGGCGAGCCGCCGCGCGGACGTTCGCCGTAAAAATCAGCGAGCAGTTTTTCGACGCGCGCCTTCATTTCGCCAGCGGCTTTGTTGGTGAACGTCACAGCCAGGATGCTTTCGGGGCGCGCGTTGTGGGCCGCGATCAACTGCGCGATGCGATAGGTGATGACGCGCGTCTTTCCGCTGCCCGCGCCGGCCAGAATCAGGATCGGGCCTTCGCTCGTGGCGACGGCCTCGCGCTGCTGAGCGTTCAAGCCGCTTAGATAATCAATTGAATTTGTGCTCATTAAAATTTAAACCGATCCAGTTAAGGCCATCATCATTCAGCTCTAAAAAATGAAACGGCGTTTAGAGCGACGACTCAGCCGGGATGACTCTCCGAGGGAGGCCAGGGCCAACTAAAGTTGGTACTCTAAACACCGTACACGAATTGCCCAAGTGAGAATACGACCGAGTCTGTCTTGATAGAAAATTGTCAGGATATAGAAGTGGAATTTTGCCATAAAAAGATAGGGCCGCGATCTCGCGGCTCTATCTTCATTCTCACCCTGCTTTAATGCGCCATTTGATCAGGCATTATTTGTTCAAAATCCTTCTCTGGTAGCTTCATCGCCTTTTCGATAGACGCAACAAGCTTCTGGCTCAATACCACACCTAACGCAATCGGAACAACATACAGATAAGCCCCCCCGTGATTAACTTGCAAGGCGTGAAGAATTATTTGAAGAGATTTTTGCCTGATCTCTCTCACTTCGTTCAACGGGCAAGCCTCCAGCGCCGCTCCAAATCTAGTGGACTGCTCAATCAGGCTCTGGCTGTGTTGGTACTGGAGATTGGCGCGATGCAGCGCTACGACATTTACGCGATGAAGCAACGCTATTGAGCGATTCAATGAGCGTTGCATCGGAATAAAAACCTCATCTGCAAGCTCATCGGGATACTCACACTTTAGCCTTCTAAGCCTATCTCGCAACGCAAAAAGATCGTACCTCCATTTAAGTCTCAGAGACGGCGCAATAATGCCCTCGTAAACGAAATGGAGCACAGAAAACGCGGCGATGGTGATGAATAGCCAAGCCATTATGTTCATTTTACAGGCTCCTTCAGTTTTTTAGGCTTGCCTTT
>WBZR01000493.1_pt2 | contig 18655 bp, 23 predicted proteins | sample 5204231 | NCBI WGS metagenome assembly WBZR01 (sample SAMN12412403, study PRJNA552823) | activated sludge metagenome | isolation source: activated sludge from anammox sidestream of wastewater treatment plant... | place: USA: Virginia | collected 2017-08 | reverse complement strand
ACGGGAGCTACGCGGTCGTGCTGTCGCAGGCCGACCCGGCCGGCGGCGCGCCGCGGCAGATCGCCACGTTCGTCACCGGCAGGGTCACCGGCGTCGATCTCACCAGCAGCACGCCGACGCTCCTCCTCGGGGAGCGCCGGCTCGTCCTCGCGGACGTGACGGAAATCCAGGAAGCAGCGACGGAGTAGGGAAGGAGAGGACATGGCCATCTTCGGAGCACTCGGAACGGCACGCAGCGGCCTGGTCGCGACCGGCGCCGCGCTCAGCGTGATCGGCAACAACATCGCGAACGTCAACACCATCGGCTTCAAGGGCAGCCGCACCGACTTCGCCGACCTGCTGTCGGCGCAGGGGGGCGGCGGCAGCGCGGGCAAGATCGGCCTCGGGACCCGCATCGGGCGCATCAGCGCCTCGTTCACGCAGGGCAACATCGAGAGCACCGGCCGCCCGACCGATCTCGCGATCGAGGGCAACGGCTTCTTCGTGGTCGGCACCCGGGACGGGAATCTCTTCACGCGCGCTGGAAACTTCCGGCTCGACGCGGACGGCAACCTCGTCACGAACCAGGGACTGGCCGTGCAGGGGTTCGCGTTGAACGACCTCGAGGCGCCCGTCGGCGCCCCGACCAACATCACCGTGACGGGCTCCAGCAGCCAGCCGGTGCCCACCACGGCGATCGAGATGAAGGCGAATCTCCGCGCGGACGTCGAGCTGATTCCGAGCGGCTTCGACGGCACGACCTTCGACACCGCCTACGCGACCTCGAACTTCACGACGTCGATCAACGTGTTCGACTCGCTCGGCGCGAAGCACACGCTGAACCTCTTCTTCACCCGGACGGGCGCGAACACCTGGGACTACAACGTCGGCGTCGATGCGGGGGACACGGGCGGCACGCCGGGCGAGCTGACCCTCCTCGGCAACGGCCAGCTGGTGTTCAACCCGGACGGCTCGCTGAACTCGGCCCCCTCGCCGGCGACGGCGACGGTGACGTTCACGGGCGCGTCGGCGCAGACCATCGACCTCGACTTCGGCACGCCGAACCCCGACCCGATCACCAATCCCGGCCTGGGCATCGACGGCATCACGCAGTTCGCCGGTCCCTCGGCGGTCGGCTTCCAGTCGCAGAACGGCTATGGCGCGGGCCAGCTGCTCTCGCTCGAGTTCAGCGAGGCGGGCATCGTGACCGGCGTCTTCGACAACGGCCAGACCCGCCCGCTCTTCCAGCTGGCGCTGGCGAACTTCACCGCGCCCGACGCCCTGACGCCGCTCGGTAACGGCCTGTATCGCGAGTCCGTCGACTCCGGCTCGCCGGCGATCGGCACTCCGGGGTCGGGCGGCCTCGGCGCGATCGTGGCGGGCGCCGTCGAGCTCTCGAACGTCGCCATCGCGCAGGAGTTCATCGACCTCATCTCGACCCAGAGGAGCTTCCAGGCGAACGCCCGGGTCATCACGTCGAGCGACACCCTGCTGAACGACCTCATCAACATCGTCCGCTGATTCCGGCGGACGTCGGGTCGGGGCGCGCGCCGCGAGGCCGTTCCGCGGCGCGCGCCCCGCGCCCGTCCGCCCGCGGGGCGGAACGCGCCGCCGCCCGCCGCCGCGCCGGGCGCGCTCCATGACGGCTTCCCCGACACCACGCTCGCCAGAATTCTGACCCCGCCGCGTCGTTCCGGCGCCGGCCATCCCGGGACGCGAGGAAAACCCTCGGCCCGGCGGGCGTCAGCGCGTCTCCCGCGACGCGACGGGCGGGGCATGGGCCTTGCATTTTCGGTCCGCGACCACGGGCTCGCCCCGGAGTCGGACATCGGACCGTCACATCGCAAGGAGCGCTCATGTCGGAAGAAGCCGCGAAGCCAGCCGAGGAAGCGCCGAAGAAGTCGAAGCTCGTTCCGATGATCGGGAGCGGGGTCGTGGTGCTCGCGGGCGCCCTCGCGGCGCTCTGGTACCTCGGCGTCGGCCCGTTCGCGGGCGGCGCGCCGAAGCACGGCGAGGCGACCGCCGCCGTCGAGGACGGCGGCCATGGCGGCGGCGGCGAGCACGGCGGCGAGGCCGCGGAGGGCCACGGCGGGGGCGGGGGCGGGACGGGCGGGCTCCTCTCCCTCGAGCCCTTCATCGCGAATCTCGCCGACGACGGCGGGCGGCGGTACCTGAAGGCCACGTTCCAGATCGATTTCGGCGGCGCCGAGATCCCGGCGGCGATGCAGGCGCGCCTGCCGCAGACCCGCGACCTCCTGCTGACGCTCTTCACCAGCAAGACCTTCGAGGAGATCCGCACGCCCGAGGGCAAGCAGCAGCTCCGCGAGGAGATCATCGCTCGGGTGAACCAGGTGCTCGATCGCGATCTCGCGAAGGCCGTCTACTTCACCGAGTTCATCGTCCAGTGAGCGCGTTCCCGATCCCGACCACGGACCCACGACTGGCATGAGCGAGACCCTCTCCCAGGACGAAGTCAGCGCGCTGCTCCGCGGCCTCGCCGACGGGGACGTGCCCGCCGAAGGGGCGGCCGCCGAGCCCGGCGTGACGCGCGACTACGACCTCCTCGGCGAGGATCGCATCGTCGGCCGGCGCTTCCAGGCGCTCGACCTCGTGCGCGAACGGCTGGTGCGCCGCCTGAAGGCCTCGCTCGCGAGCGTCCTCGGCGCGCCGCCCGAGGTGGAGGCGAAGCCCGTCGAGCTCCTCAAGTTCGCGACCTTCCGGAACCGGCTCGAGACGCCGGCCAATCTGCACCTGTTCACGATGGCGCCGCTGCGCGGGCAGGCGCTGGCCGTCGTCTCGTCCACGCTCGCCTACGGCCTCGTGGACAAGGTGTTCGGCGGGATCGGCCGCGCGCCGACGAGCGGGGCCCGCCGCGAGTGCTCGGCGATCGAGATGCAGACCGTGCAGCGGGTCGTCGCGCTGGCGCTCGCGGACTTCAGCGACGCGCTGGCGCCGATCCACCCGATCGCGTGCGCGTTCGCGCGCTCGGAGACCAATCCGATCTCGGTCGCGCTCTGCGCGCCGACCGACCAGATTCTCGTGCTGCCGTTCCACTGCGACCTCGGCAGCGGCCCGGCGCCGCTCGCGCTCGCGATTCCGTTCGCGATGCTGGAGCCGATCCGGGCGAAGCTCGGCGAGCCGGAAGCCGCCGAACGCGGGCCGGACGCGACCTGGCTCGCGGCGCTGCGGACGGCGATCGAGGCGACCGACGTCACGATGAGCGTGGAGCTCGGCGCCGCCGATCTGACGGCGCGCGAGATCCTGCGGCTCAAGGTGGGCGATCTCGTCGCCATCGAGACCCGAGCGGACGACCCGCTCGCGATGGCGGTGGAGGGCGTCCGATTGCTTACCGGCGTGCCGGGGGTGAGCCGGGGCAACAACGCCGTCCGCGTGGTCGCGACGGCGGTGTGAGGCGGCGGAGCGAGGAGAAGGAGCGGAATCGATGGCGGACGAAGGACAGGCGGTGGCGCAGGCGGCGAGCGAGATCGGGAACGGAAACCTCGAGCTGATCCTCGACGTGCCGCTCGGCGTGAGCGTGGAGCTCGGGCGCGTGCGAATGCCCGTGCGGCAGCTCTTGTCGCTGACGGCGGGCTCGGTGATCGAGCTCGCGAAGCTCGCCGGCGAGCCGCTCGACGTCCTCATCAACGGCCGCGCGGTCGCGCGCGGCGAGGCCGTCATGGTGAACGACAAGTTCGGCGTTCGGCTCACCGAGATCGTGAGCCAGAGCGAGCGCGTCGAGCGGATGCGATGAATCCCCTCGCGCCTTCGGGCCCGCCCGAGATCGCCTGGCCCGCGATCGCCGCCGTCGCCGCGCTCACGGTCGTCGCGACCGTGGCGCTCTGGTGGCTCCGCGGCCGCGGCCTCCTCCCGGCCGCCGCGCACCCGATCAGGGTGGTCGCGATGCGCTCGCTCGGCGGCAGGAAGTCGGTCGCGGTGGTGGAGGTGGAGGACCAGCGCTTCCTCCTGGGACTCAGCGACGAGGCCGTGTCCCTGCTGAGCCCGTTGCCGAGCGAAGCGAAGGCGTCCGGCGGCGGCGCGGTCGCGGCGCGCTCCCTCGGAGTCGCTCGATGATCGCGCCGGGGCGCCGGCGGTATCGGCGGGCGGCGATCGCCGCGGTGGGCGTCGCGGCAGCCTGGGGTCCCTCGGCAACGGCGCTCGCCGCCCCGGCGCTGTCGCTCGAGGTGGGCGGCGCGGCGCAGGACGGCCTCTCGACGAGCTTGCAGCTCCTGCTCCTGTTCACGCTGCTCTCGTTCGCGCCGGCGATCATGATCGGCGTGACGGCGTTCGTGCGCATCGTGATCGTCCTCGCCTTCATGCGCCAGGCGGTCGGCACGCAGCAGATGCCGCCGAACCAGGTGATCGTCGCGCTGGCGCTCTTCCTGACCTTCTTCGTCATGATGCCGACCATCCGCGAGGTGAACGAGCACGCCGTGCAGCCGTACCTGAAGGACGAGGCGGCGGCGCTGGACACCCTCGAGCGCGGCTTCCAGCCGCTGCGCTCCTTCATGCTGCGGCAGACGCGCGAGAAGGACCTGGCGCTCTTCCTCGGCATCAGCGGCCGGCCGCGCCCGGAGACGCCCGCCGACGTGCCGCCCGAGGTGGTGGTGCCGGCGTTCATGATCTCCGAGCTCAAGACCGCCTTCACGATCAGCTTCATGATCTACATCCCGTTCCTCGTCCTCGACATGGTGGTCGCGTCGATCCTGACGTCGATGGGCATGATCACCCTGCCGCCGGTCCTGATCTCGCTGCCGTTCAAGCTGATGATCTTCGTGCTGGTCGACGGCTGGAACCTGCTCATCAGCTCGCTCGTGCGGAGCTTCCAGTGACGCAGGAGACCGTGCTCCAGCTCGGGCGAAACGCGCTCGAGATGTGCCTCATCCTCTCGGGGCCGGTGCTGGTGTTCGGCCTGGTGGCGGGCCTCGTCGTCGCCGTCTTCCAGGCGCTGACCCAGATCCACGAGATGACGCTCACGTTCATCCCGAAGATCGGGGCGACCATCCTGGCGCTCGTCCTCTTCGGGCCGTGGATGCTGCAGAAGATGCTCAACTACACGATCGCGCTCTTCGAGGCGGTTCCCGGGCTGGTGCGCTGAGCCATGGGCGTCGTCGGCGATCTCCTCGCGCTCGGTCAGGACCGCGTCGCGGTGCTGGTGCTCGCGCTGGCGCGGGTCGCGGGACTCTTCCTCATGGCGCCGATCTTCGCCTCGCGAACCGCGCCGGTGCGCGTGCGGGCCGCCCTGGTGTTCTTCGTGACCCTCGCGATGCTGCCGCTCCTCGGGCGGACGCCGCCGGCGCTCGCCGCCGACGCGGGGGCGGTGGTCGTCCTCGGGATGCTCGCGTTCGAGACGATGATCGGCTTCGTCCTCGGCCTCGTGGCGCAGCTCACCTTCGGGGCGGTGCAGATGGCGGGGCAGCTCGCGGGCATCCAGATGGGCATCGGCCTCGCCAACCTCATCGATCCGCAGACCCAGGAGCACGTCACGTCGTTGGCGCAGTGGCAGAATCTGGTGGCGCTGCTCATCTTCCTCTCGATCGACGGGCATCACGTGCTGATCCGCGCCGTCGCGGACAGCTTCGCGGTGCTCCCGCTCGGCGGCGGACTGCCGGCGGCGGCGGGCTTCGGCGTCGCGATGGAGCTCGCCGGCGGGCTCTTCGTGATCGCGCTCAAGATCGCGGCGCCGGTCCTCGTGCTTCTGCTCCTCGTGAACGCGGCGATGGGCGTCCTCGCCAAGCTCATCCCGCAGCTGAACGTCTTCATCGTCGGCTTTCCTCTGAACGTCGCGGCCGGGCTCTTCGTGCTCGCGGCGTCGCAACCCTTCACCGTGCGGCTGCTCGAAACGAGCTTCGGCGAGCTGCAGGGCTCGCTCGCGCACCTGGTGCGGGCGCTCGGATAGGCGGGCGGGGCGATGGCCGAGGACGCCGCGAACCGTACCGAGGAGCCCACACCGAAGCGCCGCGAGGAGGCGCGCGCCGACGGCCGCATCCCGCAGTCCGCCGAGATCACGGCGGCGACGGTGCTGCTCGCCGCGCTGCTCGCCGCCTGGCGGAGCGGCGACGCGGCGATCGGGAGTCTACGCGAGGCGATGCGGCGGAGCCTGGTCGCGGTGAGCAAGCTCGACCTGACCCCGGCGCAGCTCGGCGACGTGCTGCACGGCATGCTGCAGGACGTCGCGGCGGTGGTGGTGCCGATCCTCGCGGCGACGGCGGTCGCCGGGGTCGCGGCGACCGTCGCGCAGATCGGGTTCCAGCTCCACGGCAAGCGGCTGCTGCCGGACCCGAGCAAGGTCTCGCCCGCGAGCGGCTTCCAGCGCATCTTCTCGTCGAAGGGACTCTTCGACCTCGCGAAGGCGATCGTGAAGATCGCCCTGATCGGCTGGCTCGCGTGGAAGCTGATCCGCGCGGCCGAGGGCACGATCGTGGCTCTTTCGGGCGCGGCGCCCCGCGAGATGCTGTCGATCGCCGGCCTCGAGGTGGCGCGGCTCGTCGGCTGGGCGACCGCCATCCTGGTGGTGCTCGCCGCCGCCGACTACGCCTGGCAGCGCCGCCAGCACCACCAGAGCCTCCGCATGACCCGAAGCGAGGTGAAGGACGAGGTCCGGCAGGCGGAAGGCGATCCCAAGATCAAGGGGCGCTTGCGGCGCGCCTACCAGGAGATCGCGAAGGCGCGGAGCGTCGCCGACGTGCCGACGGCGGACGTGGTGATCACCAATCCCGTCCACCTGGCGGTCGCCCTCAAGTACCTGCCGGGCCAGATGGGCGCGCCGAAGGTCGTGGCCAAGGGGGCGGAAGGCATGGCGCAGCGGATCAAGGAAGTCGCGCGCCAGCACGGCGTCCCGATCATGGAACGCCGCTCGCTCGCCCGCGCGCTCTTCCGCAGCGTCCCGGTCGGCGGCGAGATCCCGGCCACGCTCTATCGCGCGATCGCCGAGATCCTCGCGTACGTCTACGGGCTCCGGCAGCGGCGCGCCGCCGGCGGAGGCGTCGGCTGATGGCGGCGGCCCCGAAGCAGCCGCCCGCGAAGGGCTTCATGGGGCGCGTGCTCGCCGGCGGCGAGCTCGTGATCCCGCTCACCTTCGTGGTGGTGGTGATCGTCATGATCATCCCGCTGCCGACGATGCTGCTCGACCTGCTGCTGACGGTGAACATCGCGGTGTCGCTGATCATCCTGCTGGTGGCGATGTACACCCTCAAGCCGCTCGAGTTCTCGACCTTCCCGTCGGTGCTGCTGGTCACGACGCTTCTGCGGCTCTCGCTGAACGTCGCCTCCACCCGGCTCATCCTGCTGCACGGGAAGGACGGCGCATCGGCGGCCGGCCACGTCATCCAGGCCTTCGGCAGCTTCGTCGTCGGCGGCAGCTACGTCGTCGGCCTCGTCATCTTCCTGATCCTGGTGGTCATCAACTTCGTCGTCATCACCAAGGGCGCGGGCCGCATCGCCGAGGTCGCGGCGCGCTTCACCCTGGACGCGATGCCCGGCAAGCAGCTCGCGGTCGACGCCGAGCTGAACGCCGGGGGGATCACCGAGCGCGAGGCGCGCGAGCGCCGGCGGGCGATCGAGGCGGAAGCGGACTTCTACGGCGCGATGGACGGCGCCTCGAAGTTCGTGCGCGGCGACGCGGTCGCCGGGCTCATGATCGCGGGGATCAACATCGTCGGCGGCCTCTTCATCGGCGTCGTGCAGGGGGGCCTCGACGTCAAGAGCGCGGCCGAGATCTACACCATCCTGACCATCGGCGACGGGCTCGTGTCGCAGCTACCGGCGCTGCTCATCTCCACGGCCGCGGGTATCGTCGTTACGCGCGCGGCGTCGGGGACCGATCTCGGCAGCGAGGTCACGTCGCAGATGCTCCTCAATCCGCGCGTGCTCGCGATGGTGAGCGGCATCCTCGCGGCGCTGGCACTCCTGCCGGGACTGCCGTTCCTCCCGTTCGTGGCGCTCGCGGGCGCGCTCGGCGGGCTCTCCTACGCCGGGCGCGAGCACCGGGCGGCGGAGATCGCGCAGGCCGCGCTCGAGGCGCGGACCGAAGCGCCGAAGGAGGAGAGGTCCGACGTTCCGGCGCCGCTCGACCTCCTCGAGCTCGAGGTCGGCTACGAGCTCGTGCCGCTCGTCGACGCCGCCCAGCGCGGCGAGCTGATCGAGCGCATCAAGACGCTCCGGCGGCAGCTCGCCGAGGAGATGGGCTTCGTGGTGCCGCCCGTCCACATCCGCGACAACCTGCAGCTCAAGCCCGGCGAGTACGCCATCCTCCTCAAAGGCGTGGAGATCCAGCGCGCCGAGATCCGCATCGGACAGTACCTGGCGATCAATCCGGGCGGCGCCGACCCCGGCTTCCGGGGCGTGCCCACGAAGGAGCCGGCGTTCGGGCTCGACGCGCTCTGGGTGCTGGCGACCGACCGCGAGCAGGCCCAGCTCGCCGGCTACACGGTCGTCGACGCGGCGACCGTGGTGGTGACCCACCTCACCGAGGTCATCCGCCGCCACGCCCACGAGCTGCTGGGGCGGCAGGAGATCCAGGGGCTGCTCGACGCGCTCGCGAAGACGCATCCGAAGGTCGTCGAGGAGCTCGTGCCGCAGCAGCTCTCGCTCGGTCAGGTGCAGAAGGTGCTGCAGAACCTGCTCCGCGAGCACGTCGGCATCCGCGACTTCCTGTCGATCATCGAGACCCTCGCGGACTACGCGCCGCAGACCAAGGACGCGCACCAGCTCACCGAGCACGTGCGTGCGGCGCTGTCGCGCGCGATCGTGAACCGCTTCCTCACGTCTGACCGGACGCTGCCGCTGGTGACGCTGGCGCCGCGCCTCGAGCGCACGATCGCCGAATCGGTGCATCGGAGCGAGGACGGCACGTATCTCGCGCTCGAGCCCGCGACCGCGCAGCGCCTGCTCGGGAAGCTCGCGACGTGGGCGGAGCAGTTCGCGCTCCACGGCCATCAGCCGCTCGTCCTGTGCTCCACCAATGTGCGCGGCCACCTGCGCCGACTCGCGGAGCGCTTCCTGCCGAGTCTCGCGGTCGTGGCGCCGGGGGAGATCCCGGCGAACGTCAAGATCCACTCGCTCGGCGTCGTGAGCCTGGACGAGGAGCACGAGGCGGCGGCGCGGCTGCAGGTGCCGCGCCCGACCGCGACCGCCACGGTCGCGGCGGCGGGAGCGGTCGCCTGATGCGCCTGCGGGGCTTCACGGCCCGCTCGGCGCGCGAGGCGCTCGCCGCGGTGAAGGCGGCGCTCGGCCCCGAGGCGGTGATCCTCGCGACCCGTCCGCTCGCGGACGGCGGCGTCGAGATCACGGCGGCGGTCGATCCCGATCCGGCGCGCGGCGCGAAGGCGCCCTCGGCGCCGGGTGTAGTGGGAGAATCGGAGCTCGGGGCGCTGCGGCGCGAGCTCGGCGCGCTGGCCGGCCGGGTCGCCCGGGTCGATCGGGCGCTGCGGGCCGGCCGGGGGGTGATCGGCGGACTCGACGAGGAGGCGCAGGCGCTCGCCGAGCGGCTGGCCCTCCAGGGCACGGCGCCCGCGCTGGCGGAGACCGTGGCGCGGAGCTTCGCGCGGCTGCGGGCGCAGGGTGCGCCCGCGGCCGCGGCGCTCGCCGCGAGCGTCGAGCGGCACCTGCTCGTGGCGGTGCCGGCGGCACCGGAGCCGCCGGTCACGGTGTTCGTCGGGCCGACCGGGGTCGGCAAGACGACGACGATCGCGAAGCGTGCCGCCCGCGCCGTCGCGCGCGGCGCCTCGGTCGGGATCGTCATGGCGGATACGCGGCGGATCGGCGCGGCGGAGCAGCTCGGATGCTACGCGCGGCTTCTCGGCGTGCCGCTCGCTCCGGCGGCGGACGCCGACGACCTCGTCCGCGCGCTCGCCGGGTTCGAGCGCCGCGACGTCGTCTACGTCGACACGGCGGGACTCGGCGGCGACGCGGAGGACGCGGCGGAGGTGGCGCGCCTGCTCGCGCCGGTCCGGACGGTCGTCACGACCGCCGCGGTCGTCGCGGCCGGCGCGTCGGAGCCGGCGCTCCGGGCGGCGTGGGGGCGGGTCGCGGCGCTCCAACCGACGACCTGCGTGGTGACGAAGGTGGACGAAGGGGGCGGGCTCGGCACGGCCTGCGGGTGGCTCGCCGAGGTCGGTGTGCCGCTCGATTGGCTCGGGACGGGCACGCGGGTGCCCGACGATCTCGTGGCGGCGGACGGAGGCGCGGTCGCCGCGTGGCTCGGCGCGGCCTGACGGACGGAGGACGAACGTGGAGCAGAGGGAAGGCGTGACGATGGAAACGGCGGACGGGGACGCGGGCATGCAGGTCATCGCGGTCGCGAGCGGCAAGGGCGGAGTCGGCAAGACGAACGTGGTCGCCAATCTCGCGATCGCGCTCCAGCGGCGCGGCAAGCGCGTGGTGGTGATCGACGCCGATCTCGGGCTCGCGAACCTCGACACGCTGCTCGGGCTGAACCCGCACGCCACGCTCCGCCAGGTGCTGCGCGGCGAGTGCGCGATCCGCGACGTGCTCGTCGACGGCCCCTCGGGGATCCGCATCGTGCCGGCGTCGAGCGGCTACGAGGACCTGACGCAGCTCTCCGACGGCCAGCGTCTGACGCTCCTCGAGCAGGTCGACAGCCTCGACGGCAAATTCGACGTGCTCCTCATCGACACCGGCGCCGGCATCTCGGCGAACGTCACGTTCTTCGCGACGGCGGCGCAGGAGACCCTGGTCGTGGTGACGCCCGAGCCGACCGCGCTCACCGACGCGTACGCGCTCGTCAAGGTCCTGGCGACGCGCTACGCCGAGGACAGCTTCGCGGTGCTCGTGAACATGGCGCGGAGTGAGCTCGAAGCCCGCAAGACCTTCACGCAGCTGACGCGCGTCACCGAGCGCTTCCTGCACGTGAGCCTGCGCTTCGCGGGCTGGGTGCCGTGGGACAGCGAGGTGCCCGAGGCGGTGCGGCGGCAGCAGCCCGTGGTCGACCATGCCCCGGCGACGCCGGCGACGCGCGCGATCGACGGGCTCGCCGAGCGCCTGTGCGCGACGCCCTCCCACGCCAAGGCGAAAGGGGGGTTGCAGTTCTTCTTCCGCCGACTGCTCGCGGCCGAGGGGGCGCGCGCGACGATGGGGGCCGCGCGCTGACGATGCCGACGGTCGCAGGCAGATCGCGGTCGGCGCCGCGCCCGCGCATAGCGCCGCCCGTGCATGTCGACGGGACGCCGCCCCCCGACGAGGCGGTGCGCGCCTACCTGCCGCTCGTGCGCTGGCTGGTCCAGCGGCTCGCCGTGCGGAAGCCGCCGCAGGTCGAGCTCGACGAGATGGTGAGCTGGGGCATCGAGGGTCTCCTCGACGCCATGAAGAAGTACGACCCGACCAAGCAGGCCGCCTTCGCGACCTACGCCCAGTTCCGCATCCGCGGCGCGATCCTCGACCGCCTCCGGGCCATGGACTGGGTGTCGCGCAGCGTCCGTCAGAAGGCGAGCCTGCTCGAGAAGACGTACCACACGCTCGAAGGGCAGCTCGGCCGGCCGGCGACCGAGGAGGAGGTCGCGGATGCGCTCGGCCTCGCGCTGCCGGAGCTCCACGCGATGCTCTCCGAGGTCGGGCAGATGTCGCTGTTCAGCTTGGAGGACCTCGGGGTCGACGCGGGATCGGACCGCTGGCAGATCGAGAAGCTCCTCGACGACGGCGGCACCGACCCGATGCAGGCGATGCTGTCGCGCGAGCGCGTCGACCTCGTGGCGGAGGCGATCGCGACCTTGCCCGAGAAGGAGCGGACGGTGATCGCGCTCTACTACCACGAGGGCATCACCATGAAGGAGGCGGGCGCGATCCTCGGGCTCACCGAGTCGCGGGTCTCGCAACTCCACGCCCAGGCGCTGCTGCGGCTGCGCGGGCTCCTGCACGAGCATTTCGGCGACGCGGCAGAGGGCGCCGCGACGGAGGAACGATGACGGAGACGGTGATGGCGTGGGTGGGTCCGGGCTTCGACGGCGCCGTCGTCGTCCTCCTCGGCGCGCTGCTCTGGCGCCTTCGGGGCGATGCCGGGGCCGCGTGGCGGGAGCGCGAGGCGCGGCTGCGGGCGATCTTCGACGAGCTGCGTGCGCTCGTGGCGCAGAGCGAAGGACTCGCCCGCGATCTCGACGCGAAGCTCGCGGATCGCGAGACGCGCCTGCGCGCGGTGCTCGACGACGCGCGGGTGGCATTGGGCGGCGTCGAGTCGGCGTCGGCGCGCCCGGCGCGCGCCGCGCACGGGGAGACGACGGCGAGGCCCACGCCCGTCGCGGGCCCGGCGGCGGCCGCGCCGTCGACGACGCCCGCGGACGCCGAGGAAACCGCGCGACGCATCGAAACGCTCGCGGAGGCGGGGACGACGGTCGAGGAGATCGCGCGCCGGGTGGGGGCCGCGCCCGCGGAGGTGCGGCTCGTGATCGGCCTCAAGGCGGCGCGGGCGGCGCGTCGGCGGGCGGCGACCGCGGAGGCGCGCGCGCATGCGTGAGCGCCGTCGGCAAGACCGACCCGGCAGATTCTGCCGGTCGGCAACGGCTGCCGCGGCCGGCCGCGCACCCGGTGCGTGGCACGTGCGTTGCTCGTCTGCGGCGATGCGAGGAGCATGAATGGACGCGGGAATCTTCTCGGCGATGTCGGGCAGCCTGGCGGCGCAGACGCGGCTCGACGCGCTCGCCAACAACCTCGCCAACGTCAACACCGTCGGCTTCAAGGCCGAGCGCGTCCTGCAGCGCGCCGAGAAGGCGGGGAACGTCGTGCCGCCGCCGACGGTGGTGCCGACGCCGATCACCCGCGACTGGGTGGAGACCGACTTCGGTCAGGGCTCGGTCGTGAAGAGCGGCAACCCGCTCGATGTCGCGCTCGCGGGCGAGGGCTTCTTCGTCGTCAAGACCGAGCGCGGCGAGCGCCTGACGCGCAGCGGCGACTTCGCGATTGACGCCGCGGGCTATCTGGCGACGAGCGACGGCAGCCGGGTGCAGGGGACGAGCGGCGACATCAGCATCCCGAAGGGGCCGGTCGTGTTCGGCGTCGACGGCAGCGTGCGCGCCGGCGACCAGAGCGTCGGGCAGCTGCGCATCGTCACGGTCGAGCACCCCGGGAAGCTGGTGCGCGAGAGCGGCACGCGCTTCGCCGCGGGAGGCCTGGCGCTCGCGGACGCGGCGCGCGGCAGCGTCCAGATCATCCAGGGCGCCACCGAGGGCGCGAACCTCTCGCCGGTCGAGGGGCTGGTCGCGATGATCGAGACGGTGCGGGGATTCGAGACCTACATGCGAGCCGCCGAGCGGCTCGACCAGATGACGTCGAAGGCGATCAACGAAGTGGGCCGCGTCTAGGCGCGGACGAGGGAGAGGCGAGCATGATCCGAGCGCTCTACACCGCTGCTACGGGCCTCGAAGCCCAGCAGCTCAACATCGACGTCATCGCGAACAACCTCGCGAACGTCAGCACGAGCGGCTTCAAGAAGAGCCGCGCGGACTTCCAGGACCTGCTGTACCAGACCTCGCGCGAGCCGGGCGGGCCGGCCACCAGCACCACCCAGACGTCGACCGGCATCCAGGTCGGTCTCGGCGTCCGACCCGCCGCCGTGCAGCGCATCAACGCGCAGGGCGACTTCAACCAGACGACCAACCCGCTCGACGTGGCGATCGGCGGCGACGGCTACTTCCAGGTGACGCTGCCCGACGGCTCGACCGCGTTCACCCGCGCCGGCGCCTTCAAGCTCGACTCGACCGGCTCGGTCGTGACGTCATCGGGCGACCCGCTGTCGCCGCAGATCAACATCCCGGACGGCGCCGAATCGATCGCGGTCGGCGACGACGGCACCGTGAGCGTGACGCTCGCCGGGCAGTCGGCGCCGAGCCAGGTCGGCCAGATCCAGACGGCGCGCTTCGCGAACCCGTCCGGCCTCCGCGCCGAGGGCGCCAACATCTTCAAGGAGACCGACAGCTCCGGTCCGCCGCAGCTCGGCACGCCCGGCCAGGACGGCCTCGGCCAGCTGACCCAGGGCTTCCTCGAAGGCTCGAACGTGAGCGTCGTCGAAGAGCTGGTGGCGATGATCTCCGGCCAGCGGGCCTACGAGATCAACTCGCGGGCCATCTCCGCCGCCGACGAGATGCTGCGGACCGCGGCGTCGATCGGACGGTGATGCCGATGGGGCGGCGGATGCGGACGGCAGTCGCGCGCGGAGGGCTCCTGCTCGCGCTCCCGATCGTGGCGGCCGTTGCCGGTTCGGCGGGCGCCGCCGAGCCGGGGAGGATCACGGTCAGGCGCGCCGCGGTCGTGTCCGGGCCGACCATCACGCTCGGGGACCTCGCGGCGCTCGAGGGTGGCGCCGTCGCCCTCGCGGACGTGGACCTCGGCCCGGCGCCGACGGCGAGCGCGCCCCGTCGGCTCGACGGCGAGGCGATCCTGCGGCGATTGGAGGAGGCGGGGATGGACGCCAGCGCCACCCGCTACGTCATCCCAGCCACCGTGCGCGTCGAGCGCGAGGCGCGTGAGGTGAGCGTCGACGAGATCCGTACGGCCGTCATGAACGTCGCGCGCGACGCGCTTCCTCCCGGCGAGACCATCCGCGACCTCGAGGTCGCGGGGCCGGTGCGCATTCCCGCCGGAGCCTACGAGGCGCGGGTCTCGACCTCGTCGCACGGGCGCGCGGGGCGGCGACGCTTCGACGTGCAGCTCGTGAACGACGGCGTCGTGCTCGCGACCGTGCCGGTGACGGCGCGGACCGACGCGCGCGGGACCGTGGTCGTCGCCAGACAGCCGCTGCCGCGCGGCACGGTGCTCGGCCCGGGCGACCTCGCGGTGGTCGAACGCGACCGCCGCGACGTGCCGGACGACGCGCTCACGGAGCTCGGGGAGGCGATCGGGATGGAGACCAAGATGGCGCTCGCGGCCGATGCGCCCCTGACGCGGACGACGCTCGCGCCGCCGGTGGTGGTGAAGAAGGGCGATCTGGTGACGTTGATCGTGGAGACCGCGGCGATGAAGCTCACGGTGGCCGGCGAGGCGCTCGAGCCGGGGGCGGTCGGCGTGGGCATCAAGGTGATGAATCGCGCGTCCAAGCAGACGGTGGCGGGAAGGGTGATCGAGCATGGCGTGGTCCTGGTCGAACGCTGAGCGCGGCGGCGCCGCGCGCCGCGCGGCGGTCGCGCTCGTCGCCGCCGCGGCGTCGCTCGCAAGCGGCTGCGTACAGATGTACCTCAAGAAGGATCCGCTCCCGACCGAGCCGCCGCCGGCGCCGTCGGCGCTGCAACGGACGACCGGTTCGCTCTGGCGCGACGACGTGAGCGCCAACTATCTCTTCGCCGACGTGAAGGCGCGCTTCGCGGGCGACCTCCTGACGATCGTCATCACGGAGGACGCCGCCGGCTCGAAGGCGGCCGAGACCTCGACCTCCACGGAGAGCGAGGTGTTCGCGAACCTCGAGCAGTTCTTCGGGTTCCCGCAGGCGCTGCAGGAGAACAATCCGAGCATCGATCCACAGCAGCTCCTCAAGGCGTCGACGGCGCGCACCTTCGACGGCGAGGGATCGACGAACCGCAAGGGGCGACTCACGGCGCGCATGACGGCGGTCGTGAAGGCGGTGTCGCCGACCGGGAATCTCTGGGTGCAAGGCGACAAGATCGTCGCCGTCAACAAGGAGGACCAGCACATCGTGGTCCAGGGCTGGGTCCGCCCCGAGGACATCGATTCGCAGAACCAGGTGCTCTCGACCCGCCTCGCCGACGCGCGCATCGACTACTACGGCGTCGGAACGCTCGGCGTGAAGCAGAGCCCGGGCTGGGGCTACTGGCTGCTCGACGTGGTGTGGCCGTTCTGATGCGCCGCCGTGTCGTCATCGCTGCGCTCGCGGCGCTGGTCGTCGGGCTCGTGCCCGCGCGTTCCGCCGAGGCCGCCCGCATCAAGGACATCGCCAGCGTCGAAGGCGTCCGCGGGAACCAACTCACGGGCTACGGCGTGGTCGTCGGCCTCGACGGCACCGGCGACGGCCAGCAGTCGATCTTCACGGTCCAGAGCATCCTGAGCATGCTGCGCCGGCGCGGCGTCCAGGTCACGGTGGATCCGCGCCAGGTGCGAGTGAAGAACGCGGCGGCGGTCGTGGTGACGGCGACCCTGCCGCCGTTCGCGCGCTCGGGGAGCCGGGTCGACGTGCAGATCTCGTCGATCGGCGACGCCAAGTCGCTGCGCGGCGGCACGCTCGTCATGACGCCGCTGTTCGGCGGCGATCAGCAGGTGTACGCGGTCGCGCAGGGCGGCGTGTCGCTCGGCGGCGGGTACAGCGCGTCGGCCCCCGGGGCCGAGGCGCAGAGCGGGCATCCGACGGTCGGCGTCATCACGGGCGGCGCTCTCGTCGAGCGCGAGGTGCCGGTGATGCTCGGCGCCGACGGCCTCGTCCGCTTGAGCTTGCACGAGGCCGATGTCACCACCGCGATGCGGGTCGCCTCGGTGGTCAACGGCTTCCTCGGGAACGGCGCCGCCAGCACGCGCGATCCCGGCACGGTCGAGGTCCGCCTCGAGCCGACCGCGAGCCAGGAGCAGGTGATGGCGCTGCTCGCCGGGATCGAGACGTTGAACGTGCAGCCGGACCGGCGGGCGCGGGTGATCGTGAACGAGCGGACGGGCACCGTGATCATGGGCGAGGACGTCCGCATCGCGCCGGTCGGCATCGCGCACGGCGCCCTCCAGGTGACGGTCAAGGTGGATCTCGGCGTGTCGCAACCGGCTCCGTTCTCGGAAGGACAGACGGTGGTGGTCCCCGACAGCACGGTGCAGGTGCAGGAAGGCGCGGCGGAGCGGCTGAACCTCTTCAAGGGCGGCGTCAGCCTGCGTGACCTCGTGAACGGACTGAACGCGCTCGGGATCACGCCGCAGGATCTCATCGCGGTGTTGCAGGCGATCAAGTCCGCGGGCGCATTGGACGCCGACCTGGAGATCATGTGAGCGGCCGGGGAATCGCCGGAGAGGAGGACGCGTAATGGCGGAACCGATCTCCGCGGCTTCGATGTTCGTGCCGACGGTGCCGTCGGGGGACGAGACGCGGCGGCGGCTCGCGGGGAAGCGGCCGGACGAGGTGGCGAAGGAGTTCGAGGCGGTCCTGCTCGCGCAGGTGATCAGCGCGATGCGGAAGACGGTGCCGGAGTCGGGGATGCTGCAGGCGTCGGCGAACCGGAAGATGCTCGACGGCGCGTTCGACCAGGAAGTGGCGCGGAGCCTCGCGGCGAAGGGGGGGCTCGGGATCGCGGAGCAGATCGTCGCGCAGATCGAGCGGCAGCACCCCGGGACGATCGTCGCCGCGAAGGCGGACGGGACGGTAGCTGCGGCCGCGCGCGCGGCGCGTCCGCTCGGGCGGACGGCGTCCGCGGCGCCGGGGGCCCCGGCCGGCGCGGCGGCGCCGCCCGCCGCGGCGACGTCGCCGCTGGCGGGCGCGATCAGCTCGCCGTTCGGCATGCGCAGCGACCCCTTCACCGGGGAGCGCCGGTTCCACGCCGGGGTCGACGTCGCCGCGCCGCGGGGCGCGGAGATCCGGAGCGTGGCCGACGGCGAGGTGGTCTTCAGCGGCTGGCGGCGCGGCGGCGCGGGGCGGATGGTCGAGGTGCGCCATGCGGATGGTCTGGTCACCAGCTATGCGCACGCGGAGCGGACGCTCGTCCGTGCGGGTCAACATGTTGTCGCGGGCGAGGTGGTCGCGACGGTGGGCTCGAGCGGCCGGGCGAGCGGGCCGCATCTGCACTTCGCGGCGAGTCGCGACGGTCAAGCCGTCGATCCGACGGCGCTTCTCGGCGGGGGCGGGCCGGTGCTCGGCGCCGCGGCGCCGGCCGCGGGGGTGACGTGACGCCGGCCGACCGCCGCGGATCCAGGATTCAAGTCCGGACGGTCCCCGGACGATATCCTGACCGAGCCCGCTCGAACGGGGCCCGGGAGATCCCATGAGAGTCACGCGCAGACCGACGACGATTCCCGGGGTGGGCGAGATCCCCGGAGCGGCCGAGGGCGCCGAGGTGGCGACGTCCGCCTCCGGCGGCGGCGTCGCCGATCGGGTGGAGCTTTCGGAGGCGGCGCGCCTGCGGCAGCGCCTCAAGGCCGAGGTCGGCGACGCGTCGGCGATCGACGTGGACAGGGTGAGGGCGCTGCGCGAGCGGAGTGTGGCCGGAACGTACGCGCCGGATCCCCGGGCCGTGGCCGAGCGTCTCCTCGGGGAACTCGCGCGCGATCTCCTCGGGTGAGACATGCCTGACGCCGCCCCGTCGACCGTCGCGAGCCTCCTCGCCGCCGAGCGCGCGTGCTGCCGGCGGCTGGCGCCGCTCCTCGACGCCGAGCGCACGGCGGCTGCGGCCTACGACCATGCCGCGCTGCTCGCGTGCCTGCGCGAGCGCGAGATCCTGCAGGCGGACTGGGAGCGCGCGGCGGCGCAGCGCCGCCGCCATCTCGAGGCGGCCGGGCGTACGCTCGCCGAGCTCGCGGCCGCGGACCCGGCGCTCGCCCGCGAGATCGACGCGACCGCCCGCGACGCCGAGGCGGTCAGGCGCGCGCAAGGCATCAACGAGGGGATCGTCCGCGCGGCGCTCGCGCAGGTCACGGACCTCCTCGCCGTCATGCGGCGCGAGCGCTCCGACAGCCGCTACGACGGCCGCGCCGCGCTCACGGGCCAGGCGCTGTCGTCGGCCGGCGCGCGGTGGAGCGCTTGAGATGGCGATCTTCG
>WBZR01002514.1_pt1 | contig 18664 bp, 11 predicted proteins | sample 5204231 | NCBI WGS metagenome assembly WBZR01 (sample SAMN12412403, study PRJNA552823) | activated sludge metagenome | isolation source: activated sludge from anammox sidestream of wastewater treatment plant... | place: USA: Virginia | collected 2017-08 | reverse complement strand
CGACCTCGAGGGTCGGGTCCAGGGCCCAGCACTGGTGGTCGGCGCAGGGGGTGCCGCGCGCGCTGCCGTGATCGCCCTGTTTCGACTCGGCGTCCCCGTCCACTATCACTCTCGGAGGCCGGAGGCCCTGCAGGAATGGTCGAGTCGCAACCACGTTCCCTTATCGTGGGTGGATGGGAGCCTCGCTGGATATGGCCTCGTCATGAACGCAACCTCGGCGGGTCACTCGGGCCTCTCGCCCGAGCTCGATTGGCCCTCCGCCGAACGCGGGGCCCTGGCCTACGACCTTTCCTACGGGGAAGCCTCGAAACCGTTCCTCAACGTCGCTCGGGAGCATGGCCTCTCTACCCGAGACGGCCTCCCCATGCTCGCCGCCCAAGGCGCACTCTCCATTGCCCACTGGCTCGGGATCCAGCCTCCCTTCGCCGAAACACGGGAGGCCCTCGCGTGCCCATAGTCGGCCCCGAGAGCTTGGCCCAAGTCTGCGAAACGCTGCTCTCGGGCAGGGCGGTCGCCTTGCCGACCGAGACGGTCTACGGACTTGCTTGCAACGCGCTCGACCCCTCTGCGGTCGCGTTGGTCTTTGACCTCAAAGGGCGACCCGCTACCAACCCGCTCATCGTTCACGTCCGCGACGCTCAGCACGCCGCTTCGCTCGCTGGGGACTGGCCCCATGAGGCGGAGCTCCTCTCCGCACGCTTTTGGCCAGGCCCCCTCACCCTGGTCGTCGCCAAGGGGACCGCGATCCCGCTCATCGCCTCGGCGGGACTGGGCACGGTGGGGCTCCGATCTCCTGCCCACCCGGTCTTCCGCGGTGTGATGGAGATCTGCGGGCTTCCCCTTGCGGCACCGAGCGCAAACCGGTCCGGTTCCCTCTCGCCTACCACGGCCGAGGCTGCCCTCGAAGCCATGGGGCTCCCCGATCTCCTGGTCATGGACGGCGGGCCGTGTGCCTGGGGGATCGAAAGTACGGTGCTGGATCTCAGCTCGGGCACACCAGAGATCCTCCGGCCAGGGCCGATCGGGATCGAAGAACTGGAAGCGTGCCTTGGCAGACGGGTAGAGGTCGGGGGCCACGGTGCGTCGCCTCGCTCCCCCGGTCAGATCGGGCTGCACTATGCCCCGAGAACCCCGCTGCGGCTCGCGGATCGTCTGGCCCTAGCGGACGTGGGCCTGACCTTCGAAGAACCCTCGGCAGGAACCCAGATCCAAATGCCCGCCGACCCGGTGCGCTATGGCGCGATGCTCTTCGCCAGCCTCCGTGTGCTCGATTCCTTAGGGGCACGAGTGATCGTCGTGCAGCGGCCCCCCCAAGGGCCTGCTTGGGCCGCGGTCAACGACCGTCTCCTGAGGGCCAGCCTGCGCTAGGTGAGCCGGGGCCGAACGATCACGAGCGGAGTTTTCACCTTTTGGATGACTGCCTCCAGGGCGTGCCAGGCGTCCTCCTCGTGCCGCGGACGGATCGAGACGCCCACCAGCACTTGCGCGGCCTCGATCTCTTCGCTCGTGTCCGCGATCAGGCTCGGCAGGTCCCGCGCCCGCTCCAAGCGGATCTCCGTCACCACCTGGCTCTCCGACATCGCCTTTCGGCCCGACTCGAGAGTCGCCGCCGCTCGCTCCTCTTCGTCGGGTAGCGGCGAGTTCAGCGGTAGCTCCCGGGGGACAAGGATCGGATAGATCATCACGACCTTGGCAGGGCTCCTGTCCACAAACTCGCGGGTCATGGCCAAGAGGTGTGCGTCGCTGTCGTCGCCGCTGAGGCAGATCAGTAGGGTCCTCGCCGGCTTCACCCTTTCCTCGCGCCGCCGCTTCACGGGCTCGGCACCTTCGTCCACCAAAAGGTCAAGGGAGCGCCGTGCCTGCTCCACGCTGTCGGCCAAGGGGAGTTGGCTCCGCACCTCCGGCACTTGGCGCATGATATGGAGCACGGCCTCCGGCACTTCGGCGACCACGATCCGTGCGTCGTTGGACTCTACGAACTTGAGGGCGTCCCGGAACGAGTCCGCGCCGAGCGCGGTCATCTCCGTCACGCCGCTCAGGTCAATAATGACCCCGCTAGGGTGACGCTGGAGCGTGAGGGCGACCGCGGTCTGGATCGTGGACCAGAAGTTGTCCCGGACCACGCCCGAGAGCTTGACGACGTCTTCATAGGACTCGACGATCATGGGCTATTTCAAGAAGTATCGAACGTTGGTGATGGCGACCTGGGGCCTGGAAGCAAGGGCGAGCTTGAACCCCAGGGCAGCGTTCGTGTGCAGGAGGCCCTGCACCCACCGAGAGGGCACCGCCTGGGGAACGATTACGGTGACCATATGGTCGGGGAAAAGCTCCGTCGTTTCGTCAATATAGTCCACCACGGGCTCCACGAGCGATCGGTAAGGGGAGTCGAGGATGACCAGAGGCATGTCAATGCCGAGGCGGTTCCACTCCTGCTTTAGCTTCTCGGACGAGGCCGGGTCCAGCGTGACGTGGAGGGCCCGGCAGTCGCGCGCCGAGCCTTGGGCATAGGCGATCGCCCGCAAGACCCCGCGGTGGACGCGCGGCACGAGGAGCAGGGCGATGGTCTGCACCTTCTCCACCGTGTCCTCGGGTCGAAGGTTGAGCTCGTTCGCCAAGTGATCGTAGTGGCGGCGGATCAAGGAGAAGACCGAGAGCAGAACGGTCATCGCAACCAAGATGAGCCACGCACCTTCGCTGAACTTGGTCACAAGGAGGATGAGTGAGACCACCGTGGTGACCACCGCACCGAACCCGCTCAGCGCTGCATGGATCGTGTGGCGCCTCGCATTGGCAGGGTCGGCCTTCCGCTCCTTGACGAACTTCCTGCATACCCCGGCCTGGCTCAAAGTGAAGGAGACAAAGACGCCGAGTGCGTAGAGCGGGATCAAGGAGTGGGTGTCAGCGTTATAGACCACGAGCAAGCCCGCAGCGACGACCGAGAGCACCACGATGCCGTTCTGGAAGACGAGCCTGTCGCCCAGGCTTGTCAATTGGCGCGGCATGAACCCATCGCGTGCCACAAAGCTGCAAAGCCGGGGGAAGTCGGCGAACGCTGTGTTGGCCGCGAGGAACAGGATCGCCGCCGTCGCGATCTGGATCACGTAGAAAAACGGCCCTTCGCCGAACATCGCCACTGCAAGCTGGGCCAAGACGGTCTTGAAGCCCGGCTCAGTCGGCTCCATGACTTGGACGCCAAAGTGCTGTGCGGACCAACTGATGCCCACGAACATCACCAGCAACAGCACGACCATCGCGATCAAGGTCCGCCCTGCGTTCTTGGCGGCAGGCTCCTTGAACGCCCCCACCCCGTCGGCGATCGCCTCCGTACCGGTCAGCGCGGCGCACGAAGCCGCGAACGCACGGAGCAACAGGAACATCGTGACCGCGTGAAACCCTTCTTGGGGCGGATGGATCGTCGGCTGGATCGCAGGTTGGCCAACGCCACGGAACACGGCCGTGCCCACCAGGGCGAGCACCAAGACCACGAAGACATAGGTCGGCAGAGCAAAGATCGCCCCGCTCTCTTTCACTCCGCGAAGGTTCGCCAGGCACAAAACTGCGATGGCGGTCACGCCGATCCAGACGCCATAGTCCTGGGTGGACGGAGCGAGGGAGACCACGGCCGCGACGCCCGATGAGATCGAGACCGCGACGGTCAAAACATAGTCAATGAGCAGGGCCGCTCCCGCTACCCGCCCTGCCCCGCTCCCCAGGTTCTCGGTCGAGACGATGTAGGTCCCGCCACCGGCAGGATACGCTTGGATCGTTTGGTAGTAGCTGAAGGCGATAATGAGCATCAGTACGACCAACCAGAGCGAGACCGGGGTGAGGAAGGTGAAGCCAGCGATCCCCGCGACCACTAGGACGTGCAGGATCTCCTCGCTCGCATAGGCAACGGAAGAAAGCGCATCCGAGGCGAAGACCGGAAGGCCGAGCGTGACCGAGAGCTTCTCGTGGTGGGCCCGTTTCGTGGCGATAGGGCTGCCAAGTACAGCCCGGCGCAACCTTTGCCACGTCGTCAACTTTCCTGTAACGACTTGGTTCAAGCTGGGCCTCCAACCATCTCGACAAACTCTAGCCTGCGATCCATGAGCAACCACCGGCTCGGGGGCCCGAAGAGCCCAGCCAGTGGCCTTGGGTTCATCGCACAGGCCCGGATGGCAGTCTCCGGGCAAAAATCGTCGTGAAGGTTGCGAAAAACGTCATAGAGGCTCACCGCGCTACCGGCAAGGGCACCGTTCGAGGCAAGTCGGACTGTACCTTCCCCAACGACACATTCCAACCCCCACATCGTGAGTCGCTCACCGGGGGGCAACCCCGTCGCCATCGTGGCGTCGCTCACGGCGATCAACTTCTCGGTCGGCTTGGTTCTCACGAGCAAGGAGGCCGCCATGGGCGCGACATGCTCGCGGTCGTAGATCAACTCGGTGGTGAGCGTATCGGTCATCAAGGCATACCCACACGCCCCCGGCTCCCGGTGATGGAAGCCGCGCATCGCGTTGGGCCAATGGGTCGCATGGGTCACAGCGTTCGACTCTGAGGCTTGCTCGAAGGTTGCGTCGGTGTGGCCCATGGAAACCGTCACTCCGCGGGAGCGCAGTCGCTGGGCCAGCGTCGCCGCTCCCGGCCGTTCCGGCGCCAGCGTCACCAGCCTGAGCATGGGATGGTCGAAGACCTTCTCCCACTCCGGCCCGGCGTCCGATGGGTCCAAAATTGCCCCCGGTGGTTGAGCGCCGGGATGGAGCGGGCTGAGGAAAGGGCCCTCGAGGTGCGCACCAACGAAGACCGTGCCCTCGGGAACGGCCTCGAACGCTAGGAATGCATTCTCGGCACTGCACGATACGCTCGTTGCCAGGGCTGCCTCGTACCCGCACGCTTCGAGTCGCGCTGCCAATCGCAGGTTCTCGGCAGTGTTCGCCTCCATGAGGTCCACGCCCCAGCCACCATGGATGTGAACGTCCACGAACCCTGGCGAAAGGAGGAGTTCGGGGTGGGAGGCGGTCGAACCCAGCACGGGCTGACCGCGGTCCCACTCCAGCGAATAGGCACCGAACCCGCTCGGGCCCACCGCCCAGACGTCACGCGTCACAGAGTGCAAGCGTACCCATCGCCCGCCCGAGTCACACTCCCCTCCAGCTCGAGGGTTGTCAGTGCCTCCATGAGCTCGCCAGGCTCCAGCCCAGACTCGCGCCCCAAGGCCTCGGCGCTCATGGGGCCCGAGGCCAACAGCCCGAGAAGTATCGAGCCGCCCCCACTTGGCCCGTCCGACACGGGAGCGTTTCCATAGAGCGAGGCGAGGTGGGAAGGGTCTGGGGCCAACTTCGCACCGTCCTCCAACAGGCCGTACCCGCCCTGGAAGCTTGGAAGCGTGAACGGGCCGGGGACCACATAGACCGGCTTGCCGAGCGAGAGCGCGTGGCGTGCCGTCACCAAGGCACCGGAACTGCACGGTGCCTCGATCACGAGCAGGGCGGATGCGAGGCGAGCTAGGGTTCGATTGCGGACCAAGAAGCTCTCGCGAACTGGCCTCGACCCGCACGCAAACTCGCTCACGAGGCCGCCAGAACCCACAATCCGCTCAAAGAGCTCGCGGTTGCCTGCGGGATAGGGCACGTCCACCCCGCCGGGCAAGACCGCGACGCTCAGGCCCGTCTCGAGCGCGCCGACGTGGGCCGCGGTGTCAATCCCCCTCGCCCCTCCACTCACGACCGTGGCGCCGGAAGCAGCCAGCGACTTTGCGAAGGCATGAGCCGCCGAGACGCCGTACGCCGATGCTTGTCGTGTGCCGACGATCCCCACCATCGGGCGTTCCAGCGCTCCTTCGCTACCGCGCAGGAAGAGGAACCCTGGCGCGTGGTCGTCCTCCATGAGCCAGATCTCGGCCCCTTGTTCAAACGCCCTCCGGGCCACCGGGTCGAGCGCCTCGCTAGGTACCGCCCCGTTCCCTACCAGAGACTCGATCTCACGGGCGGAGAGCTTCGCGCCCGCGAGACCCTGCCAAAACTCGGGCGGTCTAGCCGCCGCCCATCGCGCCACCGCCACCGGCCTTGCCTCCACCGGCAGCATCGCCGCCCACCTTGCTGCGCGGACTCCCGAGCGGCGGGAGCGTGTTGTCCACGCTGACGACGAACGACTTCTCCGTAACGTTCCCTAGCCAATCCGAAGCCGAGACCATGATCGTCTGGCGACCGTCCGAAAAAGGCGGGTTCGCGCCACCTTGGCTCGCTCGGATCGAGAGGTAGCCGTCGCGGTTGTACGCGCCGACATATTCAGCGTTCCCCACCTTGACCTTCACGGACTCAGGATCTACACCGGAAGTCCCGTCGAGGATCCTAAAGATCAGCTCGAACGGGGGTCGGCCACTCATCTGGTCTCCGGGGTTGGGCCAAAGGAGCTCGATCTCGGGCCCAATAAGGTCCACACCGTGCTCTTTGTCGAAGCACAGGAGGCTACCGTCCCGCGCAAGAACCAGCATCGAGTTGCCTGCGACCGCAGCGGGGCCTGCGGCAGCGACGTACTTCACCTCGACGCGCTGGCCCGCTCCGCCGGCCGCCCCTCCGCCCAGGGCACCGCCCCCTGCACCGGACGATCCGACATCGCCGCCGCCACCTTGCCCACGTCCACCGCCTTGACTGTTCCCGCCGGTCGTCGCGGTCAAGCCTTTCGTGAGCGGAGGAATGATGTAGGAGAACAAGACGTCACCCGATACGGGGTCAACGAGGTTTACGGCACCGTTCGACGTCGGCTGAACGATCGTCTTCCCGACAAAGGCCGGCGAGGCGACCGGGCCGTTGCCCAGGTCAACCCCCTTGCCGAAGATCGGTTTGCCCGAGGTGTTGAAGGAATGGACCTTGCCCGTGATCGTGACCACGACCACCGCCTCGGCAGAAGCCGCAGGGCTGAAGACGAGCGACTCATCCAGCCTCCGTTGCCATCGCGCACCTCCGGACTGAGCCCGCATCGCGGTCAGGTATTGACCCGTGTTGATGTAGAGCGTGTCGCCCTCCAAGACCGGGGAACTCGATGCGCTCAGCTTCGAGAACCGGACCGACCAGTTTTCCTTGAGGGTCAATGCGTTGACGGATTTCAGTTCACCCTCGTTCGTGGCGAAAATCACGTTCTCTTGCCATGTCGCCAAATCGCCTGCGAGAGGGCCTGTGGCCAGGGGCTTCGTCCACGGCATCGCGCCCGTCGCGATGTCGAAGGCATGAAGCTCTGTGCCGCCCACGTTCGCGATGACGTAGTTCCCGGCCACCACGATCGTGCCGGAGATCGGGGCCGATGTCGTGAATTGCCATTTGAGGGCACCCGACTTCACATCCACGGCGACGATCTGGTTCTTGTCCGTGGCGGCGATCGCGTTCCCACCCGCGAGGACGACCCCGTTGCGGAAGACCCCGTCGAGCGGTTCCGCCGCCGGAAAACGCCAGTTCTGGTTCCCATCGGTGCGATCCAAGGAATAGATCCTCCCGCCGACCGCGACGATGACGTTGTCCCCGTCAATCTGGGGGGCTCCCGAGGGCGAGCCCGAGGTCGCTTCCGCCCAACGCCATGCGACAGGTGCCGGGCCGTCGAAGTCGGCCGCGGCAGGCAGGCTCAGCACGAGGGCAAGAAGCGCGGACGTCGAGTGGATTGTTCGCATTGGCAAGTCACCGTTTCGGGCGGTCCCGACTGGTGCCCCAGTGTACCGCCCCAGAATCTGTCTAGTCAGACGCGCGAGGGAAGGGAAACGTCACAAGACCGCTTGGCCTGAAGGCCCTCGCCGAGCAAACCGAAGATCGCACTAGGGTATCTTCTCTCGGGCGGGCCTGTAGCTCAGGTGGTTAGAGCGCACCCCTGATAAGGGTGAGGTCACCGGTTCGAATCCAGTCAGGCCCACCAGGTTCCGGCAATGCCAAACCGGCCCGAGAGGTCTGGTGTGCGCCGCCGAGCCTAGGAGAGCCGAGGTAAGACCTCAAACTCCGCTTTGGCCTCGTGCTTGCCCAATTTGAGCGACAAGCGGTACTTCCCTGGCCTCACGTGGAAGGGCAGCCATGCCTCCTCCCCCTCGTCGGCAAGTTTGAGCCATTCCTCGGGCTCCAAGTTCCACACCACGCGGTTGAACCCAGGAGCGCCACCGCCCGACAGCTTCTTCACCCTTACCCCGTCCAGGGTTTCGACCAAAACCTCGGCGTCTTCGCCCAGATACTCCGAGACCCAATAGTCGAAGTAGACGCCCATCGGTGGGTTCGAAGCGCGGAACGTCTTGTGAGTCCACTGGCCCGGATAGGTTCTGAACCACCTAGGTCTTGCTGCGGCGACCGGGAAAAGGTGCAGGGCCGAGCTCGCCACCGAAGGCTCGAGGCTCCCGATCCAGCGGGCCCGATCGAGAATCCAGATCGAGCGGCCATGGGTGCCGACAACAAGGTCGCCGGTCAATCTGTGCTGCTGGATGTCGTAGATCGGAACCGTCGGAAGCCGCTTCCCATGGAGCCTGATCCAAGTCTTGCCGCGATCGAGAGACCCATAGATCGCAGCCTCGGTCCCCGCATAGAGCACGTCTGGGTTTGCGAGGTCCTCCCGTACCACGTGTACGGTCCTCCCGCCCGGCAAATCACCCGTCGCCTCCTTCCATGTCGCGCCCCAGTCGTCGGTCGCAAGGACGCAGGGCCGCATGTCGCCCGATCGGTGCCCATCAATGCTCGCATAGCACCGGCCTTCAACGTGTGCACTGGGGTGGAGCCTGCTCACATAGCGCCCTTCGACGGCCTTCGGGGTCACGTTCGTCCAGTCCTTTCCGCCGTTCCGCGTGACATGGATCAGACCATCGTCGCTCCCCGCCCAGAGGAGGCCTGCCTTGGTCGGCGATTCCGCCAGGCTCACCACGGTGCAATGCGTCTCCGCGTTGCTTCCCACGGTCTCGATCTTCCTCGGGTCGCAAGTTGTGAGGTCGTCGCTGATCCGCTCCCACTTGTCCCCCCGCTCTGTGAGCTTGAAGACAAAGTTCCCGCCCTGGTAGAGGACGGAGGGGTCGTGGGGGCTGACAAAGAAGGGTGTGTTCCAATTGAACCTGTGCCTCGGCTCCCCTTCCCTGGCCTCGGGTTCGATCAGCCGCTTTTCCCCAGTTCGAAGGTGCAGGCGCGTGACGTGCCCTCCTTGCCATTCGGCATAGACCGTTTCCGGATCGGTAGGGTCGAAACAGCAATGGAACCCGTCGCCCCAGAAGACGTTGGTCCATTCTGCGTTCGTCATCGAGGTCTCGGGGAGCGAGCACTCCTCGAGCTTGGGTGAGAGGTAGCCGGTCCGGCTCGGCCCGAGCCACGTGCCGTTGTCCTGGAGACCACCGATCACCCGATACTCATCGGTCTCCTCCAAGCAGAGGTTGTAGAACTGGCCGGTGGCCATGGTGTCGAGGAAGTCCCACGTCTCCCCGCGGTCGTCCGACTGGTACACCCCACCATCCGTGCCGATCACCAAATGGTCAGGGTCGGAAGGGTCAACCAAGATCGCGTGATGGTCGGCGTGAAGGAGGTTGGCCGAACCCTCGCGAAAGGTCAGCCCACCGTCGTCGCTCACCTCTGTGGTCCAGCCTAACATGTAGACCCGCTCGTCGTCCTTGGGATCGAACTTGACCTTGCTGAAGTAAAAGGCCCGTGGGGAACGGACGGAGAGTCGCCGCCACGTCTCGCCGCCGTCGTCGCTACGGAAGACTCCCCCACCTCGCATCCGGTCGTCACGGATACTGTTGGCACCGCCCTCCGTCGCCTCCACGACCGCGATCAGCCTGCTCGTGTCCTTCGCGAAAACGTCCAGGCCGATCCTGCCGGTCTGCTTGGGTAACCCTTTGGTGAGTTTCTTCCACGTCTTGCCCCCATCCTTTGACCGGTAGATGCCCCCTTGCGGCCCACCGCTGGAAAAGCTCCATGCCGTTCGGACGCGGTCGTACATCGCGGCATAGACCACGTCCGGGTTTGCCGGATCGAGCACAACCTCGCAACAGCCGGTCCGGTCGTCAATCCTCAAGACGAGCGACCAGGTCTTGCCACCGTCCTCCGTCTTGTAGAGACCTCGTTCCGGGTTTCTAGACCAGAGCTGGCCCAACGCGGCCGCGTAGCACACGTCCGCGTTACGGGGGTCCACCGCGATGCGCGGGATATCGTGTGTCTCGGCGAGGCCGCAGTGCTCCCAAGTCTTGCAACCGTCGGTGCTGCGATAGACGCCGTTTCCCCAGCTGCTGGAGTTCCTACCGTTGCCCTCGCCCGTCCCTACCCAAACTGTGTCCTGCGAGCCGTCCTCCTTCTTTCCCCGAGCCACAGCGATGGACCCGATGCACGACGTCGTCTCCCTCTCGAAGACGGGCTGGAACGTCGTTCCTCGGTTCTTCGAGCGCCACAATCCGCCGGTCGCGTACGCGACATAAAGCGTCTTGGTGTCGCGGGGCCGAAAGGCGAGGTCGCTCACTCGCCCTCCCATGCTCGCCGGGCCCAACTCGCGCCAAGGCAAACGTTGGAAGTCCGACTCTTGAGGCGCTCGGGACGGAGGCGCCGCCTGAGGTTTGCTCCCACGACGCGGTTTCACTGGGGTTCGGGCCATGGGCAAGACTCTACCGCGCAGTGCCGCTGGTACGCTCTCCGCATGAAGGGGGTGATCGTAGCCGCGGCGTCCATGGGGAGCTTTCTGCACTTGTCCGCACCCATTGCAACGTGGGACGAAGGCCTACCGCTCGGCAACGGCTCGATCGGTGCCTTGGCGTGGGGAGGGGGGGAGTCCCTGCACTTCTCCCTGGATGGGGGCGACCTCTGGGATCTAAGGCGAGTTCCGGTCGTACATGAGCCTGGATTCACATATCGGCACATGCAGGAACTGGTCAAGAACGGGGACAAGGCAGAGTTCGACCGGCTCTTCGACGGCCCCTACAACTCTCCCTACCCGACGAAGCTCCCCGGAATACGCCTGGAGTTGAACTTGGGGGAAGGGATCGCGATCCGAGAGTTCCACCTAGATCTCGGGAACGGTCTGGCGACGGTCGGTACGAGCGGCACAGTCGTTCGAGCCTTTGTCGAAGCTGACCGCGAGATCCTTCGCGTCACGGGCCAAGGGAAGGCTCCCGCTATCGTCCTTCGACCCTCGAAGGGCACGGAAGCACTGGGCTACCCCGTACCCGTGGGTGGGCAGAGCGAGAACGAGACTTGGGTAGACGTCCCGACGCTCCAAGGCTCCTACTCCGCCGCCGCCCTCCTGACATCCCAACCAAACGGTTGGCAAGTGGTCGCGACCATCGTGAACGGGCCCTCGGCCTCGGCTCGCTCCAAGCTCCGAAAGGCGGAAGGTCGCCCCGAGGGCGAGTCGCTCCGAGCCCACAACGATTGGTGGGAGCGGTTCCAGGCCGCAAGCCAAGTTCGCATCCCGGACTCGCGTCTCCAGCGCCACTATGACCTCTGCAAGTACCTCTATGGCGCGGGCAGCCGAAAGGGCAGTCCTCCGTTGCCGCTTCAGGGGCTCTGGACGGCGGACGGCGATGGCCTTCCCCCTTGGAAGGGCGACTATCACAACGATCTCAACACGCAGACCACGTACCTCGCCTATGGCGTTGCCGGTCTCTTCGACGCTGGGGAGTCGTGGACCGAGTTCAACTGGCGGCTGCTCCCTACCTACCGCCGGTTTGCCCGAGAATTCTATGGCACGGAAGGAGCGGTCGTGCCTGGCGTCATGTCCCTGGACGGCGAGGCTCTCGGCGGCTGGGGCATGTACTCCTTGTCCCCAACGCAGGGCGCGTGGGTGGCGCATCAGTTCTGGCGGCACTGGGCCCTCACCGGCGACCGCGCGTTCCTTCGCGACCGTGCCTACCCGTTCTGCCTCGAAATTGCGACCTCGCTGCGATCCCTCCTCGTCGAAAGGGAAGGTCGCCTCTATCTCCCGCTCTCCTCCTCGCCTGAGATTCACGACAACACGTTCCAGGCGTTCCTCAAGCCGAACTCGAACTACGACCACGCCCTCCTTGCCTGGCTCTTCGGAGCGGTGGACTCCATGGCGGCCGAACTGGGCAAGGATCGCAAAGATTGGGCCGAGGCCCGGCGAAAGCTGGGTAGCTACGTCCGCGATCCCCAAGACGGCGGGCTTGCCTTTGCCGAAGGGGAATACTATCGGGAGTCTCACCGACACTTCTCGCACGCGATGGCGATCCATCCGCTAGGGGAGTTGGACGCGGTTCGAGACTCCGAGATTGTCACGCCTACGCTCGACCGACTCGCTTCCGAGGGGACTGCATGGTGGACCGGATACAGCTTCGCTTGGTTCGCCTGCATGCTCGCCCGAACGGGCCGCGGTGACGAGGCTCTGCGGTACCTTGCCGACTATGAACGAGCCTTCACCCTCCGCAACGGTTTTCACGTGAACGGTGACCAGAGCGGCAGCGGGCTTTCGCAGTTCACGTATCGTCCTTTCACCCTCGAGGGGAACTTCCTCGCCATGGAGGCCGTCCACGAAATGCTCTTGCAAAGCGACGGCGGTACCGTCCGCGTGTTCCCGGCTTTGCCGAGCACTTGGAAGAGCGCAGGGTTCACAAACCTTCGGGCGGAGGGCGGGCACAGGGTCTCGGCGTATCGAACCGAGGCCGGAACGGCTTCCGTCGAGGTGGTTCTCGGCCCCAAAGGGAGTTTGACGATCTTGGACCCGTTCCAGGGCGCGGGCTCGTGGGAGCCAGCCCCCAGGAGGGACACTACCGGGATCCTGCGCTTCGACGCTCCCGCAGGGAGCACGGTTCGCGGAAGACGCTAGTGAACGCTCGTGCCGTCGGGGGCTTCCCGGTGCGGCTGTAAGAGGATCGGAGTACCGTCCTCGTCGTCGGCGGCTAGGAGCATGCCTTGGCTCTCCGTGCCCATCAACCTCGCGGGCTTGAGGTTCGCGACGATGACGACTTGCCTGCCGATCAAGTCCTCAGGGTTGTACGCCTTCGCGATCCCGGCCACGATCTGGCGCTGCTCCTCGCCCACCGTGACTTCGAGCCGCACCAGCTTCTCGCTCCCTTGGATCGATTCCGCCTCGATGATTCGAGCCACGCGCAGGGCCACTTTGGCGAAGTCCGCAAACTCCAGTTGCTCGACAGGCCCTGCCTTCGGGGCGGAGGCCTGCTTAGCAGGGCGGGGCTTCTCGGAGGCCGCCTGAGCGGGTTGCGCTTCGATCTCGACGCGAGGGAACACCGGCACCGCCTCTCCCAACGCGTGTCCTGCGGGCACCGTAGCGACGTCGCCGATCTCCTCCCAACGGGAAAGCGCGGGCAGGCGAAGCTGGGCCTCCATTGCCGTCGCCGCCGCGGGACAAACCGGACGGATCAACGCCGCCGCGCACCTCACGGCGAAGATCATCGTCCGCACTACGCTGCCGAGCTCTGGCGATCCGGCTTTCGCAAGCGTCCAAGGCGCGCGAGTGTCAATGTACTTGTTCAGCACCCTTGCGATCTCGATCGGCGCCTCCACGGCCTTGTGGACGCGGTGAGCGGCCATCGCCGCCTCGAACGATCGCTTCGCGGCCATCACGCTCGCCACAATCTCGTCTTCGACTTGCCCTTCCGGCACAACCCCGTCGCAGAACTTGTGAGCCATCGAAAGCGAGCGGTTCAGAGCGTTCCCAAGGTCGTTGGCAAGGTCGGCGTTATAGGTTCGCGCGACCGCCTCCATCGAGAAGTTCGTGTCGTTCTCGTAGGGCAAGAAGCGAGCGAGCGCGTATCTCGCCACGTCCACGGCAACCTCGCGTGTGCACCCGGCAGCGACATAAGCGTCCACCAGATCCTGGGGCGCGACCACGTTCCCCAAGGACTTGCTCATCTTGGAATCGCCAAAAACAAACCAGCCGTGCGCGATCACGGTCTTGGGGAGCGGCAACCCTGCCCCCATGAGCATCGCGGGCCAGAGCGTGGCATGAAACCTCGTGAAGATCTCCTTCGCCATCCAGTGAACGTCAGCGGGCCAGAGGCTCTCCCAACCCGCGTCGTCGGGCCATCCCGTGGCGGCAAGGTAGTTCACGAGCGCATCGAACCAAACGTAGATCACGCGCTCCGGGTCGCCCGGCACGGGGATTCCCCAGCCTGGATTCGATCGAGAGATGCACACGTCTCGGAGACCCTGCTTGACAAAGCTCACGACTTCGCTCGCCCGACCGTCCGGCATCAGGAAGTCTGGGTTCGCCTCGTAGTGGGCGAGCAACCGGTCCTGGAAGGCGGAGAGGCGGAAGAACCAGTTCTCCTCGCTCACGCGGCGTACCTCGTTGCCATCGGGGCTCTTGCCGTCCACGACCTCGCTCTCCTTCACGAACGTCTCGGCGGAGACGTCGTACCACCCCTCGTACTTGTCCAGGTAGATGTGACCGGCGTCGCGAAGAAGCTGGAACAAGTGCTGGGAGGCCTTCGCGTGACGCTCCTCTGTCGTCCGGATGAAGTCGTCGTACCCGACATCGAGTCCGTCGAACGCTCGGACGAAAGTCTGGCTGATCCGGTCCACAAAGGCTTGGGGAGCCTCGCCCGCGGTCTGGGCCGCCTCCAGGATCTTGAGCCCGTTCTCGTCCGTCCCCGTAAGGAGCCAAACGTCCTCGCCGCGCAACTGCCAATAGCGCTTCTCCACGTCCGCGACCACGGTGGTGAGCGCGTGCCCGCAATGGGGCACGGCGTTCACGTAGTAGATGGGCGTCGTCAGATAGCGTCGCTTGGGCATGGGTGGGCCGAGTTTACCGGGGTGCCGGAGGCTCAAAGACCTCCTGTTTTGAGACGTTGCGGAACTTGACGGGGCCCTCGGCTACGGATGGGCGATCCTTCCAGTGCTGGGGGGAGGCCCAGGCGACAGGGGCCATAGCCTGGTCTGCTCGGAAGAGGCCTAGGCCGGTCAAGGCCCAGACTGCCCTAGGCCCGGCGTCCCCGTCTCGCGCGGGTACACTGCCTTCAAGGATCGGGTGCTGGATGCGTGCCGTTCTCCGGAGCGCCCTGCGGGACGTTGCGGTGAGCGGCATTCAGACTAGTCGGATCCAGTCGGCACGGACGCCGCGACAGGGAGCCTGGGAGCGATCGAGAAAACAAGCTGCCCCGGCCCTGCCTCCACGTCCGACCGGCGAGTTGGAAACACAATGATTCACAGCCACACCTTCGAGGTTGGTGGAAAGACCATCAGCCTCGAATCGGGTCGGGTGGCCAAGCAAGCTGGCGGTTCCGTGCTACTCGGCATGGGACAGACCGTCATCCTTGGTGCCGCGACCATGAGCAAGGGTGCCCGAGAAGGCATCGACTTTCTTCCTCTCACTTGCGACTTCGAAGAGCGCAAGTACGCCGTCGGCAAGATTCCCGGCGGCTTCATCAAGCGGGGCGGGCGTCCAAGCGAGAAGTCCATCCTCACGAGCCGACTGATTGACCGGCCCGTCCGTCCACTCTTCCCCAAGGGCCTGCGCAACGATGTCCAAATCGTCACGATGGCCTTCAGCGTGGACCGGGAAGTGCCGCCGGACGTCATGGCGGTCAACGCTGCCGGCGCCGCCCTCGCGGTCTCCGATATCCCGTTCAACGGGCCTGTCGGCGCAGTTCGCGTCGGGCTCATTGACGGCGACTTCGTCCTCTTCCCTTCCAGCGCCGAGCTCAAGGAGTCCGAGCTGGACCTTGTCGTCGCTGGGCACAAGGGTGCGATCAGCATGGTCGAGGCCTCGGCCCACGAGGTGGACGAGAAGACCATGGCCGCCGCCCTCAGCTTGGCACACAAGGCGATCGTCGAGATCTGCAAGGAGTTCGAGAAGTTCGCCAAGAAGGCAGGCCGGGCCAAGCGCGAGGACTACATCGTCTCCATCGCCGACGAGAAGCTCGTGGACGAGATCAAGAAGAAGGACGCGAAGGCCATCGCCAGCGGAATCTTCGACCAGGACAAGGCGAAGCGCGAGTCCGCCATGGACGATCTTTCCTCTGAGCTCGTCGCGAAATACAAGGAGAAGTACCCGGACCGGGCAGGCGAGATCGCCGGCGCGGTGGACAAGGCCATCAAGTCCACGATTCGGGCCAGCATCATCGAGGACAACAAGCGACCGGACGGCCGAAAGACCACCGAGATCCGAAACCTCGAGGCCATCTCAGGATTGCTACCGCGAGTCCACGGGTCGGGCCTCTTCACCCGAGGGCAAACCCAAGTCATGACGATCTGTACCCTGGGCATGCCCAAGGACGCGCAGATCATTGACAACCTGGACGAGGACGAGACCGAGAAGCGCTATATGCACTTCTATAACTTCCCGCCCTACTCGGTCGGGGAGTGCAGGCCCATGCGGGCGGCGGGCCGTCGAGAGATCGGCCACGGCGCCCTCGCTGAGAAGGCCCTCAAACCGGTTGTCCCGCTCGACGATCCCGAGTTCCCCTACACCTGCCATTTGATGAGCGAGGTGCTGGAGTCCAACGGTTCGACCTCCATGGCCTCGGTCTGCGGCTCGACGCTCGCGCTCTTGAACGCGGGCGTGCCCCTCAAGGCACCGGTCGCGGGCATCGCGATGGGTTTGATGTCCGACGGCAAGACCTTCACAATCCTCACCGACATCCAAGGCGTCGAGGACTTTTGTGGCGACATGGACTTCAAGGTCGCAGGAACGCGGGACGGGATCACCGCCCTCCAACTGGACACGAAGCTGGAAGGGATCCCTGACAAGGTGCTCGCGGACGCACTGAAGCAGGCCAAGGACGCGAGGCTCGAGATCCTCGATGTCATCGAGGAGGCTGTGCCGTCGCACCCGTCGGAGATCAACCCGAACGCCCCGCGCGTCACGACCCTACGGATCGAGCCTTCCAAGATCGGTGGGCTCATCGGCCCCGGCGGCGCCAACATCCGCAAAATCACGGAGGCGACCGGCTGCGAGATTGACGTCCAACAGGACGGCCGCGTCCTCATCGCGGGCAACGACGGAACTTCCGTCGCGACCGCGATCGAGATGGTCAAGGGCTCGACCGCGAGCTTCGAGGTCGGCATGGAGTTCACCGGGACGGTGACCCGGCTCATGGGCCGGGGCGCCCTGGTCGAGATGCCCAACGGCAAAGGCGGCATGGTCATGACCGAGCAGCTCACCAAGGCGAGGATCGGCCACCCGGAGGACGTCGTGAGCGTCGGCGACACGATCAACGTCCGTGTCCACGAGGTGGACAGCCAAGGGCGGATTAACCTGACCGCGATCGGGCTCAACCCCGACAACGCGAAGCTGAACGACATGAACCCACCGAGTTCCGGACGGAGCGCGGGACGCGACCGTGACCGAGACCGAGGCGGTAGGGACCGTGACCGCGGTGGCCGCGATCGTGACCGCGGAGGAAGGGGCCGCGACCGGGGCGGGTATCGGGACGACCGAGCCCCCCGAGAATCCAGCCATGCCGCCGTGGAGGAGCGAGACGAGGAACCGAGCCCGAAGCAGAGCCGGAACCTCGACGACGACCTGCCAGAAATCCCAGACTCCTTCCCTGGCCGCAAGCGGGAAGAGGACGTGAACGCCAAGTTCCGTCCGCGCCGCTAGCAAGGAACCGGACTCGCGAGCGGGCCCCCACCATTTGGTGGGGGCCCGCTCGTATCTTCGAGGGGCTACCAGGGTGTTACGGAGAAGGTTCTCCCATCCACCCGGATCTCGGCGATCCCTCCCGAGGCATCCAGGACTCGGAATCCGGGCTCGACGAGGTGACCGTCCCGCACGAGGCGCACGTTCAGCTCCTTCTCGCCAGGCTTCTCGAAGACGGCGACCGTGGCCCCGCCCTCACCCTCGACCGTACCCTTGAAGGCCCAACCGCGGGTGGCGGAGTTGAAGCTGGCCGAATCCGACGCAGGCTCGCCCGAAGGCTCGCTCGAGCCCGAAGCACTTCCAGACATGGCTTGCAAGCTGTCCCACTGCTCGTTCGTCATGAACTTCGCATCGTCAAAGATCCAGTTCACGACCTTGTTCTTCTTGTCCGTGTCTTTCCCGGTGAATTTTCCTGCCAGCCTGCCCTCCGTACCCTCCTGGGCCAAGGCGAGCGAAGGGTGGCTCCCGCGAAAGAGGAAGTGATCCATCCAGCCGTCCTTGCCCGGCCGTTTGATCAGTACCATCGTGTTCCCACCCTCAGAATGGGCCCAGGCGACCGCGCCTTGCGTCAGCCAAGGATCGCCCACCTTTTTCGGCTGGGAACCCATCGAGGCTTCCAAGTTTCCCAAGGCACCGCCGAGCGAGCGCACAAACTGTTGCATCACCGTCCCCATCGCCTCTCCCATCTTCGCCCCGGCGTCCTCCATGGAGTCCACGGCTTGGGCGTCCTCCTTCCGACGCTGGTTCGCCGCCGCACCGACGGCCTTCGCCTTACGGATCGGTGCGAACATCCCTGGCTTGGCGACCTTGTCTTGCTTGGCGGGCGTATAAGGCGCGGAAACCTGCGGCAAGCCTGCCCCTGCGGGCACGATGCCCGTGAGGATGACACCGAGGCTGACTACGATAAGACTGGTTACACGGACTGGGCCCATATCCGTGTTGTTCCGTTGCCAGCGGTTCTGCTAGCCCAGCAGATTTACGGGGAATGCACCGGAGCCTCCCGCGAGAAGACCCCACCGATGGCCCACCCGATCAAGAGCATTGCCCAACCCGCCCCCGAACCCAGCAGCCCCAGGCGAAGCCCCTCGCTAGGAAGTCGGGACGCTAAGACGAGGCTATGGAGGAGGACGGC
>WBZR01002513.1_pt1 | contig 18665 bp, 16 predicted proteins | sample 5204231 | NCBI WGS metagenome assembly WBZR01 (sample SAMN12412403, study PRJNA552823) | activated sludge metagenome | isolation source: activated sludge from anammox sidestream of wastewater treatment plant... | place: USA: Virginia | collected 2017-08 | reverse complement strand
CAACAGGCAGCCCGAGGGAGATGCCTTCTTTCTCACCAAGCAGAGTGCCTTCTTCATCCGCAAGATATAATCCCCCCCTGCTGTTAACATACACTGCAGGGGTCCTCTCCACTATGGCTATGGCTATGGAAGATGGAGGCTCTCTCCTCACAGACACATCTTTAATCCATGGATTGCTTCTGAGTTTCCTGACCAGGCCTTCAATATCGAGTCTTAGAATATTGTTGCCTTTCAGCATCGCAAGATGGGGATTTAATTCTTCCATTGTAACGAAGTTATTTCCCGTGACCCTTATCGATTGCACCCTGAAATGGCGGTCAAAGTAAGAAGTTTGAACAGGCCCCTGCCTGGCAGGTTTTCCGGACGCATTTATGTATACACTGTCAGACAGATATACCACGGGGATAACAGAGACAATAATGACGGCAAGGACAAGGAATCTTAATATACCTTTCTTAAGCCTGCCGCTCTTTTGCCCCCTGATGCTGTTTTTCTTTCTTGCAGATTTCCTGGATTTATATTGGGAAAAATACATAGCACTATTTTCTCAAAAACGCCGATGAAAGAATATTCTCAACAAGATCATCATATCCTATGCCGGCATGTCCGGCTGCCTTCGGCAGAAGGCTCGTATCCGTCATCCCTGGTACTGTATTTACCTCGAGTATATAAGGTTGTCCGGCCGGGTCTACCCTGAAATCAACACGGGATACATGGCAGCAGCCCAGCGCCATATGCGCTGAAAGGGCGGCATCCTGGATATTTTTATAGACAGCCGGTGGAAGCACTGCCGGAACTATATATTCAGCCATACCGCCTGTGGTCTTCGTATTAAAGTCATAGAAGCCTCCCCGTGGCACGATTTCAATCAGGGGCAGGGGAGTGTTGCCGAGGATGCCTGCGGTAATCTCCTTACCGGCTATATATTCTTCGATGAGTATTGTATTTCCGTATTGGAATGCGTTATCAAGCGCAGGACGAATGTCTTTGATATCTGATACGACGCTGATACCGATTGTAGAACCCTCCGTGAGCGGTTTCACCACAAGCGGGCAGCGGACAGGCAGCGGCCCGCCCGCAGCATCCTGCTTTAGAATTGCAAACTTGGGAGTTGATAAGCCGTGGTGTTCAAGTATCTCTTTTGCAAGAAGTTTGTTCATGCATAGGGCGCTTGCGGACACGCCTGAACCGGTATATGGAATTCCCATTACTTCAAGCAGTCCCTGCACACAGCCATCCTCGCCATATCTGCCGTGAAGTGCGATAAATGCGGCTTCGACGCCCTCAGCCATAAGCCTTTGCGGGAGGTCTCTCCCTGCATCAATGGCCGAGACCCTGTATCCCTTTTTTAATAATGAGGCGGCAACAAGCCTGCCTGTCTTCAGGGAGATGTCTCGTTCAGAAGATAATCCACCCATCAGCACGCCAATTTTCTTATCAGTAATCACGAACCTATTATCCTTACCTCGAGCTCAAGTGTTTTTCCGGATTTGTTTTCAACCGTCCGCCCGATCTTCCTTATCAGCGACAGGACATCGCCTGCCGTAGCATTCCCCTTATTTACAATGAAATTGGCATGGAGAGGGGATACAGATGCCTCACCGACGGATGCGTTCCTCATGCCGGCGGAATCAATCAGCTCCCATGCCTTTGTCCCGTTCGGATTTTTGAATATTGAACCTGCGCTCGGTATGCTCAAAGGCTGACTCATCCTTTTTCTGAGGATATTCTCTTCGACGGTTTTCCTGATCTTTTCAGGGTCACCCTTGCTCAGCCTCAGTACAGCGCCTGCTACGGCCGTCCCGTGTATCGCAGCCCCCCTGTATCTGAATGATATATCCTTTGCGGGGACGTCCGCCGGATTGCCGTTCCTGTCTATAATCCGCACGGTGTCGAGCACATCCTTCATTTCTCTTCCGTATGAGCCTGCATTCATTATTACAGCTCCGCCGACAGAGCCAGGTATTCCTGCCGCGAATTCCAGTCCGGACAACCCGTTTTGAATAGAGAACTTGAGAAGCCTTGCCAATACTGTCCCTGCGCCTGCATATATGCATACCTGGCCGCTGGTCTCCTTTGTTTTAATGATTTGCCTGAAACACTCACCGGATGAGTCTGAAGACAATGATATTACGATGCCGTGCAACCCTCTGTCACCTACTAAAAGGTTTGTCCCTTTGCCCAGGACAAAGAGCGGCATCCGCTCGCTCCTTGCCATCTGAACAATACGGGACAGTTCACTTTCATCAGAAGGAAATGTCATCGCCTCAGCGGGCCCACCGATCCTGAAAGACGTGTATTTACGCATCGGTTCATTAAAAAGCACAGTATTCTTCAGTGAGGACGACAGACGTTTTTGCAAATGGCTTTTCATAAAGACAGCTACCCCTTGTTCAACCCGATTATTTCCCTGCCGGACTTCCATATATCACCCGCGCCGAGAGTGATAACCATGTCGCCGTTCATCAGGAGGTCCCTGGTCTTCTCAGGTATAGCCTTCCTGTCAGGCACAAACCATACATTTCTGTGGCCATGTTCCCGGATGGCGTTAAAGAGTTTCTTCCCGCTTACACCCTCGACAGGTTGTTCACCTGCAGGATATATCTCCGTAACCAGAAGGACATCTGCATTACTGAATGCCCCTGCGAATTCATTCATGAGGTCCCTTGTCCTCGTATATCTGTGCGGCTGAAAAAGGACTACGGTCCTTCGCCCCCATCCTGACTTGGCGGCAGCCAGTGTGGCCCTGATCTCAGTAGGGTGATGTCCGTAGTCATCAACAATCAGTATATCCTGCGCATCTATCCTTCCGACTATCTGAAATCTGCGTTCAACGCCGCTGAAATCCCTCAGGGCATTCTTTACATCGTCTGTATTGATATCGAGCTCAACAGCAACGCCGATGCAGGAAAGTGCATTGCTGATGTTGTGCATGCCTGGAAGCGACAGTTCGAATTTGCCCATATCCATTCCCTTGTAGAGTACCCTGAATTTAGATTTCCCCGACGACATTTCTATGTCAGCCACGGTAATGTCAGCCCTGTTATTGATTCCATAAGTGATGTATCTCTTTTCAACAGCATGAAGAATGCTCCTGATATTTGCATCATCGGCGCACAGCACAGAGACCCCGTAGAATGGGACCTTATTTATGAAAGTGAGAAAAGTCTTCCTGATATTTTCAATGTCATGATAAAAATCGAGATGTTCCGCATCTATATTGGTTACAATGGCAATAGTGGGGGAGAGCTTCAGGAAGGATCCGTCGCTCTCGTCAGCCTCTGCTACAAGGAATTCACTCTGGCCAAGTTTTGCGTTGCTGCCGAGGCTGTTGAGTTTGCCGCCGATTACTACGGTAGGATCAAGCCCTGCAGCAGCTATTACACTTGATATCATGGATGTGGTCGTTGTCTTGCCGTGAGCCCCGGCAACAGCAATTCCGTATTTCAGCCTCATCAATTCAGCCAGCATTTCTGCACGCTGTATCACCGGAATGGAAGAACTCCGAGCCGCAACTACTTCAATGTTATGAGGCGATACCGCCGAAGATATGACGACCACCTGTGCACCCTTGATATTTGATGAACTGTGACCGATGGTTACGTGGCTGCCTGCATTTCTCAGTCTGTGTATGACTTCTGACTCATTCATGTCTGAGCCGGTGACCTTGTAACCGAGGTTCAGCAGCACCTCGGCAATCCCGCTCATGCCCGCCCCGCCTATTCCTACAAAGTGTATGTGTTGTATTTTCCTGAACATGTCATTTCCCTTCAATTATTTCAGTACAAGAAACCTGCACAGCCTGACAATATCATGTGCTGAATTTTGTCTGAAAAGACCTGAACTTTTTTCTGCCATCTCTCTGAGTCTATCCCTGTTATACATAAAATATTTGATCTTGTCAGCAAGAATTTTTCCGCTCAGGTCTTTTTCAGGTATTACTTCTGCGCTGCCCATTGCCTGCATGTATTCTGCATTGGTTCTCTGATGGTCGTGTGCGGCATAAGGATAGGGGACAAGTATTGCCGGACGCCCGCTTGCGGTTATCTCAGCTATAGTTGTAGCACCGGCCCTGCATATAACGATGTCCGCCTTTCCATACATGTCTATGATGTTGTAAACATAAGGTGCAACCTCAGCGTTCATTCCGGCCTTCTTATAGGATTCGTCAACCCACGCATAATCCTGTTCACCTGTCTGATGCAGAAATCTTATCTGACCGGATTCCACCTGGAAATATTCAAGCGATTCCATTACCGCCTGATTTATTGCATGTGAACCCTGACTCCCTCCGAAAATAAAAACGGTAAACGTGCGTCCGTTACTGTATTTGCACTCATTTATTCCCTTTCTTACCGGATTGCCGAGGACATCCACCTTTCTGTTAAAGAACTTTTCTGAGCCTTCGAATGCCACAACGACCCTGTCAACTATCCTCGAAAGAAATCTGTTTGCCGTGCCGGGATAGAGATTCTGTTCCATTATCATTGTCGGAAACCTCAGCATTGCCGCTGCAGAGAGCATCGGCGCCGACGCATAACCTCCGACACCAATAACTACATCAGGTTTAAAGCGCCTGAGAATGAAGAATGACTTTATGAAGCCTCCAGCTATCTTGAGTAATGATGCCAATTTGGACATCATATTTTTCCTTATTACCCCTCCAGCAGGTATGGTTTCCAATTTATATCCCTCCTTTGGTAATATCCTCGACTCGATACCGGTTTTTGTGCCGACAAAAAGGACTTCAGAGTCCGGCTCCTGTCCAAAGATCTCTTCAGCAACTGCGATGCCCGGATACAGGTGTCCTCCGGTTCCCCCTCCTGCAATTATTACGCGCATAGCTTTAACGCAAACCTGACTCCATTCTGAATTTGAAGTTTCTATTCGTCTCAACCTGATGCGCAACAGGAGATCTGCCTGATATGGCATATAACAGACCTGCCAGCACCATGTTTGTCAGCAGGGATGTGCCTCCGAAGCTGAGAAACGGCAGCGCCAGACCTTTTGTTGGGAACAACCCTGTAACAACATACAGGTTCATGATAATCTGAATACCGATAAAAATGGTTATGCCTGAAGCCAGATAACCCTCGAATGACCCCCAGTGATTTCTGATTATTGCAAAACATCTCCACAGAAAGAACATAAAAAGCAGTGTTACTGCAATGCATCCTGTGAAGCCGAGCTCTTCTCCCACGACGGAGAATATGAAATCAGTATGGGCCTCAGGAAGAAAAAACAGTTTCTGTCTTCCTCCGCCTACACCCCTTCCGAATATCCCGCCATTTCCGAATGCGAGAAAGGACTGAATTATCTGATAACTTACGCCGCCCGGATCATCCCATGGATGCAAAAATGCGGTAATCCTCTTCGACCTGTAACCAACACTTACGATGAGTCCTGTCACAACCGGCAGGCAGAATAGGGCGAGTCCGGCTATGTGGAGGAGTCTTGCCCCGCCTATAAAAAGGAGTATGCCGGATCCTCCGCAAATGACGAGGACTGTCCCGAGGTCCGGTTCCACTACTATGAGGAGCGAGAGAAGTCCCACAACCAGAAGGGGAGGGATGAAGCCATTGAAGAAATCCTTTATCTTTTCACCCTTCTTCATCAGATATGCAGATATGTAAATGATGACCGACACCTTTGCCATCTCTGAAGGCTGAAATGAAACAGGTCCAAGCCTGAACCACCTTCTTGAATTATTTATTTCAGTGCCGACTCCGGGTATTAATACGAGCATCAGCAGGACGCCGGACAAAACTATCAGCGGAAAATGAAGCCGCTTGAGCAGGTCCAGATCCATCCGTGAGACGAGAAACATTGCAATGACTGATATTAACATCCACAAGGCCTGCCTCTTCAGGAAATAAAAAGGGTCACCGTACTTCTGGTGCGCTGTCATAGCGCTGGCGCTGTATATCATGATCAGGCCCAGGCCTGCGAGGCTCATGACTGTAAATATCAGTATGTTATCCCTCTTGCTGAAATTCAACCTGAGCTGGTTAGTTTCCATACGATCTCCTTGAATTTATTTCCACGGTCTTCAAAGTTCCTGAACATGTCAAAGCTTGCGCATGCAGGGGAGAGAAGCACAATATCTCCATTAACAGCTTCTCTATGTGCTATGCTGACTGCCTCTTTAAGTGATGATGCAAAGGATGTCTCAGTCCCTCCGCCGGCAGCATCTGATATCTTGCCGCCTGCCTCGCCTATCAGAATGAGTCTCTTGACCCTTTCCCTGATCAATGGCCTGAGTGGGGAAAAATCACTTCCTTTATCCCTTCCGCCGGCAATCAATATCAGCGGTTCATTATAACTTTCGATAGACTTTATTACGGCCCCCACATTTGTCCCCTTTGAATCATTAATATACTTTACACCGTCAATCTCCCTTACGAACTCCATGCGGTGTTCAAGTCCTGTAAAAGATTTCAGGGAGGACTCAATAACATGCTGACTGCAGCCTGCAAGAATTCCTGCAGCGGCTGATGCCAGCGCATTTTCAAGATTATGTATTCCCCTGATGCCGAGGTTTGAAATTTCACAGACCCGGAACTCAGCCCCCCCTATATCAGAGGCAATCCAGCCGCCTACCGTGTAAATGCCGTTTGATATCCTGTTCTTTCTGCTGAATAACACGGAAGGGCATTTTATCCTGCCTGATAATTTGTGGCACCAGGGCTCATCTCCGTTTATGATTGCAAAATCCCCCTTTCCCTGGTTTTCAAATATCCTGAATTTTGCCTCTGCATATTCTGATACATCATGGTACCGGTCCAGATGATCAGGTGATACGTTGAGGAGTATGGAGATCTTCGGTCTGAATTCCTCTATAGTCTCAAGCTGGAAACTGCTTATCTCAGCCACTATCCAGTCTGCGGCGTTGCCGGACAGCACATGATCGCAGAGCGGGGTGCCTATATTTCCTCCTACGAAAACCTTGCAGCCCTGTGTTTTGAGGATCTCCCCGATTAGTGTAGTTGTTGTGGATTTTCCGTTGGATCCCGTAATTGCAATTACAGGGGCGTCAAGAAAGCGGAATGCAAGCTCGATCTCGCTTATTATCCTTATGCCGTGCTCTCTTGCCATTGCCAGCGGTTTGATCTCTTTCGGGACTCCGGGACTCAGTATGATAAGGTCGGATGAGATGAATGACTCATTCCTGTGACCACCTGCCTCAATCTTTACCCCATACGCGGAAAGCCCTCTTGCCTCATCCGATAGTTTCTCAAGATGGCTGCCGTCGGTTGCAGTGACGACTGCCCCATTGCGAAGAAGCAGGCGTGATGCTGCCACGCCGCTTCTGCCAAGGCCTACTACGAGTGTCTTTTTGCCTCTGAGGTCCAATGTATTCATCCGAAAAATTCCCATGCAGGGGTCAGGTCTTGAATTTTGACATTTGCTGCAAACATCCGCAAATGTCAAAATTCAAGACCTGACCCCTGCATTCTGCTTATCTCAGTTTTAATGTGCTCAGTGCGAGCAATCCCAGTATAATTGCAATTATCCAGAACCGTACTATGATCTTTGGTTCCTGCCATCCCTTGAGTTCATAATGATGATGAAGAGGCGCCATTAGAAAGACCCTCTTGCCATGCAGCCTGAATGAGGCCACCTGGAATATGACAGAAACGGTCTCAACAACAAAGATTCCGCCGACAATAATCAAGAGCAGTTCATGTTTTGCGATAACAGCAATAGTCCCAAGGAGCGCCCCGAGGGGGAGTGACCCGACATCACCCATGAATACAGAGGCAGGATATGTATTAAACCACAGGAAACCAAGTCCGGCTCCGAAGACGGCGCCACACAATATTGCGAGTTCACCGGAACCGCTTATGAATGGTATCAGGAGATAATTCGCTATTTTTACGTTTCCGGCAACATAGGTAATTATCATGAATACCATGGTAACAACGATTACAGGGCCGATGGCAAGGCCATCGAGACCATCAGTAAGATTTACTGCATTGGATGTGCCGACGATGATAAAGATCACGAAGGGTATGTAAAACCATCCAAGATCAGGATTAAAATTCTTTAAAAAAGGGACACTGAGTTTTGTCGAGTAAGCCGGGAGATAGTAGAGCGCAATTGCAACAAGAGTGGCTATTGCAATCTGCAGTGTGAATTTATATTTTCCCCTCAAGCCTTCAGACTTCTTCCTGACAACCTTAAGGTAATCATCGGTAAATCCTATCAGCCCGAAGCCCGCCAGAACGGCAAGAACGAGCCACACATAAATATTGGACAGGTCTGCCCAGGAAAGCGTGGCAAGCACAACGATAATCAGGATGAGTACCCCGCCCATGGTCGGAGTTCCTGCCTTGGTCAGGTGGCGGGATGGACCGTCTTCTCTGATGAACTGCCCTATCTGATATTTCTTCAGCAGCTCTATCGTGTAAGGTCCTATCATCAGGCATAATACAAGGGCTGTAATGACCGCATAAACAGTCCGCAGCGTTATATACCTGAAGACATTGAAAAAGGAAAAATAATCGTGAAGCGAAAATAGCAGGTGGTATATCATTCAGATGCTCTCTTTAAGTCCTTCCACTATCCGTTCCATCTTCATTCCCCTTGAGCCTTTTACCAATACTATGTCACCTGTTGTTATCCATTCCCTTATCTGTTCAAGGGTCTGCGGGTAGTCAGTAAATGCCTTTATCCTGCCCTCATTCATTCCTGCCTCCGACGCTCCTTCAGCAACGTAGCCTGCATAATTTCCTACTGCAATCAGACCGTCTGTGCCGGCACCTGCGATATAAATGCCAAGATCACGATGGGCCATAATTGTTTTTTCACCAAGTTCCAGCATGTCGCCGATGACTGCAAACCTTCTCTTGCCGGCCTTGAATGCCTTCAGCATATCAATGGCAGCCACCATGGAGGCAGGATTGGCATTATATGTATCATTTATGATATAAATCCCCCCGACCTTTTCAACCTCACTTCTCATGCTGACAGGGGTAAATTTCTCAAGGCCTGATTTGATGTCCGTCAGAGACAGCCCGTGTGCATACGCAGATGCAGCGGCACAGAGGGCATTATAGATGTTGTGAAGTCCTGGCACATGCAGATTAACTTCTGTTTTGCCTGCAGGAGATATCAGGTTGAATTTGAGGTTGTCTGCAAAGTTTCCCCCAATTACGGCTTCAGAAGATTCTACATGGAAGTCGGCATCAGGCGATATCCCGAAGCTTATGACCCGGCAGGGAGACATTGCCCTGAATACATCAAAAAACTTGTCATCCTGGTTTAATATGCAGAATCCGTTCGATGGGAGAGTTTTCAGGATTTCACCTTTTGCCTCCGCAACGTTTTCTATCCTGCCAAGTTTTTCAAGGTGAGTCGGGCCTATGTTTGTTATTACAGCCGAGTCAGGCGCAACTATCTCACACAACCGTGAAAGCTCACCGCGCTCGCTAATACCCATCTCAATAACAGCCGTTTGATGTGATGGTGCCAGTCTTAAGAGGGTCAGAGGGACTCCGATATGATTATTCAGATTCCCTTCATTCCTCAGGACATCCGCCTTCTGGCTCAATATAGTCCATAGCATTTCCTTTGTCGTTGTCTTGCCGTTGCTGCCTGTTATTCCGGTTACAGGGATCGTGAACTTGTGGCGGTGAAACCTGGCAGTCTCCTGGAGTGCTAACAGGGTATCTCTTACAATTATGACGACAGTGTCCTGCTGCTGCATGGGATCTGATACTGTGAAGCCCTCCCCGGCAAGCACGCCGCAGGCGCCTTTCCTTAAAGCGTCTTTTATGAAATCATGACCGTCAAATACCTCCCCCCTGATTGCTATAAAGAGTTCACCATCCCTTATTGTACGTGAGTCAATCGAAACCCCTGGTACAATAAGCCCGCGGTTTCCGTGAACGAGCTTGCCGCCCGTAGCCTTCAATATCTCGTCTATAGTCAACATTTCCCCTCTCACTGTTTGCTGCTGCCCGGCAAATGCTGCCTGGCCAGCCTTCCCGATATCGCCTTCCCTGCCTCTTCCCTGTCATCAAAGTGAAGTTTTTCCTGACCGACTATCTGGTAGTCTTCATGCCCCTTTCCTGCCAGCAAAATAATATCACCATTTTCCGCTATCCTGACGGCCTCTTCTATAGCCTTCCTTCTATCCGGTATGGCTGCATACAATCCAGTCTTTGACTTTCCGTTTCTGATTGCTCCGGTTATGCCAGACACGACATCTTCAATAATCTTCTCAGGTTCTTCTGACCTTGGATTATCCGATGTTACGATGACATAGTCACTTAACTCGACTGCAATTCGGCCCATCAACGGCCTCTTCCCACTGTCCCTGTCTCCGCCGCAGCCAAAGACAGTAATAATCCTCTTTGGAGAAAATTGTCCGGCTGCTTCAAGCAATAATCTCAGGGCATCCTCCGTGTGCGCGTAATCAACCACTACGCTGAATCCGAGCCCGCTGTCAATCCTTTCAAACCTGCCGGGGACTGCAGTGACGGAGGACACGCCTGATGCGATCCTGTCCAGGGGTATATTGCCGGAGATGGCCGCGCCTGCTGCGGCGAGTATGTTGTAGACGTTATGTATCCCAACGAGGCCCGATTTGATATGTATTTGACCTGCAGGTGTCTTCATGTCAAACTCTATACCTTCTATGGTGAGTTTCACATTCTCCCCGTAAACATCTGCCTTACTGTTCAGACCGTATGAATATTTGCGGCAGCGGCTCATATCGAGCAGGCGCCTGCCGTATGGATCATCCGCATTTATTACGGCGGAATTATGAATTGACATGCCGGAGAAGAGTAGGGACTTTGCCCGGAAATAATCTTCCATATCAGCGTGAAAGTCCAGGTGATCCTGCGTAAGGTTAGTAAATACGGCGGTGCTGAAATCTGTCCCGTACACCCTGTCAAGAGCGAGAGAATGGGATGAAACCTCGGCGACGGCAAAAGTGCAGCCGTTTCCGGCCATTTCCCTGAGCAGGCGCTGAAAATCAACGGCCTCCGGTGTGGTATGTTCCGCCTCTGAAATCCTGTTGCCGTCAGACCAGAATATAGTGCCGAGAAGCCCGACCTTGTTGCCGGCTTTTTCAAGCACAGACCTTATGAGGTATGAAGTCGTGGTCTTGCCATTTGTTCCGGTGATTCCGATAACCCTGAGTTCACGGGACGGATTCCTGAAATAATTGACGGCTGCAACTGCAACAGCCTTCCTTGCGTCATCCGTAATGATAACCGGTATGCCGGAGGGCATAATGATTCCGGCAGGTTCGTGCTCTGCAAGGATGGCCGCCGCCCCTTTTTCAACGGCATTCCAGATATAGAGATGCCCGTCTGTTTTCAGGCCCCTGATTGCGGCAAAGAGTGATCCCTGCCTTACATTGCGTGAATCACAGGCAATACCCGTTATGTCGATGTCAGTATTGCATGCCGTTTTCCGTATTTCGATCCCTCTTATTATATCAGATAAGTTCATGCTAATGTACAGTATTCCCTGCCATAATGGTTATCTTCCGTTGTTCAGCCGGTTCTACATGCATATATCGGAGAGCCTGCTCAGCGATCCTGTGAAAGACGGGCGCCGCGACACTGCCTCCCCATGAAACGCCCTTTGGTTCATCTATAATAATCAGTATAACAAGCTCCGGAGAATCAGACGGCACAAATCCTATGAACGAGCTGATAAACCTGTCCCTCGAATACCTGCCGGTTTCGTTATCTATCTTTTGTGCCGTGCCGGTCTTTCCGGCTACCGTAAAACCGTCAACAGCGGCAAGCTTGCCTGTGCCCTCGTTGCTTACAACCCACTTCAGGATTTCAGTCATCTTTTTACTCGTACTTTCAGATATTACCCGTCTTACTACCTCAGGATTTATCCTGTGCACATTTCCATTATGGTCAATCACCTCAGAAACGATGTGAGGTTTTACGAGCATGCCGCCGTTGGCAATGGCAGACATTGCGGCAGCAAGCTGGATAGGGGTAATCCCGATCTCCTGTCCAATTGAAATAGTGGCAAGTGAGCGCCCTGACCAGCTTTCCGGACTCCTGACGATCCCCCTGACTTCTCCAGGCAGGTCTATTCCGCTCTTATCGCCGAATCCGAAAGCCTTTATATATTGATGCAGCCGTTTATCGCCGAGCTTTATGCCTATCTTGGCAGACCCAATGTTGCTTGAGTGCGAAATTACCTCTCTGAAAGTAATGGGAGTGCCCTTTGGGTGAGGATCGTGGATTACCGAACCTCCAAAATTCATACTGCCGCTGCCGTCGTGAACTATTTCATTGGGAGAAAACAGTTTTTCTTCCATTGCTGCAGATGCTGTAACAATCTTGAATGTTGATCCGGGTTCATAAACGTCGGTAATTGCCCTGTTGCGCCAAACGCCGGCTTTGTATTTTTCAGGTGTATTTGGATTGAATCTCGGATTTACTGCCATTGCGAGCATATCACCGGTGTAAGGATCCATTACGATCCCTATCCCTCCGGCTGCCCCATGTTCGTCAACTGCTGTCTCAAGCTCCTTTTCTGTTATATACTGGACCACCTCGTCTATGGTCAGAACGAGGTCGCTGCCTTTTAGTCCGTCAAGGCTGGTGCTTGAAAGAACGGCCTGACCGCGCGCATCCCTCTCAAGCACAAGTGCACCCTTGTCACCGTTAAGGAATTCTTCATAATACTTCTCCAAACCCTCCAGACCATGACTGTCTGTATTTGTAAATCCAAGTATGTGTCCTATCAGCTCCTTATTGGGATAGAACCTCTTTTTTTCCGGGGCGAGACCGATGCCTTTAATATTCATTGTCTCAACCTTTTCTGCCAGGTCAGGCGAAAGTCTTCTCTTAATCCATGCGAAATGTTTTTTACTGTTTAACCTGGATTTTACTGTTGCGCTATCAATGTCAACGACATGAGAAATCTTCCTGACAACTGTGGAAGGATTGTCAATGGCGGACGGTATTCCATAGAGAGACGGCATGTCCAGATTAACAGCAAGCTCTCTCCTGTTCCTGTCATAGATATTTCCCCTCTCACCCTCTATATCTATAAGACGGCGGTGCTGTTTTTCTGCCTTCATGGCAAGCGCATCTCCCTGCAGGAGCTGGAGCCAGGCAAGCCTTAATATGGCAACAATGAACCCTGCCGCCATTATGATGAAGATGAAATTCAACCTTTGCCATTTTAGTCTGCAAAACTTTTCTCTTTTTGTCAGTGACTCTTTGTCCCTATCAAGAAAGTTCATAATTAAAGTCTTTGGTTAATGTATTTTACCAGCTTAACAGGGGAATTGGCATGGCCGCCATCTGTGTCTAACCTTGCGTACGTATTTCTTTTGCCAGTTTCCCGGTGGTTCCTGACAATCACGATCTGGCTGTTGTCCGGATTTTGCAATCCTATGAAAGTTGTGGCAATCTTCTCAATCCTTTCCGTAGATGTCAAAGCGGCCCTCTCTATGAGAAGGCCCTTGTGTATCTGCTCGAGGTTCCTTAACTCTTTTTTCAACTCTTCTATTTCGTATCCCATTTTCATGACATTGGTGCGTTGCACGACATAACCGAGCATAACAGCAAATAAGATGATTGGAAGGATTTTCAAACCTGAACGCACTGTGGACCTCCTGTTCGTTAATCAACCTGATAATTCAAGCGACTTTTTATAATCTCTCAGCTGCCCGAAGCCTGGCACTTCCCGATCGCGGGTTGTTGGTAATCTCTGCTGAAGAAGGCCTGATGGGTTTCCTTGTCAGGACAGTCACCTCTTTCTTTAATCCGCAGACGCAATATGGTATACGGGGCGGACAAATGCACCCCTTCTCCATGCTCCGGAACGTCTGTTTGACAATCCTGTCCTCCAGGGAATGAAATGAAATAACACAGATGCGGCCTCCCTTTTTAAGGTGCCTTATTGCATCCCTTATGGCTTTGTCTATAAGCTCCAGCTCTCTGTTTACGGCAATCCTGAGCGCCTGGAATGTCCTCGTGGCAGGGTGGATACGGCCGGTACTGTAAGGATGTGGCACTGCAGATCGTACGATCTCCGCAAGCTGACCGGTGGTATTAATGGCGCCCTTTACCCTTTCCCTTACTATGGCAGATACGATCCTTCTGGCCCATCTCTCTTCCCCGAATTCCTTCAGTATCTGTACAAGCCTCCCTTCATCGAGATTATTTACAATCTCAGCAGCAGTCGTCTCTTTCCTCGTGTCCATTCGCATGTCAAGAGGGGCGTCATAACGAAAACTGAACCCGCGCTCCGGAGAATCTACCTGCATGGAGGAGAGTCCAAGATCAAACAGAAAGCCGTCAGTTTCGCTTATCTTTATATCATCAAGTATGGAGCCGACAGAGGAGTAGTCATCATGAACATACGTTACCCTGCTTCCGAATATCTTAAGGTTTTCCCTCGCAGTTTCGATAGCCTTGCCGTCCCAGTCAATCCCTATAACCCTGTTATCAGGGGATGATGAGAGGATTCCTGATGCATGTCCGCCGGCGCCAATCGTACAGTCAACATAGAGACCAGGACGTTCGCATCGTAATAGCTTCAATACATCCTCCATCAAGACAGGAATATGCTGCTTCACTTACTCATATACCCATTTCCGCCATCTTTTTCGCAATGTCCCTTGGATCGTAGGCAGCCATTGCATCTTCCCAGATCACCGGGTTCCAGAACTCGATCTTATTATTTTCAACACCCGCAACGAGAACGTCCTTTTCCAGGGACGCATATTCCCTCAGCCTTGGCGGTATAAGGATCCTTCCCTGCCGGTCAATAATGCAATCTTCAGCTTCAGAGAACATGAGGCGACGGAATGCCTTAACCTCTTCTGCGAGGGATGAGGCCTTCTGGATCTTCAAAGTCAGATCTTCCCATCCATCAGGGGTATAGGCAGCAATGCACCTGTCGACCAGGTCTTTAATCAGTATCAACTGACCACCATGACTATGGAGAACCTTATCCCTGAACTTTGACGGAATGCTCAGGCGCCCCTTTACATCTATTGTATGTTGGTACCTGCCACGAAACATGAGACCATGGTCTCCTTTGCCAAAACTTACCGAATCACGCCATTACATCCCACTTTGTCCCACAGATGGATGAAAGTATATACTATGAAAAATTTTTGTCAAGATAAAAAATGAGGAAATCTAATAAGTTAGAGGTAAATAGTTACTGTGGATAACAATACATTATATTGTGGATAAAACCATAAGGTATCCTATATATTGAAGCACTGTCAAACACTATCTAATACCGCACCTCCTCCAGATACAAACCCTGAGGTGGGGCTATGGGACCGGCGTAACGACGGTCTCTTTTTCCCAGGATTTTTTCTATCTCTGAGGGACATATCTTCCCTTTTCCAACCTCTGCAAGTGAGCCAACTATGTTCCTGACCATGTGCTGCAGGTAGGATCGGGCTTCAAAAGTGAGGAGAATAAAGTTGTCGTGAGTATGTGTGTCAGGGTATGCAGTACCGGCGTTTATCGACGGCATAAGGCTGGGGAGTGCTCCTCGCTCTGCGGTTGCATTAATTTCAAGCCTGTCAAGGGTTTTCACCGGTGATTTTGCACTGCAATCCGAGGAACGAAAGGAGGAAAAATCGTGATGGCCTATCAGGTATTGAGATGCCTCTCTCATTACAGATATTCTGAGTGGATGTCTTATGTGCCAGACGTAATGTCTATGAAATGGTGAGGGAAGGAGCGAATGGAATATTATATATCTGTAGACCTTGCTCTTTGCATCAAATCTTGCGTTAAATTCATTCGGGACGTATTCCGCCTGCTTTACTACTATATCCGGAGGGAGTTGCGAGTTCATGGCCATAATCCATGACGACTCACTGATGTGCAATTCTGTCTTGAAATGTACGACCTGACCTTTTGCATGGACGCCGGCGTCGGTCCTGCCAGCAGCAACTATTTTAGCTGGATTTTTAATGATGCCGGAAAGGACATCTTCAAGAGTTCCCTGCACTGTCTTATGCAAGTCGCCTTCCCCGCTGTGCGGGGATGCCTGCCTTTGCCAGCCATGGTAGTTCGTTCCGTCGTATTCTATAAGGAGTTTAATATTGTAAATCATTTTAGGAAAGCAGGGTGGGCATTGCCCGCCATCACCGGCCTGTTATGGCAGATGGCTAATGTCAGCCTCTTTAGGCTGGGCCAGTAAAGGTGTGGCATGAATATACTTTGTGATCCCCTTAAAGATTGCCTCAGCAATCTCCTGCCTGTGCTCTGCATCCGACAACAGCCTTTCTTCTTCAGGGTTGCTGATAAAGGATATTTCCGCAAGGACACTCGGCATCCTTGCATTCACAAGGACATAGAACGGGGCCTGTTTAACCCCAAGGTCATTTACCTTGTATCTTGTTTCGAGCTGTCCTATCATATTTTCCTGAACATAATGGGCAAGCCTCAAAGACTCTTCCTTTTTCGCCGTGTTCATGAGGTCGGCAAGTATCAGCTGAAGCGTATTCAATGAACTCTCAGACGCACTGTTTTCACGTTCTGCTGTTGACATGGCATCCCTGTCAGTTGCCCTTCCAAGCAGATAAGTCTCAACGCCTTTTGCCCCTGAGCGCCTGCTTGAATTGGCATGAACGGATACAAATAAATCAGCGCCGCCTGTATTGGCTATTGCAGTCCTTTCCTCAAGAGGGATGAAGACATCTGTGTCCCTTGTCATTATGACATTTGCACCGAGCCTTTCTTTGACCAGTTTACGAAGTCGAAGGCCGACATCAAGAACGATATCTTTCTCCCTGAGGCCGTTCTTTCCTATGGCTCCGGGGTCCTTGCCTCCATGCCCGGGGTCTATCACGATTGTCTGGCTTTTTGCTATGATACGATTACCTTCTTTTTCCGCCTTTACTCCTGGTTCAATGGCAGGGTTAGAAGTCTCCCTTAGAATATCTATCACAAGTCTGTCAGGCGATGCCAGAGGGAGGATCTTATATTCAGCCCTCGAACTGAGATCAATAACTACGCGAACGGTCTCTTTATCATGCTGTCCTGCACGTACCTGAGTTACGACACCGTCGCTTATTTGAACGGGACTTATCCCCTTGCCCAGGGCTGTGTCATGGAGATCAATAAAGAGCCTGTCAGGATTGGGAAGATATTTGTAATTGAAGACTGAGGCCTTGCTTAAATCAATGACGATCCTGGTGTAATTGGGATCTTTCCAGTAGCGAATGCCATTTAATATTGCCTGCGGTGCTGCATCCTGGGCCGGAATAGCCGGTGCAGCGAACAGAAACAACATGGATATCACCTGAAATGAGGAGAATAAGATATTCCTGATATTCTGCATGATTCTGCATATGTAATTATCCTGAAAAGATGGGTTTTGTCAATACAATTTATTGCAGGGTATCACTCGCATTAAGTGATATTTCCATTGACATATAAATCTCAGGCTGCTAATTTGTCATCATGCCACGTTCCGGCAGACGTCCAAAGATACCTGCGCCTGCTCACCCCCGGGAGAGGCATGAGCCCTTGCCATGGCAGAGGCCGAAGTCCGTTGATGAAGACCCTGAGGCCATGTCGCGGATCAATGCCATCATGGCAAGTCCAAGTTACCGGCAGGCCGATCATGACGTTGATTTTCTTAACAGAGACGACACCCGAGGAGTGCGGCTTCAGCTTGATTATCTTAAACCTGAACTGTTCCTGCAACGGCGCGGCATCAAACAGACTATAGTTGTCTTTGGCAGCACCCGTATTTCTGAGCCTTCCGCCGCCAGGCGCAGGGTGGACATCCTGCGAGAGTCTGCTGCAAGGGACCCTTCCAATAAGATGCTGAAGAAAAGGCTTGTAACTGGAGAACGGATACTGTCCAAGAGTGTTTATTACGAGATAGCACGGGAGTTCAGCCGTTTAGTCACCAGTTACAGGCAAAATTCAGGAAAAGGCCGCATAGTAGTGGTGACAGGAGGTGGTCCAGGCATAATGGAGGCGGCAAACCGCGGTGCTTATGACCTGGGGGCCGAGTCTGTGGGGCTTAATATCAATCTGCCTCATGAGCAGTATCCGAATCCATATATAACACCTGAACTGTGTTTCAGTTTCCACTACTTTGCCCTGCGCAAGCTGCATTTTCTTCTGCGGGCCAGGGCGCTTGTCGCCTTTCCCGGCGGCTATGGGACTTTTGACGAGCTTTTCGAAACCCTTACACTTGTTCAGACACGCACAATAAGGCCTCTTCCAATAGTCCTTGTCGGGAAGGCCTACTGGCGCAAGGCATTCAATGCAGACTTTCTCGTTAAAGAGGGGGTGATTGACCCTGAAGACAGAGAACTTTTCTGGTATGCCGAAACAGCCCGTGAAATCTGGGATGGAATTCTGAATTGGTATGAAGAGAGCGGGGAGTCTTTGTTTCCGGCAGGGTAATTTGTATTTTCAACAGGATATCAGATGGAAAGTTCCTGCTGACAAGTCTTGTCTTGAAGTCTTAACCCGTCACTGGCCATATTGGAGATGAACGCAGGGGGGATGAACTGGAAAAGTAGCAGTAAATTGGATATAGTAGTAGGTATATGTATAAATCCTTGCTCATTACGCTGGGACTCATCTGCGTAGGACTGGCTGTCCTCGGCATATTCCTTCCTGTCCTGCCTACCACCCCGTTCCTTCTGCTTGCCCTTGCGTGCTTTGCAAAATCTT
>WBZR01001811.1_pt2 | contig 18687 bp, 15 predicted proteins | sample 5204231 | NCBI WGS metagenome assembly WBZR01 (sample SAMN12412403, study PRJNA552823) | activated sludge metagenome | isolation source: activated sludge from anammox sidestream of wastewater treatment plant... | place: USA: Virginia | collected 2017-08 | reverse complement strand
CATTGACCCCTTACCCGGGCTCTCACATAAGTGGGGCCGAGGCGCTTCGCGTTTCAGAGGTCTCCGGGCCTCTTCAGGGGCTATGGTCCCCAGGCGATCGATGGGATCGATGACAGGACACGGCGGACGCGGCCTCAAGGGCCGCATCATCGGGGCCTCGGCGAGAGCCGGCCGGTTTCTCCCGGCTGCGGCGGGCGTCGGCGCGCTGGCGGCGCTTGCGGTGGCCGCCGCGGGCGTGCCTGCGGTGGCGCAGGGCTGGTGGCCGTTCGGCGGCGACGAGCAACCGCAGCAGCAGCGCGGGCCCGTCCCAAGCGAATCGGTCTACGACGATCCGGCCGCCTCGGGCGGGCAAGCCGGTTTGCGCGGCAACTCGGTCTGCCTCGAGCTCGAGCAGCGGCTCGTGCAAGAGGGGCAGCGCGGCGGCGACACGCGCAACCTGATCCCGATGGTCGAGACCGAGCGCCGGCAGGTCGAGCAGGCTTACCGGTCCCAGCGTCAGGAGCTCGATCGGGCGGACTGCTACGAGTATTTCCTGTTCTCCAAGACGCTGCGCAAGACGCGCCGCTGCGTCGATCTCGCCAACCAGGTGGATGCCTCGCGCCGGCGGATCGACGACCTCGGCGTGCAGCTGCAGCAGCTTCAGGGCTCCTCCAACCGGTCCTACCAGGACGAGATCATCCGCGAGCTCGCGCGCAACAATTGCGGCGCGAGCTACCAGCAGCAGGCGCGCCGCCAGGGTGGCGGCGGCGTCTCGGGTTTCTGGGACGACGGCGAGAGCGGCGGCACCGGCGGCGGCTCGAGTTTCGGAGCCTTGCCCTACGCGACCTATCGGACGGTCTGCGTGCGCCTCTGCGACGGCTATTATTTTCCGGTGAGCTTCTCGACACTGCCGAACCATTTCCAGCGCGACGAGGAAGTCTGCCAGGCGAAATGTGCGGCGCCCGCGGCCCTCTACTACCATCAGAATCCGGGCGCCGGCATGGAGCAGGCGGTGGAGGCGCGCTCCAACGTCCCTTATCGGCAGCTCAAGAGCGCGTTCCTCTACCGTAAGCAGTATGTGCCGGGATGCTCATGCAAGCTTGCGGAGTATCAGCCGCCGCCCGGCACCGAGGCGCCGAGTGTCGCCGGCCATGCCGGCGGCTGGACGGCCCAGGCGCCCACGGGATCGACCGGGGAGCCGCCTCCGGCACCGCCGCCCGCGGTCCAGGAGGATCCGCAAGGCGGCGAGCGGCTTCCCTGGGCGACGGAGCCTCAGTGAGGGCTCCGTGATCTCGCGCCGACGAGCGGGCGGGATCGCAGCACAGGCTGCGGCTTGTCTTTCTCTTCAAATTGCATCTGGCCTCCAGCCTCCGCCGGAGTGACGTCAGCTCGCGGGACACCGCACGCCAGCAAACGTCATCCCGGCGTCATGGTGAGGACATGCTCCGCATGGGCGGGCGGAGCCAGGCTCCGCGTCTGACAACGTTCAACCGCGGCGGCCGCGGAGGCGGGCTTCGGTGCGGGTGCGGCCGATCAGAGGCAGCAAGGCTTTCAGCTCGGGGCCGGCATCGCGGCCGGTGAGGGCGAGGCGCAGCGGGTGGAACAGGGCCCGCCCCTTGAGACCCGTTGCTTTTGCAACTTCTGATGTGAAGGCGCTCCAGGTGGTGCCGTCCCACGGCTCGGGAGGCAGCAGGTCCGCTGCCCTGGCCGTCAAATCGGAATTTTCGATCACGGGATCGATCTCGCCCGCCGCGACGCCCCACCAGTCGCGCGCCTCGGCGAGCCGCGTGACGTTGCCGCGCACGGCCTCCCAGAACGAGGCGCCGCCCGAGACGCCGAGCGCGGCGAGCCGCTCTGCGACGTCCTCGTAGGGGAGCCTGTGGAGGAGCTTGGCGTTGAGCGCGGCGAGCTCGGCGACGTCGAAGCGTCCCGGCGCGGTCGAGACCTTGCCGAGATCGAAGAGGGCGGCGAGCTCGCCGATCTCCCGGTGCGGCTCGATGGCGTCGGACGTGCCGAGCAGCGCCGCGTGGCTCAGGATCGCCATGGGCTCGAGGCCGTCGGTGCGGAAGGTCTCGATGGAGAGCGTGCCGAGGCGCTTCGAGAGCGCGTGGCCGTCGGCGCCGATCAGCAGGCTGTGGTGGGCCAAGTGGGGAGGCTCGACCCCGAGCGCCTCGAAGATGGCGATCTGGACACCCGAGTTCGTCACGTGGTCCTCGCCGCGGACGATGTGGGTGATGCCGAAGTCGGCGTCGTCGACGACACTGGTGAACGTGTAGAGCGGCGTTCCGTCCTCGCGGATCAGCACGGGGTCGGACAGCGAGCCGAGGTCGACGGTCTGGTCGCCGCGGATGAGATCGTTCCAGGAGACGATGGTGGGCTCGGGCCCGAGGAGGCCGCTTGCCGCGTCCGTGTTCGGCAGGCGGAACCGCCAGTGCGGGCGGCGGCCTTCCGCCTCGAGCTTCGCCCTGTCCTGATCCGAGAGCCTGAGGCCCGTGCGGTCGTAAAGCGGCGGCAGGCCGCGGGCGAGCTGGCGCTTTCTCCTGCGGTCGAGCTCCTCCTCGCTCTCGTAGCAAGCGTAGAGATGGCCGGACGCCTTCAGGGTCTCCGCGACCTCGCCATAGCGCGCGAGGCGGCTCGACTGGCGCTCCTCGCGCTGCCAGGCAAGGCCCAGCCAGCGGAGGTCGGTGCGGATGCCTTCGGCGAACGCCTCGGTCGAGCGTTCGCGGTCGGTGTCGTCGAGGCGCAGGAGGAATGTTCCGCCCGCCTTGCAGGCCAGCAGATAGTTCAGGATGGCGGTGCGGATGTTGCCGATATGGAGCCGGCCGGTGGGGCTCGGCGCGAAGCGGACGAAGGGTTTCATGCGATACGTAGCCCGGCAGAGGGTGTCTTTGCGGCGCCACCCTATAGAGAGCCTTTGCAAAATGGCAGCCCTCCCGGCCGCGGCGGCCGCGGATTGGCGCGCGCGGCCATCGTGCAACACCTTGGCGCGCCAGGGCTTCCCCGATCTCAATGCCGGGCGGGCATTAGCCGATTGGTAAGATTGCTCGCCTAGCTTCAAAGCCGTTGGGCGGGTCGTGAGGACGTTGCATGCGCGTGGTTAAGTCGGTTCCGGTCGAAGATTTCGAGTTCCGCGGCAGCATCAAGGACAGTGACGTCGCCCGGCTCAGGCAGGCGTTTGCCGCAGACCCGCTCATCCGTGACGCCGAGGCCGACACGCTGCTGCGGCTCAACCGCTCGTGCCCCATTCAGGCGCCGTCCTGGAGCGGCTTCCTAATCGATGCGATCGCCGACTACATCCTCAACCAGAGCGGCCCCGAAGGCTATATCACCGCCGACAAGAGCCGCTGGCTCATCGCCAAGCTCTCGAGCGACGGGTGGATCGCCAACAGCGCGGAGTTCGATCTCCTCGTCGCGGTTCTCGGGCGGGCGCGCTGGTTTCCGCTCAGCCTCGCCGTGTTCGTCCTCGAGCAGGTCGCAGGCGCGATCAACCACGGCTTCGGTCCCCTGCGCCACGCGCAGGGCCCGCTGCAGATGCCGGGCGCGGTGCCGGGCAGCATCCGCGACGCGGAGATCGGCCTTATCCGCATCATCCTCAACGCGTTCGGCGGCGACAGTCCGTTGCCGCTCACGCGTAGGGAGGTCGAGATCCTGCTCGCCATCAACAAGATCGTCGCGCCGCGCGCGGTGCCGCCTGCCTGGGTCGACCTCTTCGCCAAGGCGATGGCGAACGTTCTCCTGGCCGAGCACGGATATGCGGTTCCGCCGCGCGCGGTCGCGCTGCGTCCGGGGGCCGCGGCAGCCGACGGGGCGCCGACGGTCGAGGAGCAGGTGGCCCTTTCGCTCGGACGCCTCCGGCACGACTATCACACCCAGTCTATCGAGGAGCGGGCGCTTGCGCGCCTCGAGCGGCAGCGTATCGAGATCGTCACGGGCGAGGAGATCGCGGCCGAGGAGCCGGGCTGGCTCACCGCGCGGCTGCTCTCGAGCCAGAGGCCGACGGCGATCGAGGCGAGCGTGCTCGCCTTCCTCGACCGGGAATGCCTGATCGGCGAGCCCGGCGTCCGGCTGGGCCGTGGCCGGGGCGGGTACGCCGCCTGAACGCCGGCGAGAGAGGGATCGGTCCCGCCACATGGTTACCTCGGCGCGAAGCCCCTTCGCGCCTGCGTGGCGCCGGGCGGCTGACGTCCGGCTGCTGCCCGGCCGGCGCATCGCCGGCCTTATCGCGGTTTACGCGCTCGCTGGAGTTAGTCTAGAAGACCCTCTCCGACCTCTTTCCCCGACATTCAGACAGGGCGCCACGGGATAATGTTCAAGAAGATCCTCATTGCCAATCGCGGCGAGATCGCCTGCCGCGTGATCAAGACCGCGCGCAAGATGGGCATCAAGACCGTGGCCGTCTACTCCGACGCGGACCGCGATGCGCTGCATGTCGAGATGGCGGACGAGGCGGTGCATCTCGGCCCTCCGCCGGCGGCCCAGTCCTATCTGCTTATCGACAAGATCGTGGATGCCTGCCGGCAAACCGGGGCCGAGGCCGTGCATCCGGGCTACGGCTTCCTCTCCGAGCGCGAGGCGTTTCCGATCGCGCTCGAGAAGGCCGGCATCGTGTTCATCGGGCCCAATCCCAAGGCGATCGCCGCCATGGGCGACAAGATCGAGAGCAAGAAGGCTGCGGCCGCGGCCAAGGTCTCGACCGTGCCCGGCTACATGGGCGAGATCGCCGACGAGAAGCACGCCGTCAAGATCGCCGAGGAGATCGGCTATCCCGTCATGATGAAAGCCTCCGCCGGCGGCGGCGGCAAGGGCATGCGCATTGCCTACAACCGCCGCGAGGTCGAGGAAGGCTTTCCGCTCGCCCGCTCGGAGGCCAAGGCCTCGTTCGGCGACGACCGCATGTTCATCGAGAAGTTCATCGTTGATCCGCGCCATATCGAGATCCAGCTCATCGGCGACAAGCACGGCAACGTCATCTACTTGGGCGAGCGCGAGTGCTCGATCCAGCGGCGCAACCAGAAGGTTATCGAGGAAGCTCCCTCGCCGCTGCTCGACGAGAAGACGCGGCGCGCCATGGGCGAGCAGGCGGTCGCGCTGGCCAAGGCGGTCGGCTACGATTCGGCCGGCACGGTCGAGTTCGTCGCCGGGCAGGACCGGAGCTTCTACTTCCTCGAGATGAACACCCGCCTCCAGGTGGAGCACCCGGTCACGGAGCTCATCACCGGCGTCGACCTCGTTGAGCTCATGATCCGATCGGCGGCGGGCGAGAAGCTGCCGCTCAAGCAGTCGGATGTGAAGCTCAACGGCTGGGCGGTCGAGAGCCGCGTCTATGCCGAGGACCCGTTCCGCAACTTCCTGCCCTCGATCGGGCGCCTCGTGAAGTACCGCCCGCCCGCCGAGGGCTCCCGCGACGGCCTTACGGTGCGCAACGACACCGGCGTCTACGAAGGCGGCGAGATCTCCATGTTCTACGACCCGATGATCGCCAAGCTGGTGACGCACGGGCCGACGCGGATCGCGGCCATCGACGCGCAGGCGCAAGCCCTCGACGCCTTCTATATCGACGGCATCCAGCACAACGTGCCGTTCGTCACGGCGCTCATGCACCATCCGCGTTGGCGCGAGGGGCGGCTCTCCACGGGCTTCATCGCGGAGGAGTATCCCGAGGGCTTCAAAGGCCGGCGCGCGGAGGGCGAGCAGCTCACCGTGCTCGCCGCCGTCGCGGGCGCTCTCGACCATCGTCACAACGCGCGCCGGCGCAAGATCAGCGACCAGATGACGAACGGGTCGGTCACCTTCGCCAAGCGGCGCGTGGTGGATGTCGGCGGCGAGCGACAGATGATCGAGGTCGATGCTGCCGCCGGCGGCCCGATGCACGTGAGCTTCATCGACGCCGAGGGGACGCTGCAGCAGTCCGTGACGGTCGCCTCGTCCTGGACGCCGGGTGAGCCCGTATGGTTCGGCGAGGTCGGCGGCAAGGCGGTGGCGGTTCAGGTGCGGCCGATCCTGAACGGCGCGACGCTCTCCTATCGCGGCATCCAGGCCCCGGTCTACGTCTACACGCTGAAGGAGGCCGAGCTCGCGGCGCTGATGCCCGTGAAGGTCGCCGCGGACATGAGCAAGTTCCTGCTGTGCCCCATGCCGGGCCTCGTCAAGGCGATCCACGCCAGCGAGGGCCAGGAGGTGAAGGCGGGCGACGCGCTGGCGGTGGTCGAGGCCATGAAGATGGAGAACATCCTGAGGGCCGAGCGCGACGGCAAAGTCCAGAAGGTGAACGCCAAGCCGGGCGACAGCCTCGCCGTGGACGCGGTGATCCTCGAGTTCGAGTGAGGCCGCGGGAGCGGCGGCCTTCTCAGCGTGATGCCGGAGCGCCTTCCTTCCCGGAGCGGGGAGGAAGGCGTATTTTTTTGGGCAGGAAGCGGGAGGCAGGAGCAGTCGGTTTCGGACGGGAGGGGCGACGCGGTGCGGACGGTGCGGATCAGGGTCGGGGGGCGGGTTCAGGGTGTCGGCTATCGAGCCTGGACGCAGCGCACGGCGCTGTCGCTGAACCTTGAGGGCTGGGTGCGCAATCGGCGCGACGGGTCGGTGGAGGCGGTTCTCCAGGGCGCTCCCGAGCAGGTTGCCGCCATGATCGCCGCCTGCGAGGGCGGGCCGCGCAGCGCCGCCGTGACCCGAGTCGAGGTGATGGCGGAGGATGCCGGCGCCTTCACGGGCTTCGAGATCCGCGAGACGGGTTAGCTCCCGCCTGCCGATGGCGCCTTCGTGGATGCTTGCGTAGGCCCGACCGTCGTCGGGGCGACGTTGGTTTTGTGGCACCGGATCCGCAAATGACCGGTCAAGCCCGGCCGTGGCGTGTGAGAGAGAGCGACGAACCCAGGGGACGCGATCGGGAGCCGGTCGCCGTTGAAAGCCGGATCCAGCGATCGCTCCAGCTCAGCCGAGGCGGGCGGCGGCGCTGCGCAGGCCGCGGATCACCTGGTCATAGGTCTCCTCGTCGCGCGCTTCCGGATAGACCATATAGACGGGATAGACGAAGCGGCGGGCGCGTTTCGGCTGGCGCAGGCGGCCGCGGGCGACGTGGGACTTGACGATGCGGGCCGGAAAATAGGCGGATGCCTCGTTGGCGAGAAGGTATTCGATGCTGATCGACCCGAGGTCGAGATGCAGGCCGGGGTTGGTCAGCTCAGGGTAGGCCGCGGCGTGGTCCTGCTGAAAGTCGGGCCCCCAATCGACGAAAATATAGTCGTTCCCCGCCCGGCGGCCGGTCGGCTTGGCGCTCGTCACGAGAACGAACTCCTCGTCGAAGAGATGCTCGACCACGTGTCCCGGCGGCTGGATGGGGCGGTACATGACCGCGAGATCGAGCGTGCCTTCGATCAGCCTCTGCGTGAGCGTGGAGGAGGGCGCCGAGGCCGCGGACACGGCGATATCCGGGCTGTCGGAGCGCAGGCGTGCGACCCATTTGAGGAGAAAACCCTGCCAGAGCGCGAGCGGCGCGCCGACCGCGAGATGATCGCGGTGCTGGTCGGAGAGGCTCACCTCGAGCTGCGCGCGCTGCCAGACGCGCACGAGGGCGAGCGCATGCTTGCGGAACTGATCGCCCGCCGCCGTCAGGTCGGCGCCCGACTTCGACCGCTTGAAGAGCGGACGCCCGAGCAGATCCTCAAGGACCTTGATACGGGCGGAAACCGTCGACTGCGTGATGTTGAGCTTCACGGCAGCCTCGATGAAGCTGCCCGTCTCCGCGACCATCAGAAACGTTCGTGCGAGATTGATGTCCATGGATCGCTCGCATCGCTTCGAAACGCTCGAAGGCTATCTATCGAAATCTTCGATAGCAGTCACCGGAAATTTCCGTTTGAAGAGGCCATTGATTCTGACCACATTGCGAATTGGCCCGACTCGAGTCGGGTCAATTTCGGCTCAGCGCAAAAGCTGAGCGTTCAATGGAAGGACTAACGACGATGGCTAAAGCTGCTAAGAAGCCCGCGAAGAAAGCTGCCAAGAAGCCCGCGGCGAAGAAGAAGAAGTAACGAGTTTCTGCCTCGAGCTCTCGGAGCTGACCGTGCTTTCCGATCGCGTCGTCCCCGGGTTCCTGATCGCAGCTCTCCTCTTTCCCTCGGCCGGTCATTCGGCGTCGATCACCAATCGGGATGATCGGGATCACAAGATCACCATCATCGAGGGAAGCTCTCAAAAAGAACACGTTCTCAAGCCGAACGCGGTTCTTGATGGGATTTGTGGGACGGGATGCTTGATCCGGATCGGTGACAGTCAGGGCGACCCGTTCGAGCTCGAAGGCTCGGACGTCACATCGATCGAGGAAGGGCAGCTCTACGACGACGAGGCGGGGGTGCCGCCGGAGCCTGGTGCAGGCGCGTCTGACCCAGGCCGTGGCGTCCAGCCTTCTCAACCCGGCTCTCGTCCGTAGGCGAGGTTCGTCGTAGTGATAAAGAGACCCGGCCCTGCCTATCGCGGGCCGGGTTTTCTTTTGTGATGGGGTGTTCCTCGCCGGGACGTCTCATTTCGGGACGGTATCGCCCGGCTCCAGTCCGGCCGCCACGGGCGCGAGAATGTCGGTCTCGCTGCCGAAAATGCGCTCGAAGCTTCGCCGCAGGGATATATCCACATCTTTCATGGAGGCTAGGCAGCCGAGGTCGGCGAGGCTCGTCACGCCGCGATCGGCGATGCCGCACGGCACGATGCCGTCGAAGTGGGTGAGGTCCGGCGCGACGTTCAGGCTCACGCCGTGATAGCTCACGCCGTGGCGGATGCGGATGCCGATGGCGGCGATCTTTCGCTCCGGCGCGTCGCCTGGCGCTGCAACCCAGACGCCGACCCGCCCCGGGTGGACCTCGGCGCCGATGCCGAGCCCGGCAAGTGCGTCGATGATCCAGTCCTCGAGGCGCGACACGAAGGCGCGTACGTCGGATCCGAAGCGGCGCTGGACGTCCAGCATCACGTAGGCGATGCGCTGGCCGGGGCCGTGATAGGTGTATTGCCCGCCGCGCCCGGTCGCATGGACCGGGAACCGGTCGGGGTCCTTAAGGTCGGCCGGGCAGGCGCTGGTCCCCGCCGTGTAAAGGGGGGGGTGCTCGAGAAGCCAGACCACCTCGGGGGCATCGCCGCGGCGGATTGCGGCAACCTTCCGCTCCATGGCGGCGACCGCAAACGGGTGCCCGACGAGGCCCAAACTCGGGCTCCACTGCACGCGGCTTCTATCGAAATCCATCATGTATCGCGGCCTGAAGGGCGTGGCCTGGTTCCGAGTCGATGACTCGAGCGTCTTGGATCCGATGGACTCGGATCGGACGCTCCAGGTTTCTGATTGGTCGCATGTTCTTGCGACGAACCGGCATCCCCGTCGTCGGAAAATGCTCTAGCACCTTTCGGAAAGGGTGCGAATGGCGCGGTCTCCGGCAGGTTCGGCGCGTGCGGCGTTTCGTGCGTTGTCCCGCTCCGCCTGGGGACAGACAGGCGCAGACGGGTAGAAATCGGCTCTTTCGGGCGGCGCCGGCGCCATCGGCCGCTTCGGCCTTTTTGTCCGCGACGTCGCTTTCGGTTTTTCGGCGCTCGGGGCCTCTTGTCCCCCTGCCGCGGGTTGGTTATATGGGTGCGCTTCAAGCCATGATGCGGTCGTGGCGGAATTGGTAGACGCACTACCTTGAGGTGGTAGCGGGGCAACCCGTGGAAGTTCGAGTCTTCTCGACCGCACCATATGGCCGGGCTGAGCGGTTTTCCGATCACCTGCCTTGAGACGATGAGCCCTCCCCCGAGGGGGAGCATCGCTGCATGCGCCGGCATCTCCCGTAGGTCCGCTGGGCCAGGGTGAGGCCCGCGTCCGTTTCCCTTCTCCGGCTCGTCTCTCTCTGCTGTGACGCGAGGAAAGAGCCTGCGATCCGTCGCGGACGAGGGCCGCGGCGGCGTCAGGGAGCCCCGGCCTCCTGGTCATTGATTCTTAACCCTCACCGCATCTCGGCGGTCTTCATCAACCAATCCTATATAAGACCGGCTCTAGCTTCACGGGGTGAGCGTCCATTCCCCGGTGCCGAGCCCCATGCCCTGCCGCATTCCGAAATTCGAGCGCCTTCGCGCCCGTGTCGCGCGGGCGGCTCGCCGTTTTCGAACGGACGTCAGCGGTGTGGCCGCCGTCGAGTTCGCCCTCGTGATCGTGCCCTTCCTCATCCTGGCGATGGGGATCATCACCATCGGCATGCACTACATGACCGTAAATTTCCTCCAGCGCGGCGTCGAGGTGGCGGCGCGCCAGTTGCGGACGGGTGAAGCTCAGAAGGGCGGCGTGACGATCGGCGCATTTCGGCAGCTCGTCTGCGACGCGGCCGGAAGCATGATCGCGTGCGACGAGCGTCTCGTCGTTCACGTCAAAAGCCGAGCGACGTTTGCCGAGCTGATGCCGATCACGCCGTGTATCACGAACGGCAGATTGACGCCGGCCGAAGGGGATGTGGACGCGGCCATCAGCACCCGCGCGGGCGACGCGAGCCAGGCCGTGCTCGTGAACATCTGCTACGAGTGGGACTTTGGGTTCGGCTTGTGGCAACAGATCTGGAATCTTCTTGCGTCCGAGCGCGTCGATCGGGGCAATCCGATCCTTTCGGCGGCAACCGCGTTTCGATCGGAGCCTTTCCAATGATCCGAATGATCCGCCTCGCCAGGCTCGGCTCCAGACGGCTCCGTCGCGATGCGCGGGGCGGAGTGGCGGTGGAATTCGCTCTCATCGTGCCGGTTCTTCTGGTGATGCTGATCGGCGCCATCGACGTCAGCCGCGCCGTTGCCATCAATCAGCGGGTCAGCCTCGTCACCCAGATGGTTGCGGATCTCGTTGCCCGCGAAACGCAGCTCACGGCAACGGACGTCGAGGCGATCTACGACATCGCCGAGCTGGCGATGGCGCCGTATTCGACCGATGGGCTCCATATTGCCATCGTTCCGGTCATGTCGGCCGTAAACGATGCGGCGAAAACCGTCGTCTATGCGTCGAAGACAAATCGGCCGACGTTTCCGGCGGGATCCGAGATCGGGATGTGCGAGGACTATCCTTTGACCCAGGATTTCCTGGCGCCCAACGAAAGCGTGATCGTGGTCGAGAGCTCGTATGCGTATCAGCCGTTGTGGGCCGGGAAGGCTCTGTCGGCGACGACCTGGGAGAAGAAGGCCTACGCGAAACCGAGGAAAGCGCTCTGCGTCGGCTTCGACGGCCCCAACTGTCAGAGCTCCTGTTTCTCGTCCTAGCGCAGCCTGGCCCGGCGCAAGACAAACGTCTTTGCGTCCCCTTTCGGCCGGTTTTTTCCGCGCCGGACCGCGCGTTGCGGGCGGCGAGGACATTCAGTAGGCTGCCAAGGGCCAAGGTCGCGCCGGGCCGGCGCCGTTGCCGGCGGCTTCGGCGAAGAGGGAACGAAACGAGGCTTCGCCGGTTCGTGTTGCGCCTTCTTCGGGAGAAGAGGGGACGCGAACGGGGCTCACGCGGATCCCTGACTGGTCCGGTGCGCTTCGAGATGGTCACCCGAGCCGCACGTCCCGGCTCGCCATGCGATGGGCGAAAAGCAGTCATGGGCCGCCGATCTCTTCACACGGCCGACGAGCTCCGGGAGCTCATCATCGTGGCCTCGACAGAGCTGATCCGGGATGCGGGCCTCGGCGGGCTGTCGGCACGGGAGATTGCGCGGCGCATCAACTATTCGCCGGGCACCCTCTACAATTCCTTCGAGAACCTCGATGATCTCATTCTGACCATCGAAGGACGGCTCCTGGACGGGCTCATCGTGACGCTCTCGGCCCTTCCTCAAGGGGGAACGCCGCGTGAGCGCGTGCATCGCCTGGCGGATGCCTATCTCGCGTTCGCCGCCCATAATCCGAAACTCTGGAGTTTGATCTTCGAGCACCGCGTGCCGGCGTCGTCCGGCGTGCCGACGTCCTATCGCCAGAAGCTCGAGACGCTGGCAGGGATCGTCGAGGACTCGCTCCGTCCCCTGGCGCGGGCGCGCGCGGATGAGGATGTCGGCCGCGCGGCGCGGGGGCTCTGGGCCGGCATGCACGCGATCGCCTCGCTCTCGGCCACCGAGAAGCTCTCCGTCATCGCGGCCGGCGACGCAGCGGCGCTGATGGACGATTTCGTCGGAACCTACCTGGACGGCTTCGAGGCGGCCCGTCGCTAGTCCGAGACGCCGATGGCGCACGGCCAAGGGGCCTCTCTATGGCGTCGCGGGCGCGACGGCCGGCGTGTCGGCGTCGGGGAGGGCGCCGGTGGTTATGGCGCTGTCGTCGGGCGCCGTGCCGGCGACGGAGCCCGGCAGCCTCACGAGGCCGAACCACTCTTCCTTCGGCAGCAGGCGCTCGTTGAGCCCGGCCCACATCTCGCGTGAGGAGAGGCCGGTCGCGAAGGTGGCGGGAGAGGGCGCGAGCCAGAGCGCCAACGCCAGGGCGGCGGCCATTGCGGCCGTGGCATAGGGATGGCGGAGGTCGACGATCTTGAGCGCCGTCCCGAAGGACGTTTTGAGGCGCCGGTCTCCCACGTCGACGGCGTAGATCTCGTCGAGCGTGAGATGCACGAGGAAGCCGACGAACATGAAGCCGCCGGCCAGGCAGGCGACGCCGGCGTGGCGGTCCAGCACGTTGCCGAAGACCACCGCCGTTGCTGCTGCCGAAAAAAGCCCGGCGAGGATCGAGTGCCATATGCCGCGATGAACGGCGAGATGATGGAACAGCGTGTGCAGTCCATACCGGATGCCGACCAGCGCGCCGAGCCAGAGCAGCCAGAGCTCGGCGATGGAATAGCGGTCGGCAACGGTGAACAGGACGGCGAACGAGAAAAAGATGGCGAGGCCCGAGAACATCGCCCGGCTCGGGCGGCTCTCCTTGAGGTCGATATCGGGCAGCACGGAGCCCAGAACGCCGGCCAAGGTGACGGGGATGAGGTTCTCGGGGGCGATGACGTTTGCGGCGAGGGTGAGGGTTGCGAGCGAGCCGGACACGACGGTGCCGACAGCGATATGCGTCGTGAAGTTGGCCATGGCGATGCCCTCCCGGTCCGGGACCCATGGCGCCCCCGTCCCACGGGTTCCGGCGCCTCGTCCACTCTTGGGACCAGATTCGTACGGCGTGAGGGAGGTTTGCCGGTGCAATCCCGTGTGGATAACGGAGGCCGTTGCGAAATGCGTCTGGCGCGCCGAGTGGTCACAGGCGATGAGGGTGGCACGTTGGTCCCATCTCTGGCAGGACAACGCCTGACGTGATCGTCGGCGCCCGGCGCCGGGACGCCCCCCTCAGACCCAGGTTTCGATCCGTGTCCTCACCGGCAGATTCCCGCACCGTCCGGACGCTGCATCTTATCGGCATGGGCAGCATTGCCGTGGCCCTCGCCGTCATGGCCCTCAAGTACTGGGCCTATCTGGTGACGGGCAGCGTCGCGCTTTATTCGGACGCGCTCGAGAGCATCGTCAACCTGGTCGCCTCGCTCGCGGCGCTGCTCGCCATCAACGTCAGCGCCCGGCCAGCGGACCGGAAACATCCGTTCGGGCACCACAAGGCGGAGTACCTGTCGGCGGTGCTCGAAGGGACGCTCATCGTCATCGCGGCCGTCCTGATTCTCCGGGAAGCCTATGACGCGCTGATTACGCCGCGCACGATCGAAGAATTTGGCTTCGGCATCGCCCTCAGCGGCGTGGCGACGGCTCTGAACGGCGGCTGGTCGGCGCTTCTGATCCGCCGCGGACGGGCGCTCCGGTCGCCGGCGCTGGTTGCCGACGGCTGGCATCTCATCTCCGACGTGATGACCTCGGTCGGCGTGATCGCGGGCCTGGTGCTCGCTGCCCTCACGGGGCTCAGCGTGCTCGATCCGATGCTCGCCGTGGCGGTTGCGGTCTATATCCTCTGGAGCGGCTTCAAGATCATCCTGTCGTCGATGAGCGGACTCCTCGACGAGGCGGCGGACGCGGACATCCAGGCGCGCATCCGGGAGGTGATCCGGCGCAGCGGGGACGGGGCGCTCGAGGCGCACAACGTGCGCACGCGGCAGGCGGGGCGCGTCATCTTCATCGAGCTCCATCTCGTGGTGCCGGGCACAATGACCGTCAACGAGGCGCATGCGATCTGCGATCGGCTCGAGGATGCGCTCGAAGCGGAGATCGAGGGCTCGGAGGCCGTGATCCACGTCGAGCCCGAGTACAAGGCCGAGAAGCGCTCGAAAGGCACCATTCCGCTCTAGGCCCTGGCCGAGCCGAGCCCTGTTCCATGGGGAACAGATCCCCGCCCCCCGTCCGTGCTCCTTTGATGGCCATCGCCCGCGGGCGTGCCGGCTCCGGTCGCCCCACCGGCGCGATGAGCACGCTGCTCGTGCACCTTTGCGCTGACCATGGACAGTCGCCGGCTCGTTCGTGCCTAGGGGCGCGATCGGTGCTCTGCTATATTCGGGCCCCTTCACGTCACGCCGTACCGGTCCGGCTCCGTGTTTCCGGGAGCTCACAAAGGAAGGATGGCTCGTCATGATATCGCCTTCGGCATTGCCGGCCTCGATGTGGTCCGCAGCCGTTGCGGGCGCCTGTTTCGTCCTACTCCCGGCCTCGGCCGTCCGGGCGGCGCCCCGGGAGCCGATCGGCTCGGCGCTCGTCGTCGTCAACCTGGTCACGGCGGAGTTCAATCGGGATACGCGCACGCTGCAGAACGGCGACAGGGTGCACCAGGACGAGACTATCGAGGTCGGCAGCGACGCCTCGAGCGAGCTCGAGCTCGATGACGAAACGAAGCTGGCGCTCGGGCCGGGGTCGCATCTCAAGCTCGACACGTTCGTCTACGATCCGGCGAAAACCAGCGGCTCGATCGTTCTCGATCTGGTCAAGGGCACGTTCCGGTTCGTGACGGGGGTGGCGGCGAAGCCCACCTACGTCATCAAGACGCCGTCCGCCGCGATCACGGTGCGCGGCACCATCTTCGACGTGTTCGTTCAGGAGAGCGGGCCGTCGTGGCTGCTTCTCATCGAAGGCGCGATCCGGGTCTGCAACGCGCGCGGCGCCCAATGCCGCGACCACACGGAGCCGGGCAAGCTCATCCGCATTACCAGTGACGGAGACGTGGGGTCGCCCGTCAAATGGGCGTCGCTGCCGGGCAGGAGCACGGCCTCCTTCGACGACGCGTTCCCGTTCGTCGTCAAGGCGCCGAGCATCGATCCGACGCCGATCCTGACGCGCGAGGTGATCGTGCTCGGCAAGTTGCCGGACGACGACAAGCCGAAAGAGGCCGGGAAGCCGAAGCGGCAGACGGAGTCGACCAGGCCGACCAAGAAGGCGCAGGGGACCAAACCCAAGAAGACGCGGACCGCCAAGACGCGCAGCTCGGACGATGACGCGGTGGCGCGCGGTGTCGGCACGGCGCTCGGGATCGGGATTGGCATCGGGATCGGCAAGATCGGCAGCGGCGGCGGCGGCAATCACCGCGGCAGCGGATCGAGCACCGGCCGGCAGAAGTATTAGAACGGCGGATCGGGCCTAATCGCGTGGGCGGTCCGTCTTGCCGATGAGGCTCGCGTCAGGCGTGAACAGGCCGTCGAGCGGGAGTGTCGTGAGCGCACGCGCGAGCGTGCGGCAGGCGTCCTGCTCGGTCGAGACGGCGGCTGTGTCGTTCCTGGCGCGGGCTGCGCGCAGCGCCGCGTAGTGCCCGGATAACTCCGCAAAGAGCGGCGAAGCGGCTGTCGTTTCGTCGCCCAAGAGCGCAAACAGGCGCTCGGGGCGCTCCTTGCCGCGCAGGCGGGCTGCGGTCTCGATCTCGAGGAAGGCGAAGGCGGGGGCCTCGCGGACCGTCCGCTCGCCGGCAACGATGGGGACGCCGTAGATCTTGGTCGTTCCCTCGATGCGGGAGGCGACGTTGACCGCATCGCCGAGCACGGAATAGTCGAAACGCTGCGGCGAGCCGACATTGCCGACGCAGCAGGGGCCGGTGTTGAGGCCGATGCCGATACGGACCGGCTGGTGGGGCGTGCCATCGGCGGCGTTCGCGGCCGCGTCCTCGCGGTTCAGCCGATCCATCCCGGCCTGCATGGCAAGCGCTGCGCGGCACGCGTTCGGGGCGTGTGCGGGGTCCGCGATCGGGGCGTTCCAGAATGCCATGACGGCATCGCCCATGAACTTGTCGATGGTGCCGCGGTGGCCGAGGATGGTTTCGGAGAGCGGCGTGAAGATGCGGTTGACGAAGCGGATCAGCGTCTCGGCGTCCATGCCCTCGGAGAGGTGCGAAAAGCCGCGCACGTCAGCAAACAGCAGCGTCACCTCGCGCGTCTCGCCGCCGAGCTTCAGGCGTGACGGGTCGGCGGCCAGCTCCTCGACGAGGGGGGCGGCGAGGTAATGGCCGAAGGCGCGCTTGATGCGGATGCGGTCGGTCTCCGTCCTGACGAAGGAGAGGAGCGAGCCCGTGAGATAGACGGCGAGGACGGCGAGCGACGGGTAGACCGGGTCGAACAGCAGGCCCGCGTTCGCAAACGCGAGCCAGGAGCCGGTCGCGACCGCCGCGATGGCGGCGGTGCCGATGGCGGCGGCGACCAGCGGGCCCGCGCGGCGGATCAGGCCCGCGACGAGCGCGCCGGCTGCGGCGAGGAAGAGAACCTCGGCGCCGGTTGCGAGCGCTGGGCGGACGAGGTGCGCGCCGGACAGCATCTGCTCGATCGCCTGTGCGTGCACCTCGACTCCGGGCACGGATGCCGCGAGGGGGGTGGCCCTGAGATCGAGGAGGCCCGTTGCGCTGGCGCCGATCAGGACGTGCCGGCCCGCGAAATCCTTGGGCTCGAACGTTCCGTCGAGAATCCGGTAGGCGGAGACGGAGCGGCGCGGATCGTGGGGCGCGAAGTTGAGCCACAACTGGCCGTCGCTCGCGGTCGGCAGCACCGTTGGGCCGACGCGGACGGTCTCGATGCCGGTCTCGCGGCCGAAGGCCCGCACGCCGCTGCCGCCTGAGGCGCGCACGAAGGCGGTCGTCTCACCCATGCCGGTGCGCAAGGCTTCGAGCGAGAGCGTCGGGACGAGCGTGCCGTCGATTGCGACGAGCAGCGGCACCTGGCGCACGATCTGATCGGCGGCGGGGAGCCAGTTGACCGCGCCGTTACCCGCGGACGCGCCAGCGAGCACGGGGAGCGGCTCGATGGCGCCCGGAAAATGCGGCACGAAGAGACGCGGGTCGTCACCCGCGATCGCGAAGTGGGCCTTGGGCGGGCTCGGCTGGCGTCGTGCCGACGTGTCCGCGGCGAGGCCCAGCACCACCGGTAGCCGGGTCATGGCGCGGGCGAGGAGCGCGTCGTTCGACGGGAGCCGGGAGAGATCCGCGACGATGGGTGCGAGCTCGCTGCGGATCCGGGCCTCTCGGGCGAGCGCCTCGGGCGACAGGCGGTCCGGCTCGGCGAGGATGAGGTCGATCGCAACCGTTCTCGCACCGGCCTCGGCGAGGCGCTCGACGATGCGCGCGAGCTCCGAACGCGGCCAAGGCCATTGTCCGACCTTCTCGAGGGAGGCTTCGTCAATGTCGACGATGCGGACCGGGAAGGTCGGGTCCGCCTCCCGCGGCTTGAGGTTCAGGTAGGCGTCGAAGATGGAGAGGCGCAGTCGGGCGACGGGGCTCGGGTCGAAGATGCGCAGGGCCACGGCCAATACGAGCACAATTGCCGTTATGATCAGGTGCGGGGAGGGCCGTCGGAGAGTCATCGCGGACCGGCACATATGAGGAAGCTGGCGTGGATCCGGTCTGCGCCGGGATGACGTCGACTTGTGCAGAAGCTGCGCCCCATCCTCTCCGTCATGCCGGCGAAGGCCGGCACGCGCGCCGGTCCGCCCGGCACAGAGCGGCATTCAACCCTGACTGATGCGCCTGTGCACGTCAAATCACGACGGTGGCTTTCTGGCCCATGGCGGCCTGGATGGCCGCAAGAGGCTTGGCCGCCTTCCACACGTTCTCGATCCGGAACGGCCCATGACCGCCGCCGAAGATCGAGAGCTTCACGTCGACGTCGCTCGTGCCGAGGCGCGCGGCCGAGCACGCTGCCGAAATGCTGCACCTTCTCGACCTGCGTGCCGCGCACGCTGTCGCACCTGCTTCCGTGGACTGTCAATGCGAGCCCCTGGGGGCCCGATGGGGGACACGGCGTGGGGGTGCGATGCGGGGACGCGACGCGGGAGCCTCAGGGATTCTCGGCCACGCTCGCCCGCAGGTCGTAGTCGTCGGCGGCCTCGACCCGCGCTTTGACGATGTCGCCGGGCTTCAGCGCGCGCGCGCCCTCGAGGACGACGCTGCCGTCGATCTCGGGGGCGTCCCACTTCGAGCGGCCGACCGCGCCATCCTCGCCCACCTCGTCGACGATGACGTCGATGGTGGTGCCGATGCGCCCGGCCAGGATCTCGCGCGAGACCTCCTGCTGCACGGCCATGAAGCGGTGCCAGCGCTCCTCCTTGACGGCCTCGGGCACGGCGCCTGGGAGCTCGTTGGCCCGGGCGCCGGCGACGGCCTCATATTTGAAGCATCCGACGCGGTTGAGCTTCGCCTCGCGCAGCCAGTCGAGCAGGAGGGCGAAGTCCTCCTCGGTCTCGCCCGGGAAGCCGACGATGAACGTCGAGCGGATGGCGAGGTCGGGGCAGATCCTGCGCCAATTCGCGATGCGCTCGGCCGTCCTCTCCTGATGGGCGGGGCGGCGCATCGCCTTCAGAACGGCGGGCGAAGCATGCT
>WBZR01002510.1_pt1 | contig 18692 bp, 18 predicted proteins | sample 5204231 | NCBI WGS metagenome assembly WBZR01 (sample SAMN12412403, study PRJNA552823) | activated sludge metagenome | isolation source: activated sludge from anammox sidestream of wastewater treatment plant... | place: USA: Virginia | collected 2017-08 | reverse complement strand
GCAGGTACAGCGCCGGCAGCGCGGTGGCGATGTGGAAATGCTCACCCGTGGGCAGGATGACGAGGAAGGCGAACACCGTCGCCAGCTGCAGCCAGTAGGCGGCCTGGTAGCCGGCCTGCAGCGCCGCCGGCGAGGCACCGGCGAACCAGCCCGACAGGGCACGCCCGGCGAAGGCGAAGTCGCGCTCGTGCGCGATGCCCGGCACGGTGTCGGCGAAGAGCGCGAAGCGAAAGCCGTCGTACGCCAGATCGGTGAGCATGATCACCGTGATCAGCGACAGCACGAGCAGCGCCTCGCGGTTGGGTTCGAGGCGCCGCGGCCTGAGCACGTAACGGCGGTGAAGGGCGTACGCCAGGGCGGCCAGCACGGCGAGCTCGACCGCGTCCTTGGCGGCGGCGAACAGGCCGCCGGCCAGCCCGGGGTAGACGAAGGGCTCGTGGTAGCCGATCGCGATGAGCTGCAGCTTGCGCGCCAGCAGCGTCATGAAGCCGAGGAAGATCACCGCGTGCATGACGCCGGCCTTGGGCTCGCGCGCGATCATGCGCTGCTGCAGCAGGCCGTTGACGAGCACGGCGCGCAGCCGCTCGCCGGGGCGGCGCCAGCGCGGCTCGGGCTGCAGCGCGGCGACGAGGGCGAGCTTGCGCCAGGCCAGCCAGGCGAAGCCGCCGAAGCCGGCCAGCATCAGCAGCGTGATCCCGATCGGACTCACCGGACGCCCCTGTGCACCGCGTGCTGCCGGAGGCGCGCCGGCCAGCGGCCGGTTGCGCCCGCGACGCAGCGCGCGGCGCCGGGGGGGGCCGCAGGCGCGGCGCGCGGCCCCGGGCTTCAAGCCGTTGCCATGCCTACTGCGTCAGCATCCACTTGATGACCGCCTTGGTGTCCTCGGGCTTGGCCTTGAACTCCGGGTGATCGCCGCTCGGGTCGATCGTCGCCTTGAGCGCCGCGGCCTCGGCGTCGGGCTTGCCCTTGTACTTGGCGGCGATCGTCTTCCACGACGGGCCTTTCTTCTTCTTGTCCATCTCGTGGCACTTGCCGCAGTTGGCCTGCGCGAGGTCGGCATTGGCCGAGGCGACGCCGGCGGCAAACACGCCGGCGGCCAGCAGGACGCAGAGCCAGAACGATTTCATGATGGGACGCTCCTCTGGGTTGAAGGGGGGACGGGAAAGCACGGACTCGTGCCCGCTCAGGGTCTGAGCTGCTTGAGGATTTCGGGGTCGGCCTCGTCCTCGGCGAGCACGGTGTGGCAGGTCTTGCAGTTGCGGCCGATCTTGTTGCCCTCGGCGGTGCTGTGCTTCTTGTCGTGGCAGCGGTAGCAGCCCGGCGCCTCGTCGCTGTGGCCGAGGTTGTTGAGGTAGGTGCCCCAGGTGACCTTCATCGCCGGGAACACGTTCCACGCGTAGATGTCGCCCAGCGCCTTGGCGGCGGCCGCCACCGCGCCCGCCTTGCCCGCGGCGACGTCGGCGTAGCGGGCCTGGTAGAAGGCCTCGATCTCCTTGGCGATGCCGGCGCGCGCCGCTTCGTGCGAGCCGTAGGCCGTCTGCAGCACGCGCACCGCCTCGCGTTTGACGAAGGGCAGCGTCTTGTCGATGCGGCCGTCGGCCAGCGCCGCGTCGACCTCGACGGCGGGCATCTTGTAGGTGTGCGAGGGCCGGTTGTGGCAGTCGACGCAGTCCATCTGCCGCCACTCGGTGGCGCCGTCGGGCTTGTCGCCGGTCTTGTAGAGGCGCACCTTGCCGTCCGGCGCGGTGTACTCGACGTCGTAGATCTTCTGGCGGCTCGGGTCGCTCTGGTAGCGGATCTTCACGCCCGGGTCGACGTGCCAGTGGATGCCGGTGGAAGCGCCGCCCTGCCGGCCGCCGACCTTCATCAGCATCACGGTCTGCGTGGGCGAGTTGGCCTCGTCGTCGCCGAACTTGGTCCTGACCTGGAGCTTCTCGCCGACATGCCGCGTCGGCCAGTGGCATTGCTCGCAGGTCTCGCGGGCCGGGCGCAGGTTGTGCACGGGCTGCGGGATCGGCGTCGGGTACAGGTTGAACGCCACGGCGATGAGCTGCCACGAGCCCGAGATCTTGGACTTGACGAACCAGTCGGCGCCGGCGCCGATGTGGCAGTCGGCGCAGGTCAGGCGGCTGTGCGGCGAGCGCTGGAACGCGGTGTACTCGGGCTGCATCACGGTGTGGCAGACGGTGCCGCAGAAGGCCACCGTCTCCATCTCGTGCACGCCGCGGTAGGTGGCCGCGGCCAGCACGACGGCGGCGACGATGCCGATCACGACGCTCGCCAGCACGATGCCGCGCGTGCGCTCGTTGTTGAGGTCGATCACCGGCAGCCGCGGCGGCGCGCCGGCGCCGGAGCGCGCCTCGGCACGCCGGCGCAGCAGCGCGCCGATCGGGATCAGCACCAGGCCGGCGGCGAGCAGCATCGGCAGCACCATGTAGGTGAGGATGCCCAGGTACGGCCCGCCCTGGAAGCCCGACAGCTCGATCGCCACCAGCATCACCATCAGCACGAAGGCGAGCAGCGCGATCGTGGCGCCCACCAGGCTCAGCCAGTGGCGGGTCACGACACCGAAGAAGTTGCGCATCATGCGACGGGCTCCTGTGGTGGCCGCGTCCGCGCTGCGGACGCGGCGAGGGTCAGTGCATCAGCGAGGCGGCCAGGCCCCAGAAGATGAACACGGCGAGCACCACGCCGATGGCCACCGCGGCGAAGCCGAAGATGTAGGCGAAGCGCAGCTCGCCCGCCGTGGGCGCAGGCGCCATGATCTGCTCGAGCCTGCCCTCGGCCGTCAGGCGCTCGAACTCGAGCGGGCGGTCGTGCTTGAAGGTCTCGAGCGGCATGCGGCCGGTGAACACCACGGTGTCCATCGGGAAGGATTCGGGCCGCAGGTGCGTGTGGAAGAAGTGGAACAGGAAGATGAAGCCGGTGGCCAGCAACGCCTCGTCGCTGTGGATCACGTAGGCGGCGTTGAGCGCCCAGCCCGGCAGCACGGTGGTGGCCGCGGTCGGGAACCACAGCACCAGGCCCGAGATGCCGATGATCGCCACGCCCCAGAAGACCGCCAGGTAGTCGAACTTCTCCCAGTAGGTGAAGCGGTCGAACTTGGGCCGCGGGCCCAGGTACAGGAAATACCTGAACATCGCGACGAGCTCGCGCACGTCGCGCGGCTGCGGCACCATCGAGCGCGGACCCCAGAAGAAGCCGCGCTCCTTCTTCACGACGACGTCGGTGAACAGCATCCCCAGGTGCCAGGCGAAATAGCCGAAGGTCACCACGGCGGCGAAGCGGTGCAGCCAGCCCGCCACCTGCTGGCCGCCGAGCAGGTCGACGAGTCCGGGCGCCCAGGGCGCCGAGGCAAACTTCAGCGGCAAGCCGGTGGCGGCCAGCAGCAAGAAGCTGGTGACGATCGTGATGTGCACGCCGATCTGCATGCCGCCGAAGCGCCGCACATGCGGCCCGCTGCGGTCGTGCAGGGCCGGGAACTCGCCGCGCAGGCGCCCGACGAACGCCCGCTGCAGCCACAGCAGCCCGTGCAGGCCGAAGAAGCCGAACACGCCGAGCAGCAGCGCCGTCATGCCGACCCAGATCCAGTGCACCCAGGGGTTGCGCGAGGGATCGGCCGGATTGGCGTGCGGGTCGAAGCTCAGGAACGATGCGTTGACGTTGGCGTGGCAGGCGCCGCAGGTCTTGGCCAGGTTGGCGGGGTTGACGCTCGACTTCGGGTTCGACTTGGGCAGGTTGGCGTGCGGCGTGTGGCAGTCGGCACAGACCGCGGCCTGGGCGTTCTTCAGCGCGCTCGCCTTGCCGTGGAAGCTGTCGCGGAACGACGCCACCACGTCGTCGTGGCAGTTGCCGCAGCGGCCGGCCACCTCGTGGCGCACGGTGGCCGTGTCGGGCCGCTTGATGGCATGCGGCTCGTGGCAGCTCGAGCACACCGGCCCGTCCTTGCCGGCCGCGAGCAGCGCGCCGTGTGCGCTCGACGTCCACTCGGCCAGGATGGTCTTGTGGCAGGCGCCGCAGGTCTGGGGGATGTGGGCGTGGTTCGTCGTCGCCTGCGGGTCGTCCTTGGCGTGCACGTCGTGCTTGCCGTGGCAGCTCGAGCACGAAGGCGAGCCCTCGACCAGGCCCGATTTGAGCAGCCCGCGCGCGTGCTCGCTCTTCTCGTAGTTGGCCAGCACGTCCTCGTGGCACGCGCCGCAGGTCTTGATCTGGTTCACCGGCGACAGCGGTGAGCGCGCATCGCCGCTCTTGAACACCGTGTGCAGGCTGCCGTGGCAGCCGGCGCAGTCCTTGATGGCGCGCTCGCCCTTGGCGCGCCGGCCGTGGATGCTGCCGGCCACGGCCTTGAATTCGTCCTCGTGGCAATCCTGGCAGACCTGCGGCTTGACGGCGCCGAGCGCGAACTTCGGGTGCTTGACGCCGAGCGCCGCGTCGTGGCATTCGGCGCAGTCGAGCTTGCGGTGCGCCGAGCGGCCGTACTCGTCGGCCAGCACCGCCATCGACTTGCCGTCGTCGCTCTTCAGATCCTTGTCGTCGTGGCACTCGAGGCAGCGCGCCCGCGTGTCGGGCTTGGCCTCGACCTTGGCTTCGCTCCGGACCTCGACCTTGGACGCGGTGGCGGCATGGGCCGGCAGCGCGAGCGCGCAGGCGAGCACCAGCCCGAGCATCAGGCCGAAGGCCTTGCCGACACCGGCCAGGTGCGAGCCCGCACGCCGCTTGTGGGCAGGGCAGCTTGAATCGCCAGGGCGCATGATCAGGGCCTTCCGCGAACCGGGGCCCGCGGCGCGGGACCGCGCCCGACCTCCAGCCTCCAGACCCCGGCGAATTTAGCGGCCTAGGCAGCGCACGCAGTTGATATCGGACAACGTGGCGCCGCACGCCAGGCGGCCCGCACGGAGCAGAGAGCAGGCGGCGGGCCGGCCCGGAAGTTCAGAAGGCCGGCGCTGGCCGGCCCGGGTAATGCAGAAGGCCGGCGCTGGCCGGCCGGGTAATGCAGAAGGCCGGCGCTGGCCGGCCTTCGTGCGCCGAGGATCACCGCGCGCTACAGCGTCAGGATCCACTTGATGACGGTCTTGATGTCGTCGTCCTTGGCCTTGATCTCGGGATGGTCGCCGTCCTTGTCCTTGACCAGCTTGAACATCTCGGCCTCGGCGTTGGCCTTGCCCTTCCACTTCGCGGCCGTCGTCTTGTACGACGGGCCCTTCTTCTTCTTGTCCATCTCGTGGCACTTGCCGCAGTTGGCTTCGGCCAGCTGCGGGTTGGCATGGGCAACGCCGGCGAACAGCACGCTCGCGGTGACGGCGGAGGCGATCAGCACGGTCCTCATGGGCTCTCCAGTGGTTGGGCGGGGTTAAGCGGGTGCGGCGCCGGCGGCGCCGCATGCCACGCGCGGCATGCTACGCGCGTCGCGTGCGGCGCACGCCGCAGGGCGCGCCGGCGCGGTACGCCGGCTACGCGTCGGGCACGATCATGAACTGGTCCTTGGTGGCCGAGCAGTTGGGGCAGCTCCAGTGCCGCGGCAAGGCGTCGAACGGCGTGCCGGCGGGAATCTGCCAGTGCGCGTCGCCTTCGGCCGGGTCGTAGACGTACCAGCAGATCTTGCACTCGAGCCGCGTGCCCGGCCCGATGGCGCAGGCGCTGCCGAAGCCCTGGTGGCGCAGCTCGGTCACGGCGCGCCCTCCGCAGCCGCTTCGGCCAGCCACTGCACGAGCTCGGCCAGGCGGGTGCGCGTGTCGGCCAGGTCGTCGGCCGAGGCCAGAGCCACCTCGGGCATGGCGACCAGTTCGATCGTGTTCAGGATCAGCGTCTTCATCGTGTTGAAGTACTGCACGCGCCAGACGTCGCGCGTGCGCGTCGACGTGATGTGGCAGTTGCCGAAACCGCGCGAGATCATCGCCACCGGCCCTACCGGCAGCGCGCGCTCGAGCGCGGCGTGGTCCTCGGGCGTCATCGGCAGCAGCGTGAGATTGATCTGGCGCCCGGGCGGCGTCGGCGGCAGGCCGGCGCCGATCTCGGCCAGCAGCGCCGGCGAGTTCATCGCGCCGGGCTGCGGCTGCAACGCCGGCAAGGCCGGCTCGGCCGCCTTGTGCGCGGCGGCGCGCACCACGGGCGGGATGTCGCACGCCTCGAGCCAGTCGCGCACGAGGCCGCCTTCGGCGTCGAGCTCGCAGCAGCGCCACAGTCCGGCGAACACCGTTTCCTGGATGCGCAGCGCCGGCGTCGCGTCGATGCGGATGGCGACCTCGCCTTCGCCGAGCACCTGGTTGAGCAGCTCGACGATGGCCGGCGCGAGGCCCGTGAGCTCGAGCTGCGGACGCGCCGCCTCGGCGCCTTGCAGCGCGGCGACGAGGCCGCCGAGCAGTTCACCCACCTGCGCCAGCGCCGCCGGATCCACGCGCTCGGGCACGCGCGGCATCTCGAAGGTATTCATGGCATGCGGCATCGGCATGAAGTCGAGCTCGGCATCGTCGGCCGGCTGTGAACCGGGGCCCAGCAGCGGCGCTGCGCGCACGGGAATCGGGAACGTCGGGATGGGGGGCATGGAGTCTCCTCGCCGTTGCGGCGCGCGTCCGTGCACCTGCACGCGCACGCCCGGGGCCGAGCATCGAAGGCTAGCGGCGCATCACGCTCGCGGCTTGTGGCAGGTCAAGGCGCCGCCGCGCCGGGTGCCGCGCGCGGCACCGCGGCCGCCTGCCAGCGGCCGAGCAGCGCGGCCAGCGCCAGCGGTTCGTCGGTGCGCACCGTGAGCGTCCACGCGCGTTCGGCCTCGTCCAGCGGCTGCTCGAGCGCGGCCAGCCTCTCGAGCACCGCCTCGTCGGCTTCGGAGGCGTCGCCGCCGGCAGCCTGGCGCCGGCGCACGCGCTCGTGCAGCACCGCCAGCGGCGCCTGGCAGTCGAGGATGGCGAACGGCACCTGCAGTCGGGCGGCCAGCGCGCGCATGCGCTCGCGCTGCGCGCGCTGCAGGAAGGCTGCGTCGACGATGACCGGGAAGCCCGCGCGCAGCGCATCGCCCGCGAGCAGCTCCAGCCGCGCATAGGTGGCGTCGCTGGCCTGAGCCCGGTAGAGGTCGCCCGCGGCACGCGAGTCGGCCAGCGCCGGCAGACCGGCCAGGCGCTTGCGCTCGACGTCCGAGCGCAGCCGCACCGCGCCGGCGCGCTCGAGCAACTGCCGCGCCACCTGCGTCTTGCCGGCACCGGGCAGCCCGTGCGTGACGAGCAGCCGCGCCGTGCCCGGCTCGGCCAGGCGCTGCGCGAGGCGCAGGTAGTCGGCCGCCGTCAGCCCGGCTCCCGGCACATGCGCGGCGCTGCGCAGCGCGTGCACGAGCGCGCGCACGACGGCGCGGTAGACGAGGAACAGCGGCAGCACGTGCAGGCCGTCGAAGTCGCCGCTCGCCTCGAGGTAGGCGTCGAGCACGCCGTAGGCGAGATCGCGCCGACCGTGCGCGAGCAGGTCCATCATGAGGTAGCCCAGATCGTTCATCGTGTCGATCCAGCGCAGGGCCGGGTCGAACTCGATGCAGTCGAAGGCCGTGACCTCGCCGCGCGCGACGAGCACGTTGTCCAGGTGCAGATCGCCGTGGCCCTCGCGCACGCGGCCGGCGGCGCGCCGCGCGGCCAAGTGCGGCGCCAGCGCCGCCACGCGCGCCTCGAACCAGCGGCCGAGCACCGCACAGGCTTCGCGCTCGGCCGGCGGGGCCAGCGGCGCCAGCCCGGCGAGCGCACGCTCGGCGTCGCCGCGCACGGTTTCCGGCGTACCCCAGTCGGTGTCTGGCGGCGCCGCCGGCACTTCCTCGTGGAACCGCGCCAGCCGGCGCGCGAACGCGGCCAGCTGTTCGCCGTCGAGGCGGCCGCGCTCGAGCCGCTCGCTGGCCAGCGCGTGCGGCGGCAGCCGATGCATCTTCAGCGCGTACTCGACGACCGGCCCGCTGCCGCCGAACGCCGGCAGGCCGGGCGTCGCGCGCACCGGCACCACGCCGATGTAGAGCCAGGCGGCGAGCCGGCGGTTCAGGCGCAGCTCCTCCTCGCAGAAGCGGCGTCGCGCCTCGAGCGTGCCGAAGTCGAGGAAACCGAAGCGCACCGGCTTCTTGATCTTGTAGGCGAAGGCGCCGGCCAGCAGCACCCACGAAATATGCGTCTCGATCACGCTCACCGGCACGCCGCGCGACTCGAAGCGGCGCCGCAGGCCCGCCACCACGTCGAGCGGATCGCATCCGCTGGGCTGCGCGGCGAGCTTGGACAGCATGGCGGCGAGCTTGCCGCTGCACTTCGCGGGCGAACTTGACTACGCTCACGCGGGCCGACGATCGCCGCGCGCTGCGCCGCCGCGCCGCGCCGCGCGGCTTCAGGCCACGAACATGCGCGGCTCGGGCGCGAGGCCGGCGCGCGTGGCTCCGCGCGTGACGCGCTGCATGCGGTGCAGCCCGTCGGCGTCGACGATCTCGATGTCGCGGTGCGACACGGCGATGCAGCCGCTTTGCGCCAGGCCGGTGAGCGCGCGGCTGACCGTCTCGTGGGCGACGCCCAGGCAGCTGGCGATGTCGCGCCGCGTCATGCGCAGGCGCAGGCGACGGCCCGACTGCCCGAGCGCGGCCTGACGCCGCGCCAGATGCAGCAAGAAGCGCGCGACGCGCACCTCCGAACTCGGCGCAGCCATCAGGTACTGCGTGTCGCCGCGCTGGCGCAACTCGGCGCCGGTGGCACGCAGCAGCAGCCGCTCGAGCGCCGGCACCTGCCGGCTGGCGGCGAGCAACTCGGCGAAGGGCAGCACGACCACCGACGAATCCTCCAGCGCCACCGCGCTGCTCGCGTGCTGGTGGTCGCACAGGGCGTCGAGCCCCAGCATGTCGCCGTGCAGCGCGAAACCCAGCACCTGCTCGTAGCCCTCGACGTCGTTCTGGATGCACTTGAAGCTGCCCGACGCGACGCAGTACAGGTTGTGCAGCGGCTGGCCTTCGACGTAGAGCATCGCCAGCGCCGGCACGCGGCGCAGCGGATAGACGATGCGATCGGTGTCGGGGCCGGCGCACTCGCCGATCCCGGCCCAGCGCAGCAACTCGCTGGCACGGAACTGCGCCGGTCCCCGGCGGCGTTCGTCGATGCGGGTGATGCAGGCGGCTGGCGCGTTCATACGAGGCTCCTCTGCTGGCGGGGCGTCTGGACGGACCTGCACCCCTGGGCCAAGCATCGCCCCCGGCGTCGTTGAGCGCCATCAGCGCCGACAGCCGCGCGGCGTGGGAAGAGCAGCAAGTTGCGGCGGGCATGTCCTACCGCGTCGTAGGAAAATTCCGACTCGCGGTCAGGTGCCGGCCGCGTCCTCGAACAGGCGGTTCTCGAGCCCGTAGCGGATCAGCGCCGCCGTGCCGTCCAGGCCCATCTTCTCGAGCACGCGCGATTTATGCGTGCTCACCGTCTTCACCGAGAGGTGCAGCTGCTCGGCGATCTCGGTGAGGCGCTGTCCGGCGACGATGCGGCGGAAGACCTCGAACTCGCGGTCGCTGAGGCTGGCGTGGCGCGGCGCCTCGCGCAGCGTGCTCAGGCCCATCGCCAGCCGCTCGGCCAGCGCCGAGGTGACGTAGCCGCCGCCGCGGGCGACCTTGCGGATGGCCTGCACGAGCTCGTCGCCGGCGCTGTCCTTCGTCAGGTAGCCGCTGGCGCCGCAGCGGAACGCCCGCAGCGCGTACTGCTCCTCGGCGTGCATCGTGAGCACCAGCACCGCGACCTGCGGGTACTCGGTCTTGACGCGCCGGATGAGGTCCATGCCGGTCATCCCCGGCATCGACAGATCGAGCACCGCGACGTCGACCGGAACGCGGCGCAGCAGCTCGAGCGCCTCGTGGCCGTTGGCGGCCTCGCCCGCCACGTGCATGCCCGGCGTCGCCTCGAGCAGCCGGCGCAGCCCTTCGCGCATGAGCTGGTGGTCGTCGGCGAGCGCGACGCTGATGTCGAACGACGGCGCCTGGCTCACCGGGCTGCGCTCCACGTCGGCTCCTGCGGCAATCGGGACGCGGCATTGTCGCGCATGGCGGGCGCACCGCCGCGGCACGCGGGGTAGGATCGCGCTGCAGTGGCGCCGCGCCGGATGTCCATCCGCCGGCCGGCGCCGCACGCGAGGAGGAATGGTCATGTACCGCAAGATCCTGGTGCCGCTCGACGGCAGCGCCACCGCCGCGCGCGGCATGGAAGACGCCGTCGGCCTGGCCCGCGCCACCGGCGCGAGCCTGGTCTTCGTGCATGTGATCGACGCCTTCCCGTTCACCTTCGACATGGCCAGCCCGCAGGCCTGGGAGCTGCTTGCCGACGGCCTGCGCAGACACGGCCAGGGGTTGCTCGAGCAGGCGCGCGGCGTGGCGCGCGACCACGGCGTGGCCGCAAGCGACAAGCTGATCGAGTTCCCCGCCGGCCGCGTGGCCGACGTCATCGTCGCCGAGGCCAAGGCGCAGGACTGCGATCTCATCGTGATGGGCACCCACGGCCGGCGCGGCTTCAGCCACGCCATGCTCGGCAGCGACGCCGAGCGCGTGCTGCACACGAGCACGGTGCCGGTGCTCGTGGTGCGGCACGCCGAGGCGCGGCGCACCTGAGCCGGAGCAGCCCGGCGCCGCGCCCGGCCTCGCCGGCGCGCCCCGGGCGCCCGTTCGCCGGACTGGGCCCCAAGCCCCGCCGCGCACGCCGCGAACGCCCCGCACGCCGCGCCGGTCGCGCCGGCGCCGAGCCTTGCGGGCCGCGGCCCAGGATGCTGCGCGGAGCATCCCGTGCAATCGACAGCAAGGCGTGCCCGATTCAGGCGCGTGCGGTAGCGGTTCCTTACCCTGACCAGGCTGTCGTCATCAGCACCGCAAAGTCGCGCCGCGACAGCACCGCCGTGCAATCGCGCCAGTCCTTGTCGGGCGGTGCCATGGTGGCGGTGTAGCGAAGGTCGAAGCCCGTGGCCTCGCGCTGCGCGTCGATGTACTCGTCCATCTTCACGCCCAGCGCTTCGATGTCGTCGATCCACTCGTCCTTGATCGTGTCCGGGACCGAGCCGAACAGGTCATAGCGGTCGCGCATGCGGTCGGACAGGCGGTCGTAGATCTTCTCGTCGACGGTCTGCTCGTTGAACAGGTTGAGCATGTCCACGGTGTCGCGCTTCTGGCCGAAGCGCTTGATGCGGCCGATGCGCTGCTCCAGCCGTGTCGGGTTCCAGGGCAGGTCGACGTTCACCAGTGTGCCCAGGGTCTGCAGGTTCAGGCCTTCGCAGGCCGCATCCGTGGCCACCATGATCCGGATCTGGTGCTCTGCCACCATCTTCTTCAGCGTCTCTCGCTCGCACGACACGCTGTCGCCGCGCTGGTACAGCCGGCTGCGGCCGGCGCCGGCATACAGGCCGATGGCCTCAATCGGGTAGCGCTGCGCCAGCTGCTCCGCCACCCAGCGCGCCGTGTCGTAGTACTGGCTGAAGACGATCACGCCGAGGCCCAGCCACTTCTCGCGGTCCAGGTAGTACAGCAGCGCCGCCAGCTTGGGGTCGGACTCGATGCGCTCCAACCGGTTCAGCAGCCGTTCCAGGGCCTCGCGTTCGTCGCCGGTTTCCACGGCCAGCTCGGCATCGTCTTCGTCCTCCTCCTCGCGCAGCGTCTGGCCTTCCAGCAGCGCCCGCACCGTGTTCAGGCCCGCGTGGATGGTCGAGCAGATGCGCTGCTCGACCAGGTTCTTCATGAACCCGCCGCCGCCCCCGCGCCCCTGGCCACGCGCGCTCAAGGCCTTGCCGAAGGCGCGTGCTTCCCGGTAGGCCTCGCGGAAGTCTTCGCTGGTGCGCAAGGCTTTGGCTTCGAACAGGGCGTCGAAGCCCTGCGGCTCGCGGACCAGCTGGCGATCGGGGTGCACGTCCACGCCCACCCGTGCCAGCAGGCCGGCATCCTCCAGGCTCACGCGCTTGCGCAGCACAACGTGCCGCACCAGGGGGTTCTCACGCTGGAAAAACGTGGCGCCGGACACCTGCCGGTGCAGCTCGTCTTCCAGGATCTCGCGCGTGTCCTCGCTCAGGTCGGCCAGCGACTTGGCTGTCTGGGTTTCGCCGTTCACCAGGCCCAGGTCCTGGCGGATCGCACTGAACAGCCGCCGGGCGCGCGGCTCGCGCGTGGAGTCCACCAGCGGCAACGGGGAGCGCAGCAACTCCCACGCGTGCTCGGCCGACGTCACCTCCTGCCGGCCCGCCAGGATCTCCAGCACCTCGCCGGCCCGATGCCAGGCCGCGAAGTCGTTGCCCAGCACGAAGTTGCCGCGCCCCTGGTGCAGGATGCCGATCAGGTCCCACAAGTCCTGCGGCTGGGTCTGGATCGGCGTCGCTGTCAGGAGTCGGCGTAATCCGGCCAGCCGGAGTCGGCGTATACCGGCCACTCGGGGCGGTGCCGAAGAGCATCTCGAAGCACCCTGTGGACGGCGCTATCTTGCCGTGCTGACGGAGCCCTTCGGGGGTGCTTTCTTGGACGCCGGCGCGACCTTGGGATCGCGGTATGACGGCCCGTCGAGTTCCAGGCAGTAGGCGTTGTGGCGCAGCCGGTCCAATGTCGCCGAGGCCAGCAGCCGGTTGGTGGCGAAGGCCTGATCCCACTCGTCGAAGTCCAGGTTGCTGGTGACGATGGTGGCGGCCTGTTCGTAGCGCTCGGCGATCAGGTCGTGCAGATCCTCGTCGGCCGGCGCGCGCAGCGGCTTTCCGCCGCCAAAGCGAGGCATCCGGCGCCCTGCAACGTGCACAAACACGGCAGCGACTGGCCCATCTTCGGCCTGCAGTACGGTGAGGCGCTGGCGCTGCTATCCGACTGTCTGAAGCTCAGAAAGGGCGTCATGTCCAGCGCTCAGGAGGCCGAGATCGCGCGCTGGCGGGCTTCGCAATCGCCAGAGGAGTCGACCGCGGCTCGCCTTGCTGCTGAGCGGGAAGCGCTGAGGCCCCGACACTCGCACGCGGTGATTGACCTGGTGCGTCGGGCCGGCGTCTCTGTCGATCGGTGGTTCGTGAGAGCAAACGGGACACCGGCGGTGAGCCCGAGAAGCAACCCAGCCTATTGCTACAACTGGTCCTTCGGGGGCGGGCAGGAGCCGGCGGTGGCATGCCTGTGGCACGCATCGATGAGGGTGCTCGACGGACGCATTCAGTTCCAGAGCAACCTGCGCGCACTGGCGACCAAGCTCGAAGAGATTGCGGTGGACCCCGCTCGGCCCGTGGAGCACCGCGAACGCGCCCGCCCCCAAGCGGCGCGGGCCAGGCAGCTGGACGACTTGATCCGGGGCTGCGCGAATGCTGGCCGAGATGTCAGAGTCATCGTCAACGAAGGTTGCCGTCCTTTGCATTGCGAGGCTGACTCGATTGATGCTCAACGAGCGAGCGGCACCTTGCGGTCCGGCCATAATGCGAGTCATGTCTGCGATCCGTCCGATCACCGCAGCGCGCTCCGGTTGGCGTTGGCGCAAGCCATCGGCCTGACCACCCCTACGCGCCCCCCGGCGGGCGCCTTCCGTCCCCACCCAGCACGGCGCGCCGGCCTCGCCAGCGCCGCAAGCAGCGGGTATCAAAGCGGGTACCGAATCAGGATGCCCTTGCGAACATCCCATGAAGTCCGAGGGTTGGAGCGCCCATGCTGCTGATGATCGACAACTACGACTCGTTCACCTACAACCTCGTGCAGTACTTCGGCGAGCTCGGCGAGGAGGTGCGCGTCGTGCGCAACGACGAGATCACGCTCGAAGGCATCGCCGCGCTCGGCCCCGCGCGGCTGGTGCTGTCGCCCGGCCCCTGCACGCCGGCCGAGGCCGGCATCTGCCTGCCGGCGATCCGGCACTTCGCCGGCAAGCTGCCGCTGCTCGGCGTGTGCCTGGGGCACCAGGCGATCGGCGCGGCGTTCGGCGGCCGCGTGGTGCGCGCGCGCGTGCAGATGCACGGCAAGACGAGCATCGTGCGCTGCGACGGGCGCGGCGTCTACGCCGGGCTGCCCGAGCGCTTCTCGGTCGTGCGCTACCACTCGCTGGCGGTCGAGCGCGCCTCGCTGCCCGCCGAACTCGTCGTCAGCGCCGAGAGCGACGACGGCGAGATCATGGGCCTGCGCCACCGTGAACTGGCGGCTACGCGCACGCCGCTCGAAGGCGTGCAGTTCCACCCCGAAAGCATCCTCGGCGAGCACGGCCACGCGCTGCTGCGCAACTTCCTGCGCATGTCGGCCCCGAGCCTGTGAAGCCGGGGATCACGCCCGCCCCCCCGCGCCCCGAAAGCACGACGATGAGCATCACCAACACCGACGCGCTGGTGCGCGTCATCGAGCACCGCGAGATCTTCCACGACGAGATGCTGGCGCTGATGCGCCGCATCATGGGCGGCGAGATGAGCCCGGTGATGATCGCCGCGCTCACGATGGGCCTGCGCGTGAAGAAGGAGACGATCGGCGAGATCGCCGCCGCCGCGCAGGTGATGCGCGAGTTCGCGCTGCCGGTGCCGGTGGCCGAGCGCCGGCATCTGGTGGACATCGTCGGCACCGGCGGCGACAGCTCGCACACCTTCAACATCAGCACGGCGGCGATGTTCGTCGCCGCCGCCGCCGGAGCGCGCGTGGCCAAGCACGGCGGGCGCGCAGTCTCGTCCACCTCGGGCAGCGCCGACGTGCTCGAGGCGCTGGGCGCCTACATCATGCTCACGCCCGAGCAGGTGGCGGCCTGCCTGGCCGAGACCGGCATCGGCTTCATGTTCGCGCCCAGCCACCACAGCGCGATGAAGCACGCCGCGCCGGTGCGCAAGGAGCTGGGCGTGCGCACCATCTTCAACATCCTCGGCCCGCTCACCAACCCGGCCGGCGCGCCCAACCAGCTGCTCGGCGTCTTCCACCCCGACCTCGTCGGCATCCAGGTGCGCGTGCTGCAGCGCCTGGGCAGCGAGCATGTGATGGTGGTCTACGGCATGAACGGCATGGACGAGGTGTCGCTGTCGGGCGAGACGCTGGTGGGCGAGCTCGTCGCCGGCGAGGTGCGCGAATACACCGTGCACCCGAGCGACTTCGGGCTGCCGGTGTACGACGCGCGCGTGCTGCGCGTGGCCGACAAGGAGGAGTCGGTGGCCTGCATCCAGCGCGCGCTGGCCGACGAGGACGGGCCGGTGCGCGACGTCGTGCTGCTCAACGCCGGCGCGGCGCTGTACTGCGCGGGCGTGGCCGCGTCGGTGGGCGAAGGCGTCAAGCGCGCGCGCGAGGCGGTGGCCTCGGGCGCGGCACTGGCCAAGCTCAGCCAGTGGGTGGCGCTGACGCAGAAGTTCCGGCCGGCCGCGGGCTGAGCCGGTCACGAGCGCCGCGTCGCCACCCGCCATGGACGACATCCTGGAGCGCATCGTCGCCGTCAAGCACGCGGAGGTCGCTGCGGGCCGTGCCGTGCGCAGCCTGCAGAGCTGGCGCGCCGAGGCCGAAGCGCGCACGCGCGCGGGCGACCTGCGCGACTTCGTCGCCGCGCTGCGCGCAGCCGTCGCCGCGGGCCGCGCCGGCGTCATCGCCGAGGTGAAGAAGGCCAGTCCGAGCAAGGGCGTGCTGCGCGCGCAGTTCGAGCCGGCCCGGATCGCGGCCGGCTACGAGCGCGGCGGCGCGGCCTGCCTGAGCGTGCTCACCGACCGGCGCTTCTTCCAGGGCGCCGACACGCATCTGATCGAGGCGCGCGCGGCCTGCGCGCTGCCGGTGCTGCGCAAGGACTTCGTCGTCGACGAGTACCAGCTGGCCGAGGCGCGCGCCATCGGCGCCGACGCCGTCCTGCTGATCGCCGCCTGCCTAGACGACGCGCAGCTGGCCGACCTCGAGGCCGCGGCGCACGCGCTCGGCCTGGCCGTTCTGGTCGAGGTGCACGACGCGGCGGAACTCGAGCGCGCGCTGGCGCTGAAGACGCCGCTCGTGGGCATCAACAACCGCAATCTGCGCAGCTTCGAGGTGTCGCTCGACACCACGCTGGCGCTGCGCCATCGGGTCGGCCCGGAGCGCCTGCTCGTCACCGAGTCGGGCATCCGCGAGCGCGCCGACGTCCGGCGCATGCGCGCGGCCGGCATCGGCGCCTTCCTCGTCGGCGAAGCCTTCATGCGCGCGCCCGACCCGGGCGCGGCGCTGGCCGCGCTGTTCGCTTGAGCCGGCTGCGCGCGCCGCTCGACGCGCTGCTCGACGCGCCGCACGGCGACTGGCAGCCGCTGCTCGCGGCCTGGCGCGCCGGCGCCGCGGGCCGGCACTGCGTGGCGGCCGTCGACGCGCGCGTGCGCGCCGGCACACCGGTCCATCCGCAGCGGGTGTTCCGCGCCTTCGAACTCACGCCGCGCGCGGCTGCGCGCGTCGTGATCCTCGGACAGGATCCCTACCACGGGCCGGGTCAGGCCGAGGGGCTGGCCTTCTCGGTACCCGACGGCGTGGCGCCGCCGCCCAGCCTGCGCAACATCTTCAGGGAACTGCAGCGCGACCTCGGCCAGGCGCCGCCGCATTCGGGCTCGCTTGCGCGCTGGGCCGAACGCGGCGTGCTGCTGCTCAACACCGTGCTGACGGTCGAGGAAGGCCGAGCGGCGAGCCATGCCGGCCTGGGTTGGGAGGCCTTGAGCGACGCCGTGGTGGCCGCCCTCGCGGCTGAGCCGCAGCCCAAGGTCTTCATGCTCTGGGGTGCGCAGGCCCAGCGCCGCGCAGCCGCCATCGACGCGGCCTGGAGCGCCGCCGGGCACCCCGGCGGCCGCGCGCTGCCGCATCTGCTGCTGCGCTGCAATCACCCTTCCCCGCTCGCGGCGATGCGCCCGCCGCTGCCTTTCATCGGCTGCGGGCACTTCGGGCTGGCGGCGCGGTTTCTGGCGCGCGCGGGGCGAGGGGAACTCGATTGGACACTCTGAGCATTCCGAGCCCGCCAGCGGGCCCGCTGCTCTTGAAGGAACCGCTGCTTTCCGCCATGCCGTGAGCGTTCGGTATTCCTGTTCCTCGAGAGCCGCTGGACGCGCCGGACTCGCGCGCATGGCGCCAAACAATGCAAGTGTGCGCCCACAAGACTCAACCGATGGCGGCAGCGGCACCGCCTCGCCATCGCGCACGAAACGCAGGGCCGGCGCGCCCGATCGACCGTGCTAGAATGCCCGGCTCTCTGGAGGGGTGCCCGAGTGGCTAAAGGGGGCAGACTGTAAATCTGTTGGCTTACGCCTACGTTGGTTCGAATCCAACCTCCTCCACCAGAGACACCGCCGCTGCCCGTGCCGACAGCGGCGGCGCGACCCGCGGGAGTAGTTCAATGGCAGAACCTTAGCCTTCCAAGCTAATGACGCGGGTTCGATTCCCGTCTCCCGCTCCAGCCTGGAGGCCCAGGCGCAGGCATCGTCGCTACCGGTCTGTCGAGGGCGCAACGTCGCCAGACCCGTATCGACGCCCATGTGGCTCAGTGGTAGAGCACTCCCTTGGTAAGGGAGAGGTCGCGCGTTCGATCCGCGCCATGGGCACCAGCACCACAACGCAGAGCATTCATCGGTTGCAGCCAGGAGTTTCGAGATGGCAAAGGGCAAGTTCGAGCGCACCAAGCCGCACGTCAACGTCGGCACGATCGGTCACGTCGACCACGGCAAGACCACGCTGACCGCGGCGATCACCACCATCCTGGCCACCAAGTTCGGCGGCCAGGCGCGCAAGTACGACGAGATCGACAACGCGCCCGAGGAAAAGGCGCGCGGCATCACCATCAACACCTCGCACGTCGAGTACGAGACGGCCAAGCGCCACTACGCGCACGTGGACTGCCCGGGCCACGCCGACTACATCAAGAACATGATCACGGGCGCGGCCCAGATGGACGGCGCCATCCTCGTCGTCTCGGCCGCCGACGGCCCGATGCCGCAGACGCGCGAGCACATCTTGCTGGCGCGCCAGGTGGGCGTGCCCTACATCATCGTCTACATGAACAAGTGCGACATGGTCGACGACGCCGAACTGCTCGAGCTCGTCGAGATGGAGGTGCGCGAGCTGCTCAGCAAGTACGAGTTCCCCGGCGACGACACGCCCATCGTCAAGGGCAGCGCCAAGCTCGCGCTCGAAGGCGACAAGGGCGAGCTGGGCGAGGTCTCCATCCTCGCGCTGGCCGACGCGCTGGACAGCTACATCCCCACGCCCAAGCGCGCCACCGAGGGCGCCTTCCTGATGCCGGTGGAAGACGTGTTCTCGATTTCCGGGCGCGGCACCGTCGTCACCGGCCGCGTCGAGCGCGGCATCGTCAAGGTCGGCGACGAGATCGAGATCGTGGGCATCCGCGCCACGCAAAAGACCATCTGCACCGGCGTGGAGATGTTCAGGAAGCTGCTCGACCAGGGCCAGGCCGGCGACAACGTGGGCATCTTGCTGCGCGGCACCAAGCGCGAGGAGGTCGAGCGCGGCCAGGTGCTGGCCAAGCCCGGCAGCATCACGCCGCACACGCACTTCACGGCCGAGGTGTACGTGCTGAGCAAGGAAGAAGGCGGGCGCCACACGCCCTTCTTCAACAACTACCGCCCGCAGTTCTACTTTCGCACCACCGACGTCACCGGCGCGGTCGAGCTGCCCAAGGACAAGGAGATGGTGATGCCCGGCGACAACGTGGGCATCACCGTCAAGCTCATCGCCCCCATCGCCATGGAAGAAGGCCTGCGCTTCGCCATCCGCGAGGGCGGACGCACCGTCGGCGCCGGCGTCGTCGCCAAGATCATCGAGTAAGGGC
>WBZR01002509.1_pt1 | contig 18693 bp, 11 predicted proteins | sample 5204231 | NCBI WGS metagenome assembly WBZR01 (sample SAMN12412403, study PRJNA552823) | activated sludge metagenome | isolation source: activated sludge from anammox sidestream of wastewater treatment plant... | place: USA: Virginia | collected 2017-08 | reverse complement strand
TACTCGGTCGGAAAAACAGCGGAGGCGAACCGGCGATCACGCGATGCCAATGCCGATTGCACCATGTTTAGTTCGTCATTGCCGAGCACCAACGGTGATTTATGGTCGCGTGCGCCGAGCAGGGGCCGCAGGTCTTCCAGCACGGCGCAAAGCTCCGCATCGGATGCGGCGATCGGACTGCCCGTTTTCAATCTGCCTTGCTCGAAGAACTCAACGAGCCTTCTGCAGGCGTGCTGGATCGTATCGATCGGTGTACCGCGAATCAGGAAGAATCCGCCGGCGGCGAGGCCGTCGAGCAGTCTTTGGTGTATCGCGCCGCTGCCGATGATCTGCAGACTGATCGCGCTGGCCTGGTACAGGGCGCGGAGGGCCGAGCCGTTTTGAATGGCGCCTTTGGTATACCTCGCGAAGCGCGGATGAGATTCCCAGCCGTTGCCGTAAAGACTCAGCGATTTGCCGGCGCGATCACAGAAGTTGGCGATCCACTCGAGCGTCGTCTGCCTGAAGAAAAGCTCGGAGAGCGGGTGAATGTAGGTCCGACAGATGTTGTTGCGGTGTTCGATGCTGGTCGGGGCGACTCCCAGGTCGCGCTCCATGTCGGCGATGAGCGATCCGGCGACCAATCCGCCCGCTTTTTCCGGCGTCTCGACATTGATCTTCTGGACTCGCTGGAAGAGGTAATCGAGGACGCGACGGTTGGCGGCGGGGATCCCATGCCGGCCTGAGTAGGCCTGATGGAACGCTGCCGGGGTCATCGATTGATTGCTGACGAACGAGAAGTCGCAGCGGTAGGGGGCCAGTTCGCCGTCGGGCAGCGGTTCGGCAGAAAACAGGCGGTGGTTTGTAGCAAGTGTCCAGCACATTCCGCGATCGGCAGGGTAGTTGTATGAACGCGTCAACTCGGCGGGATCGGCCGCAATGAAGAAGTCGCGAGGGCCCATACGATCGGCGGCCGAAGACGTTGTGATGTTCGGCAGCATGTCCTGAATCCAGCAGACGTAGGGGACGGATTGGGGAAACAGGCTGCCGTACTCGTGGCGGTGGTGGTCGATGAGGAAGATCAGGTCGGGGCGGGACTTTTCGACGGCGCGGGCCATGGCGAGCTGGGTGTGCTGATCGGCGTCGGTCGGCTCGATGAGCAGGTCGAAGGTGTGGCCGGCGCGCTGGAAGGCGGCCTTCAGATCGCGCATGGAGTACTGGAGCACGGTGGTGAAGCGGCTGGTGATGCCCAGCACGCGAAGGGGCTTCTGAACGCCATCACAATCGCTCGGATCGTAGCGGCTCGCCCAGTAGTTTGCGGGAACAGAATCATAATGAGAATGGGCGGCCTTGCGAGAATCCTTGAGGGCTTCACCTTGTTCGCGGTTGATTGAATGGATGGCCGCAATCAGGTCATCGAGCACCGGGCGATGGGCGAAGGGCGTATGGAGACACGAGTCGGGCAGACATTGTTCGAGGTTGGCCCGGCAGGTGGCGGCGAAGTCCTCGACGCATCGCGGCCCGGCGTGGATGATGACACGATCGTGGCACCACTTGTCCACGGATTCCTCGGTGTACAGGCAGAGCCCCAGCGAGGCCGGATCGGGCTCGATGAGATAAATCCACGGGGAATAGGTCAGGAAGAGCCGGTTCGACGAATCAAACACCCTTTTGAAGAGACAGCCGAAGTGATCGCCGGTGATGAGGTACGGCGGGCAGGTCAACTGCTTGCCTTCGTTGGGGATCGCGATTTCCGCACTGAGCCGGCGCAGGTCGAGCAGGCCCGGCAGCCATCGGCCCTGTGCGGCGTCGTCTCGCTGCATGACCTGGAGATTGCCGTCCCGGCAGCGGTGAAGTTCCAGCCAGTCGGGGATGCCGCGGAAGGTGGATTCATGGACGGCCAAATGCGGATGACGACTCAGCAGCGTACTGAGGTTTTTCTCGAAGCGATCGGTCAGCGTAGCCCACGAAATCTTACTTCCGGGAATCTCGGTGAGGCGGGGCAGCAGCGACTGGAACTCATGCATCTGCGAAAGGGGGCTGGTCGGATGGGTGATGATCTCGCGGGCGGCATCGATGAGGCCGAGGGCGACGTACGACTTGCAGGCGAGCATGGCGGCGTGCAGACCGGTCGGGCCTGATCCGACCAGCGGCAGGACGCCATTGACGACGGTGTAATAGTCGCCGCGTTCGAAGAGCTCGTCGTAGGTTTGTGCCGGGGGACTGGCGGGCGACTTTGCAGGCGAAACGGCCGTTTTCAGGGTTGCGGTCTGGGTCATCCGGCCTCCATGCCGATTGAGGAAATTCAGGGACTCGGCCCTTTCATATCTATCGGAGACGGCCTGCGGAGGTCGATACGTTTTGTGCCGGGGGAGACTCCTGTTTTCGCAGGTTTTTGAGAGTAAAGTGCCATGAGCGATTTGGAAAGAGATCAGCCATTGGTCAGCATTGTCATCGCCACCTACAACCGGTGCGAGCACCTGAAGCGGTGCATTGCGCGGGTTCGCGGGAATGTGCGGATTGCGTATGAACTGGTCGTGGTCGGCGGCGGGGCGGGGGATGGGACGGAAGAGTGGGTTGAGGCTCAGCCGGATATCCGATTTATCCGCGAGACACAGCGCGAGGGAGCGACGAAGGCCTACAACAAGGGCTTTCGGGCGGCGGCCGGCAAATATGTCATGTGGCTCAACGATGATTCGTACCCCCTTCCGGGTGCGCTGGAAGCGGCGGTTCGAATGATCGAGCGAGCCGACATGAAGGGCGTCGGCATGGTGGCGTTTTATCACAACGAGGATCGGAAGTGGAACAAGCTGGACACGATTGAGTATCACGGGGAGGCCTACAGCATCTACAACGTGCGCGGGACGCCGTACGCCAACTTTGGTCTGCTGCGGCGGGACCTCCTGGAGCGGCTGGGGTATCTCGACGAGCGGTATTACTTCTGCGGGTGGGACCCGGACCTGGCGCTGAAGGTGCAGCGCGAGGCGGGGCTGAGCGTGGTCGGCTGCCGGGAGGCGCTGGTTCATCACGAGGAGCTGATCGACGAGCGAAAAAGCGCGGACATGGGGCTGATCGAGGCGGACAACGCGAAACTTTTCGCGAAGTGGAAACTGCCGGAGAAGTTTTCGTATCCCGATCCGCGGCCGGCGTATCAGCGGCGCGTGCGGGAGCTGGCGGGGGTTTGACGGGCGGGGAAACGTCAAAACGCCGAAAAGTCAAAAAGTCAAAACAGTGAGCGGCGGTGAGTCTGCGCGGTTTCAGTCCAGAGAGCGCCGGTGTCATACGGCCGGCAGAGGCGCCGGACGCTACGGGGACCGCCGAATCTGAAGGTGACATAAGGTGACACAAGACCTTCGGGAATTGTGCCAACACTTGTGGTGGGCATGGGTTGGGGCGGGTCGCGATTTGGGGTGAAAATTCAGAAAAATCGTGATGAGATTCAAAGGTCAACGGGGCCAGGGTGAATGCCGGGAGCATACGAGCCCGGGATGGGCGTTTGGTTTTCATCGCATAAACGACACTTGCTCCTCGTTCGCGCCGTTGACCGACACGGCGACGGGGTCGAAGTCGGTGTGGAATCGCACGTGCTTGCACGAAAGACAGGCAGCGTTATCGCGCTTTTCGTGCGAACGTGGTACTTCCGTTCACACGAAATCATTGGGATACACACGGGCCGGAGGCCCATGCTACCCCGTTTGGGTGAAACCGGTTTGCATGGCTGAAGGCCGCAATTGCTCTGTAACTTATTATCTGTGAACAGTTTAAGAGAATAATAATTTCCGGGGCAGAGTTCGCGGCGCCGGGGGTACTGGTATTGAGCGCCGCCGGAGGTTGCTCTCCCGGGACTCGGGTCGGCCGTGGTCCCCGACATCCGGCGGGCGGGCGAACTGTGTGGTCTTGCTCGTGCGCGAGCCTGACCACCACGGAGCGGAATCATGTCTAACACGACACGAGTTATTGATCGGTGTGGCTGCGCGCGGATCGTCCGCTGCGTGGTGGCTTTTGCTGCGCTAAGCTGGCTGTGCGAGGGGCGGGTGAAGGGCGATTTCACGTATCCCGACTTTGCGAGTGTCGCCGGGCTGACGCTCAACAACGATGCGGCGCAGGCGGGCAATGTGCTTCGGCTGGCGGCAAACACGGGCGATCAGAGCGGCAGCGCGTGGTACACGTCGACCAAGGCACACGTCGCGGACGGCTTCGACACGACGTTTACCTTTCGGCTTTCCGGCAGCGGGAGCTTCGGGGCTGATGGGTTCGCGTTCGTCATTCAGGATGACGGGACGTCGGCTCTGGGCAACGGCGGAAGCGGGCTGGGCTACGAAGGCATTCCTCGAAGCATCGCGATCGAGTTCGACACGTTTGGGTTCTTTCCCGAGAGCGACAATCACATCAGCGTGCAGTCGAAGGGAAACCAGGGGAACTCCATCGAGGACGCCGACTCCCTTGAGTTGATTTCCGCGCCGTTTGATCTGAACGACGAGCAGCCGCACACGGTTCTCATTCGCTATCGGCCCGGCGTGCTGATGGTGTATCTGGACGGTAGCGTCTCGCCGGCGCTGATCGCGTCGGTCGATCTTCAAAACATGAACGGCGACGACATCCTCGACGGCTCTGGCGATGCGTGGGTGGGATTTACCGGCGCGACGGGCGGGGTCTCGCAGGATCACGACATTCTCACATGGGACTTCGACGAGACGACCGACGCCCTGCCGATGGGGGCGTGTTGCACGGCCGCAGGATGCGCGGAACTGACCGCGCCGGCATGCGCGAGCCAGGGATTCTACGCAGGCGACAACACGCTGTGCGCGTTTGAGTCGTGCAACGGAGCATGCTGCACCGAGGGAAGCTGCGAGGACGACATCTACATCGGCGACTGCATCTCGGGAGGCGGGACGTTTCTGGGGGTCGCATCGGTGTGCGATTTCGATTCTTGCGAAGGGGCCTGCTGCGACGCATTCGGCGACTGCTACGTTACCGACGAATTCAACTGCACCAGCGGCGGCGGGACATTCCACGGCGCGGGCAGCACCTGCACGCCGTTTCCCTGCGCTCTGCCTCCAAACGGCGCGTGCTGCATCGACAATGAATGTCTGATGATGGATGAGGCGGACTGCGCCAATAACGGCGGCACGTGGTACGGCATCGGCACGTCTTGCTTCGATGTGAACTGCTTCGATCCGCCGGGCCCGAGGGGCGCCTGTTGCCAGCCGGGCGGTTCGTGTGTCAATGATGTTACTCAGACGGCCTGCGAGCATTTCAACGGGACATACAACGGGGACGGGAGCTTGTGCGTGAATTCGGATTGCGCGGAGTCGTGCGATTGTGTGGGCGCGGTGATCGTCTCGGCCGGTTCGTTTTTCGCTGACTCCACGCTGAATGAGCCGGTGTGCGAGGGCGGGGCCTGCTCTGATCCTTCGCCGGCGAAGATTTATTCCTATACGCCGACGGAGGGCGGCTGGACGCTGATCAACACATGTAATGGATCGGACTTCGACTCGGTGATATCCGTTCATTCGGGATGCCCGATGACGGCGGCGAACCAGATTGCATGCGATCTGAACTCGTGCGGGACGGATGCGCAGGTTTATTTTTGCGCGGTTGCCGGGCAGACATATTATGTTCGCGTCGGCGGCGAGGGCGGGTCGTCGGGCAATTACGATCTGCTCGTGCTGCACTTCCCCGGCGACATTTATGAAGGGCCGTTCCAGAACCCGGGCAATGGACACTGGTATTACCACACGAATCCGGGACCGTGGACAGGGCTTGAGGCGCTGGCGATCTCCAAGGGCGGCCATCTGGCGACGGTGAGTGACGTCGCGGAGAACGCATGGCTGCTGGCGACGTTTACGGTCAACGATATTGCGATGGCGATCGGGTTCAACGATGCCGCCGTCGAGGGGACGTTTGAGTGGGCGAGCGGCGAGCCGGTGACTTACACGAACTGGCAGGCGGGCCAGCCGGACAATCTCGGAGAGCAGGACTACGCGATCATCAACGGCGCCGGCGAGTGGGAGGACCACACGGACTGCAATGCCGGCGCGTATCGCGGTGTGATTGAAGTCGAGACGGTGCCGCTGCCGGGTGTCGTCGCCGGACCGATTCGCAATCCCGGGAACTGTCACGACTACTACTTTACCGAGCCGGGGACGTGGATCGAGCAGCAGCTCAAGGCCGAGGCGCTGGGGGGCGATCTGGTGACGATCGACGATTCGGCGGAGAACGAATGGGTTCGCGCGAACTTCGCGAATTACAACAAGCACGAGCAGGCGATCTGGATCGGTCTGTCGGACTTTGCCAGTGAGAACACGTTTGTCTGGGCGGATGGAAGTCCGGTCGGGTATACGAACTGGGGCGCGGGAGAGCCGAACAACCTCGGGAATGAGGACTATGTGACGATGAACAACGCCGCAACAGGAGAGTGGAATGACGCGCACAGCGGCACTTACCTGGGCGGCGTAATCGAGATTCCGACGGAGCATTGCCCGTGTCAGTGCCAGATTGGTGACATGAATTGCGATGATACCGTCACGACGGCGGATATACCTGAGTTCGTTCAGGCTGTCCTGCAGAGCGGCGGCTTTGCGGGCTGCGACATTGACCTGGCCGACATGAACGGGGACATGCTGATCAACGGACAGGACACGCAGGATTTCGTGGACGAGCTGCTCGGGCTATAGAGACGGGCAATGGTGAGTTTGGATGAGTGAAGTAGGTACCCTCGGGTCGATCGTGCCTCCGGGCTTCCGGTTGCGGTGGAAGTCGTGCTGACGCAGCCGGGGCCTGGGAGGCCGCTTTTATGAGGGCGATGGTTGATGCGGCGTAATAAGGTCGACGGCAGGGCGTCACTTCGACGGTCGTCGAGCCATCCAATCAGGAGGCCCGGTGGTTCGGCGAGATTACGGGCCCTAGACTATCTTGTGCGTCGCGAGCCGACGGCGGTTCAGCGATGCCGAAATGGAGAGACCATGAGACTCGTTACCTGCTTGACCGCTTCGACTCTTATGATGGGACTTTGGACGGTCGGCTGCGCGGGCGACGGCGCGGCGAAATCCGGGCCGCCCACGATGTCGACTGTGCCGACGGGCGCGGATGAATCGACGTCGGGCGGTGCACCAGCGGGAAGGACCTCGGCCGATGAGAACGGCAAGCGGGTCGGCGGGACAGGAAGTGATGCGAAAGGAACAGCGAAGATGAGCACTCAATTTGCAACGTTTGGCGCGGGTTGTTTCTGGGGCGTGGAGGCCGCGTTTCGAGAGGTGGAGGGCGTTACGGCGACGGAGGTCGGTTACTCGGGCGGGGCGATGAAGGACCCGACGTACAAGGATGTTTGCTCGGACAGCACCGGACATGCGGAGGTTGTGCGCGTGGAGTTCGATCCGTCGAAGGTTTCGTATGACGATCTGCTGGAGGTGTTCTGGAAGAATCACGATCCGACGCAGGTCAATCGGCAGGGGCCGGACTTCGGGTCGCAGTATCGATCGGCGATCTTTTTTCACACTCCGGAGCAGGAGCGCAGCGCGAAGGCGAGCAAGGAAGCGCTGGGCAAGAGCGGACGCTTCAGCCGGCCGATCTCGACGGAAATCGTGAGTGCCGGGCCGTTTTACCGTGCCGAGGACTACCATCAGCAGTATCTGGAGAAGCGCGGTCTAAGGTCTTGTCACAAATAGAGTTCTCGGCAGCAAGTTAATGAGTTTTCAGGCCCCGTCGGAATCGGCGGGGCCTTTTTGTTGACTAACGAATCTGCTCAGAGGTGGGTCTAGCGGCTACTCTCCCGAGACGGACCGGGGGTGTCCATTGGGATTTGCGGCAACAGAGTCCTGATTTTTGAGAGTGTCCACCATGACATATTTGAGTTCGCGTTCGACCTGTACGGTGCTTGCGTTGGGTTTGGTTATTTCGGCAGGTTCCGCGCCGGCGACTGCCAAGGAGAAACAGCTCGTCACGATCTCATACGTCGTGGCGCCGGTTCGGCCGCTGCCGGAGAATATCAAGGCGGTGGCGGTGATCGACTCGGGCGTGGACAGCGATGAGGAGAGCGGTGACGCCCGAGAGCGAAAGTGGTCGATGATCGCGGCGGACCTGACCGAGGCGATGCTGCAGAGCGCGGAGGCGGAGTGGGGCTCGGGGCTGAAGGTGGTGCAGCGACGAGCGACGAAGCAGATTCTCGCGGAGCAGGATCTGCAACTGGTGGGGATTGTCGAGGGCGATGCGGTTGCGCGGGCGGGGAAGCTGCTGTCGGTCGATGGGCTCATCATGAGCCGGATCAACATTCACATCGCGGTGAAGAAGAGCTCGCGGTCGGAGATTGACTGGCTCGGGGTGCTGGGAGGCGGAAGCCAGCGGCCGGCGCGCGATCCGCGCATTCGGCTTCGACCGGAGGGGCCGCGGAATCCCTACGGGTTTGGGCCGTCGCGGGGTGGACCGGGTGGATTCGACCTTCCCAAGCGGCAGATCGAGGAGATCAGCCGGCACCTGACGCTTCAATGTTCATTCTCGCTGGTGGATGCGGTGACGGGCGAGGCGGTGGTTCGATTCGCGCCGCCGGTCATTCAGAAGACGGACAAGGCCAAGCCGGATTTTCTATTCGGTCAGTACATTGACGAGGCAGACCTCGACCCGGTGGATCACTTCATCGGTGAGCTGATCGAGCGGGCGGCGCGGGAATTCGTGGGGCAGATGGCGCCGGTTCGCGTGGAGAATACATATCAGGTGATCGGGCGGGGGGATGAAGGCGAGCGGGCGGTTCGGGCGCTGCGCGCGGATGATTTTGCGACGGCGCTGAGGGAGTTTGAGGCGGCGCACAAAGACAAGCCGAAGAAGCACGACACGGTGTTTGCGATGGGGGTGACGTGCGAACTGCTCGGCGAATTCGACCGGGCCCTGGGGTATTACCGACAGGCGGCGGCGATGGAGGACGTGGACGAGGATGAATTGGCGGTTTATCTGGCCGCCAAGGATCGTCTGACCGCCGACATGGAACGCATTGTTCGCATCAAGCGGGAGCCCGCGGAGAAGTGATTCGGCGCTACGCTGTCGCGGCGGGTGCGAGGCGATACAATCCCCCGGACTGGTGCATGGAAGCAGCGTCGGCGGATGTCCCAGCGGGTTGGAGCGATGCATGAGCGGCACGGATATTGAACTTCGAGACGTTTCCAAGGTTTATTACAAGGATCGGATTGAGATCCCCGTGCTCGACGGGCTAAATCTGAATATCGAGCCAGGGCAATTCGTGGCGTTGATGGGGCCGTCCGGCTCGGGCAAGTCGACGCTTTTGCACTTGATCGGCGGATTGGATTCTCCCACGAGCGGCTCTGTGCGGGTGGGTGAAGCACATCTCGAGTCGATGAGCGAGCGCGAGCGTACCTCGTGGCGCAGCCGGCACGTCGGGTTTATTTTTCAGATGTACCACCTCGTGCCCGTTCTGACGGCCGCGCAGAACGTGGAGCTTCCCCTGCTGCTGTTCAAGATGGCATCGAGCGAGCGGAAGGAGCGGGTCAAGACGGCGCTGGAGATCGTCGGCCTGGGCGACCGGATGGATCACCGGCCGAATCAGCTATCGGGCGGTCAGGAGCAGCGGGTGGCGATTGCCCGGTCGATCGTGACCGATCCGGATGCGATCCTTGCCGACGAGCCGACCGGCGACCTGGATTCGAAGACGTCGGAAGAGATTCTCGAACTTCTCAATCTGCTCAATACGGAGTTCGGCAAGACCATTTTGATGGTAACGCACGATCCGCGGGCGGCGGCCCATGCCGCGAGAATTCTACATCTGGAGAAGGGCGAGCTGGAGCGGGACGAGATGAACAGTGCCCGATTCACGCCGGCGGCGTCCTGAGAGCGAGTTGTTTCACTTCGATAAGCGGGGCACTGGAAACCGGCGATGACCATCACCTATGTGTTGATGCAAAACCTGCGGCGGAATCTGCTGCGAACATCGCTGACGGTGATCGCGTTCGCGCTGCCGATGGCGGTGTTTGTCGCGGCGATTTCGTTTGTGGTGACGCTGGCGGAGCTGGCGGCGCACAATGAGCAGGAACTTCGGCTGGGCGTTCATCACCGGACGACGCTGACCAACGGGCTTCCGGAGGGGCACCGTCGGAAGATCGAAGGATTGGATCCGAATCGGGAGCGGCTGATCGCGGTGTGTGGGATGAAGTGGTTCGGCGGTCGCGTGCCGAATTCGCAGAACACGCTCACCAGCCTCGCGGCCGATCCGGATACGTTTCCGATCGTCTATAGCGACACGGCAATGCAGCCGGACGAGATCGAGGCGTGGAACAAGGACCGGCAGGCGTGCGTGGTGGGCACGACGCCGGCGCAGAATTATGGCTGGAAGGTCGGCGATCGATTGACGCTGGACAGTACGGTGCCGCCGTATCTGTCGCTTGAGTTTCACATCGTCAAGATCATCACCAACAAGGAGCGGGCGAATTTCTTCTGGTTCCGGCGCGACTATCTCACGGAGTCACTGGAGACGGCGGGGGCGAACGACGCGCGATGCAACATCTTCTGGGTGAAGTGCCGCAGCGCCGAGAGCCTGCGGAGCCTTCAGCGGGATATTGACGAGATGTTCGCCAACACGCCGGACGCCACGAAGTCGGAAGATGAGAACGCCTTCGCGGCCAACTTCACCCAGGCGGCGGGGAACATCCCGGGGTTGATGCAGGCCATGGCGATCGTGGTGGTGGTCATCATCGGGCTGGTCGCGGGCAATACGATGATGATGAGTTTTCGCGAGCGGATGCGCGAGCTGGCAGTGTTCAAGGCGATCGGCTTTCAATCCGGGCGCATCTTTTTCATCGTGATATCGGAGAGCATCCTGCTGGCGCTGATCGGCTCGCTGCTCGGCGTACTGCCGATGTGGGGGATTTTGAGCATGCTTCCGATCGCCCGGCTGGTGAACTTCGGCCCCATCAGCGGATTCGCGGTGTCGCCGGTCGCGGTGGTGGGCTCGATTTGTATTGCCCTGTTGGTCGGCGTGGCGTCGGGGATGTGGCCGGCGTATCGGGCGATGCGGCTCAGGACGACGGACGCGCTTCGGCGGGTGGCGTAGGAAGGCGAGGAATCTTTCCGGATGGCGATGCCGCTTACGTATTACTGGCGCAGCCTCTTTGTGCGGAAGGCGACGACGCTGATGACCGTGCTGGTCATTTCGGCGGTGGTCGCGGTGTTTGCATACATGATGGGCTTTGCCGACGCCCTCGGTCATTCTCTCTCGGTGGCCAGCGACGACTCCAAGTTAATCGTGATCAAGGGCGGCGCAACGGCGGAAAGCAACAGCGCGATACCGATTGACGACTTCAACAAGCTGAGCCAGCTCACCGGCGTGGCGCGCGATCCGGCAACGGGGCAGGTGCTGGTGAGCCCGGAGATGCTGGTGCAGGTCTCGCTGCCGCGTCTGCGTGACGAGGGGCGGACCAACGCGAACGTGGCGGTGCGCGGGGTGACGATGGACGCCTTCAAGGTGCATCAGAATGTGCGTCCGGAGGGCTCGCTGTTTTCGAAGGCGGAGCGCGAAGTCATCGTCGGGGAGGCGGCGGCGAAGCAATTCGGCGGACTGAAGATCGGGGATACGCTGAACCTCGGCTTTGCGAATGACAAGCCGTACAAGGTGGTGGGTTATTTCACGGCGGACGGCGGGCCGATGGAGAGCGAGATCTGGGGATATCTCCCGTCGCTGATGAACGCGTACAACCGAACGATGTATTCATCGGCCAACCTGCGACTGGCGGATGGGGCGGACGCGGCGAAGGTGGTTGAACAGGTCGAGGGTCCGGCGATTCAACTGACGGGGCAGACGGAGACGGACTACTGGTATGCGCAGTCGCGGTTGATGCGTGTGTATCTGGGGATTGCCAATGTCCTGGTGGTCATCATGTCGATCGCGGCGATCTTCTCGGTGGCGAACACGATGTTCTCGGTGGTGGCGGGGCGAAGCCGCGAGCTTGCGATGCTGCGGACGATCGGTTTTTCGGGCGGGCAGATTCTAACGGGGCTGGTGATCGAATCGGTGATGCTCTCGTCGATCGGGGGCGTGCTCGGCTGCCTGGGATGCTGGGCGTGGCTATCCTTCGTTGGCAACACCAAGGACATGTTCGGCGCGACGACGTTTACGTCGATGGCGTTTGAGATCCACATGACGCCGCGGCAGGTTCTTGGGGCGCTGGTGCTGGTCTGCGGCGTCGGGGTCATCGGGGCGCTGGTGCCGGCGATTCGTGCGTCGCGCATGCAGGTCGTGACGGCGCTGCGCGAGGCGTGATGGCGAAACAACGACCGGGCCGTGTGACGACGGGACAGCTTTGATCCTCCGACTGATTTATCTTTATCGAAATCTGACGCGCAATCTGGTGCGGACTTTGCTGACGTGCCTGGCGGTGGCGCTGCCGATCACCATTTACGTCCTGACGACCGCGGTGGTCGACGGGTTTGATGCGTTTCTGGATAACTCGGCCAAGCAGCTTCGACTCGCCGTGACGCAGAGGACATCGATCATAAATCCGCTGCCGGAAGGTCACCGGCGAAAGATCGAGACGCTGGACCCGACGAAGAAGCGATTAATCGCGGTGTGCGGGCTCCGCTACATCGGCGGTCAGCGGGAAGACGACCCGACGCCGCTCTCGACGCTGGCGGTGGATGCGGACACGTTCGCGGTCGCGTTTCCCGAGCATAAGCTGACGCCGGCGGAGATCGAGGCGTGGAACAAGGATCGCCAGGCGCTGATGGTGGGGCGCGGAACGGCGCGGGACATGGGCTGGAAGGTGGGTGACCGGGTGACGATTCTTCCTTCGCTGCCGCCGTACGAGCCGATGGAGTTTCACATCGTCTCGACGCTGCCCAAGGCGGAGGACTTCGTGACGAACTGGTGTCGCCGGGATTATCTCGAAGAGGAATTGAAGAAGCTCCAGGCCCCCGAAGGGCTGGTCACGTTTTTCTTCGTCAAGTGCGCGTCGAAGGCGGACCTGGATCACTATCGGGTGGAGATCGACAAGCTGTTCGCCGGATCGCTGGACGAGACCAAGACGCAGGACGAAAAGACGTTCATGAACGAATTCATCACGCAGCAGTTCAACCTGCCGAGAAACCTGACGATCCTCGCGGCGATGACCGTCTTCGTGGCGATCATGGCGGCGGCGAACACGATGAGCATGAACTTTCGGGACCGGACCAACGAGGTGGCGACGCTGAAGTCGCTGGGCTTCGGGTCGTGGTTCACGTTTGTCCTGGTGCAGACGGAGAGCCTGATGCTTTGCACGGTCGGCGGCTTCGTCGGCGCGATCGGCCCGTATGTTGCGTTTACCTATACGCCGCTTCGCAATCTGACGGTGCCGCTGATTCAGACGATTGAGATCGCCCCGTTCACGTGCGTGAAGGCAATGGTGATCGCGCTGGGGATCGGCATCATCGCGGCAATGTGGCCGAGCTGGCTGGCGATACGAATGCACGTGGTGACGGCGCTGCGCGAGGTGGGATAGGGCGCGATGATCGCGCAGTTGAGAGAGTCTGGAGGAATTCGTGGCATTGCCGCTGAGCTATAACTGGCGGAATCTCTTCGTGAGAAAGCTGAGCACGGCGCTGACCTTCACGGTCGTGGGCGTGATCGTCGCCGTTTTGTGCATCCTTCTTTCTTTCGCGGCGGGGATTCGCATTTCGCTGCGCTCCAGCGGATCGCCGCTTAACGTGATGGTCCTGAAGACCGGAGCAACGGCGGAGAGCACGAGCATCATCACGCCCGAGGAGGCGAATCGGCTCATCCAGACGCCGGGCATCGCGCAGGATGACAGTGGACAGATGCTTATCAGCCAGGAACTGTGCGTGCAGACGTCGATCCCGCGAAAAGGGCCCGAGGGGAATCCGGCGAATGTCGCGGTTCGCGGGGTGGACGCCGCGGCGTACGCGCTTCATTCTGAAGTGAAGATCGTCGAAGGTCGTAGATATGAGCCGGGGGCGCTGGAAGTGATCGTGGGGAAGCAGGCGCAGGATCGGTATCGCGATCTGCACGTCGGCGGGCAGGTGCAGTTGGGCCGGGCGGCGAATCGGATTTATACCGTGGTCGGCGTGTTTGAGGCGGGCGGCGGGGCCTTTGAAAGCGAGATATGGGGATCGCGCCCGACGATCATGGATTCGTACAACCGGCGGTTTATCTCGAGCGCGGTACTTCGGTTGGCCGATGCTTCGAATGCCGACGCGGCGATCAAGTACCTCAAAGGGCCGGCGGTTCGGCTGAATGCAAAGTTGGAGACGGACTACTACGAGGACCTGTCATCGAAGACGCAGCAGATCGTCGCGCTGACCAGCATGTTGATCGGCATCATGGCGATCGGCGCGATCTTCGCGGTGGCGAACACGATGTACGCCTCGGTCGACAGTCGCCGGCGCGAGATCGCGATGCTGCGGACGATCGGATTCACGCGGACCTCGATCGTCACTTCGTTTCTATTGGAGTCGATTTTGATCTGCCTGCTTGCCTGCGCGACGGGCGTGGCAGCCGGTTCGCTGGTGGATGGTTCCCGGCAGGACTTCTTATCGGACAGCACTTGGACGGTTCTGGCCTATGAGCTGCGCCTGACGCCTGATGTCATTCTCACCGCGCTGGGTGTGGCGATGGCCGTCGGGCTGATCGGCGGACTCGCTCCGGCGTTGAAGGCCTCGCGGATTGGGATCATCGAGGCCCTGCGAAAAGCCTGACCTTGGGCTAGAATCGGCTACACGTGGCAACAAGACCTGACATCCGATCGCAGCTTCGCACGCTGAGCATCCCCAAAGATCAGCGGCCGACGCGCCCCGTGGTGAGATCGCCCGGCGCGGTGCGGCTGGGAAAGCCCGTGGGCATCCTGATTGTGCTCGTGGGGCTGATCGGTGGGGGAATCTGGGCCATCCGACAGGTTCAGTCGATGAGCGCGGCGAGTGCTGATGAGTCGCAGGTGCGGCTGATCACGATTACGGCGCGGGATTCGTCGCAGCCGCTGCCGGTGTACACGGCGACCGGCAAGATCGTCTCCGATCATAAGGTTCTGGTGAATACCAAGGTGTCCGGTCAGATTGTCGATCTGCGATTTGAGCAGGGCGACAGCGTGCAGGACGGCCAGGTGCTGGCCCGGATTGAGGACGTGCTGTACAAGGCCCGTCGCGATCAGGCAGCCGCCGACCTGGAAAAGTCACGTGCAAGCCTGGCATACCAGGAGATTAATTTCGACCGGGTGCAGCGCCTGTTTGAGATCAAAAACGCCCCGGACATCGAATTCGCCGATGCCAAGCGCGCGCTCGATGAGGCGAAGGCCCAGGTCGCGGCCAATACGGCGGAGCTTGAGTTCGCCCAGAAGGCGCTGACCGATTGCAACGTTCTGGCGCCGATCTCCGGAGTCATTCTGGAGCGCAATGTGGAGATCGGCGACTTCGTCGCGGCCGAGGGCGGGCGCGGGGCCATCGCCAATGCCCAGCTTTGCACGATCGCCGACATGACGAAGGTGCGGGTCGAGGTGGACATCAGCGAGTTGGACGTTGCCCGAATTCATAAGGACATGGCCTGCGTGATCACGCCGGATGCCTACAAGGATCGTCGCTACGACGGTCACGTCATGTGGCTGGACCCGGGAGCGAATTATTCCAAGGCGACGGTGCAGGCGAAGGTCCGCGTGATGAATCCGGATGAGTATCTGCGGGTGGAGGGTTCGGCGCAGGTCTTGTTTCTTGCGGACGATTCGTCTGGCGAGTCGTCGGATGCGGGGTCCAGCGCGATCTGGATCCCTTCGACTGCCTGCGCGAAGGGCGAGGGCGACACGGCGAAGGTGTTTGTGGCCGACGGCGGACGCATCCAGGCGACGCCGATCAAGCTTGGCAGGCAAGTCGGCAGTCAGGTCGAGGTCGTGAGCGGTCTGGCCGTTGGGCAGCGGATTGTTGCCGATGGTCTGGAGAAGCTCACCGACGGGCAGCGCATCGGCTCGTAGTTAACCATTCAGCAAATCGTCCACGAACGCCGCGGTGTCCAGTTCCAGGGAACCGGTTTCATAGTCGGCGCAGGCGGACTCGTCTTCAGGCAGCGGCGCGCCGAGCTTGGCCCTGACGAAGCCGGCGATGTCGTCGGCGCTCAGCGACTCGTCCTGATTCACATCTCCCAATAGCAGGCAGGCAGGAACGGCAATGGTGTAGATGCCGCGGCCGTGGGTGGCGGCGAGGAGCGTCTCGGTGTCGTGCATGAAAGTGATTTCGTCGACGCTGACGTTGGCGGGTCCCTTATCAGTTGTGGACCATGTGGCTCCGCCATCCTCCGAGGCGAAGATGCCGACTTCGGTGCCGACGTAGAGCCAGTTGGGTTTGCGGGGGTGGCGGGCGATGCCTCGAATGGGGGCGTTGGGCAGGCCGGTGGCGCCGGCGCCGGTGGCGTCCGTCCAGTTGGCGCCGCCGTTGACCGTCTTCATGAGATTGTCCGCGGCGAAACCACCGAGGCAGACATAGGCGGTGTTGTGATCGTCGGGGTCGATGAGGATGCGCGTGATGTAGCGATTGGGCAGGGGATTCACGCCTGAGTTATCGTCAATGGGGGACCAGGTCGGCGATACCGCGGTGCCATTGGCTGTGCGATGGACTTCGCCGTTGTTCTGGCCGACCCAGATGTTGTTCGAATTTCCGGGGGCCACTGCGATGGCACTGATATAGTCCGTGCCCGCCGGTCGGATTTGCTGCCAGGTGATGAAGATGGGGTTGGCCCTGGCATTCGGGCAGCGCCACAGGCGAGAGCCGCCGGCGAGGAGGCGCGCCGGGTTGTTGGGGTCGAGGATGAACGGGGCGATGAAATTAGCGGCGGTCCCGGCGTCGGCGAGACCATTGATGATGTAGCCCGCGGAGACGCCGCCGTCGCTTGAGCGATGAATCTGCAGGGTGATGTACTCGCCGTAGCAGTAGTTGGGATTCGACCAGTCGATCGCACAGAATCCGCCGTCGCCGCCGAAGGGGAGATTCGCCAGATCGGAGCCCGGCTCAAGGCGAAGGGTGCCGTTGTCCTGGGTGCCGCCGATGATCCGTCCGCTGCCGCCGTCTCCAGCCGCGCCGTAGAACTGGGTGGCGCGGTACTCGCCGTCGAGGTTGGTCCAGCCGGCGGCGGTCGAGGCGGTGTAGATGTTGTCAGTTCTGAAGACGCCGCCGTCGGTGCAGATGTAGACCCGCCGATTGGTGACGCCGTCAAAGCCCGGGTCGCTGACGATGGCGTGCAGGTCCGGGTGCGGCTGGGAAGTCAAGATGTATCCGTCGCTGATCTGCGTGAAGCTGACGCCGCCGTCGGTGCTCCTTTGGAGGTGATATCCGCCGGTGACAAGAAAGTTCGGATTGGTCGGGTCCACCCAGAGCGGATTGGTGTACCAGCTCACGCCGGTAGTCTGGCCTGCTGTTTGGATAGCATAAGACTGGCCGCCGTCGGTGGACTTCCAGATTTTTCCGCCGTCGGCGGCGCTGGAGGCGTAAACAATGCTCGACTGGCTCGGCGCATAGGCCAGCTCAATGCGCGAGCCAAAGCCGTTGACGTGATTGAGTCCGCCCGCGGTGGTCCAGGTGAAGCCTCCGTTGACCGAGTACACGGCGCGGTGATACCAGTCGGAGTCGTAGTCGATGACGTGGCCGACGGCCTTGCTGCCGTCGATGGGATCGAAGGCGACGTAGAAGGAGCCCTGAGCGCCGAGCCGCGCCTGCCATGAGAAGCCGGCGTTGGTGGAGCGATAGATGCCGCCGTATCGCTTGGAGGCAAGGATGACGTTGCTGTTGCTGGGTGAGACGGCGATTCGGCAGACATTGTCCCAGCCCGATGTCGAGGCGAGCTGCGCCCAGGTCTCGCCGCCGTCGACGGATTTGTAGATGCCGGCGCCGCCGATGGCGTCTCCGTTGAAGAATCCTTCGCCGGTGCCCGCGTAGATCACGAGCGGGTTGTTGGGGTCGATGGCCAGACAGCAGATGGCAAGGCTGGGAAATTCGTCGTTGATCGGGGTCCAGCTTGCGCCGCCGGTGGTGCTTTTCCAGATGCCGCCGCTGACCGCGCCGGCGATGAGTCGATTCGGGTCGGCGGGGTCGATCAGGATCGAGCGGCTGCGACCGCCGACGTTGCGCGGGCCGCGCTCGACCCAGTTGACGGAATCAATGCCGGCGAAGCGCGCGCCGCCGCGCGGCTGGGCCAGTGCGAGATTGGCCAGTCTCTGTCCGACGGCCTGGCGCAGGGCGCCCTCGGGAATCTTCCCGTCCTCGTTCGTCCAGGTCTTGCGACGCCAGCGCATGGCCTCGTGGGGGTTCGTCGCCTTGGTCAGTTTGAGATTCGTCAGGCCGGGGTTGCCGCTGAGGTCGACGACCGGACTTGTCCTGGAAGTCGGCGGCGAGGTCGGTGCAGCGCAGCCGCAAACGGCGAGACCGAACAGTGCGGCGGTCGTCACGAATAACGGGATATGTAACAGGAATCGAAAACTCACGGACTTCCCTCCATTGGCAGTCATCATGATAGCAGAATCCGTCAGTGGGAATCAGTTGAGTGCCACGGTTCATGGCTGACGAGAGAGGAGGCGCATGGCGAACAGGCGCGGCTGATCAGCCTCGCGTGGAGCGAAAGTACTCGATCGTGCGGGCGAACCCTTCGCGCCAGGGCGTCGTGGGGCCCCAGCCGAGCAATTCACGGGCGCGAGACAGATCAGGTCGGCGGCGCTCCGGATCGTTGACGGGGCGCTGGGTGAAAATCATCCGGCT
>WBZR01002344.1_pt2 | contig 18694 bp, 18 predicted proteins | sample 5204231 | NCBI WGS metagenome assembly WBZR01 (sample SAMN12412403, study PRJNA552823) | activated sludge metagenome | isolation source: activated sludge from anammox sidestream of wastewater treatment plant... | place: USA: Virginia | collected 2017-08 | reverse complement strand
CCGGGAACCATATCCGGGACCCGGCCGCGACGGAACACGCGGGGCGGCCGCGCGTTCCGCGGGGGGATGGCTACTCGACCGTGACGCTCTTCGCGAGGTTGCGCGGCATGTCGACGTCGCTGCCGCGGTAGACGGCGATGTAATAGGCCAGGAGCTGGAGCGGGATGGTCAGAAGCAGCGGAAGAAGACAGGGATTGCTGGTCGGCACCTGAATGACCTCCCAGGCGATGTCCTCGAGCTCCGGCGACGGCGCGTCGGTGATGACGATGATGCGCCCGCCCCGGGACTCGACCTCCTTCATATTCGACAGGGTCTTGCCGTAGACCGCGTCCTTCGGCAGCAGCACGACGACCGGGAGCGACTCGTTGATGAGCGCGATCGGACCGTGCTTCATTTCGCCGGCGGCGTAACCCTCGGCGTGGATATAGGAGATCTCCTTGAGCTTCAGAGCGCCTTCGAGCGCGATCGGATAGTTGATGCCGCGCCCCAGGTAGAGAAAGCTCCTCGCGTCGCCGTACTTCTTGGCGATCTTCTCGATGGCCCGCTCGCGCTCGAGGCACTCCTCGATCCGCTTGGGCAGGTTCACGAGGTCGGAAATCAGCGTACGCGCTCCCTCGTGGTCGATGAGCTTTCGCCGACGTGCCAGGTAGAGACCGAGCAGGTAGAATACCGTCAGCTGCGTCGTGAATGCCTTGGTGCTCGCGACGGAAATCTCCGGGCCGGCGTGTGTGTAGATGACGGCGTCGGCGCGGCGGGCAATGCTCGAGTCGACGGCGTTGCAGATGGCGAGCACCTTGGCCCCGCGCTCGCGTGCGGCTTCGACCGCGGCCAACGTGTCGGCGGTCTCGCCCGACTGGGACACGACGGTCAGCACGGTCCCCGGCTCGACGACCGGGTCGCGGTAGCGGAACTCGCTTCCGTAGTCGACCTCGGCCGGAATGCGCGTGATCTGCTCGAGGAAGTACTTGCCGACGAGGCACGCATGCCACGCCGTGCCGCAGGCGACGAGCACGATCCGTTTCGCGTCCACGAGCCACGGCGCGGCCGCGAGCTCGTCGAGGCTGACGTCGGCTTCCTCCTGGAGCAGACGTCCGCGCATCGTGTCGATGACGGACTGCGGTTGCTCGTGGATCTCCTTGAGGAGGAAGTGCCGATAGCCGCCCTTCTGCGCGGTGACGGGATCCCATGCGACCGTCCGCGGCTCGCGTACGACCGGCTCGCCGGCGAACGTCGTCACCGTCACCGCGTCCCGGGTGACCTCCGCCATCTCGCCGTCCTCGAGAAACAACACCTTGCGGGTGTGGTCGAGGATCGCGGGAATGTCCGATGCGACGAAGTTCTCGTTCTCGCCGAGGCCTATGACGATCGGCGTCGCGCTCTTGGCGGCGATGAGTCGATCGGGACGGTCCTCGTGCATCACGACGATCGAAAACGAACCGTGGAGCTGCGCGATGGCCTTGCGCGCCGCAGCAACGAACTCGAGCCCGTCCTGCACGCACTCGTCGATGAGGTGCGAGATGACCTCGGTGTCGGTCTCGGAGCTGAAGCGACGTCCGCGCGATTGCAGCGCGGCCCGCAGCTCGAGGTAGTTCTCGATGATGCCGTTGTGGATGACGACGATGCGTCCGGCGCGATGAGGGTGCGCGTTCTGCTCCGAGGGTCGTCCGTGGGTTGCCCAGCGCGTGTGACCGATGCCGACGCTGCCTGCGATCGGGTCCTCGCGCAGGAGGTTCTCCAGATTCGCAAGCTTCCCGAGCGCGCGACGCACCGCGATCTGACCATTGTGGAACGTCGCGACGCCGGCGGAATCGTAGCCGCGATACTCGAGCCGCTTCAGGCCCTGGACCAGGATGAACGCCGCATCACGGTCCCCGACGTATCCGATGATCCCACACATCAGCGTTTCCCTCGGGGCCCGCCCTGGGCGCGTGCTGCTCCGCGCGTCGAAACCACCTTGCGCTTCGGAGTCCGCTTCTTCGCGCGCTCGGCCTTGGGCGGCGCCGGCGTCGCCACGGGAGTCCCCGACTTGCTCGCGGCGCTGGAGCGCTTCCGGGCGACCCAGCCGGCGATCGTGCGCTGCGGCACGCGGCTCACGACGAGATGACCGCCGGCGGGCACGTCGACGGTGACGGTCGTACCGGCGCCGACGTATGCATCGTCGCCCACCGTGACGGGCGCCACCAGCTGGGTGTCACTACCGATCTGCACCCGATCCCCGATCACGGTGCGATGTTTTGCGAACCCGTCGTAGTTGCAGGTGATCGTCCCGGCGCCGATGTTGGTTCCGGCGCCGATGTCGCAGTCGCCGAGATAGGTCAGATGGCTCGCCTTGGTAGCGCGGCCGATCTTGGCCTTCTTCGTCTCCACGAAGTTGCCGATGTGGACACCTTCGGCGAGCGCGCTCCCGGGGCGAATGTGCGCGAAGGGCCCGACGACGGCTCCCGCGCCGATCTCGCACTCGCTCATGACCACGCCCAGTCGGAGATGCACGCCGTCGCCGAGCGTCGCATCGCGGAGCAGCGCCGTTCCATCGATCACGCAGCCGCGACCGACGGCCGTGCGGCCGAGCAGCTGCACGTTCGGACCGATCTCGGTGTCGCTGCCGATGGTGACGTCCTCCTCGAGATACGCGGTCGCCGGGTCGCGAAAGGTGACGCCGCCCCGCATCCACTTCTCTACCAGCGCGCGGCGAGCTCGCTGCTCCAGGACGGCCATGTCCTCGCGCGAGTTGATCCCGGCGACCTCTCCCGCGTCGGGTACGGCACGCGTCTCGACGACCTTGCCGGCGTCCACCGCCATCCCCACGATGTCCGTGAGGTAATATTCGCGCTGGGCGTTGTCGGCTCGCAAGCGCGCGAGCGCCGGCCAGAGGAAGCCGGCGCGCACGCAATAGATGCCCGGGTTGATCTCCCGGAGAGCGCGGTCCGCCGGCGCGAGGTCCCGTTCCTCGACGATGGCGCGGAGTCTGCCGTCCGGGTCGCGGGCGATGCGACCGTAGCCGGTCGGGTCGTCGAGTTCGTTCGTCAAGAGCGAGAGCGTCGCGCCGGAAGCCAGGTGCTGCTCGACGAGGGCTTCCAGGGTGCTCGCCCTCAGGCCGGGGACGTCCCCGTAGAGGATCAGGACGTTGCCGTCGAAACCCGCGAAGGCCGCTTCGGCGGCTCGGACCGCGTCGCCGGTGCCGCGTTGCTCGGTCTGCCTCGGGTACGACACGGTGCCGGCGATCGGATGGCGGGCGAGATGGGCAGCGCACACCCGCTCGACCTCGGCGCCCTCGTGGCCGACGACGACGGCGAGCCGGGCCGGCGCGAGAATGGCCGCCGTCTCCAGGACGGAAACGACGAAGGGTTTCCCGGCGATCGCGTGTAGGACCTTTGCCCGATCAGATCGCATGCGGGTACCGCGGCCCGCAGCGAGGATGACGATGCCCAAATGCTTGGCGGCCATGTGCAGAGGTCGGTTGTACACCGCGCCCGGGAGCTTTCCCACCTCCAAAACGCCGTGCGAGGACTCAGGCTTCGCCGAGCCGTCGGTACTCTCCGCGGAAGAACAGGAGCGGCTCGCCCTCCGCCGCCTCGAGATGCCTGATCTCGCCGAGATAGATCGTGTGGTCCCCGGCGTCGTGGACGGCGACCACCCGACACTCGACCACACCCAGCACGCCGTCGAGAATCGGCGCTCCGGTGCTGCCGGCGCGGTGCGATACGCCGTCGAACTTGTCTCCTCCCGAGACGCCGAAACGCCGCGACAGATCCTCGTGACCGCGCCCGAGGATGTTCACCGCGAAGATGCCGGCGCGCGCGAAGGCCGGATGGCTCTCCGAACCCTTGGCGACGCAAACCAGGAAGAGGGGTGGGTCGAGCGAGACCGAACAGAGCGCGTTCGCGGTCAAGCCGTACGGCTTTCCGTCCACGTCCCGCGTCGTGATGACCGCGACACCCGTCGCGAAATGCCCCATGACACGACGAAGCTCGGCGCGATCGACCCTCATCGACCCCGACATGGCGGCGTTGCTTGCCCTCATGTCTGTCTTATTGCAAATTGCGCGCGTTGGCCATGTTGCGGAAGGTGGTGGCATCTGTGGTGGGGGTGGTCGTCGTCAGCATGCTGGCCGCGTGCGCCCTCTTGACGCCGCCGAAGCGGGAGCCGGTGCCCGTCCCCACGCCGTCGCCGAGCCCGAGCGCCACGCCGGCATTCGCCTGGACCAGGGGGAGCGAGTACGCGATCGTCGTCCGCAAGGAAGAGCGCACGCTCACGGTCTACCGCCGCACGGAGCAAGTGGCGGTCTACCCGATCGTCCTCGGCATCGCGTCCTATGGGCCCAAGGTCTATCAGGGCGATCTTCGGACGCCCGAAGGCGTGTATCGCATCAGCTCGAAGCGCCCGCACGCGCGCTGGAGCCGCTTCATGTTGCTCAGCTATCCGAACGATGACGATCGGAGCCGATACGCGATGGCGTTGAGCGAAGGTCGGGTTCCGATCATCGACGGTCGCGCGCCAGGCATCGGCAGCGCCGTCGGCATCCACGGCACCGACCGCGAGGACTCGAACGTTCGCGGCGACGATTGGACGTTCGGATGCGTTTCGCTCCTGAACCAGCACGTCGCCGAACTCTACGACATGGTCCCGATCGGCACCCCGGTGCTGATCCTGAAGTGACCGGCCGGCGTCAGCCGGCGTTCATCACGGCGTCGATGTGCCGCTCGAGCTCCGACAGCCACGCGGTGACGCTTAGCGATTCGGGGACGACGATCTCCAGCTTCTCGTTCGACAAGAGCCGCACCGATCCCGGATCGCGCTTGGTGAGCGGGATGACGACCGCCTCGCGCGATATGCCTCGCCGGTCGAGCACGGTGAAGATCTCTTCGATCTCCGGCAATCGTATGACGGCCATGCGTTTCTCCTTCCCAGGTACCCGACGTCGCCCGTGGACTCGTTGCGCGCTGAGCCGGGTGGACGATCAGGCACGCAACGCCAACCAGTGGAACGCCACCACGACGAGCGCATGGGTGATCTCGCCGGTGCGGATCAGATCGGGAATGCCCGCGAGGGGGACGAGCACGACTTCCGTCTCCTCCGTCGCGTCGAACCGCGGATCGTGTCGCCGTTCCACGTCCCACGCAACGAACGAGTGGCACGTATTGCTCTGAATCGCTGGATTCGGATGGATCGCGCCGAGCGGCGCGACGCGGTCCGAGTCGTAGCCGCTCTCCTCGATCATCTCCCGGCGAGCCGCCACGATCGGTGACGGATCCTCGGCGTCGACCATTCCGCCTGGGATCTCGAGGGTACAGTCGCGGATGCCGTGGCGGAACTGCCGCACGAGAACGACTTCACGCGCCGTCGTGACCGGGATGATGTTCACCCAGTCGGTCGACTCGAGGACGTGGAAGTCGTGCTCGGCGTCGTCGCGTGAAAAGCGCGAGCGATCACGCCGGATCGTGAAGACGCGACAAGCATACGCGATCTCGCTCGCGAGGCGCTCCCAGGTATGCAGCGGCTTTCGCACGATCAATCGACCGACACGAGCCGCCGATACTCGACGACCGGACAGCGGTCCATCACGACCGTGAGCCCGGCCTCGCGCGCGCGTGCCGCGGCTTCCTCGTGAACGACGCCGAGCTGCAACCACACGATGCGCGCTGCGATCGCGATGGCGTCGTCCACGATCCCGGGCGCGAACTCGGATCGGCGGAAGACGTCGACCATCGTCACCGGCTCCTCGATGTGCCGCAAGGATCCGTAACAGCGCACACCGGCGATCCGGGACACCTGCGGGTTCACGGGGATCACCTTGTGACCCATCGTCTGGAGCGCTCGCGCCACCTTGTAACTGTCGCGCGTGGAATCTGGTGAGCAGCCGACCACCGCGACCGTCATGGGCTCCGTCAGAATCTCGCGGATCTCGTCATCCGAAGGATTGTCGAAGCGCATCTGGCCTCCGTCGCTCCGCGACGCCTTCACGCCTCGCGGGGGCGGCGCCAGCCGATCGATGGCTTTCGCGAGACAGCGCCGGATCTGGTCGCGGCACGCGCGATAGCAGTCCTCGTCTCGACCCGCGGGATCCTCGACGTCGCCCGTCTCTCCGGCCGCCTCCGCCAGCGTGAGGACGTCCTTGCCGTCCGACTCGGAAAAGGTTGTCACCATCCGCTTCTGCTCGGTCGTCATGGTGACGATGACGTCGGCCTCGAGCAACCGGTCACGATGGCGTTTGAGATCGCACGCCGTCGCCTCGGGTGAGATCTCGATGGCGTCGTCCCGCAAGACGAGCCTGGCGTCCATGGACACCAGGCTCGAATCCCGTGCGTAGGGAGCGATTCCGCCCGACGCGACGACCACGTCGTCCCGTCCACGCTCCATCAACATCTTCCTCAGCAGCGCCTCGGCGATGATGCTCCGGCTGACGTTGGCGTGGCAGACGATCAGGATGCGACGCCGAACGTCCGGCAGATCAGAGACCCTCGGCGAAGACGTCGTTCATCGTCTCCTTGCGGGTCGCACCCTTCGCGAGCTCCGCCTTGAGCGCTGCGCCGAGCGCAGATGCCTCCCACTCGCCGCCCTTCTTGGCCTTGCCGACCGAGTGCCAGCCCTGCATCAGCCAGACCGTGCCACCGCCGACCCGGAAGACCTCTCCGTGCACGCCCGCAGCGTCGTCGCTAGCGAGCCAGGCGACGAGCGGCGCGACGTTCGCCGGACTGAAGACGTCGAACTGTCCCTCCGGCACTTCCTGTCCCATGAGCGCCGCGGTCGCCGGCGTGGCTTCCACCGTGAGGCGTGTCCGCGCAACGGGCGCGATCGCGTTCACCGTCACGCCGTACTTCGCCATCTCCTTGTCGATGATGACGGAAAACGCCGCGATCGCCGCCTTGGCTGCGCCGTAGTTGCTCTGGCTCGGGTTGCCGAGGAGCCCGGAATCGGAAGCCGTGTTGATGATGCGGCCGTTCAGGATGTTGCCGGCCTTGTGTTGCTCGCGCCAGTAGACGCACGCATGACGCGTGCACGCGAACGTGCCTTTCAGATGTACGGCGATGACGGAATCCCAGTCGTCCTCGGACATGTTGAAGATCATCCGGTCGCGAAGTATTCCCGCGTTGTTCACGACGGCATTCAACTTTCCGAACGTGTCGACGGCGCATTCGATGATGCGCTGCGCGCCTTTGAAATCGCTGACGCTGTCACCGTTGGCGACCGCGTCGCCGCCAGCCTTCTTGATCTCGTTCACGACGTCTTGCGCCGGCCCGGTGCTCGCTCCGCTACCGTCGAAACCGCCGCCGAGATCGTTCACGACGACCTTGGCGCCGAGTTTGGCCATGAGCAGCGCCTCCTCGCGGCCGATGCCGCGACCCGCACCCGTGACAACGACGACTTTGCCGTCGAGAAGCATGGAACAAACCTCCTTTGGGGCACCCCGGAGAACGACTTTGGTGGGATGTTCGAGTGCGTTTCGTGTGCCCCACGACCCCGGGGTTGTCAAGGTGCCGTCGGACGTCCTTGTCATAAAAAACCGCGTGTGGCACGGTCCCGCCGTACGCGGCCGAGATCTCGCACGACGTCCGAGACGTTCGCTCCGGGGGCGTCACGGAGCGCGCCATGACGCGAAAGGAATTCCGCCGACTCGTGACCGAGGTCCTCGCAACGCTCCCTTCCGACATCGCGTCCCGCATCGAGAACGTCGAGGTCGTCGTGGAGGACGAGCCTAGCGACGCGCAGATTCGCGGCGCGGGCCTCGATCCCCGTGAAGAGACTCTCTTGGGGCTCTACGAAGGCGTTCCCTTGCACGAGCGTGGCCACGATTATGCGGCGCTGCCGGACAAGATATCGATTTTCTACCTGCCGATCGTGGAGTCGTGCGATTCGACGGCGGAGATCCGCGAGGAGATCCGCACGACGGTCCTCCACGAAGTCGCGCATTTCTTCGGCATCGACGACGACGATCTCGACGAGTGGGGCTACTGAAGCCGCATGTCGGGATTCGATCCGTCCTGCCGCGAGCGCAATCTCGCCCGCCTCGCGAGCGAGACCTTCGATCTGCTCGTCATCGGAGGCGGGATCACCGGCGCGGGCGTCGCCCGCGAGGCGGCGCTGCGCGGCCTCGGCGTCGCACTGGTCGAAGCGCGCGACTTCGCCTCGGGAACCAGCAGCCGCTCGTCGAAACTGATCCACGGCGGGCTACGCTACCTCGAGCAAGGCGAAATCGCACTCGTTCGAGAGGCTGCGACCGAACGCAAGACGCTCCGTCGGATCGCGCCGCATCGAACCTCGGTAGCGTCGATGTTGCTGCCGGTGCATGGTCGGACGAGCGCGGGCCTCTACAAACTGAGGGTCGGGCTTGCCCTTTACGAGAAGCTCGCCACGGTGGCCGCGTCGGAGCGGCACGAAGTGCTCGGGAGATCCGCTGCCCTCGCGGCCGAGCCTCACCTCGCGGGCGAGCGGCTCCAGGGCGCGATCCGCTATCCGGAGTATCAGACCGACGACGCGCGTCTCGTGCTCGACACGCTGAAGTCGGCGCATCACGCGGGCGCCGTCGTGGCGAACTACCTCCGAGTGACGCGGCTCGGGCCCGCCGGAACCCCGCGTATCGTCGAAGTCCGGGACGCGGAGAGCGGAAGCGCGGTCGCCGTTTGCACGCGGGCGGTGGTGAACGCGACCGGACCATGGGTAGACGACGTCCGGCGGCTCGATCAACCGGACGACGCTCCGAGCCTGCACCTCACGAAGGGGATCCACGTCGTGTTTCGCCCATCCGATCTGCCGGCGCGCCATTGCGTCGTCATGCGGGCCCGTGACGGGCGACCGGTCTTCGTCGTGCCCCGGCGCGACCACGTGTACGTGGGAACGACCGACACCGACTACGTCGGGCCGCTCGACGAACCGCAGATCACCGCCGACGACGTCGCGTATCTCCTGGAAGCTCTCGAGCGAACCTTCCAAGGCATCGCGGCGACCCGCGACCGAGCGATCGGTGCCTGGGCGGGGCTGCGGCCGCTCGTGCAGGAACCCGGCAAGAAGCCCTCCGAGATCTCGCGCAAGGACGAGATCGTCGTCAGCCCGACGGGGATCGTGACCATTGCCGGCGGCAAGCTCACGGCCTACCGGCGGATGGCCGAGCGCGTCGTCGAGACCGTCGCGCCGCTGGTCGGCCGAAGCCTCGCGGTCTCCCGTAGCGCGGAGGAGGCGTTGCCCGGGGGGGATCTGCAGGGTGTGCCCGATCTCGGTTCGTTCGGGGCGTTGCCGTCGGTGCGCGCCGCGCTCGGAACGCTCTCGCCGGACACCGGCGCGCGATTGATCGCAACCTACGGCAGCGACGCGCTCGATCTCGTGGCGACGGCGGATGGTCCGGAGGCATGGTCGCCGGTCGCCACCGGGGTTCCCCTGTGCGTTGCGGAGGTCCAGTACTCGATTCGCCACGAGATGGCTCGAACCCTCGTCGACGTCCTCGAGCGCCGTACGCGTCTGTCCTACTTCGCGACCGACGTCGCGCGTGACGCGGCACCCGCGGTCGCGGCGATCGCGGCGCGCGATCTCGGCTGGGACACGGATCGTATCCGTCGGGAAGTGGACGGCTTCACGCGTCAGTGCGACGCACGGCTCGCGTGGCGAAACGTCGCCGGTTGATCAAGGAGAATCGATCGATGCCCAACGCTGAACGCATCCGCAACGACCTTCGCGATCTGCTCGATCCCGCTCGTGTCGTCGACGACCCCGCGGTCCTCGCGCGCGCCCGTCGGGACACCTGGGTCATCTCGGTCTGGCGGAGCATGCAGAGCGCGCCGATCGCGAGCCCGGCGTGCGTCGTTCGCCCGACGACGACCGCCGAGGTAAGCGCCGTCCTCCGGTACGCGACCCGTGAGCGCGTAGCGGTCGTTCCTTTCGGTGCCGGCTCCGGCGTCTGCGGCGCGATCTTGGCGCCGGAGCGCTCGATCGTCCTCGACCTCGGCGCGATGCGAGCGATGAAGCGCCTCGACGAGACCGCCCTGTTGGCGACCGTCGAGCCCGGACTGCTCGGCTCGGAGTTCGAGCGGATGCTGAACGACGCGGGATACTCGATGGGGCACTTTCCACAGTCAATCGCGTTGTCGTCGGTCGGCGGTTGGGTCGCGACCCGCGCTGCGGGCCAGTTCTCGACCAAGTACGGCAACATCGAGGATATGCTGGTCGCGTTCGAGGCGGTGCTGCCCGACGGTGAGGTCGTACGCACCCGAGCCGTGCCGCGGGCAGCCGCAGGCCAGGATCTGCGGCACCTGTTCCTCGGCGCCGAAGGCACGACCGGGATCCTGACCGAGCTGACCTACGAGATTCATCCGATGGCGCCGTCGACGGAGAAGGTGGCAATCGCTTTCCCCTCGATGGGCGCGGGGCTCGAAGCGCTTCGGCGCGTGATGCGCGCGGGATGGCGCCCAGCCGTCCTTCGGCTCTACGACGAGATCGAAGCGGGCCGCTCGTTCGCGGGCGCAGCCGACGACGGCGAAAGTCTCCTGCTGGTCCTGACCGAAGGTCCGCCCGAGCTCACCCGCGTAGAGATCGACGGCACGATCCGCATCGCCGGCGAGGCGGGTGGCCGGGCCATCGGCTGCGCGCCGGTGGACAACTGGCTCCATCACCGCAACGCCGTTCCGGGGTTCGAGTCCTTCCTGAACCAAGGCATGGTCGTCGACACGATCGAGGTCGCGTCGACCTGGGATCGTATCGATCGGCTCTACGCCGGGGTGCTGGCGGGGATGCGCGCCGTCCCCGGGATCCTCGTCGCGTCGGGTCACAGCTCACACAGTTACGCGACGGGCACGAACATCTACTTCACGTTCGCCGGACGGCCGGAGCGACCCGAGGATCTCGAGGACCTGTACTTCCGCATCTGGAATGCCGCGATGGAGACCACTCTCGCCGCCGGCGGAACCATCTCGCATCACCACGGCATCGGCCGGATTCGTCGGGAATGGCTCCCTCGCGAGCTCGGCTCGGCGTATCCGCTCCTGCCGAAGATCCGTCAGGTGCTCGACCCGCTCGGCATCATGAACCCGGGAGCGCTTCTCCCCGAGCCCGCGGGTCGGCGCCCTTGAGCTCGCACGTCCTAGCCATCGACGAAGGCGGCAGCGGGGTCCGAGCCTATGTTTTCGACCACGACGGACGCGAGATCGCGACCGCCTATTCGGAAATCTCGCTCCTCTGCCCCCGGCCCGGATGGGTCGAGCACGACCCGCTCGAGCTCTCGGCTCGGTCGCTCGAGGTGGCGCGCACTGCGCTGAATAGCGCGCGGATCCCGGCCACGGAGATCGCGGGCCTCGGCATCTGCAACCAGCGCGCTTCCGCAGTGGTCTGGGACGCCGATACCGGAAAGCCCGTCTATCCCGCCATCGGCTGGCAGGATCTCCGGACCGTCGAGTACTGCAACGATCTCGGACGACGCGGCTACATCCTCAGCCCGCTGCAATCCGCGTCCAAGTTCGCGTGGATTCTGGACAACGTCCCGGGAGCCCAAGCGCGGGCCGATGCCGGACGCCTTCGGTTCGGCACGATCGACACCTGGCTCACATGGCAGTTGTCGGGCGGAGCATCCTACGTCACCGACGATTCCAATGCCTCGTGCACCGGGATTTACGATTTTCTGAGCGGCACCTGGGACGCGGCGCTATTCGAGAGTCTGCGCCTGCCGCACGCGAGCTTTCCGAGGATCGTCTCGACGAGTGCGGTTGCCGGCGCTACCGACGCGAGTCTGTTCGGCGCCTCGATCCCTCTCGCCGCGCGCGCGGGAGATCAGCAAGCCGCGATGTTCGGACAGCTCCGCGCCCAGGCCGGCATGATGAAGATCACGTACGGGACGGCGGCGATGATGGATCTCAACGTCGGCCCGACCATTCGTCTATCTCCGAACGGCTGCTTCCCGCTTGTGTTGTGGAGGCTCGACGGAGCACGATCGTATTGCCTCGAAGGAAGCGCGGTCACCGTCGGAGCTGCCGTGCAGTGGCTCCGCGACGGGCTCGGCATCCTCCCCGACGTAGCGGACTCCGATGCGATCGCGAGCAGCGTCGAGGACAGCGGTGACGTCTGGTGCGTCCCCGCCTTTCAAGGACTCGGCACTCCCTACCTCGATCCCGGGGCACGAGCGCTGATCGGGGGGTTGTCGCGCGCCACCGGCCGCGCACAGATCATCCGGGCAGTGCTCGAGGGCATCGCGTTCCGTTGCGGCGAGGTGATCGAGGCGTTGCGCTCAGATGCTCCGGGGTCCACCCTGGACGTCGTGCGCGTCGACGGCGGAGCCGCGCGCAACGACTTCCTCATGCAGTGCCAGGCCGACGTGGCCGGTGTTCCGGTGGAACGTCCTCTCGTGCTCGATGCCGCGTGTCTCGGGGCCGCATATCTGGCGGGATTGGCTACCGGGTTCTGGCGAGACATCGCCGAGCTCGGCCGCATGTGGCGTCGCGACAAATCGTTCGAGCCCCGCTGGAGCGCGCAAGAACGCTCTGAGCGTATGGGGCGATGGAAGAGCGTCGTGGAGCTCGCTCGTCGGCAGCCGTGACATCGACCGATACCTTGCCCCGCGGCAGCGAGGTTCGGCTCGTCATTCTCGACTGCGACGGCGTATTGTTCGACTCGTTCGAAGCGAACGTCGCGTTCTACGATTCCGTCCTGGCAAGTCTCGGCCATCCGCCACTCGTCGGCACGGCCCGCGATCTCTGTCATCATCTGTCGGGCCCACAGCTCTGGACGCATCTCTTCGCCAACGACGCTGCGATGCTCGCACGCGCCAAGACAGCCGCCCTGTGCGCCGACTACTCGCCCTTCTACGATCTCATGCGCCCTACGCCCGCTCTCGACGCCACGTTGGCCCGTCTCGCGAAGCACTGTCGACTGGCGATGGCCACGAACCGCGGCCGCACCGTCAACGAGGTCGTACGCCGCTTCGGCCTCGACCGTTTCCTCTCGGCCTGGTTCGGCATCCTCGACGTGCCCTACGCCAAGCCGGCACCCGATCTTCTCCTGGCGAATCTCGATCGAGCCCGGGTTCCGGCTTCCGCTGCGGTCTACGTGGGCGACACGACGGTCGACCGTGAGGCCGCTTTCGCTGCGGGCGTCCCCTATGTCGGAATCGGCTCGTCCAGCGGCGCGGCTCTGGCCGTCGCGGAGCTTCGTGAGCTCCCGGACCTGCTGGCCATTCCGTGAGGCGTCAACGCTGAACGACTCGGGTCGGCAGGTCGACCTGCGCCGCCATCGTCCGCGCTGCGGATTCCGCCTGTCTGCGATCCTTGTAGGGTCCCACTTCCACGCGGTACCGGACACGCCGCCGACCGCGACCGTCGGCAAGCCGATCCACCGAAACATCGAAGCCTCGCCTGCCGAGCGCGCGACCAAGACGTTCCGCACGGTCCCGGCGATCGAAGGTTCCCACATGGATCGCGTACTGGGGCGCGCGCGCCGCGTTCGCGCTCTTCAGCCGCACAGGCCGTGCGCTGTGCGGCGCACCGTTCACCGCATGCTGCGTCTTGGATCGCTGGCCCGCCTCGGCCGGCATCTCGTCTCCGAAGCCGAACTCGAGCAATCGACGAGCATCCCCCCAGAGATCTCGCGACCCCATGAGCGCGACGATGATTTCACGGTCGCCATAGCTACCCGCACCGACGAAGCATTTCTTCGCCGCAATGGTGTAGCCCGTCTTCCCGATGACGGGGATGCGATAGTTCTCGAGGAGCCGATTGTGGCTCCGCAGGGCGATGCGACGGGTACTGTTCTCGACGCCGACGACGACGGCCTTGGTTCCGAGGATCTTCCGAAATTTGGGCACCGCGAGCGCGTAGCGAAAGATCGTCGACAGATCCCGGACTGTCGAATAGTGCCCCTCCTGTGTGAGCCCGTGGGGATTCGCGAAGCGCGTCCGCGTGGCGCCGAGCATGCGCGCTCGAGCGGTCATTCGGGTGCCGAAGGCGTCCACGGATGGCGCGAGATGCTCCGCAATCGCGATGCTCGCGTCGTTCGCCGAGTTCAGCAGGATCGCATAGACCAGATCCTCGAGCAGAAGACGCTGTCCCGGGCGGAGATTCACCTTGCTCGGCGCCACCAGGCACGCCTCGGGGCTCGCTTCCACCCGGTCCTGCAGACGGCCGCTCTCCAAAGCCAAGATCGCCGTCATGACCTTGGTCGTGCTCGCCGGAGGTAGCTGCTCGTCGGGATCCTGTGCCCAGAGCACGCTTCCCGTACGCGCGTCGACGATGATCGCCGACTTGGCCGTCACACGTGGCACGTCCGCCGCACGCGATGCCGTCGGTTGCACCCGCACGAGCGCTGCCACCGCCACCGCCGCCACCCATACCCATCGACTACCGGTTCGCATCGTCTTGCCTCCCGACCTTCGCAACCTGCCGCCAATGCAGTATTTCACAGGTCATTCCGTCTCGACAAGAAACGCTCCTTGCTCCAGAGTGCCGGGCGACCAACCGCACGTGTCGTTCGAATGTCAGCGCGGTGCATGATGTCGTTTCCGGGAGTATTGGAAATGAGGACTGGGATTACGAGGCCTGCCGCGGTTGCCTGTGCCGTCCTGTGGCTCGGATCGCTCGTGACGTTCGCTGCAACGTCTGCGGATGCATCACGATGGACCGAAGAGGACTTCGCGACTCGGACCCCGATACGCTATCCCCTCACCGGCTCCGCCGGAGCAGGGGGAACCAGCGTCGTCGGCGCTCTCGAAACCTACGTGGTGGAGGAGGGCGACACCTTGCTCGACGTGGGTCGCCACTTCGATCTCGGGTACAACGAGATGACGTCCGCCAACCCCGGCGTGGATCCCTGGATGCCGTCGCCGAAAGAGGTGTTGGTGATTCCCACGGAGTTCGTGCTTCCGGATGCCCGTCCCATGGGCGTCGTCGTGAACATTCCGGAGATGCGTCTCTACCACTTCCGCGGCGGAACGTTGGTAACCTACCCCGTCGGACTCGGTCGCGATGATTGGCGCACCCCGGAAGGGTCGTTCAGGATACGCGGGAAGACCGAGAATCCCACCTGGGTCATTCCGGAATCGATTCGCGCCGAGCACATCCGCGAACGCAACGATCCACGAACGTTCATTGCGGGGGGCGATCCGGAGAATCCGCTCGGCCAGTACCGCCTGGAATTGACCTTGCCCCTCTACGCGCTCCACGGGTCGAACATGCCCTGGGGCGTTGGCATGCAAGTCAGCCACGGATGCATTCGGCTCTACAACGAAGACATCGCGGTCCTGTTTCGCGAAGTGGCGGTCGGGAGTCCTGGAGAGTTCCTCTACCAGCCCGTCAAAGTCGGCACTCGCGACGGCGAGATCTTCGCCGAGGTCCATCCCGACATCTATGGACTCCGCGGAAACCTGGAGGAGGAAGCCAATCAGATCGTCGCGCGGCGCGGTTGGGTCGATCGCGTCGATCCGCTGCGCCTACGCCGCGCGATCCGCGATCAAACTGGCCTTCCGACTGCAGTATCCTATCGGGGAAGGCCGGAAGCGGCCGAGCCCCGTGATTGAGGCCGGCCGCTCTGCGTGTCACGCCGTAGCGTTCTGTAGAGCCCCGCCGTAGGGCGACTCGTCGCGTTGCGTGGTGCACACCGCGACCGCCCGGCGCCAACGATCGAGTCCGGAGCGCAAGTACTCGGCGTTCATCTCCAAGACGTCGCAGATGTTCTCGAAGGCGAAGAGCCACGAGCGATCGCTCGACGAAAACCACTCCTTCGCCTCGAGGAAGCACGCCTGTTCGCGCGGATCGCATGCCGTCGCGTGCTTTCGGTAGCTGTCCACCGCGTCCTCGAGGACCGCCAGCATCAAACGGCGCTCGCCTTCGACCGCCCGACCACGTCGAAAAGCAGCAAAGTACTGATTCGGCAATAGAATATCCGGCTCGAACAGACCTGCACCAGTACCGCCCTCTGATTTCTTGCCCCGAGATTGCATTACCCTTCCCCCCTGGATTGCCGCGTTGCGGCAAATTACTAGCTCGCAGGTTGGGGCAGACGAAATGAAAAAACTTACGATCGAGGATCAGTAATACTAATCTATCGTGTGCCCGCTTTGGAGTCGTTTGCGGATGAAGGCCGCTTCGTTGCGGAGTGCTCTTCGGAGACGTGGGTTGCGCATCGTGGCGGGCGTCGTCCGCAGCTGACTACGCAGAACCCCTGGTCAGCTCTCGCCGCACGCGCCCCGTCCACGAGAATGTGGTCCCTCGACGAAGACCGGCGCGGTCGAGCGCTAGGACGCCGCCAGCGGCTGACGCGTCGGCACACCTCCCGAGGGGTCGGCCGTCGCTACTGCGGGAGCCGGTACGTCGTATGCTCGATTAGGCGGGTGACCTCGCGGTTCCATGGACCTTCCCAGAGTTCCGCGACCATACGTCCGAGCGACTTCCCGTGACGTACCAATTCCTCGAGGCGGTCGAGATAGATCCGCTCGTCCTCGCCCTTCTCGTTCAACTTGCTCTGGCGCCGCAGGCCTGCGGCGCCTATGGCTACGAGTTCGCGGGCTAGTTCGGCCAGAGCAATCTTCCTGACGCGTGCATGGAGACCTTCTCGATGCGCGTCTCGATAGGCCGCGACCCGCTCCTGCCAGGTCCACGAACGCACGAGATCCCATGCACCTTCCAAGGAATCTCGCTCGTAGAGGATGCCCTTGAGCAACGCCGGCAGCGCAAGCATGAGCTCCGGCGGCTGGCTGTCGGCACTCCGCACCTCGAGGTAGCGCTTCAGCCGAACCTCCGGAAAGAGCGTCGTCAGATGGAGAGCCCAATCTTCGAGAGTCGCCCGCTCGGTTCCCATCCCGGTCCGCAGGTAGTCGCGGAACGTCTGATGCGTTTCGACGTATTCCCCGTTTCGGATGATGAAATACATGGGAACGTCGAGTGCCCATTCGACGTAATCGTCGATGCCGGCGTCGGGTGAAAACGCGAACGGCATCAAGCCCGAACGTGCGTTGTCGGTATCAGTCCAGATGTGGCCCCGAAGGGTCATGAACCCGTTCGTCCGCCCCTCGGAAAGGGAGGAGTTCGCGAACATCGCGGAGATCAACGGCGCGAGCCCCATCGCAACGCGAAACTTTCGCATGGCATCGCGCTCGTCGCCGAAATCGAAATTCGCTTGAACGGTAGCCGTCTGCTTCATCATCCTCTGGCCCATCGTTCCGACGCGCGTCATGTATGGGCCCATGATTTCGTAGCGTCGTTTGGGCACCCATTCGATCGCCTCGACTCGGCTGATCGGTTGAATACCGAGACCGAGAAAGACGATTCCGAGCTCCGCACCGATCGTGACGATCTCATTGATGTGCTCGATCAACTCTTCGTGGGCGCAGTGAATGCTCGAGCACTGCTCACCGCTCAACTCCAGCTGTCCGCCGGGTTCGACGGTGATGTTCGCATCACGACCGGTCAGAGCGATGATACGACCGCGCTCACGCTTCGGAATCCATCCGAACCGTTCGGCCAGCCGCTCGAGCACGGTTTCGATGCCGCGCTCTCCGCCGAACGGGGCTGCCTGGCCGTTCTCCTGAAGGACTCCGACCTTTTCGTACTCCGTACCGACGCGCCAGTCGGCTTCGGGCTTTGCACCGCTCGCCACGTAGCGAATCAGTTGGGCGACGTCTTGGATCGGTTGCTGCGCTGCTGGGTCGCTCCCCGTCGTAAACTCCGACATCGGACGGCGGAAGCTACCAGATCGGCGGGTCGTCGCAACGCTTCCGCAGCGAGCGCGGTTTTCGACGCGATTGCCCGAGAGGAATGGCGGCCGCCTGTCGCATTTCACCGCATAGCGGTGTCGTTTCGGCCCACCGCAGGCCGACGAGCGAAGCCTCCTCCCATTCCGTCAGCTCGGTGCGATCGCTGCAACATCAGGATGTTATAGGACGCGAGCGACAGTGGCATGTCAGCTGCTCTCGACATGTCAGCGATGCGGCAGGCCGCGCGGCTTCAACCAGGGAGGATCGACCTATGGAATTGCGTAGCGCAGTAACGGAAGAGCGAGCAGCCACTCCGCTAGAGCCCGACACGCTCGTTCCGGCCCAGTACTTCGATCGCGTCGGATCGGACGTGGCGTTCCAACCCGAGAAGCGCCTCATGCTCGCAGTGTTGGAGGAGGCGATCGCTACGTTCCAACGCCACGTGATGGGCGACACCAGGCGCAGCCAACGATTGGTCGAGGAAGTCGAAAGCTGGACCTCCGGAGACGAGGCCGAATGGCCGTTCTCCTTCGAGAACGTCTGCGCGGCTTTGAATCTCGAGCCCGAATACCTTCGTACGGGAATGGCGCGCTGGAAGGCAGCCGAACTGCATCGCATCCGACAAGGTCAGCCGACGGTCTACCGCTTTCCCTTCCGTCGCGTAAACGGCCGACGACACAGCATCACGGGACCGCGTGAGTATCTGAAAAAGTCGGCTTAGCTTTGGAGCCTGCGCTCGAGCGTCACAGGTCCGGGAAGCCGTCGTTTGACGGTCTTCCCGGACATCCCCTCTCAATGTCCGAGCGGCGCTGAACTCGTCGCGTCGTCGAAAAATACTTCTCCATCGAATATCAGCGCCTCCACGACGGTGTTCAGGCGATCGAGGGGGGTGCCGTCCAGCCTGTAATGACGCACGCCTCGCTTCATCGCATCCGATAGCTCCACGAGCAGGAACACCGTCTCGTACGAGTTACGAAAATCGAGATGCATGTCGCTGAGCAGGGCGGGGCGGGAGGTCGCGGGAGCGATGGTGGGTTC
>WBZR01002508.1_pt1 | contig 18702 bp, 16 predicted proteins | sample 5204231 | NCBI WGS metagenome assembly WBZR01 (sample SAMN12412403, study PRJNA552823) | activated sludge metagenome | isolation source: activated sludge from anammox sidestream of wastewater treatment plant... | place: USA: Virginia | collected 2017-08 | reverse complement strand
TGAGCTTCTTCGAGCGCATGGGGCAGCGGTGGGACGATCTTCGCACCACGGCGTTCGGCGAAGGATTTGCGTGGGAGGCGTTTATCAGCCTCCTGCCTGCCGATTGGGTCGTCGCGGATGTCGGTTGCGGGACGGGATATCTCCTGCCTCACCTGGCCGCGCACTTCCGACAGGTCGTGGCGGTGGAGCCGGCGGCGGCGATGCTGGAGTGTGCCCGACGGCGCGTGAGCGAAATGGGACTGACGAACGTTCAGCTTCACTCGGGCAATCTGAGTGAGCTTCCGCTGGGCGACGCCGGCTGCGACTTGGTGATTGCGTGCCTGGTGCTGCATCACGTCCCGAAGCCCCCAGAGGCGCTGGCGGAGATGCATCGCGTCCTGCGGCCCGGCGGTCGGCTGATCGTGATCGAGCAGCACTCCCACGAGAATCAGGCGTTTTATGACACGATGCAGGACTTCTGGTGGGGCTTCGATCCGGAGGAACTGGCAAAAATGGCGATGGCCGGCGGTTTCGCAAAGGTCCGCCGAACCGAACTGATATCCCCGACGACCGCGCCGCGAGAAATGGATGCCCCCGGACTTTTCGCGCTGACCGCCGAACGAAAGTAGAACGGCCGCGCGGACGATCCGATTAAGTGATGAGTAAGAGATCAACTTTTTTTTGAGAACTGACGGAGACAGACGATGGCGACAGCAGTGATGACTCAGGACTTCAAGGTTGCGGACATGACGCTGGCCGACTTCGGCCGCAAGGAGATCGAACTCGCCGAGCACGAAATGCCAGGCCTGATGGCGATCCGCGAGCAGTACGCGGCCAAGCAGCCGCTCAAGGGCGCGAAGATCGCCGGCTCGCTGCACATGACGATCCAGACAGCCGTCCTGATCGAGACGCTGACCAAGCTCGGCGCCGACGTGCGCTGGGCCAGTTGCAACATCTTCAGCACCCAGGACCACGCCGCCGCGGCCATCGCCAAGGCGGCCATCCCGGTCTTTGCCTGGAAGGGTGAGACGCTGGAGGAATACTGGTGGTGCACGCTTCAGGCGATGACCTGGCCAGACGGAAGCGGACCGAACATCATCCTCGATGACGGCGGCGACGCGACGATGCTGGTCCAAAAGGGCTACGAATACAACAAGTCGGGCAAGGTCCCCGGCCCGGAGACGACCGACGTCGAGGAGATGCAGATCATCCTCAAGCTGCTGGCGGCGGAGCAGAAGCGCGACCCGCAGCACTGGGTGAAGGTGGCGAAGGACATCATCGGCGTTTCGGAGGAGACGACGACGGGCGTCCACCGCCTCTACGAAATGCAGAAGGCCGGGACGCTCCTCTTCCCGGCCATCAACGTGAACGACTCCGTCACCAAGAGCAAGTTCGACAACCTGTACGGCTGTCGGCACTCGCTGGTGGACGGAATCATGCGGGCCACGGACGTCATGCTGGCCGGCAAGGTCGCGGTGATCTGCGGCTACGGCGACGTGGGCAAGGGCTGTGCCCAGAGCCTTCGCGGGCAGGGCTGTCGCGTGATCGTCACCGAGATCGACCCGATCTGTGCCCTTCAGGCGGCGATGGAAGGCTATCAGGTACTCCCGCTGGAGGACGTACTGAGCACGGCCGATCTCTTCGTCACCACCACGGGCAACTTCGGCATCATCACCGCCGAGCACATGAAGAAGATGAAGCACAACGCGATCGTCGGGAACATCGGCCACTTCGATAATGAAATCGACATGGCCGGCCTCAAGAAGATCTCCGGCGTCCGAAGGATCAACATCAAGCCCCAGGTGGACGAATGGGCCTTCCCCGACGGCCATAGTGTCATCGTGCTGGCAGAGGGACGGCTGCTCAACCTCGGCTGCGCCACCGGTCACCCGAGCTTCGTGATGAGCAACAGCTTCAGCAATCAGGTGATCGCCCAGATTGATCTCTGGCTGTCGAGCCAGGGCAAGCCGACGCTCTCGGGGATGAAGTACGAAAAGGGCAAAGTCTACACGCTTCCCAAGAAGCTCGACGAACAGGTCGCCCGATTCCACCTCGATAAACTGGGCGTGAAACTGACTCGTCTCACGCAGGCGCAGGCCGATTACCTCGGCGTGCCGGTGGACGGTCCCTACAAGCCGGAACACTACCGCTACTAGGGCGCACGCTCGGCCCCGATTTGACATCGCGTTAACATCCCGCCGCTCCATGCGGACAGGCTGGCCCTCAAAGGGGTTCAGCCGTCCGCGTGGCGCGGCGTTCTGTTTATCCGACGAACCCATCGAGAATTTGGCTTCGGCGTCAGTTACTACCGGACCCACCCGGGCATCCTGGGTCGATAACGGGGCTTACCTTTTGCGCGAGCAAGTGACACCCGCCATTGCTTGACCCGGCCCTAAGCTTTTAGGTATAAAAGAGCTATTGAACACGCCGGGGTCAGAGCATTAAAAACAACTCCTCGCAGCGGGCACCCCGTGCGCCTTGCCGAGGATGGTGAAAAGACTCTCGATGGGAGGAAGAAAGATGACCGTTAGGAAGCGACTTGGATCAGTGGCTGCCTTCGTGGCATGCGGGATCGTCGTGATCGGCGCCTGCGACGCGTTGCGAAGCCTCAACAATAATGTCGGCGGCATTCCGGTTCCCGACACGTCAGGAACGGTCGGCACCAGCATTTCGCAGGGTCGCGACAATGCCTCGCGTCTGATCAACACGGCGGTCGGCAATTTCCTGTTTTTTGACCTTCGCCAGTTCACCGGCGCAGGCACGCAGAACCGCTGCAATCCGCTTGGCACCGGCGGCATCGACCCGTGGCCAAGCCGCATCGGCGGCCCGGTGATCATCACACCGAACCTGTTCAACAGCCCCAGCGAATATGACTGGGTCGCCCGAATCGGCGAGACGGAATACTGCCTGGCCCTTCGCGTGCCGGTTGAGCCGTTCTTCCCGCTTCAGTTCTCGCAGGTCGAGTTCAGCCTGCGGGCGGTCAACCCCGTGGCCAACGGCCACCTCCTGGTCGCGCCTCCCGGCAATGACTATTTCCTGACCCAGGCGGATTTCCCGTCGAACGATGACATCGCCGCGAATCGCAGCCTGATCGACACCACCGGCGGCGACGTGGCCCTGATCGTCTCGGGTATCGACTTCATCGGCTCGCCGACCAGCACGGTGGCCACGATGAACTTCCTCGGCCCGACCGGATGGCTGGTCTTCATGCGCGACAACGCCTTCCGCAGCGGCCGCTTCTTCAACATCACCGGCGCCCTCAAGGGCGGCCCCCCGGCCTTCTTCGATACGCCGGGCACGGCGGACGACGGTTTCTTTGAGTCGGTCCAGGTGAACGGCGATAACTTCGACTCCTTCAGCGAGCCGTTCGCCAATACGACCCTGTTCCCGACGGCCCTCACCTGTGCCGGCGGCGCACCGACGCCCGGCCGAACCTACTCGTTCGTCGATCTCTCGAACCTGAACGAGATTCTTGCCCCCGGCCCCGGCCAGGGCGGCGGCATCTTCATCATTCGCCGCGAGGCCTTCATCGGCACCGGCGTTGTGGTGAATCCGAACGTTCCCGGTCCCGCCCCGGCCCCGGTGGCCATCGGCGACCTGATCGTTCCGCCGTTCTCGGGCTACAACGAGACCATCATCCCGGCCATCACCGCTAACGGTCCTTACACCGAGACCGACAACTCGTTTAACGGACCCGGCGGCGTGCACGAGATCGGCTGGTCGATCTTCTTCGTCCACGGCAGCTAGTCCGAAGAATCGCCCGTACTATCGGGCGCAACGTTATCAAACCCCGCGGGGCGTGTCATAACCATGACACGCCCCGCATTTTTTTTGCGCAGATATCCACGGACGTTGATCGGGCCGAACCCGGGGTCATACCATGACGTGGGGGAATCGGTATCGCCTTCGCTGTTGGCAAGGCGAGACCGTTTCGGGGGGATTCTCGAAAGATTGATACACAAAGGCGCTTCCGCCGGATGCACCCCGCAACCAACCGGCAAGATCGGTCGCGCGACCGACAGAACGCCTGGCACGAATCGAATGAGATATGGGAGGGAGAAAGATGACCATCACCAAGAAGGTATTGCCGATTGTCGGCGTCCTGATCGTCGGCATTGTGGCGATCGGCGCGTGTGACGCCATCAAGAGCCTGAGCGGCACGCTGCCCGGCGGCGCGCCGCAGATTACGGACGTCTCCAGCGGACGGGCCAATGCCGCCCGCTTGATCGACTCCGGCGTCGGAAAGATGCTGACGTTCGACCTCCGGCAGTTCACGGGCACCGGCACCCAGGTCCGCTGCAATCCGCTTGGCACCGGCGGCTTCGACCCCTGGCCGAGTCGCATCGGCGGCGCGAAGACCTTCACGCCCAACCTGGCCAACAGCCCCAGCGAGTACGACTGGCTCTTCACGCACGGCGAGACCGAGTACTGCCTCGCCATCCGCGTGCCGTTTGAGCCCTTCTTCCCGCTCCAGTTCTCGCAGGTCGAGTTCAGCCTGCGGGCGGTCAATCCCTGTGCCTACGGCCATATCCCCGGCACCGACTACCTGATGACCGCGGACGGCAGCCAGGCCGACTATCCTTCGAACGATGACGTCGTGGCGCGGCGCAGCCTGATCGACCTGAACGGCGGCGACGTCGCTCTGATCGTGACCGGCATCGACTTCGCCGGCAATCCGGCCAGCACCAGCTCGACGATGAACTTCCTCGGCCCGACCGGCTGGCTGACGTTCATGCGTGACAACGCCTTCCAGAGCGGCCGATTCTACAACATCACCGGCGCGCTCAAGGGCGCTCCCCGGGCCTTTGCCGACACGCCCAGCACTTTTGATGACGGCGCTTTCGAGTCGGTCCAGGTCAACGGAGACAACTTCGACGACAATAGCGAGCCCTTCGCCAGCACGACGATGTTCCCGAGCGTGCTGACCTGTGCGGGCTTCCCGTCGCGGGCCTACGCGTTTGTCGATCTTTCCAATCGCAATGAGCTTCTGGCCCCCGCGCCGGGTCAGGGGGGCTTCGTCTTCGTCATTCGCAGCGAGGCGTTCTTCGGCAAGGGTGTCGTTGTGAATCCGAACACGCCCGGCCCGGCTCCCGCGCCCGTGGGGATCGCGGATCAGCTTCAGCCGCCGCTCTCGGGTTACAACGAGCCTGTCATTCCGGCGATCACCTGCCCGGATGAGGACGATAACTCGGGCATCGGCACTGCTGGTGTTCATGAGATCGGCTGGTCGGTGTTCTTCATTCACGGTAGCTAATGAGAAAACCGGCACTTTGATTAGTGTGATCCGACGGGGCGTGCCGAATGGTGCGCCCCGTCGGCATTACGCCGAGGACGGGTGGAAAATTGAAAAGGCAGCAAGGGCTCTTTAGAATGTGTGAATCCACCCGAGACTCTTGTTGTTTTCTTCGGCGCGGGGGAAGTGCGGTCATGTCGAATCAGTCAAATCGACTTTGGGCATGTGTCCTGCTCACCATGCTGGCCCTCGTAACCGGCGGATGCGACGTCTTTCAACCCGCACCGCCGAACACGCCGGGCGGCCAACCAAATGACCCGCCGACCGATTCGCTTCCGACCGTCAACATCGACGGCACATGGCGACACGAAGCATCGGGAGACATCAACGCCACCTGCCTGACGATTCAGAACGCTCGAATCACTTCCATCGACGACCTCTGTGACGGCTCGCTGCTGACCCTGCTCGCCTCGCCGCAGGCCCAGGCCAACGCGTCGGGCATCACTCTGTTCGCGGGCTTCGGCGCGTCGCCGACCGACAATATCAACGGCGGCCTCTACACCTACATGGTGGTGTTGCAGGCGAGCGGAACGCTTCAGGGCACCGTCATCCTGCGCATCGAGCCGGGCGGGCCCATCACAACGGCGCCCGTGACGCTGGTTCGCCAGTAGCCCCAATGCCGGCAACGGTACTGCTCTAATAGGCCCCGTCGTACACGATCCGGGTATCGATAGCCCATAAATAGTCGATAGTGGTGACAGTCTCGTTAACGGTCGACGACGACTGTTAGCGGCAGGCTGCCGTCGGCCCTTGGCAGCGGGTCCGGGGGTTTGATGGTGACGCCGCCGTGGCGGAGTTGCACTTCTCCGCGCTCCACGCGCTGGGCGAAGGCGAGCGACTCCTCGTAGAGCGCGTCGAGCATGTCCGCTTCGCTGACGGTCCGCGTCTGCTCGCCTTGCACATAAATGATGCCCTTGCCCTTGCCTGCGAAGATGGCGACATCGGCCCCTTCCGCCTCGCCGGGGCCATTGACCACGCAGCCCATGACCGCGACCTTGACCGGCGTCTTGATCGTCGCCAGCCGCTGCCGCACTTCCTGCACCAGCTTGATCAGATCGATCTCGATCCGACCGCAGGTCGGGCAGGCGATCAACTCCGGCTCGACGCGCGGCTTAAGGCCGAGGCAGTTGAGCATTTCCTTGGCGTCGACGACTTCAAAGACCGGGTCGCTGGCGTAGCTGATCCGCACGGTGTCGCCGATGCCGTTGGCCAAGAGCGTCCCCAGCGCGACAACGCTTCGTATGCACCCCGTCTCCTTCGGACCCGCGTGGGTGACGCCCAGATGCAGCGGGTAGTCGTACTTCTCGCTGATGGCCGTGTAGGCCTTTATGACGATGCGCGGGTCGATGCTCTTGGCGGAGATGACCACGTCGTGGAAGTCGTTCTCGTCGAAGATGCGCATGTACTCGGCCAGCTTGTCCATCATGATGCCGACGAGATGGTCTTCGTAGTTCTCTTCGAGCTTCGCCTTTTCGCCGGCGCGCTTGTCCTTGTCCTTGCGCTCGATGATGCCGCCTTCGTTAACGCCGACGCGAATGGGAACGCCCCGCTCGCGGCAGGCCCGAATGACGCGATCGACCTGTTTGCGGTCCTGAATGTTGCCGGGGTTCAGGCGAATCTTGTGGACGCCGGCCTCGATGGACTCCAGCGCCCGTTGAAAGTGAAAATGCACGTCGGCGACGATCGGCACCGGCACCTGCGGGAGGATGTGTTTCAGGGCCTCGGTGTCGCGCGGGTCGGGGACGGCAACGCGGACGATGTCGGCCCCGGCGGTGGCGAGGTCGTGAATCTGTTTGACGGTCGCGTCGATGTCGTAGGTGTAGGTGCTGGTCATCGACTGGATCGAGACCGGTGCGTCGCCGCCGATGGCAACGGGACCGACCTTGAGCTGTCGTGTGGGACGGCGACTTCGCATGGACTCGATTCCTCCGGTACGGCGCTACGACGCCGACAGCCGTCTATTGTAGCGCGCCGGCGGCAGGTCGAAAGTCGGCGATTTATCCATACTTCCCCCTTGACGAGGCCGCGCAACCCGCGATTATGGGCGGCTCAATCAGGAGCGACACCCGGTCCGGTGCATCTTACGAGGTCGAGTCTTGCCTTACTCATGCAGCATGCAACGGTCGCCCCGCCGCACCCTCTCCTCCGGATCGCATCGGCGTTTGCTGGGGGTCATCGTGTTGACACTTTCGACGCTGGCCGGTTGCCAGGACCCCAAGGATCGGATTCGACCCGGACAAACACACGGCGGCCTGGAGCCGGCGCGCAGCGTCATCGGCACGTCGGTCGAGGGGCGGCCGATCGAGTGCGAAGTCTTCGGCGACGGCCGCGACACGATTCTGATCCTCGCGACGATTCACGGGAACGAACCCGCCGGGACGCCGATTTTGCACGAACTGAGTGCCCATTTGTCCCAGCATCCTGAACTCATCGAGGGCCGGCGTATCGTGCTGGTACCTGAGGCGAACCCCGATGGCTACGCGAAGAATCTGCGGCACAACGTTCGCGGTGTGGATCTGAATCGCAACTTTCCCGCCGGGAATTATCAATCGGTGGGTCGTCACGGTGACAATCCCCTTTCGGAGCCGGAGAGCCAGGCGATTTACCGGCTGATCCGCGAGTACTCGCCGAACCGGATCGTCAGCATCCACCAGCCGACGACGCTTCCGGCCTGCATCGACTACGACGGACCGGCCCAGGGGCTCGCTTCGGCGATGGCGCAGCACACCGATCTGCCGCTGAAAAAGCTCGGCAGCCGGCCAGGCTCGCTGGGGTCGTACGCGGGGATCACGCTGGGCATCCCGATCATCACGCTGGAAATCCCGCGGACCCACGACGACCGGGATGGCCCGACGCTCTGGCGGCGATATGGGAAGATGATGCTGGCGGCGATTGAGTATCGGTAGCGGTCGGAAAGATCGTTCGCTAGGCCATGCCGGGAACGGTGCCCGAACGATTCGCCCGCGCGTACAAGATCACTGACAAGAGCGTGCCTGCCAGCAGCAGCGTGTTGCGCCCGATGGTGAGCCAGCCGGCCTCGCCGCCGCCTTTGCCGGTGCAGCCGCATTCGATCTTCAGACCGAGATAAAGCGCCGAATAGCTGATGGCCGCGATGAAGGCGAGGAGCATGCCGCCGATGAGGATGGCGCCGGCGCGGCGCGAGAACGGGGCGAGCAGCGCGAGGGCCGCGCCGATTTCCAGCCAGGGCATAAGAATCGCCGGCAGGTTCACGAACTCCTTGGGCAGGATGCGGTAGTTGCTGATCTCGATGGCGAACTGCCGCTGATCGTAATAGACCTTGGTGATCGCCGCGTAGAGAAAGAAGCCTGCCACGCCGAGGGCGCAGAGGTGCGAGATGATCCGCATCAGGCTCTGTCGCTGCTCAATGGTCATGGGGGATTGACTCCACCATTCCGGCGAAGCGGTCACTCGCCGAAATGACTTCTTCCCAGCCCTTGGTGTAAATCCAGACGTTGGTGTAGCCGAAGTCGCTGCGAAGGGCGCCGGCGACGTTGTGACTGGCCTCGCAGTTGCCGCCGCCGCAATAGACGATGACGCGCGAACTCGTATCGGGCACGACGCTGAGAACCGCCTCGATACTCGCATAGATCGCGCTGGAGGGAAGGTGAATCGCCCCGCGAAGGTGGCCTTCCTGAAAATCGTGCAGCTCTCGGGCATCGATGAAGAAGGCGGTGTTGGACGTCAGCGCCTCGATCACGTCGTCGATGACGACGGTGCCGTCGGCGGCGTGAGCGGGCGATTCGCCGGATTCAGCGCCTGCCGGACCCGAGGTCGAAGTCGACTGCGCGTCGGCGCTTTTTGCCGGACTGGTCGCGGGAGTCGCGGCGACATCGCGGCGAACCCAATCGATGGGCCGCTCGCGCGACTGATTGACGACCACGCCGACGCCGCAACTGACGGTGGCGATGATGACGCACATTCCCAGATCGCGAAGCATCCACTTACCTCTTCGTCAACGGTCGGCGGACTTCTTGTCCGATGTCGAAAAAAAATCCCTGGCGATGCCTTGAATCATCTCGGCACCGCCAGGGATGTGAGCAGGACTCTGTTACTTACCTGCGCCGTTGGCAGGCTGAGGCTGTGCGGGCTGCGGCTGAGCAGGCTGCGGCTGGGCAGGCTGCGGCGTCGTAGCGCCGTGGTTATGACCCGCATGGTCATGACCGGCATGGTCTTGGCCTGCTTGCGCCGGCGGCTGGGTCATGATGCCGGGATTCTGTCCGGCCTGCATGCCGAACTGCTTGGTCACGTCGCCCATCGGCGGAACCTGATTGATCGGGATGATCAGGTTCGGCACGTTGGGATTGTCGGTCTTGAGGGTGATCTTGTCGCCACTCTCTGCCACGACGTAATCCTGGGGAATATCGACCGTCAAGCGGTAGGCCTTGCCGACCGGCTGGGTTTCGACAATGTTCAACTGGAGCTTCTCGTTCGAGGCGGTCTGCTCGCTGATCTTCACCGGGTTGACGGTGTTGTTGCGGATGAAGAACTGGCGCTGGACCGTGCCGTTGCGATTCGGTGTGAGGGTCAACTGGTTCGGGGTAACGTCCACGTCGGCGGTGACGTAGGCGTTCACCGGGATCAGCATCTTCTGATTGTCCTGCATGGTCGTGGTCAGCTCGATGTTGCCGGTGACCGGTCCGGTGGACAGCGGCGGGACCACGGCGACGGTGAGCTCGAACTTCTTGCCTTCCTCAAGCTCGGAGACGTCGGCCTTGAAGGAGGGATTCGAACAGGTGACCTTGGTGATCTTGATCTTCTCGTCGGTGTTGTTGACGACGGTCAGCTTGCGCTCCATCGAGGCCGAGGCGGCCGTGTCGGTCGTCAGTCGGCCGAACGACGCGCTGGCGGGAGTCGCCTGAATCGGCTGCCAGACTTCGCCCTGAATGTGCAGGGTGACCGCGGCGCCTTCGCCGGGGGCGTTGGTGTTGATCATGATCGTCTTGTGGATGGGGCCACTGGCATGACCGGTGTTAAGGCGAATCGGAATCTTGCCGCTCTGGCCGGGCTGGACGATCTTGTCGTGCTCGCCGGCGGTGGTGCAGCCGCAGGACGGCCGGACCTTGAGCAGCTCCAGGGGACCGGTGCCGGTGTTGGAGAACCAGAAGTCGTGAGTGATCTCCTGACCGCTGCGAACACGGCCGAAGTCGTAGGTCGGCGTGTCAAACTTGACCGACGGAACTTCGCCTTCCTTCAGCTTGACCGTCGGCTCGGGAATCTCCTGGCCGGGAACCTTGACCTGCGGAGGATTCGGATTCATCGCGCCGGGCTTGGGCATCGGCTGCTGGGCGCCGGGAACCTCGTGGCCCTTGGCGGGCGGAACGACCTGGGGCTGTCGGGGCTTGGTCTGCTCTTCCGCGCGAAGGCCGGCGGAAAGGCACAACATGGCCATCGCTGCCAGGCAGACGAAGGCGGCAGGAATCCGCGATTTCGAACAGGTCATACTTTTCTCCTAAGGTTTGAGGGCTTTCGTGACTACACTGAAGACGGCCGGCACACAGGACCGAAAAAACGATTCTCAACCGGCCATGACATGCCATGAGTATAACTCACGCTGGGGCCGACTCCTGTAACGGGTGAGTAACACCACAAAGCCCGCTGATACGCGATTCATCACAGTATCTGCCGCCTTTTTTAGGACCATCCGGGTTGCGCGTCGTGCCCGCGCAATGGACGGGGCGGCGGACCGAATCGCTGATCTGCGTTATGATCCCCCAATGGAGGGCTTGCAGAAGCCGCTAGCGGCCGACTCGGGCGAAAGCCTTTGACGGTCGCCGGTGGGGAAGACGTAAACTGCAAAGAGCAGCGCGGCGTGATTCTCTCGCGCCCGATCATGCTCTTTGCGTTTTTTTCAGCCCGTCTTGTCGGCGAGCGTGGCCGACAATTTATCGCGAACGATGCCGCCGATCTGATTCACGTCGAGCCTTTGCATGCACGCATGCTCGTGCGGGCACTGGCTGAGCTTCTTGAGATAGCACGGGGAACATTCCAGATCGATCCGCACCACATCCTGCGCCCGGCCATAGGGGCCGGTTCGCTCCGGGCTGGTCGGGCCGAACAGGGCGACGAGCGGACGATCCAGCGCTGCGGCGAGGTGCATCGGCGTCGAATCGGCGGTAACGACGATCGCCGCGCGCTCAACCAGCGCAGCGAGTTGGCGAAGGGTCGTACGGCCGCAGAGATTCACCGCCGCGCCCTGCGACGCATTGACCGCGCTTTGCCCCAACTGCACATCCGCCGGTCCCCCGACCAGCACCGATCTGATCCCGCGCTCGCGGTGCATCATCGCCGCCAGCATTCCGTAGCGATCGGCCGGCCAGCACTTCGTCTCCCACCGCGTGGCGGGCACGAGCATCACAAACGGCGACGAGGCATCAATGCCTGACTCGGCCAGCAGCTTCGCGGCGGCTGCGCGGTCGTCATCATCGAGTTCGACGGAGAAATCCATCGGCACATCGCCGAAGCCGAGCATCGCGGCAAGGCGATAGTTCCGGTCGGCGGCGTGAATCTCGCGCGAGGGGCTCGCGGGAATCTTGTCGGTGTAAAAGAGCGGCGACATCTCGCGGGCATCGGCGAAACCGATACGCACCTTCGCCCCGCTGGCCATCGAGAGGAAGCCGCTGCGAAAGAGACCCTGCAAGTCGATGACCAGATCGAACTCGCGATCCCGCAGCGACTTGACGAACTCCCAGAACTCACCGGTCACGCTCAGACTGCGCCCGAGCCGGCCGAAACGCTTGCGATCGAACAGGATGATCTCGTCGATTCGCTTGTCGCGCTCGAGCAGATTGGCAAACGGTGAAGCCACGAGCCATGCGATGCGTGCGGCGGGATAGCGCCGGTGAAGCCCCTCCAACACCGGCAGCGCGTGAATGATGTCGCCCGGCGAACTGGGCTTGATGATCAGGATTCTCTCAAAGGCGCGCGTCGCCAGGTCGCCGTCGGTCATGCGGGTAGTGTAAGCTCGATGGCCCGTTCGATCCCGCCCAGGTCGCGAAACCGTCCGGCGGCCGCGAGCCCCCCATCGGCGACCATCATCTTCTCCACGCTGTCGGCCTGGCCGCTGCCGACCTCCAGGATCAGCACGCCGCCGGGCCGCAAGACCGAGCGCGCCTTCGCGGCGATCTTGCGGTAAGCCGAAAGCCCATCGTCCCCGGCAAAGAGCGCCACGGAGGGCTCGTACTTTCGAACGTTTTCCGGAAGCGAATCTCGATCAGTCTCGGCGATGTACGGCGGATTGGACACGATGACGTCGAACCCGCTCGGCGGAAGCGCTTCGGGCGGCAGGTCGAGCATGTCGGCCCGAACGCATTTCACGCGTTCGGCAACGCCGTGCCGCGCGGCATTGCGCTGCACAACCGCGAGGGCCGGTTCGGAGATGTCCCCGGCAACCGCGTGGACGGAGCCGGCGCGCTTGCAGATCGTCACCGCCAGACAGCCCGATCCGGCGCCGATGTCCAATAGCTCGTGCCGATCGGCGGGATGCCCCTTGATCCAATCGAGGGCCCGCTCGACGAGCAGCTCGGTCTCCGGCCGGGGAATCAGCACATCCGGCGTCACTTCAAACTCCAGCGAATAAAACTCGCGCGTACCGATGAGGTAGGCGATAGGCTGATGCTCGGCCGCCGCGCGCACCAGTTCGCGAAATGTCGCGCGCCGCGCCTCATCGGGAACCTCCTCAAAACGCGCGTACAACTCGATGCGTTTGCAACCGAGAGCTTTGGCCAGCAGGAGTTCGGCGCAGAGCCGCGCATCGTCGACGCCGCGCGACTCAAAATGCGATCGCGTCCACGCCAGAAGGCGACCGATCGTCCACGACTCGGACGCTTGAACAGGCGTATCAGACATGCGCGCTCGATGGTTGGAGTGTGAACAGATTCGCGGAGCTAGCCCGCATTCTTAAGGTGTTCTTTGAGCCGCTCCATGTCGGGCCGGCTGCCGACGAACAGGGGCGTGCGCTCATGGAGTGACTTGGGCTGCTTATCAAGGATTCGCCTCGTGCCATCGGTCGCCGTGCCGCCGGCCTGCTCGGCGAGGAATGCGATCGGATTCGCCTCGTAAAGCAGCCGAAGCTTGCCATTGGGCGCCTTGGCCGTGGCAGGATACAGGAATATTCCGCCGCGTAGCAAGATGCGGTGGAAATCTGCAACCAGCGAGCCGATGTACCGCGCCGAATACGGGCCCGCCCCCTCGGTCTTGCACCATCCCAGGTAAGACTGCACGCCCTTGGGGAACGAGTTGAAATTGCCCTCGTTCACGCTGTAGCTCTTGCCCTTATCCGGCATTTTCACATGCTCGTTGGCAAGGATGAAGGCCCCGACCGACGGGTCGAGCGTGAACATATGCACGCCCTCGCCGGTGGTATAGACCATGACCGTGCTCGAACCATAGACGATGTAACCGGCGGCAAGCTGGCGATGACCTGCCTGAAGAACGTCGGCGGCGGGGTCGCGCGACTCAAACCCGCTGGGATCGCGCTCGAGGATCGAGAAGATCGTGCCGACTGAGACGTTAACGTCGATATTCGATGAACCGTCGAGCGGGTCAAAGATGACCACGTATCGTCCGTTGGCGCCGCTGCGCGTAACGACGGTCGGCTCGTCCAACTCCTCGGAAGCGATGATGCCGATGTTGCCGCGATAGCCCAGGCAAAGCTCGATGGTTTTGTTCGCGAGCAGGTCTAGCTTTTGCTGCTGCTCGCCGTGGACGTTGGATGCCCCGGCGTCGCCGAGCACGTCGAGAATCCCGGCGCGCCGAACGTTGGCCGAAATGATTCGCGCCGCGAGCGTGATGCCGGAGAGCAGCCAACTGAATCCGCCCGTCGCAGTGGGGTGGCTGCGCTGCTGGCTGAGAATGTGCTCTTGAACGGTGATGAACCGATTCCGCTCCGAGGGCATATCCTCCATCGGCGATACCCCTTCTTCCGACGGATCCATCGGCGGCAAATCAATGGTGGTCATGGTGACTATTATAACTCAAAGCGCGTCGCATCACAGGACCGGCGCGTCTGTCAGTGGCGGCGAGAATGCACGTTTCATGCGACGCGCCACGAGATGAATCAAATCGCCCCACCTAGTCCATTCTTGTTTATTGGGCCGTCGACCGTAGACTTGAAATCGCTTGTAAATTAAGAGAAAACGTTTTACCGCAGAACCCGACCAGTTGCTCCGCGGGTTCGCGGATTCTATCATCCGGCAAACCAGACCCCATTCATTGAGAGGAACCCCGCATGATGATTTCAAAACCCATGAACGCCGCCCTGGACAAGCAGATCGCCAACGAGCTGGCGGCCTCGCACAAATACCTGGCGTTGGCGTTCTGCCTGGAGGGCATGGGGCTCAAGATTTTCGCCCAGCGGTTCAAGCAGCAGGCCGACGAGGAACGCGGCCATGCACTGAAGATCGCCGCATACATTCAGGATGTCGGCGGCAAGGTCACCCTCGGAGCGATGGACAAGCCCAAGGCCGACTACAAGACCGTGCGCGAGATCGTCAAAGCCGCCGTCGATAGCGAAATCACCGTCACCCGGCAGATCAACGACCTGATGGCCAAGAGCGAGAAGGAGCAGGACTACACGACGCGCAGCTTCCTGAAATGGTTCGTCGATGAGCAGGTCGAGGAAGTCTCCTCCATGACCGAGCTTCTTCAGCTCGTCACGCGCGCCGGCGAGAGCAACCTGCTGTACGTGGAGGCCCGGCTGGCGGCGGCGATGGCCGCGCCGTCCAAGGAATGACCGCTGTTTATTGTTCGCGTCCTTTTCTTAACCCGGATGGCCTGAAATGACGCCTTCCAGAAAGGTGAAGCTCACGGCGTACGCGTCGTGCGCGGGTTGAGCCGGCAAGCTCCCGGCCGGAGCCATCTCGCAAGTCTTGCGAGCCTTGCCCGCGATGACCCATCCTGACCTGCTGCTCGGAGCCGAACACTTCTCCGACGCGGGCGTGTATCGACTGCGCCCCGATCTGGCCATCGTGCAGACGACCGACTTTTTCCCGCCGCTGGTTGACGACCCGTTCACCTTCGGCCAGATCGCCGCCGCCAACAGCCTGTCGGATTGCTACGCCGCCGGCGCAACGCCGATCACCTGCCTGAACATTGTCGGCTTCCCGGACAAGGACCTGCCCATCGAGATCCTCAGCGAGATCCTCGCCGGTGGCGCCAACAAAGTCGCCGAGGCAGGCGCCGTCATTCTCGGCGGCCATTCCGTCCGCGACGCGGAGATCAAGTACGGGCTCGCCGTCACCGGCACCGTGCATCCGGACAAGTTCCTGTCCAACGCCGGCGCGAAGCCGGGCGATCGTTTGATTCTCACCAAGCCCATCGGCTCCGGCGTGATGACCAGCGCCTGCAAGTCCGGGAAGATTTCCGAATCTGATCTCGCCGAGACCATCGAGATCATGATCGCCCTCAACGCCGTGGCCTCGCGCATCGCCGTCGAAGCCGGCGCGCACGCGGTCACGGATATCACCGGCTTCGGCCTTGTCGGACACGCATGGGAAATGGCGTCCGCATCGGGCGTCACTGTAGAACTCAGTGCGGCGGCCGTCCCGCTGATTGGTCCGACGCTCGACCTGGCCCGCGGCGGCGTGTTGACGCGCGCGTGGAAGAGCACGCTGGCGGCGATCGGCGATCAGTTCAGCACGGCGCATGTCGAAGAGGCATTGGTGGGCGTCCTCGCCGACGCACAAACCTCCGGCGGACTCTTGATCGCGGTCGCCGAAGCGAATGCCGACGGGGTCGTGCGTCGCCTGCGGGAAAGCGGCGTGCCCCACGCCGCAGTCGTCGGCCGGGTCACGGCGCGCGGCGATTTTGATTTGATTTTAGGGGCCTGAAACCGGCATTCGGCAATTCGTTGAAATTCCCGCAAAACGCGGTATGCTAGCCCCAAACATTTACAGCTCGACTCGCGTACGAATCCTGAATCGAATCGTGCGCGGCAAACTCAAGGATGGACCACCGCCGTGAAACCGACCAGACGAGGACCGAGCCTTTTTGAGGTCATGAATAAAGCGCCGATGACGCAGCATGCGCCGGCCGGTCGCTCCTTCTGGAGGCGCTCGAAACCGAGCGGCACGGTGCTCCCCGTCGCCGAAGCCCTCACCGACGCACAAGCCGCCGAGGCCCTCGCCGAAGAAAAGGCCAGGATGGAGGCTCAACGCGCGACACGTGAGATGAAGGCACAGGCCAAGGCCGCCGCCAAGGCGGAGCGCGAGGCGCGCAAGATCGCCAAACAGGCGGCAAAGCAGGCGGCGCTGGAAGCATCGCGTGAAGAGCGGGCCCGTTCGGGTCGATCGCCTTCGGGCGGTGACGGTCGTCTGCATCTGTCAATCGGCGGCGCCGGTTTCGTCGCTGCCGCGGGCGCGCTGGTCGCCATCATTTTCGGCGCCTACACCATCGGCAAACAGTCGCTGGGCACAGGTGCAAAGCTCGCCACGGTCGCGGCCAGCACGGCGCCGGCCAATGCCACGCTCGGCTCCCCCCTACTGCCCCGCACCACCGAGAGCCCGGTCGTCGTGCCCAAGCCGCTCGCCGACAAGGTCGAGTCCGACCCCGATCTGCGACACCTGTTGCAGCAGCCGACCCTTGCCCAGCAGCGGGTGGCCGCGAACAAGCCGGTGTCGGTCAACGGCCCCGCCGCGGCCGCCGTCGAGGCCGCTCGCCCCGAAAACCTCAATTATTTGCAGATAGAGTCGTTTCTTATCACCCGTGAGCGGAGCGGCGAGCAGCTCGCCCGGGACCTGGCCGACGTTCGGGCCTTCCTCCTGAACAAGGGTATCCGGACATTTGCCCGAAAACGCAGCAACGGTTATGTTCTATTCGCTGAAGACGGTTTCCCGCCCGGCAAGGCAAGCCGAGATGACCGCGGGGGATTCAAAAGGAAAATTGAAGGTTTTGGAGCTGAATATCGAAGCCAGGGCGGCTTGTATCAGTTCAAGGGTTGTTTGTTCGTGAGCTATTCGGCGACGAAAGCCGGCGACCCCGTTTGAGAGTGCAGGAGTTTTTGCATCATGTCCATGGATCGATCCCTGAAGAGCAAGGCTTCGCTGGCCCGCCACCGAAATGTTCTGACTCGAGCCGAGCGTATCGAGCGATTGAGGAATGAGGAGCGCTTTCCGGAGGGAAGAAGTGCGACCGGCCTGCCCAAGGTAGCAAACCGAAAGGCGCCGATCGGCGGAAAGACAAAGAAGGGACCGGCCAAGGAGGGCGAGGCTGAGGCAGCAGCGCCTGCAGCAGCCGCGCCGGCGAAGAAGTCAGCCGCGCCGGCCAAGAAATAGGCTCGTAACTCGGTTCTTGTTGTGCCTGCCCTGCCCGCCGTTTTTCCGCTGGGAATTCGCGGCAGGCGCGGACCCTGTTGGAGTTGGTCAGTCATCTCTACCCCTCGCGAGTGAAGATGGATTCGCGTCAAATCCTCGCCGAGCGATCCAAGAAGGTCGAATTCTCCGGCATCCGCAAATTCTTCGAGATGGCCTCGCGGATCACCGATCCCTGCGACTTGTCCATCGGCCTGCCTGATTACGACGCGCCCGAAAACGTCAAAGACGCCGCCATCGCCGCGATTCGCGAAGGGAAAAACCGCTACCTCCCCAGTTCCGGCCTCCCCGAACTGCGCATGCGCATCATTGAAGCGCTCAAGGCCGAAGCAGGTGTGGAGCAATCGGTGCTCATCACCTCGGGCGTCTCCGGCGGCCTGACCCTCGCGCTCCTGGCGATCACCAACCCCGGCGACGAGATCGTCTTTCTCGATCCCTACTTCGTTTCCTATGTGCACCTCGTCAACATGGTCGGCGGCACGCCTGTTCCGGTTTCGTCCTATCCTGATTTTGCGTTCAACGTCGCCGACATCGAGGCTGCCATCACGCCCAAGACCAAGGCCCTGATGATCAACACGCCCGGCAACCCGACCGGCCGGGTGATGAAGCCCGCCGAGGTGGAGGCCGCGGTCGCGATCGCCAAGAAGCACAACCTCGTCCTCATCTGCGATGAGATCTACGACAAGCTCTGCTACGACGGCCCCAACGTCAGCCCGATCGCACTGGCCCCGGACAACGCCCTGATCCTGCGGGGCTTCGGCAAGACCTACGGAATGACCGGCTGGCGCATGGGTTATGCGGCCGGGCCGGCCTGGCTCATCGAAGAAATGACCAAGCTGCATCAGTACACTTATGTATGTGCCCCTTCGATGGCCCAGTTCGCGACGCTCACAGCCCTGGAGACCGATGTGTCCGGCCATCGCCGGGACTATTCCGCCAAGCGCGATCTGGTGTGCGATCTGCTCAAGGGCTCATTCGATTTCGTCCGGCCCGGCGGTGGCTTCTACGTCTTCCCGCCTGCACCGAAGTCATTTCCAAACGCCACCGCCTTCGCCGAGACGGCCATGAAAGAGGGCGTCATCGTCATCCCCGGCGGCATCTTCT
>WBZR01002507.1_pt1 | contig 18705 bp, 16 predicted proteins | sample 5204231 | NCBI WGS metagenome assembly WBZR01 (sample SAMN12412403, study PRJNA552823) | activated sludge metagenome | isolation source: activated sludge from anammox sidestream of wastewater treatment plant... | place: USA: Virginia | collected 2017-08 | reverse complement strand
CCGCCAAGGGCTCTGCCCCTGGACCCCGGCTTCTTCCCCTCCTGCCGGTTCGCTATCAGCGCCTGCGCAGGATCGAAAAGTGGACTCGACTCTCATAGCAACTGGTACATAAATTGGGGGCAGGTCACGGACACACCGTGTCGGCCGCCGTTCGTTTTACACTTCCGTTACGCCGCACCAACGCCCGCCCGCCGTCGAACCCGAAAATTGTTCAATATCGGAACCGGCGAACTTCACCGAACACGGCCCCGTGTCGGCTATAATGAGCGATTCGGTGCCGATCGTCGGACCATTGCCGGGAGTGACCGTGGCACAAGAGGGCTTCGCAAGCACGGGCGATATAACCGCCGGGCACGATCCCGCGCCGGTGACCAAACTGCTGCACGCAGCCGCCGGGGGCGAGAAGCAGGCCGCCGATCAACTCCTGCGCGCCGTTTACGATCAGCTCCTCGCCATCGCGCGCAACCGGATGAGCCGCGAGAACCCCGACCACACTCTGCAACCTACCGCCCTGGTCCACGAAGCCTATCTCAAGCTCGTCGGCAGCCAGGCGATCAACTGGTCCAGTCGGGCACATTTCTTCCACGCCTCCGCCCAGGCGATGCGCCGGATACTGATCGACCACGCCCGAAGCTGCGGCCGCGTGAAGCGCGGCGGCAACATGCGCCGCAAATCGCTGGATGCCATAGATATGGCCCTTTCGACCGACGGCGACGACATTCTCGCGCTCGACGCGGCCGTCACACAGTTGGCCGAACGCGATGAACGGGCCGCGACGATTGTGCAATTTCGGTTCTACGCCGGCCTGAGCGTGGAGGACACCGCCGCCGCCATGAACCTGTCCGAGCGGACAGTCAAGCGCGAGTGGGCCTTTGCCCGGGCCTGGCTGTACAAGCAAATCGAATCAGAATAAAAATGTTTCACCTGTTTCGTTTGCGCCGGCAATAAATCACCGAGGGCCCGCATGTCAGATTGGCAGCGCGTCAAGTCAGTCTTCGAGGAAGTCATCGAGCTGCCGGAGGAGGGCAGGGTTGACGCCCTGCGCCGCATCTGCGACGGCGATTCGCAGTTGCGCGTCGCCGTGCAGGACCTGCTCGCGGCCCACGACGGCGCAGGAGACTTTCTCGACGCGCCGACTCTCAATCCGCTGAACCTGAGGGGCGAGGGCCCTCAAAATGTCGAGCCTGCCGCACTACCCGAGCGAATTGGCCCCTACGTTCCGCTCGACGTGACAGGTGAAGGCGGCTTCGGCATCGTCTACCGCGCGCGCCAGGATGAGCCCGTCCGCCGCATCGTCGCCGTCAAGGTCATCAAGCTCGGCATGGACTCGCGCGAGGTCATCGCCCGCTTCGAGGGCGAGCGACAGGCCCTGGCCATGATGAGCCATCCCAATATCGCCGCCGTGCTCGACGCCGGGACAACCGCCGAAGGCCGGCCGTACTTCGTCATGGAGTTCGTCTCCGGCGAGCCAATCACAACTTATTGCCGAAACCATAAGTCGTCGCTGCGCAATCGACTGCTCATGTTCATGCAGGTCTGCCACGCCGTTCAGCACGCCCACCAGAAGGGGATCATTCACCGCGACCTCAAGCCGAGCAATGTCCTCGTCGTATCTCACGACGCCGACGCGCAAGCCGACTTGCCGCAAGCCTCGAACGACGCGGCGAACAGCGTGACTCTGGGCGCCGTCGTCAAGGTCATCGATTTCGGCGTCGCCAAGGCCATCCATCAACCCCTCACCGATCATTCGCTTCACACCCGCCAGGGAATGCTCATCGGCACGCCCGCATACATGAGCCCCGAGCAGGCGGACATGAATCAACTCGACATCGACACGCGAACGGATATCTATTCGCTCGGCGTCCTGCTCTACGAATTGCTCGCCGGTTCGCCGCCCTTCGATCCCCGAAGCCTGCTGAGCCAAAGCTACAGCGAAATCCAGCGGATCATCCGCGAGGTCGAGCCTCCCCGGCCCAGTACCCGACTCATCGAAAAATCCGCCAGGGATTCCGGCGCGCTCGCAGGCCAGCCGATGGCACACCGCAGAATCCTCGCCCGGCAATTGCGCGGAGACCTCGACTGGATCGTGATGAAGTGCCTTGAGAAAGACCGGGCACGGCGCTACGAGACGGCAAGGGACATCGCGCTCGACATCGAGCGATATCTGAACAACTGCCCGATCCTCGCCGGTCCGCCGACCCTCGCCTATCGATTCCGCAAGTTCGCCCGGCGAAATCGCGCCGCGCTGCTGGCTCTAAGCGGCATCGCCGCCGCCCTGATCATTGGCATGGGCCTTGCGGTCGCCGGATTCATGGAGGCCCTCCAACAGCGCGATGTCGCCCAGGAGCAGCGAACACTTGCGCTCAAGAGCGCGGCCGACGCGCATGCCGCCGCCCGGAAAGCCGAGGCCGTCAACCGCTTCATGCTCGACATGCTGGCCGTCGCCGATCCCATGGTCGGCGCACAACGCGACATCACCGCCAGAGAAGCCGTTGAAAAGGCCGTCGCCAAGCTCGATGCGGGCTCCATGAAAGACCAGCCGGTCGTCGAGGCCGGCGTTCGATTGACGATCAGCCGCACATTCATGGGGCTGGCACAGTATGCGGCAGCAATGGACCAGGCGAATCGCGCGATCAATGCCTATCGCGACCTCGTCGGCGAGCAGTCCGCCGAGTACGCCGAAGCCCTTCAGCTCCGCGGCAGCATCCAGTCTTTCTCCGGAAAAGTCGAACTGGCCGAGCCGGACTTCCGCACCGCGCTTGCCATCCAGCGGACCATTCGCGACCCCGACGACCCGGCTATCGCCGCATGTCTCAATGATTTGGCGACGACGCTTAACTCATTGGAGCGATATGACGAGGCGATGGCGCTGCTCTCCGAGGCGGAACGCATCGCGCGATCTCCACGAAATGCATCCCTGTCCGTCCTCCCCGAAATCGTCAACAACGTCGGAATGGTCTACCGTCAGCTCGCCAACTGGAAAGAGGCCGAGCCCCGATTCCGCGAGGCGGCGGGACTCAACCAGGCCGTCCTCGGACGGCTCCACCCGAACGTAGCCACAAATCTCGACAATCTCGCACAGGCGCTGCACCAGTTGGGTAATCTGGACGGCGCGCAGAAGGCCTACGACGAAGCCCTGGACATCCGCCGCAAAATCTACGGCTCAGATCATCCCGACGTCGCTACGACGCTGCACAACATGGCCACCCTGCTCTGGGCCCGCGGTGATCAAAAGGGCTGCGAAATTGCCCTCAGGGAATCCTTCGCCATCTTCCGCCGCATCCACGGCCTTGCACATCCCGACACCATAACCGCCATGCACAGTCTCGTCAGCACGATCGGCGGCGTAGGCAAGCTGGACGAAGCGGAACAGCTTCTTACCGAGTCGTATCAGGCCATCATCGACTCTTCCGATTTCCGCTTCGAAGACAAGCTCGCCATCGCCCAGCGCCTGGTTGGTCTGAACACCGCCCGCCAGTCTTCCGAAAGGGTCGCCCGATGGAATCAAGAAATCGACCGCCTCAAGGCAACCACCCGGCCGGCAGACGATGCAAACGCGTCAGATGCCTCGGCCGATGTCCATAAAGTGAAGTGAACCGGCGCGGACAAGACTTTTCCAGGCAGGTAATCAATGAGCGCCGCAAGACGACTCGCAACGGGTCTTAAGATCCCCTTGCAATAATCCAGGACCGGTGCAACCTTAGGCCCTTTAGCGAACCAAGTATTGGGGAGCGGAAATTCATGCGCGCAACAGTCCTTATTGCGATGATTTTCCTCGCGATCATCGGCGTATCACCCGCTACAGTTCAGGTCCTGCCCAATTTCAGCAATGTCCCCGTCGGTGTCATTCCCTTGGCCGCCGGGGGCGCGGTGACCCGGATGATGGACATCTATCTGCCGCCGGTCGGGCAGCCGCTCTTATCGACGGTGCTCCGGATTCACGGCGGCGGCTGGCAAAGCGGGACGTACAACAGCGTGCCCGCCTCGGCGCTTCGGCTTCGCGACGACGGCGTGGTGGGCGGCCGCGACATCGCCGGATTCGTCGATCTCTTTCTACCCCGGCCAGTCACTCTCGGTTGACGACATCCCCGTCCGTCGGATTGAATAAGCCGATGCCGCAGCCCCCCCAGACAATCTCGGCCCCTTCCGTTCACGCGCGGCACTACAAGTACTACGACCTCGTCATGGCCGTCTTTGTCACCGTCCTGCTCTGCTCCAATCTCATCGGTCCCGGCAAGACGTGCATCATGCCGCTCCCCTTCAGCCTGCCCGGCATCGGAAGCTCACTCACCTTCGGCGCAGGCAACATCTTCTTTCCCATCAGTTATATCTTCGGCGACGTTCTCACCGAGGTGTACGGTTACGCCCGAACGCGCAAGGTCATCTGGGCCGGCTTCGGGGCGATGATCTTCGCCACCATCATGGGATTCGCGGTCATCCACTTCCCGGCAGACCCTAACGAGCCCTTCAACGAGGTCATGCAGCCGGCACTGGAGACCGTCTTCGGCAACACATGGCGAATTGTGGTCGGCTCGATGATCGCCTTCTGGTCCGGCGACTTCGCCAATAGCTATGTCATGGCCAAGATGAAGATTTGGACAAAAGGCAAGCTGCTCTGGACGCGCACCATCGGCTCAACCATGGTCGGCCAGCTCGTCGACAGCGCCCTCTTTTACCCGATCGCCTTCTACGCCATATGGCAGCCAGGCACCATGATCCGCGTCATTGCCTTCAACTGGGTCTTCAAAGTATCGGTGGAAGCGCTTTTCACGCCGGCCACCTACGCCATCGTCGGCTGGCTCAAACGCGCCGAGAACGAAGACTACTACGACCACGATACAAATTTCACGCCCTTCTCGCTGAGCGATTAGGCGCGGCCCCCGGCGACGTCTGTTTCATTTGAATTGAGAGCGCTCGCTAACTGACATACTCCGCATACGTCTTCGCCGTCTCCCACACCCGTACCCGCCGCAGCTTCGCCGGAGAAACCTTCGCCTCCAGAATCTCCCAGATCACTCGGGCGATATTCTCCACCGACGGGTTGAGCTCCGCGAACTCCGCCGTGTCGCTGTTGAGATGCTTGTGGTCGAAGCGATCGATCACCTCTGATTTCACCACTGACTCGAAACGCGGCAGCGGCAAGACCGCGCCCGTCTTCGCGTCAATCGGCCCGGCGACCGTCACCTCAATCTGATAATTGTGGCCGTGCCCATTGGGGTTGTTGCACTTGCCGAACGCGCGGCGGTTCTCTTCGTCCGAAAGGGCGGCGACGTGCAACCGGTGCGCGGCGGAAAACTCAAAGCATTGCGTCAGTTCAATCATCTCGGCGTCTCCCGGTCTCATGCGATACGACAGAAACGGCGTCGCGCACATCTGCAGCGACTCAAAGTGACAATTCGCCGGCACCAGCGGCGTGATCTTCTCGACGATGCCCGCCAGCAACTGTTCGCCGGTCAGCCGAACGCCCGCTGCAAACAGGCGCTGCGCCGCCTCCGGTATGGCGTGTCGCCGCAGAATCGCATCGAGTTCCTGAATGTTGACCAGATACCCCGTCACCGGGTCCGGCGTCCCCGACACGACAATTCGCAGCACCAGGTGCGGCGCGATCCCTACCGCCGAAGGCCACCCGCCCCACGAATTCGTCACCGGCAGTGCCCCCTCAAAACCGCTCTCCCCATGCGCCGCGTGAACCCAGTCGCGGTCGATGGAGAATCGAATCTCACGCATGAGCCGAACGGCCGGACGTGTGCGCGGCACCGCGCCGGCGCGTTTGACTGATTCAGCGGACGCTTGATTCATCACTGGAATTGTAATTCGCCCCGACCATCGCGTCATTTTTCCTCGCACACAGTGCCGCCGGCCATGCACACAAAAGGGCAAAATACCGCCGATTGCCACCAAAAACGCTTGGTTTGGCTGCCCCCAGCAATTACACTGACTTAATTGGATTTCAGGACCGGCCCAGTGCCGAGCCCGATAGAGTTGTTCGATTTTTCTGACGCGAGCGGTCATTGCCGCCGCAATCCCGGGAGGAAAGAAGATGATTCGCTTTGCCAGACGTTCCGCGTTCTTGTTGATACTCAGCCTGGGCCTGGCGGTCACCCCCGCCTCGGCAAGCCTCTTCGTCTCCAGCGACGTCTTCAACTTCGTCGGTGAATACAACGCAACCACCGGCGCATTCGGCGGGCCGTTCGCCGCGTCCGTCGGCGCGCAGGGGCAACTCGGCGTCAAGCTCAATGCGGCGGGCGATCGCATGCTTGTCGGCCACTTCGGCGGCGGCGTCAATGAGTTCGACGCCAACACCGGCGCGTACATCAAGACTTACAATGGCGGCCCCGGCGTCGGCACCCAGTGGGCCGGCCTCTACGCCCCGACCGGCGGCGTCTACATCGGCAGTTGGAATACGGACGACGTCCGCGAATACGACGCCACCACCGGCGCATTCATCCGCGTCGTCACGACCTTGCAGGACCCCTCCGACATGCGCATCGGGCCCAACGGCAATCTCTTCGTCTGCAGCTATAGCGCCAGCGGCGTCAAAGAAGTGGACGCAATCACCGGCGCATTCGTCAACCAGTGGACCATCCCGGTCGGCGCAAGGGCGAATGACATTGAGTTCCTGCCGAACGGTGAGCCGCTCGTCAGCGCCCTGGGATTTAACCAGGTCTACCACTACGACACGTCGTACAACCTGCTCGGCAGCTTCTCGGGCACCGGCTGGGGCAACACCCACGGCATTGAGATCAGCCCCTTCGACGGGAATATCTACGTCGTCGACGGCGTCACGGCGCAAGTGCACATCTTTGACCCGGTGACGTTCAACGAGATTGATTCGATGTTCCTGACGCCCGGCCCGCAGGGCAAGATCGTGGACCTGGCGTTCCGAGTCCCTGAACCAGCAACGCTCAGCCTGCTGATTCCGGCGCTGCTGCTCATGCGCCGCAAGCGCTCATAAGGTGAATCACAGCCGCACGCGCCGAAAGTTGATCCACCCCATGCGCGCGATCAAAAGATCCTGCGTATACGTATCCGCCGCGTCGCTTGCCCCCAATCGCTGAACTGCAAACGACACACAATCCCCGGCCGCCAGCGCACTCTTCGCGATCGTGCCGGCAACCAGAAAAGCAATGTCGCCCGCACCCGTCGGCCCAGCCACGACATTCCCCGCGATGCCCTCGATGACGCCGCTCGCCCCTGCTCGGGCAATGTCCCAGTTCACGCGAAGCGACACATCCCCGCTCGCGGCGGCCGCCGCTTGCACCGGCACGACAATTTCCGCGACATCATCCACGTCACACCAGTCCTCGATGAGGACCGGCAGCGAGCGCCATCCGCCGTCGCTGGTACTCGCGATCTGCACCGCGGGAAAACTGCTCGACGCCTCGGCATTGGTGGAAAATTGCGTAGCGATATAGCTCCCGACGTTGTACGAAATCACCCCCGCCAGCCCGATGATCGGCAGTTGCCGCGTCGGCCGCGCATCCCCCACAAGTGTGTACGACGCGCTCGCCACATCCAGTCGCAGATAATCCGTCGCCGTGCCGATCATGCGCGGGGCGATCGCCGGCGGCTCTGCCAGCAACGCCTCAACAAGAAAAATTGGCCACGCCCGATATGCCAGCTCATAGATGACAACGCGATCGTCCGCATCGACGAACTTCTCGTGAATACTCTGAAGCTGTGTGTCCCCGCCCGGCTCGTACAGGTCCAGTCGCGCACGAACGAGATCCATCAGCTCAAACGCGCCCCGTCCATCCGAAGTGCCGTGCCGCGCATTATCGCCGACGCGAAGCATCTTCGCCGCAATCATGATGACAAACTTTGCGCCGCGGCGGAGGTCCGACGTCTCCGGCGCCGTCAGCTCCTCGGTAAATGAAACATACGCGGCGGGAGCCTGTTCCCGTCGAATCGCCTCGCGCAGCTCCGGTCGATTCCCCCCGGAAAATCCGCGCACGACCGCGAACGCCGGCGAACCGGAAATCGTCGCCGTCGCCAGCCGTGAAACAATGGTGTTTTCGAGATCGCCCAATCGTGACATCGTCGAGGCCCTCCTACAGATTTTCCATGCTCTCGCGCGTCATCAATCGGGCAGGCCCCGTGGCGCGCCCCGCGATACCCAGCGCCGGGTTTTCCGTCGGCGCGCTGGCCGCCGGAAGCTGAACCAGCCCCGACGCCACGCGCGCCAGCCAGGTCACCGCGTCGTCGCGCCGACGGATAATGTCCTCCGGCACCGGCGGACGACGCGTGTGAAGCCGATACGCCGCGATGTCCAGGACAAACGACCGAAGCGCCGCCTGCACCTGAGGCTCGCCCGTCAAGTCCACCGGCACCGCATACCGCGCTGCAACGTAGCTGTTCGCCTCGCCCTCGGCCCCCAGCCGCGCCTCATCCACCTTCGACGCGTCCGCCGACCCCGTGCCCGCGTCATCCGTCAACTGAATGTACGCCGCCGATCCGATTCGAGATTGAATGTCTTCGTTGGTGATATATGCCATGTCTGCGGCACTCCATTAAGTAGAACGGCCCAGGAATCTGCGGTCATAATCGCCCCCAAAAAGGGTGCTCGCCGGTGAGGCGGTGTCGTCTCCCGCGCTCACCGGCGAACAGAGCGTCAACAGCCGCACGCGTTGACGGCCCCCCTTTCCCTCCGGCAAGTGTCAGATAAAGTCCGATCGAACCGCGAACTGCCAGTAGCCATAAGCCATTCGGTATCGGGCACGAACGCCGAACAGGAACTTCTCCCGGCGGAATCCCTCGTCGGAGTCCTCCGCCAGCGCGTTGAACTCCACCGGCTCGCGATCCTGAAAAATGAACGGGCGGAGAATCCCGTCCGTCTTGAGCAGATACCACTTGGACTTGTCCGTCAGCCACGGAAACGAGATCACCCGTGCGATGCCCGACAACGTGTTCGCCCCGCCGCCGGACACCGTGGCGCTGATCGCCTCGTTCGCGGTGAAAAGCATGGTCGGCGGAACGACGCAGACCAGCCCACTGGCGGAAACCAGCATCGGCTCGCCCTGATCATCGACGAACCCCAGCATCGAGCCGATCGCCTGCTTGAGCGCCTCCTTGAATTCCTCAGCAGTCGGCGCATCCGTCGCGTCAGCGTCGAAAGTGAGCAGGTTGCTCTGATTGCCGGACGCGCCCGATAGGTGGGCGGCATTGAAGAAACTCACGCCGTCATAGCTGTTGTTGCCCGCCGTCTCCCCGCCGACAAGCAACTGCGAAATCAGGAAATCCTTGTGCGTTGCGGCGCGCTGAGCCAGTTCCGCGACGCGCAGCCTAATCTGGCCCGTCTGATCGTCGCTGATCTCGTCGCGATCCACCTCGATCGTCGCCTCATACTTGAGGTTTTCAATCGAGTAACTTTCCACCCGCAGACCCTGGGCCAGCCGGCCCTGCCCCCACTCGCGCACCTTCGGCACCGTACCAAGCCACCGATAGTCCTCGCGATCGCTCGTCGACACCACACGCGTCGAAAGATCGCCAAAGTGAACAGGCGTCCCGTCAAACCGATTGAAGAATTCGCTTCTCAGGCCCTTGGTCAAGAGCCCCGTGTTGATCACTGCCATGTGTAACCTCCTCCTTCTTCGTCATGCGCCGCGCGCATCGCGCGCCCGGCGATCAATGTCTCTCTTGATCAGGCGGCTCAACGCGACCCGCCTCCCGGCAACTACGGCAATTCGATGTATCGAAGCGAAAGCAATCCACCGACGCCCGCCGTCGATGACGCCTGCCCGACTTTGGCCCAGACGCGCAGCCCCTTGGCCACGTTCGCGAAGTTGATGGTCAGCGTGGCCGGCGTATTCGCGCTGAGTGACGCGAGATTGAAGCCCGAGACGACTTCGTTTGGCGTGGAGTTACCGGTCCCCACATCCAGAGCGCCGGAATTCGGAACGGTGTTGAATGAAACCTGGGCGTGCAGCACCTTGATCGCCCGCTGAGTAATCAGCACCGGGTTCGTCGTCGCGGCGCTCAGCGAGCTGTCGAGCCGAACATTCGATTCCTGCTCAACCTGCGGAGCAGCCATCGGCATGATCCGCACGATCCCGACGTTGGCGCCGGCGATGGCCATCAAAACACCACAATAGCTGCCGCCGACCACCGGCGCGACCGTGGCCAGCTCATTGTCCAGCGCATACACCGGCCCGCCGACCAGCGTCTGCGTTGCCCCGGAGACGGTGAGAATAAAATCTCCCTGCGTGTAAAGTCGAACAGTGGCATCGCCGTTCTGCCCCGCGCTGTTGTCGATCTCCTCATAGGCGATTCCCGCGAACACGTCGCCGGCAACGAGATTGCGAACATAGCCGCTCGCCCGATCAACGCCGACGATGGCGCCCTTGTAAACGCGCGTCGATGCGGCGACCGCAAAGCTGCGCAACTCCTGATCCACATACCTGCTCAATTCACGATTGGCCGAGATAGCCATTTCCATCATCCTCCTTCTTGATCCTTTTCATCCTTCCCATGTCCGGCATTCACGCAAGGTCGCCGCCGCCGGTTAGCTGCTCGCCGACTCCGCCCTTACGGCCTGCGCGACATAGGCCTCTTCGTTACAAAGCTTTTCAAGAAACGTCCGGTTGTTGCGGTACTCCGCCCGGGCCGCCGACTCCGCCGCCCTATAGGTCGAAGTTGACGAATCACCTGACACAACAGGCACGATCCGCCCCAGCGGCACCACCACGGGTGCGACCGCCGCCCATCGCTCAAACTCCGCCGGACTGCGCTCGGCGAGCGAGACAGCCCAATCCCTCTGCGCGGCCGTCAGCTTTCCGGCAGACATCGCCGCCGCCACGCGCTGGCTCGCCGCCTGATTTCGCTCGCGCGACTCGAGCAACTCGATGCGCTCTGCCGCCGCAAGAAGAATTGCCCCCTCCTCCGCGGAATCCGCAATGCGCAATAGCCCCCGCAATCGCTCGGCGGCACACGCCATCGGCTGATGACCATCCCGTGCCGCTCCGTCGGCACTTGCGATCAACGGCCTCATCCCGACAATCGCGGGCTTGTTGGTCAGGGCGACGGAATGAAGGCCGATTAGCCGCCGGTCGCTTCGGCGCACCAACGCAACTGGAGACAGATAGCGATACTGCCGCGTTCGAAGCTTCTCCGCCGCCTCATCCGTCCACTCCACGCGCGCCCACAGACCCGGCTGAATGTCGCCGCCACGAGCCGCGGCCTCACTGGGCGTGATCATCGACAGCGCCCGAATCCAGCCCGCGGCAGGCGCCTGACCAGTCGGCGAGCTGTAGTTGCCGCCGAGAGTTTGGTGTTCGTAGTCGACCGGCACATCAGCGCCGTGCGCGGTGAACGCCTCGATCGTGGCCGTGGCGGCCTCCTGATCCACGATGAATGATCCCGCCAGGGTCTCCACCTCACCCCACGGCGCAATGAAAATCTGTTCCGGAGGATCTGCCTGCCCCACGGCAGACGACTCCATCACGAGCCTCTCCACCGCTGCCGCCTGAACCAGGCTTCCTGGCACAGTGCGCCGGGCATTGTCACTGACGATCGCGTTTTCGTTCATCGGCCTCTCCCTTCCTGATAGGTTGTTGTCCGGGTCCTTGGTGCAGCCCGCGCTTCAAATCGCCGCACATCTTTCCCACTAACCTTGCTCCCCGTTCGCGCCTCTCGCGCCACTTGCAGTCGGGACTCCGGGAAGCGCCGCCTCCTGCTCACCGGCTTCGGGTATCCCCAGCGCTGCATGTGCCCACCGCGTCGGAACCTTCGCCCCCAGTCGGTTCACGGCGATATCGAGTGTGTTGCCCAACTGCAGGGGGTCGAACCGCTGCTCCATGATGCGGCGGAAGTGCGGAACCGGAGCGCCAGGCCCAAACTGCATTCGTGTCATCGGGGCCAATAGATCGCGCCGCAGCGTCACCGCTTCTTTGCGCAAGTCATCATCGCGCAAGTCGCGCCGCACCTGATCGTGAACTTTCGCCGCCCCCGCACTGGCCAGCATGCGCGCCGTGTCAGTGGTCAGTGTTTGCCCCAGCCACGCCTTGCTCATCTCTCGGTCAAAGTAGAGACACAGGTTCTCGTACAAGTTCACTTCACCGGGCGTGCGCGATTGCACGATCTGAAGCTCCACCGCCTTGGAGAAAATCCCGGTCGCATCGGCACCCAACTTGCTCAACATCCCCAGCAGCTCGCGCTTCTCCTCCGGCGTCGCGTTCGGCGCATATCGGGCAATCCGCACCGGCATCCCAAACACCTCCGCGAATACCAGCCAGTCCTTGACTGCAAAGTGCTTGCCGAGATAGGCAATCGCCGTCGCGCGAAGAATTCCGCCGCGCAGGGGATGCCCGCTCGACACGTGCGGCACATGCATGATGAACTTGTCCGGCGGCAGCTCGATCCCCTCAAACGCCGCCGCGTCCGTCAAAACGCGCACCTGTCCGTTCCCGTCGAGCGTGATGCGGCCAAACGGAACCGGCTCAAGGGCCGCCAGACGATGGCCGGACTCCGACGCCTCCCAAATCAACTCAACCAGTGAAATATTGCGCCCAACGGCGAGCGAGATATGGTCCAGCGCTGCCTCAAACCCCGGTAAGTCGCGCAGTGTTGCATCGCAGTAAGCGGCCGCCTCGTCAGCAAGGGCTCGGCTTGCGGAAACACTTCGCGCCGATCCCCATCCAGGCATCTCCGCGGCCGACACAACCTCCCACGCCAACCCCGTCACCGCCAGGCGGCGAGTCCTCGCAACACTAAACAAATGGGCGTCCTTCTCCTCCATCTGCTCGAAGAGTGAAAGCTGCGCGGATGGATCGCCCGCGTCAGCCTCGCGGATGATAGAAATCAATCGCTGGGGCGTCAGACCATCGGCAGGGTAGTCTTGCCAGACATCCTCGCGGCCTCGACGCACAATCGCGCCGGGCCTCGGCAGCGCTCGCCCGCGCCCCATGATCGAATTGACAATTCTTCCAACGATATTCATATGCGACTCCTCATGTTTTCTTCGCGTGTGATCTCTTACCAGACGCCGTCTCTGGCGAATCTGGGTGGATATGCTGTCGTGAATTCGGCCTCGCCGCGCGGGCCGGCCGTCGCCGCGTGAATCCCCAGCGCAGCCGCCCAGAAGCGGTCCGCGTGCGCGCCTTCCGATCGCGCCGCGTCGAATCGCACTCCGCCCGATGAAGTGACGGCTCGTGTCAGACTGTGCCAGTCTTCGACAATGCGATCGTCCACGGGAATACTGAGCAGCCCGCGCTCCGCGCTGACCCGAAGCCGGCCCGCCAGCTCTCCCTTGAGCGCCGCCGTAAAGACAACGCGCTGAATACGATCGTCGCCGTATCGGGCAGTAAGCCGCTCCGCCAGATGCAGACCCATTCCGGTGGCGTCGATGCAAACTCGCCGAACCGACCGGTGACGAAGCAGCCGATCGAGGGCCGCCTCCTGCTCGTCGAACGGTGCATCGCGGAGCACTTCGAGTCCGCGCGTGACGAGCGACTCTCCCATGCGCTGCCACAACCAGATGGCAGTGAGGTCTCGATGTCGGCCCACGTCCACGCCGATGTAGAGCTCCGCGTCGCGCGAGTTGAGCAGGTTCCAATCCACGTCAGTCTTGCACGTGTCGTCCTGACATGATCGAATCAGTTCGTAAGTCAGAAAGCTGGTGGCCTCGTCGAGAAACTCGCAGCAGAATTCCTGCCGCCACGCCCATTCGTCGCCGATGCTCCGCCGCATCAGCTCCGCGTCTACCGACAATCCACGCGAAACCGCATCCGCCAGCGTGATGGTCCGCTTCGCAAAATCTTTCCGATCCTTGAGCTGAAAGAACTCGTTCTTCTGCCCGCGCGGAGTCGATGCAACGTCGATTTCCCCCTCTCCGCGAAGCACCGTCGGAAAAAGCGCCGCCCAGATCTCTTCCGCGTCCCGGTGCATCGCGAACTCATCCAGGAACACGTCGCCCGAAAACCCCCGTGCGGTCGTCGGGTTCGCCGGCAACCCGATGATCCTCACGCCCCCGGAAAGGCGAAGCTCCAATTGGCGAAACTGCGTGCCCTTGAAGTAGCTCTCCTCACACCACTCGTAATAGATGGACAGCGAGCGGCAGTGATGACGAATCTTCTCCATCACCTCGCGACTCTGTCTTTCGCCCGCCGACAAAATGACCTGCAAGCGCTTTCGTTCGACCGCCCGCATCAGCCGCCGAAGACCAAGCGTCGTGCTCTTCCCCGTCTGCCGCGCCCAGCAGTTCCACGTAAAGCGCGCGGCGTCCGAAACAAGACTCTGTTGATAGGGCAGCAACTCAAGCAAGTGACGTGCTCCGCCGAGCCCGACCGATCGGAAGGGCGCCCGCCCCTCTCGATCGCGTCACCCTCGACACTTGCTCCCCGTGCGCGCCCGCCGCCGCCCCATATACCCTTTCCGGCCCGGCCATCATGAATGCCCGAGAAAATCGCCGACCAGCGTGTATACTCCGAAATAGGCGGTGCCGGCTTCCGTTTTCAGGCGGCCGAACTATAATAGGAAAAACGTTTTAGCTATCTGGGTTTGCATCATGGCACTGAATCGTCCCAAGCTCGCTATCGTCGTCGGAGGCGGTCCCGCGCCCGGCATTAACGCCGTCATCGGCGCCGCCGCCATCGAAGCCATCAACCGCGGCCTCTCCGTCGTCGGTATCTACGACGGCTTCAAGCATCTCGCCTCCGACAAGTTCGTCCAGGAGCGGCACTGCATCGACCTGCACATCAAAGATGTCGCCCGCATTCACTTTGACGGCGGCTCCATTCTCCGCACCGCCCGCACAACCCTCCTCGACGAAGGCTCGATCGAAGTCGAAGGCCACGTCCGGCCCGACGAAAAAAAAGTGGGCCGCGTCATCCAGCACTTAACCGAGCTCGGCGTGACATGCATCATCACCATCGGCGGCGATGACACCGCCTTGTCAGCGCGCTTCGTCGCCGAGCGAACCGGCGGCCGCATCCGCGTCGTCCATGTCCCCAAGACCATCGATAATGACCTACCGCTCGCCGGCGACATCCCCACCTTCGGTTACAACACCGCCCGGCACCTGGGCAGCGAGCTTGTCGCCAACCTCATGGAAGACGCCAAAACCACCGGCCGCTGGTATGTCGTCGTCGCCATGGGACGACACGCCGGCTTCCTCGCCATGGGCATGGGCAAGGCCGCCGGCGCGACCGTCACCCTCATCCCCGAGGAATTCGGCGAGACCACCACCATCCAGGGCATCGCCGATGTCCTCGAAGGCTCCCTCCTCAAGCGCAAGGCAATGGGCCGCTCCGACGGCGTCGCCATCGTCGCCGAGGGCCTCGCCTACAGGCTCGGCGATCGTGAAGAACTGGAGCGCCTGCTCCACAAGAAAGTGCCCGTCGACGCCGCAGGCCACATGCGCCTCGCCGAAGTGCCCCTCGCCCGAATGCTGACCGAGGAGCTCATGCGCCGCTCCGAGGAGCGCGACGAGAAAATCACCGTTATTCCGCAGACCATCGGTTATATGCTCCGCTGCGCACCACCCACCCCGCTCGACATGGCCTACTGCCGCGACCTCGGCAACGGCGCCGTCACCCTCATCCTCGACGAAACACGTGACCTCACTGGCGGCATCATGGTCACCATTCAGGGCAGCAATCTCTTTCCCGTCACCTTCGCCGAAATGGTTGACCCCAGGACCAACCGCACGCGAATCCGCCAGGTCGACGTCCACAGCGACAGTTACAAAGTCGCCCGCGCCTACATGATCCGCCTCGAATCCACCGACTTCAATGACCCCGTCATGCTCGCCAAGCTCGCCGCCGCAGCCAAAACCACCGAGCAGGAATTCATCAAACGCTACACCCGCGCCGCCACCCGCCTCTTCGAACAACCCGGCTTCCAGCCGACGGTTTAACCTCTCTCACTGCCGTCCGGTGTGCATTCTGCAAATGACACCCAATCGGCGGCAATAATCCGAACTGCCGCACCAACACAACTCATCATGGTGCCATTGATCGGAGCATTCTTGAACTGGTTGGTGATGCCACACCGGTGGATTATTGCACTTGGCCGACACCGTCCTCGCTCGATGATGATATACAGTTTGGCCCTTTCCTTACTTTTCGTGTTTCCAGTAAGCGTCCCTTGGCGATGCGAGCGCTGGAAGGATTCGCCATTGACAATTCGTTCAGAAAACGGAATCTGGAACGCCGACGCAAGAAAATCCGGAGAATACACTCGGCTGGTCGTCAGCGGCCCCAAAACTGAAACGCCATGGGACAACGCAATTCAGCTTGAGGAAGGAAGTCGTCTTACTGGTGGTTTGCTTACTGACGATGGCAAACTGCTAGTCATGATTCAAGATCCAGTTTCTGGTTACGCCGATTCGCCTATTCTTCGTATATTCGGGCCCAGGGGGCTCTACGATACCGTTTGGCGACATGAATTGTGTCTGGTGCCTTTTCCGGCGTGGCTGTCTTGTAATCCTCGCGGCAATATCAGTCCCAAGTATACTTGGATCGACTCGGTTTCCCTAGATACAGAGAGGCTACTCATCCACACGAGTGGTCTCTTCGACTACGAGCTTAATCTCAAGTCGTATGATCTTCGGGCAAGCCGTCTAAGCGGGCGATGCCTGTGCCGATGGTGTATTGCATTACTTGTGCTCTCGTTCCCGATTTCCGCACTGATCTCGATCGGCTACCGGCTGAATTCGCAATTAAGAGAACGCCTCAGACAGAGAGCGATCACAAGCGGCCACTGCCCAACCTGTGGTTACATGCTGTTCGGCCTGGTTTCCAACAGATGCCCTGAGTGCGGAACCGCGGTCCATACCCTCGGAGTCCCATCGGACTGTATTTCGAAGAAATGAAAGTGTTCTGATTCAACAGGTTCACTAAACCTCAGTTTGACACTTCTTAATCCATCGGATGCCTCGATTACGCGCGCTTCAAAACCAGATCCGCCCATCGCCTCGCCGACTTCCCGTGCATGCCCGCGCGTCGTCCCCATCCGCCCCAAAAAGCCGCTTAACATCGGATCGCCCGCCCGCGCGGATAACAGAAGCGTGCGATCATCCACCATCATCACATCCGTGTCTCCGCTGTCCGACAGGATCGTGGCGCGCCCCGCCGCCCCCGGCATCGATAGGAAGCGATCCTGTATGAAAAGCCCCTCAAACGCGTACCGATTATTTATCACAAAGATGTGATCGCCCTCCCTCATCGGCCGACCAAACGCATCCGCCATCATCTTAAGATGAAGTTGAGATTGTGATTCCAGATACGAAAGCAACCATCCCGTCGTCCACACCGTCGTTACCTGGATCGCAACAAACAGGAAAAGCGGAATCAGCCGCAATCGCTGCGAACCATCCCTCCTGGGCCGCGTCATCCACGCCGCCCCCAAAAACGCCAACCCGATGCTCGGCAGCACCATCACCCGATCGTCCGGCGGCGTGCAAACCAGAATCGGCAGAAACGCGACCGCCCAAAGCGCCATCCATCCGACACCGCGCTGCTGCCTGTGCCGAACGAGAAACAAGATCGCGATGCCGCCAATCGCCGCGCCCCCGATCACCGCATACACCCACCGATAGGCCATCACACCAGGCGTCAATTCAAAGAGAAACGGATTTACAGGTATGACCCATGACGAAAGCAGCAGCAGCGCCCGAAGCGGCGCCGCCGCCAAATAGTCACCGAACGCCCGCACCGGATCGAGCATCACCGAAGTGTTCGAGCCGTAGTCGCCCTTTGAGTAATACAACAGCCACGCCACCGCCGTGACCGCCGAAACCGCCAGCGCCGCAAAAGCACGCCTGCCCGCGGCCGACTCTCCCCGGCGAATGCGCCAAACCAAGAGCGGCGCCGCCGCCAGCGGAAGCATCGCCTCCTTCATCCCCAGGCCAATGACGAGACTCACAGCAAACAACACGATCCCCGCCGCACTGCCCGTCCCGACAAACCGATCGACCGCAATCACAACCCCCGCCGCGCAGACCAGCGCGATCACATCCCCCTGTGCGGATATGAACAGCACCGGCACCGCATGACTCGCCGCCGCCGCGAAGATCAGCGCTCCCCATCGTGCCAATCGCTCGTCACCGCCGACGATCCTCAGCAACCGCAGCACCAGCAGCACGCCCGCCGCATAAAGCGCCAAGCCGACCACCCGATACCCCATCGGCCGATCGCCGAAGACCAGGTACTGCCCGTACAGCACCCACTCCGCCAACGGCCGCATATGCTGATACTTGAGATCGTCATCCATCCACCACGGGTACCACCCCGCGTCGCGCTCCGCCCGGTTGCGCTCGGGGTCGCCGGAGAGGAATCGATAAACGTCCGGCGAAGGTCGCTCCCCCGCGTGATACTCGCGCAAAACGCGCATCGCCCGATGATCGTCAAGAATGAAACCATCCCCCAGCGATGGTGCGTACAAGGCAATGACAAGGAGAATGAGCGGAATGCCCGGCCGCCGCGTCGTCTCAAACCAGACCGCGACTCGATTGCGTTGACGAAGTGCCTTCATGAGCGAAGGAGAGTGTATCGCCGATTGAGATATTCACGAGTAAAGGGGGAAATCGAATCCGCGCGTCAGACGTCCAGATCCTTCACATGAATCGCATTCGTCTCGATGAAGCCGCGGCGAACTTCCACATCGTCGCCCATCAGAATCGAGAAAATTCGATCCGCCGCGCGCCAGTCCATCTCCATCTGTTCCAGATCGTCTTTGCCGGCCTCACTGATGACCACCTGTAACAGTTGC
>WBZR01002503.1_pt1 | contig 18730 bp, 17 predicted proteins | sample 5204231 | NCBI WGS metagenome assembly WBZR01 (sample SAMN12412403, study PRJNA552823) | activated sludge metagenome | isolation source: activated sludge from anammox sidestream of wastewater treatment plant... | place: USA: Virginia | collected 2017-08 | reverse complement strand
ATTATATCTGAAAGCGTGGGGGACTCCAACTGTTGGCAATACGACTAACTCATCCCCGCTGCTTCTTTCCAGTGTTATGAATTTTTCAGGTTGTAAGTCAACAGGTATGCTCAAAGATTTAGCTGTTTTAATAAACTCAGTTACAAGATTATCCTGCCGCGCACCTAGTGAGCGGGCCCTTAAAGCCTCCACTGAAGTTACAATATCATCAAGTATTGCGGGAGCTAATTTGCAATTGTTATCTTCAAATTTTCTGTTAATAAAATTAGTCTTATCTAACTGTATTTGCACTGTTAGTTTAGACATGTCTTCCGCTTTATGATCCGGCCACACAAGCTGAATAATACCGATTGACATTGCGCCTGCTTTGGCAACCTCATGTTTTGTCCACTTACTATCTAGAAAACCCTTTGTATTAAGTAGTACAACTACATCAGTATCAGCCAGTCTGTGCCACAACTCGTCCTGAAAAACTTCGCCTGCCCTTACGCTGTGTGTATCCAGGAAAACATCAAATCCTGATTTTTCGAGTCTTTCATATAACTGTATCGCAACACCCGATGATTCGTTTCTCCGATAGCTGATAAACAATCTTCGTGAAACTCTTAATAAACTCAGCCCCTCGAGCAAACTGTTAACTATACCTTCAATATCTTTTACTTCATTCAATTTTGTTCCATTAATAGTACGGAGTACTTTAGGTACGAGTTTTTTAAAATTACTAAGGTCTTCAACAATAGGTATGATGAAACTGGCATCATTAATTAGTATTTCAACTAAGTCCAAATTTAGGAAATCTGTTGTAGTACTGCCAAAGTATAACGCTACAGTTGGTGAGTTCGGTGCATAAATTGTTTTGAAGTTCTTTTCATTTAAAACAACAACTGAGGCAGGATTTAATCCTAGTTCCTGTATGCGTAAAAAGAATGTTTCAATTATTTGGGTTATGAAAGCATTGTTGCTTCCAGCTATGACAATCTGGTATTTGATATTTTTAATCAAAATTTTGATATTTGTTGTTATAAAGGGTTAATATATTGTTAATTCTCATAAATTTTAAGTTTTAAACAGTATTTTATAGATTAAATCAACATTCTAGAAATTAACCTTAAAATTTTTATCAAATTCAATCTTTCATTAAATATGGATAAATTATTATTTTTCTATATGGTTTAAGGTTATAAAATAGTAAAATATTCCAAATTAAAACAATAATTATTTTAATAATTTGTTGTGAAATAATGAAGTTAAATCTAGGTAGTTTCTTTAAAAATAACCAAAAAACGGTAGAATTAGCAATATTAACCATATAATTTTGTTGTAGATTACCAATAATGCACATATATTCAATACTTAATTTATCCATACTATGGGTTTTAAATTATCATATTTATGAAGTTAAAAGATTGTTATTTAGATTTATGTTGGAATCGAGCAGGGGAACTTATTAATGTATTCTACTTATTGTTGTAGTATTCTTGTAAGATTAACCATTCTTTAAAGTGAAAATGCTCCCCCTAATTTGGTTCCAAGTAACTGTTGAATTCTAAATTTAAGAAGTCTTGGAAGTTTTAACAATATAATCACTTATTGATACACGGTAATGATTTTTACAGATTTTTAGAATACGAATTTTTGTACTCGAATAAAGGAAATTGGATGGTAATAATTTTAAGCACAAGAGTGCCAGTATTTAGCAAAATAAAGAAAAACAACCTATGAGTTAAATAAAGTACCATTTAGGTCAATCAAATCTTAAAACTACATCAGTATATTTTCACCAACTACCTTAAAAGTTGTGTATTAAACATACTTTTTAATATCTCATTATTTTCTTTTCAATAGAATTTTGAAATATTTATATTTGTATATGAATCAACAATTTTTTCAATTATTTAGTAATCCAAATCTCCTTGATCCTGTAATTGAAGACTGTTTTAGAATTATTAGGTTTGGATTTTTTGAAATCGTTAAACCACCTGAAAAGGATTCATCGTTTTATTGGGATGCATTTCTTATGGTTCATAAATTATTACAACATTCAATATCGATAACATCACTTTCAAATGGTAATGAAATTGTAAAAGAAAATGGTGAGGAACTGTTAGTTTTAGATAAAGACTCTCCTTTAGTATTGATGAGAACTGTCCTTGAAAATTATTTAACTTTTTTCTCTATATATATCAATCCTTCTAATTTTGAAGAAAGGGAGTTTAGACATCAGATTTATAAATTTACGGAAGAAAAAGTAATTTATGATAGATTGAAAGTTATAAACTCTGACCCAGATTTCATACATCTAAATAGTTCTATGAATACTGTAACCGATTCTCAAATATTATCAAATGAAAATGAAATCAAAAATAAACGAGATTACTATGAAAAGGTTATGACTGATAATCCTTTGTTCAAAACCCTCAGTACGAAACAGAAAAACCTTATTTTAAAAAAACCACGTCCTGATTGGAAAATAGATGGTTCATGGTATGATTTAGCGAGTAAAGCAAAATTTAAAAAGTCTTACTTTGGTTATACGTATAATATGCTTAGCTCCTCAGTACATACTGGAAGCCAAAGCATAGAAAGTCATAATTTAGATGGAACATATAGTTTAGCTTATAGAGCGTTAAATCTATCTACCTTAATGAATCTCACAATAATTTTATCTAGGTGTCTCTTAGAATATTGTGATTTTACAAATACCAAAGAGACAATAATTGAAAATAACGAAATTTTCGAATTGTTAAAAACAAGAGTTTTAGCAGGTATTTCAGTTTGTATATTTGAAGATGATGAAAGTTTAAGATTATATTTAATAAATTATATTAAATAACTTATAAAATGCCAATAACGGATAAACTTGATAAATTATTAGAGAAAAACCAAAAACCTAAATTGATCTGGACGGGTTTTTTATTTTTCCAAGAGTATATTATGGAAAACTTTGTTGAGAAAAATCCTATATTGTATAACTTGATTAAACTTATGGATACTATTAACGAATTTGAATATAAAGGCATTCCGGTTATAAAAGAACCTACAAATTAATTTTAGATAAAATAGGGGTGACTTATAAATTAATACGGCTTATAAAACCAATATTAATCCGTTTCATTTCGCAAGTTTTTGTGTGTTCGTATATGAAAATCAAAGATATACAGTCTTTGAGAATTTTTGAATTAATTGCCCCTTATACATTAGATGCAAACACAATTGGCATGCAGAATTGCTTCTAAGTGTTCTATTTTATTGACGGAACCGACGTGACTCGAACTCGCGACCTCCTGAGTGACAGTCAGGCGTTCTAACCAAACTGAACTACTGCTCCTTAAAATCAGTTAGAATTACAAAAATATGTTTTCTCCAAAAAAGAATAAAGTCTCTTAAAATATCCTAATTCTATATAATCCGTAGCGAAATCGTAGCGAGTTATGTTTCTTATTTCCAATTCATCGGAATATGATCTGAAATTATTAATCGACTATTTGTATCGGTATTAAATTTAATTAGTTGGTTCATATAAAAATCTTGTGTAATTGGGTTATCCAGCATAATTGAAGAGTAGCAATCAACCATATCGTGTGCCCCTTGAGTACCTATTAATATATTATCATTATGAGTAGTAATTCTTGTCATCCAATTCGTCATTTCAAAACATTTAGTTATTGAATTTTCGAGCAGAGGTTGATATTTGGAAACAAATATTTTCTTGTTCAATATTCGCGGTTCACCATAATATTGATAAATAGTATGAATCCCTGTCATTTCATTATAATTTCCGAAAGTAGCAAAAGCAATATTTTTACTTTGAAGAATGTAAGGTTGATGAACAATATGTCCGAAAATTATAAATCTGAACTTTGCTTCATCATTTACTCTTATGGTTATTCTGCAATACCAATAAATAGGAAACTCAAATTGTATTCCTTCCATAGAAGGGTCTCTAACATAATTACCCAAACGAGATAATCCACTTGTTATCCCGAATGTTTTTGAAGCGTTAGTCTGAACTTTACATTGAGGAAATTTGTTAGTGTCAATAATAATTCTTGATTGGTTTAGATTTATAGGCATATCAAACAAGTTCGGGAAAAATAAATCGGCCTTTAAAATATTTACACTTTCATTATTGTTTGGGAACACATAACAATGACCAATTTGATTCAATTCGCATTCTTCTGCCGAATTGGAATCATAAGAGAAGCCTAGTCCTACAGGCACATAGCTGTGGTAATAAGTTTCTAGAATGACTTCATATAATTCATTGGATTTATTTTCAATAACTAGATCTATTTCTGCTTTAAGTGTTGTTCTCGTTGAATCTATAAAATAATTTCTTGCTGTACTACTTGTGAGTTTGAATATAATATCTGGATTTTGCTGTAAAAATAAATCGGAGTATATTGGGTACATCACTATAATAACAGAAAGATACAGTGACAACGTTGGAAGAGATATCCTTTGTTTGACAAAAGAATTAAAAAAAGGGCGATGAAACACTATGTTTCTTCTTACAAGTATCAAATAGACTACTAAATAAACATAAAATAATAGACTGAAATATACAAACCATATCCTATCAATATAACGACTTAAGTAACCATGTAGAAGCCAGTCTGTAAGTATAGGCAAAAAGGGTAAAATGACAGTAATTGCATTTAATACTTTAGTTTTCCAATTGAAATCTCTTATACGAAACAATCTAATAGTTGTGAACAAATCGGTTATACTTAATCCTAAAAAAAGTATTAAAATCATGAGATTGGTCCAAAAAAAATATACACTATTATCTTTTAACCATTCACTCATTTATTTTATTAAGTATAAAATTACAAAAAAGGGTTATCCAAAAAAATATTTGGATGACCCTATAATAGTTCGTTCAAATATAACAATTAAACCATCAAAAAATTATGTAAAAGATACAATTGTTTTACCTAATTAGCATTGAGCTTAAAGGTACAAAGCAACATTGAAATTAAACTGAACCACCCCATAAATCGCTACTCCCTGTTAAGGCTTTATTAATGATATTTATACAATCATCCGCTTGCTTCTCATCCTTACATTTAAAATACAAATCTCCCTTTCTGTTTTTATACTTCAAGATTATTGCCCATCCATTATAAATGGAAGCATTACTTTTTGAAACTGTAAGTAAACCGTCTGTGTTGCATATTCCTACCTCAGTTTTAATAAACATGTCTATTCAAATTTTATATTTTTTTGTTTTTCTTTCTCTGCATTAACTTTATTACTTAGTTCTTCTGCTTCTCGATTTTTCTGTTCAATTTTACGCTGTTTCCATTCATTGTAATTCCTGTTTGCTTCAACAAGCGCTAGCTTCAAAGTAGTTTTATGATATTTCTCAATTTCATCAGCTGTAGTCCCATTCAAACATATATATTTACCTTGCACTGTTGCTATTGAAGGCCTATGCATAGATGTAAACTGTGGTGGATGATTCCAACTTTGGATAAAAATATCGTCCCATTCATATGGTGGGTCCTGATCAAGTTCGATATAGATTTTGAATAATGATTTTCCTTGAATTGGCAATGTCATCGATTCGTCTATACCTTTAATTTTTACTTCAATAGGCGTGAAAGTTTCCATAATTTCTCCTTTTTTTTAAATAAACTAATTTGAAATAATTTTCTATCCATTATAAGGCTCAAGTATAGGAAAAGAAATCACTTTTTGTTCTTCACCTTCAAAGTTTTGTATAGCTAGCTTCGCTTGATTAACTTTAGTAAAATTATTACCTAAACATTCGAATAAAATTTTATCCTCACAATTAATAAATTGTTCGATTGAACAAATTCCCGATTTAAAAAGATTTAAATAATCTCCTCTAGTCAATATACTACCTACTCGTGTCCCTAAATTAGCAAGATCTTTATGAATACCAAGCTCTAAGCGAGCTATTAACTTAGTCGACCTATCGCCAAATTCCAAAGAAGGATAAAGAAGCTCCACAATTCTAATCACGGTTGGAAGAACATCACAAGTTCTGTTTACCACACTTCTAATTTGTCCTGCCGCACCATTAAACCGACCTCCAAACTGAGTCATTATATCTTCAATCTCATTTATTGGTTTAGCAGCAATCCATAATAATATGGCAACTGTCTTTTTGGCACGCAAAGTCGTATCTGTTGAATCTTTGATATTATATCGCATTGCTTGAACAACTTGCCAAGGTATTCCTTGATTCTGTACTTCGGTCATCCATGTTTGAGGTTCCTTTAGTGTGCTTTTCTTGTTTAATGGAAAAAAAACCTGATCTAGTTCCGTACTGATTTGACTAAGGACAATTAATGTGGGATCATTTATGCTCTTTGCATCAACACCGTTTAACGCAGAAACTACTCTAATGATGGATTCTACCTCAACTCCAGATTGGCCTGCCAATTTCCCAAGCTCTGTAAGTTGATAAGCACTGTTTTCATTTAGTTCTACTAGTTTATTTTTGAATAAACTTTCCAAAGCTTGAGTCAATTCATTTTTGTTCCACTTCCATGTATTCTCAGTATGTTTTTTCTGATATACCCCAAAACTTTCTTCTAAAAATTCAATTATATCCGTTGGTAACATCCCTGACCGACCAGCTGCAATAAGGACTCTAACTATTAATGACCTGGGATCTGTATCATCAGAAAGAAATTTTGATTGTAAATCCTCGGGACTTGCCAATACATAATTATTCCAAATAAAATGCTCCTCACTACTGCTCAATGCGACGACAAATGATGAACCGCGGGTTGCATACCCTAATCTTCCCGCACGTCCTATAATATTTTTATATTCTGCAACCGAGTATGGTTTATCACCAGGATGCATTAGACCGGAAATTATGACAACTTCCGCAGGTGTATTAACTCCCATTGCCAAGGTCGTTGTTGCAGCAATCACCTTCAACGAAGTTGGTATTTCTCTAAATTGCTCTTCAATTAATAATCGTTCTTCTACATCTAAATCGGAAATATGAAAGGCTGTACCCCCGGAAAGAGCTTTCCTCAATTCTCTTGATGACATCGAGGGGTCACTATCTGGTAACTTGTTAATAATATCTTGTGCTGGCTGTAGTCCCAAGGATGAAGCTAAATACAAGGCTGTCCCTCTAGCTTCTCCTCTTGTTTCTCTAAAAACAATTACGCTTTTCCCTGATGTAACTTCTTTTCTTACTAAAGGAATGATGAAATCTTGACTTGAGCCTTTCCTATATTCTTGCTTAATATATGATTGAATAATTTTTTCTTTTCCCGTGTCCGATTCAATGTATCTAAAACTACCATCTGACCTTATAACTCCTTCATCCAAAGGGACAGGACGATCTGTTCGACGAAGCAATCTAGCTCCAAGCCATTGTTCTAGTCCATTTGTATCACCGATTACAGCAGATAGAGCAATTAGTTGAGGTTCGGCACCCTCTTGCCGTCTCATACGCAAAAGTGTAAGTATAAATTCTAAATTAACACCCCTTGATTCATCCGCAATCATTTGAACTTCATCAACTACTATCGTTCCTATTTGGTTTAGAATATATGGATTCCCAAGGACAATCGCTGAAAACTTTTCATAAGTCATTAAACAAATATCATATTGTCCTCGCATTAGTGGTAGTATATCATCACTGGTACTTTCTCCGGTTGCTTTTATAGTTTTTATACCAAACTCACTATATAATGAGTTGAAATGTCTTAATTTGTCATTGACCAATGCTTTTAGCGGAAAAAGAAAAATTGCTCGTTTTCGATCTAATGCACCTTTTACAGCAGCAAGTTCTCCTATCATTGTTTTGCCCGAGGAGGTTGGAGCTGATACAACTATGTGTTCATCATTAAAAAGACCGAAATCATTGATTGCGTCTATTTGTATTTGATTTAGGGAGGGTATAGATCCAGCCCATGCATTCAGCAATGCGTCGGGGAAGCCAAATGATTCTAAACTTGCTATGTCATGCGTAGCTTTTGCGAGTATTCTTTCGGGAAATGCTGCTTTATATAATTTCCCGGGATTAAAAACAGGCCATGTCAAATTACCATCAATTTTTCCAAGTAGCATTGGATGTTGTACCGTTTTAAATTTTACTGCATCATTGGTAACACGCTCTGTTACATATTCCAAAAGACGAAAAATGCTTATTTTCCCGTTTTTCAAAACTTCTTCCGCGCCTTGCATGGCAGAAAGTAAATGGTATGTTAAGAGTCCATGTTTTAGCTTTTGATTTTCCCAAGCTCTTTCTGTAGCCAAAGAAGCTGTTAATATTATTCGCCCATCACCAGATAATTGTTTTAGTAAATCTTCACAAGATGAAATTTCACGAGAGGTAATATCAACTTCAAGAGCTTTCGCACCCATTCCACCAGAAAAGCAACAATCTAAAATGCAAATTATTTTTTTTGCGGGTATTTTCGAAAATAATCCCGACAATTTGTTTAGAGGTAAACAAGTATTTGAAAGATTGTCCCTCTCAGCGTCATAAGGAACAATTTCATGTGTTTCAGTACCATGACCTGAAAAACTTATTACAACCACATCATCTTCTTTACAGCTAGCTAGGGTGTTTAGCTCTGATTCGATTGCATCTTTGGTTGCATCATTATCTACTAAGAGTTTGGTATTACCTCCCAGTGTATCTGTAAAAAGAGCATGCAAAGCTACTGCATCTCTTCTTGCACAACTTAACCATTTAATACTTCTAGAGGAATACCTATCAATTCCTATGAATAATCCATGAAAATTCATTTTAGATTTCCTTAATTATACGCAAACTTTCTTCAATATTACCATTATGTACTAAAAAAGAAGTGCAATTTACGTTTACTTAGCTTAGACCATAAATTTCCAATTTCAATTTTATAGTCGATATCTTCATTGCTACCTCCTTAAAAGCCATATTTATCTTTTCTAAGTTTAAATGCCTTCTCGCCACCTTCCATCACTGAAGTAATTTCATCTCTAACATTTTTTGAATCAATAGCACCTTCAGCTTTAATATTACCACGGGTTTGATTGCCAGATTCCCTATAGTCACAACAGATAACTAATTCAGCATCACCATTCACGACTAAATTGGCATTGTGACTTGTAAATATTAATTGTCTTTTCTTTTTAGCTTCCCAAATATTTTTAATAATTTCATCAATTGCTCTATTGTCTATATCATCTTCTGGCTGATCGATAAGTAATGGAGCTCCTGCTTGATTTAGAAGAACCGTTAATAAGGCAGTTGCTTGTTGACCTGCTGAAGCTTCCGAGAAGGGGATTACATCTCCCATTTGGTTGTTAATTGTATATTTAAATTCAGGGTTAAATTCTATTTCAGTAGTTGCAATATTTAACCAATTTTGAGGTGATACATTTTCAACAATTCTTTGTCTATTCCCATCGTTAAAATCACACGCACTTAAATTTGGAGTGTCCGGTAAAGCTACTTTTTTATTCTCGGAAATTTTCAGTTCTGCAAGATTTTTAAGCTCATCAATTATTTCTTGCCATGTATTAAGTGGATTTTCACTTCCTAAAATATGATCGCAAAGAGTCTGAACTTTATTCTCTTGGATGCGAGTACCTTGGAAAGCTGACATTATCTGATTTTTTATTTTTCGAATATCAATACTCTTTATTACCTCTGCTTTAATTAAGCCTTTTGAAAGAGCAGAAAACTTTGTTGCTTGTTCATTTAGTAATTCCACTTTTCTTTCATGAAGTGTAACCCACTCATCTCTATATTGGTCGAAATCCGCACCTGGATTACCTAGTTCTTTTAATATTGCATTTCTCTCATTAAGCGAATTGAACAACTCTTGTAACCGTAATTCAATTCTTCTGATCTCATCAAGTACCGCTTGGTTCGAAGATGCTTTTGCCTTAGCTGCTTCATACTGTTTTTCATACTCTGCTTGGATTCCTTGCCATTTTGTTACTTGTTCAGTAAATTCTTTAAGGTTATCATCTGTTAGTGCAATTTGTAACTGTTTTACCAGCCCTTTTAATTCATCAAATTTTTTGACTCTGCTTGTATCGATAGATTCCATCAAATCTCTATTTTCGATGTCAATTCTTTCAGGAAATGGCTCTGGATAATTATCTAAAGATGAAGCTAATTCATTTATCTTACCTCGAATTAGAGAAACTTCAGACTGTGCTTTGTTAATTAGATTTTCTTCGTTATCAAATTTTTGTTTTTTTGCTATTATTGCTTGATCTTCTTCGGAAACTCCTTTTAATGATTTCCTTAAGCTTTCAACCTGATTTTGTAACGATCTAATTTCTAAAGTAAACTGATCAACCTCTCGCTGTATCTCATTTTTTCTAATAAAATTATTGTAAGCAGTAACAATTTTCTTTGAGTTATCAGAGATCTGAAAACGTAAATTATTCAACTGGTTCGTTATAGGCAGCTGAATAAATCTTTTTAGTTCTTCGGTTCTAACACCAACGCTACTTAATTGTTTTTGGCTATAAGCTTGAATTGGTAGAATTCTTCTTATTTCTTCTTCTTTTACGACTTCAAAATCGGCATCGCCAATTTTGAGCTGTGTTTCTTTTGTAACAGAATTTCGTTTTACTATATGAACAATACCATTCACACTAAAGGTCACTCTCACCTCGCCATTGAATGGTACTAATGTTTTTTCAATTAATGATTGGCTTCTTTTTTCAACTTCTGACTGTTCTTCGGGTGCTAAATTTATTCCTGTTTGGTCACATAATCCCCATCTTAAATACTCTAGAATTGTAGATTTGCCAGTTCCTCTACCACCGATTAACGCAGAATATTGTTGATTAAATTCAAATGAGAAAGACCCTAAAAACTTTGAATTCGTCACATCAATTTTTGTAATATATATCTGAGGTAATTCGGGTAAATCATTCGATAAACGAGACTCTTTAGCTAAACAGGCCTGCCGTAAAGCTTCTGCTGTAGGATGAGCCCATTTTACAAAAGTATATGCAGTGCCTAAAGAGCTAAAATCTCTGTGCCGATTATCAGAAGTTTGAAATATGGCTACACTTTTATGTCCCCATTCCCGAGCAATGCCACTGACAATATTTTTATTTCCAGTACCATGCTGGTTAACTAAACCATCTACATAACCTCCAACACAGGGCATTTTTTTGTAATGCTCTGAAAATCCTGCGCGTAGAAGAGTGTGAGAGCCACCTTCATTCAAATTTGGCAAAACGATATATCTACCTTTAAGTAAATCGATTGTATCTAATTTCGCGTATAAATCTTCAAGACCGTTTACATTTGTATTTGAAATAGGTGTAGTCTGAATTGCATTTGGGGTAATACCTAAAATATGCAAAATTTGACTAAGGTTATTGACAGGGTAATTAGCATCTAATATTAAAATTGCCTGACAAGAAGGGGTTGATAACGTCAATTCAAGACCTGGATAAACTATCAAGCGATTTTCAACTGGTATGGGTTGACCTACATCATCAAGTTCATGTTCAGCAGCTTCCTTTATTATTGGGAAAAAAGCAAAACAATGGTGATCCGTAATAGCAACCGCAGTGATTCCTAGTCCTCTACACTTCTTAACAAAATCTTCAGCATATTGTTTTCTTTCCTCAATAGTTGCAGGTCTATCGCCATGCCAATTTATGTCTCTTGGAGAATGTACTTGAAAATCACATTTATGAAAATGAGCTCCCTTATCCATAGAAATATTATATTTGTATAAGCTTTAAAAATTCCTGCAATTCAGGGTTTATTTGAATATGATGTTCTGAGTTTAATTGTGAGTTCTGCCATTTTGTATAAAAAGATATGCAAATATAATATAAACAATATCCCAATAAATATGAAGATTTATATACCGGATTTCATCCCTAGTTTAACACACTTTTTACTACATAGCTACGCCCCCGGCAATCCATTTGACCTTATGGAATAAGGCAAATGTACTCATTGTGTGGCTATTACGTCCCTCGTAAACACTAAAGGTTTCCGAAGGACAGCAACCCCTTCCTGACCGCCTCGAAAAAATATTCTCGGACGCTACTGAACGGTGTTGCCGTCCTTACGGACGAATAGCCACATTATAAAATAGTGTTAATAATAATTGGGTCTTGACTGGAAATTTTTGTGTGCTATAATTACTATGACAGTCAGGCAAACAACAAAAATTACATGATAATGAGCATTCAGCTTGTCATGTAATTTTTTTGTTTTATGGATACCCGTAAACTCTTGCTTAATAATTTACTTGATATTGGCGGAGTTGCTACTTTGAATAATTTTTATTCGCCTCAGGCTAAGACCTTGAAAGGCAGTCTACTTTTTACCCGCAAATTGGTTAAATCCTTTTTGGATGATGGTTTGATAGAAAAAATAGTGCCGATTGGCAAACCGGTTAATAAAGCCAGAGAAGTGTTCTATTGTTTAACCATGAAAGGGGCGCGATTCATTGGCAGAACATCAGAATATAGATATAAAAAACATTCCAGATCACCATATAATATCATGCATGAAAGCATGAAGTTTGATGTCGCCTTATCTTTTTTAAGGCTCTTTCCTAATAAACATTTTACTTTTAGGTATGACTCTTCATTTTACGGCGTCCGTCCCGATATTCTGATTAGAATAGAAAGTTCTCATCCAAAGGAACTTACCCGTTTTTTATTGGTAGAGATTGAACGAAAGAAAACTGTGGAAAGAGTATTTAAAGAAAAAATTACACGTTATGAAGCAATGTTTAAAGCCATTGAACTGAAAAAATCTCATAATGTTGGGCAGTTTACCGTCTTATTTATTTATACCGATATATGGTGGGATGTGTTTTGGCGGCCGCAGGAATATGGCGAAGCTAGAATCAGCAACCATATTGATTGTGTCAATGGCTTGTTGAAAAATTTGGTAATTCAATATGGAAAATACATTCCAGATTCAAGGTATAGATTTTTAGGTTTTCATAATTTCTATAGATTACAAGAACCCTTGTGGCTGACGCCACAGGGAAACCGAGTGAAACTGAGCCTTTGATTACCATTACTACTGAATTCCCTCCAACGCTATCCGGTAATTGATTATAGCAGCAGCCCTTCAACCCTCAAGGTAGTACTCGCTTCGCTCGTCTCCACCTTGACCGTTGCGGGCTCCCAGCTGCTGTGTAGGGGCTACCGGATAGCGCAGGAGGGGCGCTGTCCGGTTTTTTTATGGTCGCTTTCTTAAAATTAAGTTCCTTAAAAATTAAATAAAGATTTGAGGCACCCTGTCCAGGGTCTTTTAGTGTAGCAACAGCCCTTCCTCAGTCAAGGTAGTATTGCTTCGCAATCTCCACCTATGACTTCGGCGGGCTCCCGTTGCTCGTTTGAACATAGCTGGACAGGGTAGCGGCTCTCCGGTGAATTTATAACCGCTTAAGTATTAATACATATGCTTCGTGAAGTCCCTATTACAATTAATAGTACTCATTTCGTATACGATATTCAATTTCAATTAGGGCAGTGGTATACGGTGGGAGAAATAATCTTTAATCAATACTATAGCGGTGAATATGACAGATCTAACTTATCTATAAATTCTCAGATAACAACATGGATAAACAACCATAGACAAGGGAGTCTCAATTGTTTGTGCCGATATTGTCAACAAATTGGGGATGATAGTCTTCAATAAATCTAATAAAAATATTCGAAACAGATTGGTGATGTTTCGCAAGCAATAAAATACACCAATGAAAGGAAATAAAATATGTTACCACGCGTTAAACTTGTTCTTGATTCATTACTGGAGGAATTCAAGAACGGAACAATCCCGGCTGCCATCCAGTACACCATGTTTCCCATTCCCGATATCCCCTCGGCTCGCTGGAGCTTATTAAACAAGCTCATGATGTTTTACCACAAGACTGAAGATGCCCGGGGTTTTAAACAATGGAAACAAGTCAAACGGAGTGTCAGCAAAGGCAAGAAGTCTTTTGATATTCTAGTTCCCGTGTTTAAAAAAGAAGTGGATGAAAAGACCAAGGCTGAATCCACGGTCTTAAAGGGTTTTTGTTGCGGTTGTGTTTTTCGGGTGGAAGATACTGAGGGCGAACCTCTGGATTACCAAGCTCTGAAATTGCCGGAATTTCCCCTTATGAAGCGGGCTAAGGCTCTAGGGGTATCTATCCACGCAATTCCGGGAAACGGCTCGTATTACGGCTATTATGACCCCAAGAAGAGCATTATAGCCCTAGCTACGCCCGAAGAAAAGACATTCTTTCATGAGCTGTGTCATGTTGCCGATCATAAGCTAAATGGCGAGTTAAAGACAAAGCAGGACCCGCTTCAGGAAATTACCGCAGAACTAGCCGCCCAAGCCCTTTGCCGGATAGTTGGCAAGGACGGTTCAAAGTATTTTGGAAATTCATACCAATATATTGAGAGCTATGCCCAGAAGCTGGAAATGACTCCGCATAGTGCCGTCTTGCGAGTGCTTGGATCAGTGGAAGCGATACTAAAGTATTTGTTGATTGAAACCAACGGACAAGCCTATGAATGAGATATCTAAGTGCTTAGAAAAGATTCTTCAGCTTGGTTACAGCAGTTTTAACATCTTTAGCGATTGGCTAGATTTAATGTTATATGCCTTGCAAAGCGATGAAGATAATTATTTGAAGATTGTGAAGCGTTATAGAAACGACAAAGCAAAGGGCGAACGTGAAATCGATTATTTTTGCCAGGCATTTGCTTTGCTGCAAATAGAAATGCAAAAAACTAACGAGGATATTTTGGGGCAAGTCTATATGAACTGGAATATGAGTAATACTTTACGCGGACAATTCTTTACACCCAAGCACGTGGCTTCGATGATGGCTCAGTGCCTTAATCCCAAGGGCAGGATTTTAGACCCCTGCTGTGGTTCGGGAGTAATGCTGGTTGAAGCTATTAAGACAATGAAAACAGATACGCTTGGAGAAGCATTGTTTTTCGGTCAAGACATAGATTTAACCTGCGTTAAAATGTGCGCCTTAAACCTGACATTTTTCAATGTCAACGGTTTTGTAATCTGGGGAGATAGTTTGCTTTTAGAATGCAAGCAAGTGTATCAAACATCAAGGAGTCAATTGGGAGGTTCAATTCGAGAACTTAAAGATGAAGATTTGGATAGATTTAGGCAAGCCTTTGTACCGGCACTAGATAACATTAATAGACCTAGTGATATTGAAATGAGCAGTGAGCAGACTAATAAACTCTCGGCAATAAGTGAACAATTAAGTATTTTTTAGAAAGGAGATTAAATACTATGGACACTATAGAAATTAAACCCGATGTAATGGACTTGTTGTGTCAAGAGGCTCAACGCAGTGGTAAAACTATTACAGATTTAGTGGATGAGACATTACGTTCTTTGTTAAGCGAAGTCAAAACGGTTATATTAAAGTGTCATACCTGTAAGCAGGAGATTGATTATGAAATAAATGTAGCCGAAGGATATTGCGATTTTTGCCAAAGTATTGTGTTCATTGATAAAGAATAATATGAAAGCTATCCGTAAATTGGGTAGCTTTTTTATTATTTTGAAATTTACAAAAAAGATTTATATTTGAAAGTTGCATATAGAGGGATAACTCCTGAATAAGGGGTTATCCCTGTTTTTTTATTAAAAAGTGAAATATTTGATGACCCAATGCCTCCCCGCAAACCTATCATACACTCTCACTTTTCTTGTCAAGGTCGCTTACGCTTTGCCTTGACAAGCGTTCGAGGTATGAAGGCTTCCGCCATAAGGCGAAGGGCGTATAAAGATTTTAAATGTTTGATAAACACTTAATTCAAAACTGGAATCCGTATAAATTTGTTGTTAAATCCTTTTGCGTTATACGGAAACCGTATAAATCGATATAAATAGTTGATAATTGAACATAAAAAACTTGTTAAAATTGACGAATTAGCTGAAATTATTCCTTTTAAACAGGGCGCAACCTGGACTTCTTTATGGCAAATTTTCTACTATACGAGGTTGTTTAAGTACATTAAAAGAAGTTCCTATCCAAAGATCAAGGTAGCTTTCAATAAGATATGCACGGATAGAAAGCTGCTTAGGCTATGCGAACTAGGGTATTTATTCAGTCCGCAAAAAGATGTTTATTGTGCGTCAAATAAAGTGTTGCCAATCTTAAAGGAAGTCGGTTTTAACACCGAGATATTACCGGCTGAACCTCAAGGGATAGGCAATATTAATGAACTTAATAACACGCAAGTTTTTATAGATTCGTTAAAAGTCGAAAACTTTTATACGCTTTTATATTGTAACTTTGAATATATCGTGCCTGATGCTTTAATGGTAATACTGGATAAAGAAAAAAGACGATATAAACTGATTTTTTTGGAGATTGAAGCTCAAAAGCCGGATTGGGTTAACTATATAGAAAATAAGATAAACAATTATTTCAAATTGGCGAGGGATATTAAATTTTACAATTATTGGATTAAACACTGTGAATTATTGAAAATAACACCACCTGCAATTGAAGATTTAAAGTTTTCAGTCTGCGTTGTTGGTAAAATAAAAAAGGAATTAATGACAGGATTTATTTATACAGAAAACCTTTTAAGTCATGGATTATTTAAATAATAAACCTATAGTTTCGGATTCTTTGGAACCTAAGTGGTTAATCGTCAATTCAATTGCCCTTTTAGCGGAAATATTCTTTGTTTATTTGACAATTCATTTTTGGGATTTGATGGGGTCGGTTTTCTTTGCTTTTACCAAAATATCCTTTTTCTTTATTGTGTTTTTCTCTGCTTTAATTTCATTATGCATGTTGATTCCATCCTTCATTGCTTTATGGATGTATATCAAATTACTAATAAAATTTTTCATACTTTTAGTTGAATGGTTTAGACGACTTCCCAGAAAACTAAAATATGAATTAGAGATTATAAAACAAATTTGGGATAATAGAGGATTTGGCAAGTATACCTTGTTTGGTGGCTTTAAATTTATTTTAAATTGCGGCAAAGAATTTTAGCATTTTTCTTTATTGGATTATCGATTGCTCTTTTAGCCTCTGGATTTTATTTCAAATTTAAAGATTATCACCGGACATATTGGAGGGAAAAAGTTTTTTATGGGCAATCCCCATTGAATATTTATACCTTTTCGCCAAATAAAACTTATACTGTTAAAACCAAATTAATGTTGAACTTAATTAAAATTGAGAATTCGAAGCAAATGGTTTATTTTCCCATTGATAATGCAAGATACCTTAAACATGAAGTGCCAATCCCTCATGAGTGGAACATAACTTTTGGCGATACTACCAAAGTGACTTTAGCAGCAGCATTTTTTACAGCCCCAAGTTTATCTCAATTGTTCGAAACCTATGATCTGGAAATTTGGGAAGATCTGAAAAAAGGGCAAAATTTGGATACGGGCTATATCAGGAAATTTACACCATCACAGGTTTATGAGAAAAATTTACCATTAACATTTCCACCACAACATTGGGAAAATTAATTAATATTGGATTTATTGCCGGGGCGATTTATATAATTCTCCTGATTATCTCAGGAGCTCTCAAAGCATTAGATATTTGGTTAATGAATCTGTCATTTTTCGTTCAGGATAACTGGTTTTTATGGATAGCCATAATTTGTGCGATCTTAGCAGCAATTTTGTTTTATGCTTCAAGCAAATCCTACAAAGATGTTAAATTTAAGGAGAGCTTCTTACCAAATATTAAAAAATTAGAAACAAAAAATATAGTGAAAGGGAATTTGTCCGTGTTAAAATATACCGAATCTGAAAACGATATTAGAGAATTGGACTTATCTAAGCTTACTATGCAAGCATTGGTAAAGAAAATGGCGTTTGAATTGACCAAACCTGGTCCTGTGTTTTTCAAAGGCTGGAGTAATCGTCGTTTGGAATTGGATGTTGAACGAACTCAAATATTGAAAAATTACATTGATTCTATTATTTCAACTGGCGAATCTTTAATGGATTTGCAATCTGATGCAGTCTTAAGTTTTGAAAAAATTGAAGCTTTAACCAAAATTAAACAAAATGAATTGCAGGCTCGAGTTAGGCAGTCGGAAAAAGATTTAGATTTTGTAAATGAAAAATACAAGCATGAAATAGAAATGATGAGGTTGGATAGAGAAGAACGCGAGGAAAATATAAAACTTATTAGAGTACAGCGTGAGGGGGTTGAAGTTGATAACACCATCCGGAAACTTAAGGCTGAAGCTGAATATAAACTTATGTTGGCAAAAGGGACAAAAGAAGAACAAATTGCTTTAATGATGGCACAGGCTGTAAAATATTTTAAGGATTTGCCAAATGTATTAAAATCTTATGTCATCGTCCAGCTAGGAACAGATAATAACCAGACGCCTGAAGCCGATATGGAATTACAGGATAAGTTAAAAGAGTTTATAATCAGAAAACATGAAGCGGAAACTAAAAAAATTGAATACGAAGCTGAAGAAGATCAAGCAGAAAAAGAAACCCATATTTTAAAATTGGAGCGAGAAAAGAAGAAATATTCCGGTGATGGCAGTTTATGATCTTAGTTTGGGTTTAATCGCCTCTGACTTTAAGCAAGAGCCGCCTGATTTTTGGGATATTAGAGATCGATTTGAACATACCTATATAGTTGGGAAAACCGGCATGGGTAAATCTTCTTTGCTTGAACATATGGCATATTATGACATTTCTCATGGCTTACCAGTTATTTTCATAGACCCTAAAGGAGAGGGTTGTCAAAAAATATATAAT
>WBZR01002501.1_pt1 | contig 18743 bp, 21 predicted proteins | sample 5204231 | NCBI WGS metagenome assembly WBZR01 (sample SAMN12412403, study PRJNA552823) | activated sludge metagenome | isolation source: activated sludge from anammox sidestream of wastewater treatment plant... | place: USA: Virginia | collected 2017-08 | reverse complement strand
CGCGGCTTGCCCAAGGTGAGGAGCATCGCTCTGCTGTATGCCCTGGCGCACAACCTTGCGCGAATGATGGCCTTTCAAGCTGCCGGGGTGGCGTGAACCTCGACGGGGACCTTTCGGCCATCAGAAAGTGGCCGAAAACCCGCCCTCGGATCGCTTCGGGCCACCTCTACGGGCGAGGTGTCCGCTCGAGCCTGGAACCGCGTTGGTTCCAGAAGGCCAGCGACAGCCCCTGGCTTTGCGATGCCGTGACCAGAATCCCGGCAAAAATCGAAAAATTCACAGGCTCTGAGGGGAGGCCCGAACGCGGCAGAACGCCGTCATTGCGGGCGCAGCGAAGCCGTCCAGCCACTCGATTTTCAAGGCCGCTGGATTGCCATGCCGCTTCGCGCTTCGCAATGACGGCGTGTTCGGAGGTTCCTGAGCAAGCATGGCCGGCACGCACGCTCGTGCCGGCAGGCACGTTGCAGGCACAATGGTGGCTTTCGCCAATCGACCTGATGCATGGATGCCACACCTCGCAGTGAGAACACGCGCCGAACACTGGCCGCGCATGCGCCAGGCCTGCTTCTTGCCGTCGGCATCGGCCTCGTGGCGCTCGGGCTCGGACGCCTGTGGCCGCTGGTCGGAGGGCCGGTGTTCGGCATCGTGCTCGGCATCCTCGTGCGTCAGTTCTGGTCGCCGCCAGCGGGCTTCGCACCCGGCATCCGCTTCGGCAGCAAGAAGTTGCTGCAGTGGTCGATCATCGCGCTCGGCTTCGGCCTGAGTCTCGACCAGGTTGCGCGCACCGGGCTGGACTCGCTCGCGGTGATGCTCTGCACGATGCTGGTCGCCTTCCTTGCGGCCTGGCTGCTCGGACGCTGGCTGCGCGTGTCGGGCAGTCTGACCGTGCTGATCGGCGTCGGCACCGCGATCTGCGGCGGTTCGGCGATCGCCGCGGTGGTGCCGATCCTGCGCCCGCAGGAACACGACACCGCATTCGCGATCTCGACGATCTTTCTCTTCAACCTCGTCGCGGTGCTGGTGTTCCCGGCGCTCGGTCATGCCATGGGTCTGTCCGATGTCGGCTTCGGCTTGTGGGCCGGCACCGCGATCAACGACACCTCATCGGTGGTCGCGGCCGGCTACAGCTACAGCGTCGCCGCGGGTGACTACGCCACCATCGTCAAACTGACCCGGACCACGATGATCATCCCGATCTGCCTCGTGCTCGCGGCCTGGGTCGGGATGCGCGAGCGGAAGGCGCAGACCAGCCAGGTCGCGGCTCCCGGCTTCCGCCTGGGCGCGATCTTTCCGACCTTCATCGTCGGATTCCTGCTGGCCTCGGCACTGCGCACCAGTGGCTGGCTGCCGGTGGCCTGGCTGCCGTGGCTGCACCTGCTGGCGCAGTTCCTGATCATCGTCGCGCTGACCTCGGTCGGCCTGTCGGCGGACCTGCGCCGGATGCTCGCCAGCGGCGCGCGCCCGATCCTCCTCGGTCTTGGCGTCTGGCTCGCGGTCGCGGTCAGCAGTCTGGTGATCCAGCATCTGGGTCAGAACTGGTAGGGCGGGCGCAACGATGCCGGACCCGCGCGTGCAGGATGTCGATGCGGCGAAGTTGCCGCGCGCCTTCTACGATCGCGATCCGGTGCGCGTGGCCCGCGACCTGCTCGGCCAGCAGCTCGTGCATCGCATCGATGGGGAGACACGCATCGGGCGCATCGTCGAAGTCGAGGCCTATCTCGGACCGGGCGATCTCGCCGCGCACACCGCGCGCGGGCCGACCCCGCGCACCCGCGCGATGTTCGGTCCGCCCGGCCACGCCTATGTTTACCTGGTCTACGGCATGCACCACTGCATGAACGTGGTCAGCGGACCGGAAGGCAGCGGCACCGCGGTCCTGCTGCGTGCGCTGGAGCCGGTGACGCAACTTCCCGCCAGCGCAAGCGGTCCGGGACGACTGTGCAAGGCGATGGGCATCGACCTGTCGCATTACGGCATCGATCTGTGCGGCGATGCGTTGTTTCTCGCCGCACCGCCCGATCCGGTCGATTTCGACATCCTTGCGCGCCCGCGGGTTGGCGTCGACTATGCCGGCGAGTGGGCGCACAAGCCGCTGCGCTTCAGCATTGCGGGCAATCGCTGTGTCTCGCGTGCGTGAGGCTGTCACGCGCCGGTCACATCGCGACAACTCAAGGGAAATCCCGAATCGCCACGCGCAGGCCGGCGAGCCACTCGCCGTGATCCTGCATGCACTGGGCAATCAGGTGTGGGGAAGCCTCGACATCCGAATCCGTCGTTATTCCGAGCAATGATCGACGTGGCAATCCGGAAGCCGGGGAAATCAAACCCCTGGATTGCTTCGCTGCGCGCGCAATGACGAGGTTCCGACGTGTTCAGGCCTCTCCTGGATCACCCCCAACTCCACCGCCACCCGCGCCAGATCACGATCGTTCCTTGCGCCGAGTTTTTCCAGCAACCGCGCACGGTGGCCATAGAAGGTCTTGTCGCTGATGCCCATTTCCACGGCGGCGGCCTTCGGCACGAAACCGCGCACCAGCAATTTCAGCGCCTCGCGTTCACGCGGGGAAAGATCGAAGCGTGAGGCCGATACGGCGGCGGGTGCGGAAGATTGCACATCGCTGCTCAAGTAGCGCACACCTGCAAGCACGCCGGCAATGGCCGCGATCAGTTCTTCCGACCCTGCCGCCTTGGTGACGTACCCTTGCGCGCCCAGCGCCAGGGCTTCGGCCACGAAGGCCGGGTTGTCGTGCATCGAGAGCACGATGCAGCGCAACGCCGGGAAGCGTTCGCGCACGTCGCGCAGCAACGCCATGCCCGTGCCCTCGGCCAGGCTGATGTCGGTAATCAGCAGATCAGGCACGATCCGCTCCAGCAGTGCCAACGCCTCCAGCCGCGATGCGGCTTCGCCTGCCACGCGCAATGTGCCATCGCGCTCGATCAGCCGCTTGAAGCCCTCGCGCACGATGGCGTGGTCGTCCACCAGAAGGATCTTGGTCATGCAGCGAGTGTGGCAGAAAGTTTCGGGCTGCAAACCAGGAAAGATTCTCGACCGTTCGCGGCCGGACAGCCCAACTCACCCGATGGAAGGAATCGCCTTGGGAAACCCTGAACGAGAACCGCAGCTTCATCCCGGCGGAAGCCGGGATCCAGAGCTCTCAATGGCTCGCAGGAGAGCTGGATATCGCCTTTCGTCGGCATGACGAGTTATCCAGACCTTCCCTTGGGTGATTGGATGGATGTGTTGCTTTTCACACGGCGCACCAAGGTTCAGTCAGTCACCGTGAAGGGATCGAACAGGCGCACGCCGGTGCGTGCGAAATCACGAGTATTCCGCGTCACCAGCATCAGGTCGTGGATCAGAGCCGTGGCAGCGATCTGCTTGTCCAGCGCGTTTTCCGGATGCGGTACGCGCAAGCGCCCCCACGCTTGGGCGATGTCCAGATCGAAGGGCAGGATGAAGTCACGGTAATCGGCGATCACATGTGTCAACCACGCAGCCAGCAGGCGCGCTTGCGCCGCGTCGCCGCGATGGCGGATCAAGTCCACCCCGCGTTGCAGTTCGCCGATAGTCACGACCGACAGGTACAGGTTTTCGTTGCTTTCTGCGCAACGCCGGAAGAAGGCGAGCACCCCAGGATTGGCCGCCTTGCCCTTGCGCGCTTCGCTGATGACATGGGTGTCAATCAAATACACGCGTGTCCCCGGACTCCTGCACACGGGCAAAGTCGGCATCGGTGCCAACATCGGGCATGGCAGCGAGCACTTCGGCCAGCGGACGGCGGCGCGGCTTGTGCAGGACTTCCATCAACAGGATGCGGTGCTCGGCCTCGGTGCTGCGACCGTGGCGCGCGGCACGTTCCTTCAGCGCCTGGACAACGGATTCTTCGACATTGCGGACGATCAGGCTGGACATGGCAGCAACTCCCGGTCGGATTGATAGCAATGATAGCAAGCGATCAGGAGGTCGCCAAGACGGCCCCGGCCATGCCGGAGGCGTTTGGAGGCATCAACTATTTTTCCCACAGCCAGGACAGCGGCGCAGCCAAGTTGCGCCTGTCGTCCAGCGGGAAGGCGCTATTGCCGGCATACAACAACACACCGCCCCGCCAATCCTTGCCGCTACGCTCGGCCAGCCGTCTCAAACCCTGCCCGTCCGCAGGCGTGGCGGTGGCCGATGCCTTGATCTCCACGCCCCAGGTGGCGCGGCCACGGGTGATGACCAGATCCACCTCCACCTGATCTTTGTCGCGGTAGTGCCAGAAGCGTAGATCGGGATCGGTCCAACCGGCCTGCGCCATCAGTTGCTGCACCACGAAGGTTTCCAGCAGGTGGCCGAATCGTTCGCGCCGGGCCGTCCAGTCCTGCGTGCCCAGTCCAGCGAGGGTGGCGTTCAGCCCACTGTCGAGCAGATGGATTTTCGGCGTCTTGACGAGCCGCTTGGCCTCGTTGCCGTGCCACGGGAGCAGGCGCTGGATCAGGAAAAGGCGCTCGCAGATGTCCAGATATTTCTCGGTCGATTCCCGGCTGATGTTCAGTTCATTGCTCAACCGCGAGACATTCAGCAGCTCTGCCGTGCGCAAGGCCAGCAATTCCAGCAGACGACCGACCACCGTCGTGTCGCGGATGCGCGCAACGTCCTGAACATCGCGTTCGAGCACCGCGCGCAGGTAGGCACGATGCCAGGCGCGGGCGCGTAGTTCCGGGCGCGCCACCGCTTCCGGAAAGCCACCGGCCACCACACGGCGCGCCAGTTCACCGCCATCGGCAGGCAGCCCTGCCGAGGCCAGCATCGGTTTCAGTTCCCCGGCCAGCCACTGCGTCAGGAACAGACCGGGGCTGCCAGCCTGCTCATCGGCGGTCAACGGATACAGTTGCAGCACTTCCATGCGCCCGGCCAGCGAATCTCCCAGCGTGGGCAACAGCAGCAGGTTGGCCGAGCCGGTGATGACGAAACGCCCGGGCTGGCGGTTGTTGTCGATTGCCAGCTTCAGCGGGCGCAGCAGCGCGGGAGCGCGCTGGACCTCATCCAGAATGGCGCGCTCCGGCAAGGCGGCGACAAAGCCCGCCGGGTCGGATTGGGCAAAGGCCAGTGTGGCGGGATCGTCAAAGCTCAGGTAAGCGAAATCCGGCTCCAGCGTGCGGGCCAGCGTGGTTTTTCCACACTGACGCGGCCCGAGCAGGCACACCACCGGGGTATCCCGCAGGGCGGTGTGCAGGCTGGGAGCCAGATGACGCTGGAAGCGGGGCATGGGGATGCGTCCAATTGCCAACCAAGTTTCCGTCCAATTGTAAGGTAAGACGGCGACCAATTGTTGGCTAGTCTTTGCTACCGAACGGAAGCCCAAACGTGCCGCCGATCCGGAACAGGCTCATCCGGGTAGAACTCAACCCGCATCACGCAGCAACTCGTCCATCTCGGCGGCAACCTGCTGCGCCGAAACCGTCCTGACCTTGCCGCTACGCATTTCATCGCGGCGGCGCAGCGCCTCGGCAACCCACGCCTCGCGCACGCTGACATCGTTGAGCGGCTTGAGGCTTTCGACCAGCCGATCAGCCAGCATCGCACGCGCGTCGGCAGGCAGCGGAAGCCGTGTACCAAGAAATTTTCTCGTTGCGCCTTCGGCATGAGGCGTCGAAACATTCGGCGTCTCATGCCGTGACCAAAGGGGGGAAGGACTATGGATACAACGCCACAAAGCTCAAACAGGCTGATGGATTCTTCAAAGGATGCGTTGCAGGCTCTCAAGGCGCTCGCCATCAACCCGGTAGGTGGGTTCTCTACAACATTCGACAGTCTGGGAGCTGCACGCGCCCTCGGCGTCGGCATTGTCTATGGTGCCGCTTTCGCGCTTTGCCTGCTCTTTGCAACCTATCTCGTCCTGTCCGACTGGTGGGGAAGGCCACAAGGGTTCACTGGCTTCGTCAAGATTCTGGTTATTTCAATCGTCCCATTCATCAGTTTCTTTGCTGCCGCCACCGCAACCCGAAAAGTGCTGCGTGCCGAGGGCACCCTGGGGCATGACAGTTTCGTGGCTGGCGCATCCTTGTTGCCATTTGGTGGTGTCGTTCTTTTTGGGGCATTGCTGGGAATAGGGAATGTCGAGGTTACTGCGGCTTTTGCGCTTTTCACAGCTTGCCTCACCATCCTGATGCTGTTCACCGGCCTCACCCGAATCTTCAAGACTTCCGAACGGGCAGCCACCTTTGCCATCCCGGTGATGCTGCTTGCGAGTGCATGGTTTTCCAAGGTGATTTACACGGTGCTGCTGGGTTAGCCGTAAGCAACCCATGCCACACCCAATTGCCAACCCTCACAGATCAGGAAGAAAGAAATGAACGACATCGCATCCACCAAGGGTACCGACGAAAAGTTCTGCTCGGAATGCGGCAGCGTCATCAAGATGAAGGCCGAAATATGTCCGAAATGCGGCGTTCGCCAAATGGGTACCGCACACACACCTGGCTACGCACCAACCACACCCGCCAGGCGTGACAAGACGACTGCGGCGATTCTTGCGTTCTTCCTTGGCGGCATCGGTGCCCACAAATTCTATCTTGGCGAATCAAATATCGGCATCTTCTACCTCATCTTCTTCTGGACATTCATACCGGCAATCATCGCCATCATTGACTTTATCGTTCTTCTTGGCATGAACCATGATGAGTTCAATCGGAAATACAACAACACTTGATTAGGATTTAACAAGCATGTCCAAGATAGAGATAGACAAGAAGGTGCTGCTGATCTATGTCGGCATTCTGGCCGGGTGTTTCATGTTTCTCATGTTCGTCGGGATGATCGGCATTGCCCTGGGCCCATCACCATCGGCATCCGTAAACCCCGGCAATTCGGACGAGCCAGCATCCGTGGTAACTACCCCGGAACGGATCGAGCGCATCCCCGAGGTAAAAAGACCGGCGGAAAAAGCCGCTCTGCAGCAGACGCAGGCCCCTGAAATCACCTGGCACGAGTTCAATGCAATCTACGGCATCGACAGCAATGCAACCGATCTGCAAAGAGAAAAAGAATGGAAGCGGTTCAAGGGGAAAAAAGTCTCATGGCAGGGAACTGTCGTGGATGTCTCGAAAGGGGTTTTCGGCGGCATTACGCTACAGGTGAAAATGAACCCGGATACGTTCACCTACGATCTTGACATCAAACTCAGGAAATCCCAGAAGGAAAAAGCCTCCGACGTACGCCAGGGAAGCTTCGTGCGCTTCACCGGCACGCTGGATGACTGGGGAGTTTTGTTGCCAAGCACGCTGGTCGATGGCGAACTGGAGTAACAATGATGATGCAATCTGCTTGACGATCAAGGATCGGAAAACCGACTGCATCAACCTCGCACAACTGGAGCATCTCCTCTCATGACCAAGGCAATTTCTACGACGCTAGCTTTATTCTATTTCTGCTTTTCCGCTCATGCAGGAGAAGCCCTCTACGATCGAACCTACGGCACTTGCATGGACAATTCTGGTGGCGTCACGGTGGAAATGCACGACTGCATTGGCAATGAACACGCCAGACAGGACGCGAGGCTCAATAATGCGTACAAGAACCTTGCTGCTCAACTTTCCGCGAACCGAAAGAACGAGTTGCTTGCCGTGCAGCGCCTGTGGATCAGGTATCGCGACGCAAACTGCAAATTTCACGGAGATCCCGATGGCGGCACCATGGCTGGAATAAATGCCGCCTCATGCGGCCTGGAAATGACAGCACGGCGTGCCAGGGAGCTTGAAGGTTTGGCACAATATGAGGCCGCCCGTTAGGGAAAGGCTGAACAAGCCCGTCATGCCTGCGAAGAGCCTGTCCTCGAAGTGCTCTTGATCGGGGACGGGCATCCAGTGACTTCAACCCGCTGAAATCAAGACACTGGACTCCGGCCTTCGCGGGAGTGACGAGCAAAGGTCGAGTTATTCGGAAGTTCCTTGGAAGAAAATACCAGCCACAAGAATACCCAACGCAAAGCTGAATTGATCGTTATTCATCAGGGGCACTGCCATGCGATCCAAACATCCTTTCCCGTTCGCCCTCTTGGCCAGCATCGCCATCATGGCTCATGCTCCAGAAGCGGCGGCACAAAGCGGCTTCAGCATCCGCGAATTGAGTTCCGGCACGCCTTCCAGCGAAAACAGGCAGATGTCTCCCGACAAGGAGACGTTCCTGAAGCTCTTCAAGGAACAAGGGGCGTCCGGTCTGCGCAATGAAAACGTCACCGGGTACAAATATCCCGAAACCTATGTGACTGCCGTTCTGGCATCCGCCTATTTCGTCGATATGTCGCGTCAGGCAGACCGGGATTGTGCGAACAATCTGGTCGACAGCATGGCTTCGCGCATCCAGTTGTACTACACGGAGAACTACGATTCAGGCGAGTTCATTGCGCGTCAAATCCAGCAGGCCAAGGAGGGTGCATGCCGTAATTCACCCGCCGCGTTCGAGGGTGCGATGGCGATGCTGGATGACATCACAGCACTCTATGAGGCGCCGATCCAGGCCAAGCGCCAGGCAGAAGAAGCCGCGCGTCAGGCGGCGGAAGCGGTGCGCGAGCAGGCATTGACGAAGGCGCTGGAGGATCTGGCGGCAGGCGTGCCGGACAATGGAGAGCCACTGGTGGTTCGTGCCCAGAATGGATACATCGAGCGATTGCGGAAAAATACCTTGTCGATTCACAGCCTGTCGGGTGAAAGCGTACCCCTTGGCCTGATCGACGACCTTGACGGCCTCGTGGACAGGATGCAGAACATCGACCCTGACTGCCGTAAAGCCGCAGTGCAGTCGCGCGCCGTTCCCAGCGCCATCCGTGCGACATGGGACTATCTGGTTTCACCAGGCAGCAGCGCACAGCCATCGGGGCAATCGTTGAACGCCTTGAGCAAACGCTGCTCGGAAGAAGAAATCGCGCAATTCCAGACATTCGTCAGCAGGGCGCGCACGGCGATGGACGAGGCGCTGCCGGTGGCACGGAACCGCCTTGCCGAGGAGCAGAAACAGCGTGACGCCGAGGCGTTGGCGGAAGGAATCGCACATGAAAAGCGCGTGGCGGAAGAGCAGCATCGCAAGGAGCAGGAGGAAGAGGAGCGCAGAGCCAGGAAACTTGCTGCGCAACAGGAGAAAGAGAGGGCGTACAAGGAGCATCTCGAACAACTTCGATCCGGCACCAAGCCAATCATCAGCTATCAAGACGCGATTGATTTCCACGGTTCGGAAGATGGCGCAAGGGATGTCGTCAATCCAGCAGTAAACCCCTCGGGCAAGCTCATTCACTTGCAAATCAAGCTGGAACGTGTCGATGGAAAAATATATATTGGCAGTTATGGTGATTACCCGGTCTATGTTAGAACTTCCGGGAAAACGCAGATTGTCAATGAGCAGGAGTTACGAATCGGTCGCGCCATGGAAATGGTAGGAAGGTATTCCGAGAATGCCAACAGCTTGTTCGGAAAAAACATTCCGGTGATCGACGCGCTTTTCATCGAAGGCTTCTGACGCACTTTTGCCGAGCGGAGCCTGCTCCGCTCGGCTATCCTCAACCGGTTCGCTTTCGTGGATAATGCACTCAAGGGCCCACGGAAAACTTACCGTTGCCCGTCATTCCCACCTTCGCAGGAATGACGGTGGTTTTCGAGGTTCCCTCAATGCCGTCACTTCCGGGTTCTGGTACTGGATTCAGCAGCCTTCCGATGCGCCAACCCACACCTACCTCTCTCACGGCAATCCCCCTTCCCACCTGGGCATGGGTGCTGATTGTCGTCGCGCAGGATCAGATATTCGGGATCGGCAGGCTCAGTTTCTGGCACTGGAACATCGCGGCGGGGATGTTTTTTGCCAGCCTGTGGCTTGCGCCGAAGCGGGCGTGGTGGTGGATGGTGCTGATGCTGGGGGCGGTCCGGTATCTGGACGGCCAGTTGCTGGGTTGGAGTGTGAATGAAGGGTATTATTCCATCGTCCCGCTGCGGGAGTATTTCTCCAGTCTGTCGTTATGGCTGGGATTCGTCGGGTGCTGGGGTGACCTGATTGCCTGTGTGTGGCCGGCCTGGTGGTTGCGCCGCCGAGTTATGGATGCAAACACTTTGGCCACACCTGGGGGGACGGTGTGGCTGCATTTGGCGGATTTCGCCGCCGCGCTGTTGCAAGCGGGTACCGACCTGGTCTATGTGGTGAGTGAGGGCATAGTCGCCGATGTGCGTCATTCGACGATCCTCGATCCGGTCATCATCACCGGCCAGAACTTCTTGCCATTGCTTGGCGCATTTGGTCTGAAAAACCTGCTCGGCTATTTCCTCGGCACCATGCTGGCGGTGCCTTTGGCGGCGTGGCTGGTGGAGCCTTCATTGCGGCGCGGATCGGCGCAGGTGGTGCGGCAGGCGCTGATCTTCGTCGCGCCGGTGGCCTTGGCGTTCGTGCTGCTGTCCAAGGCGGCTCCAGATACGGATCTGATCGAGTTTCTACGCCTGTTGCTGCTGGTGGCGGTAGTGGTGTTCGCCGCACGGCATGGCTGGCGCGGGGCGGTGGTGTCGATCCTGGCGGTAAGCTGCGTGCTGGCGGTGGAAGATCACATGCAGTCGCTGACGTCGCGTTCGATCATCTGGATGCAGTTGTTCGTGGCGATTGCCGGGGCGATGGCGTTGATGTTCGGGGCCAGTCTGGATCATCTGCGCAGCACCTTGAGCCAGTTGCGCCAGACCCATGTGCGCGAGCAGGCGATGGCGCGCGAGCTGGCGAACGCCGCCAGCCGCAACGTGCGCGCTGCCGAGACGGAACGCGGGCGGGTGGCGATGGATCTGCACGATGCGGTGGGCCAGAGCATCACCGCGCTGCAAACGCAGTTGAAGTTGGTGGAACTGGATGCGCCGAAGGAAGGTTTCGCGTGGCTTGGCAGCTTGCGAAGGCTCGTTGCGGACATGCGCAACGCACTCGGCGAAGCGATCGAAGCCTTGCGGCCTTCGGCATTGAGCGAGTTGGGGTTGTTGAAGGCGATAGATCGCGGCGTGATCCGGCAGCAGGCCGAACGCGCGGGACTGGGGTTTTCCCTGCGCACGAACGATCCGGGTGCGCTCACCGCGCTGGACGATGCGGCGTCGGTGGCGGCGTATCGCATCGTGCAGGAGGCGGTGAACAACGTGGTGCGTCATGCCGGTGCAACGCAGGTGGCTGTGCGCCTGAATTTGGGTTGGCGGCGTAACGAGCCGTGGCTGATGGTTGTGGTGGAGGACGATGGCGTGGGGTTTTCGCCGGGATCGGGGAGCGGCAATGGGTTGGGCAACATGCGGGATCGGGCGCTGATGCTCGGCGGCGATCTGCGGATCGGTGCGCGCCGCCCTCGCGGGACGCGGGTGCGGGCGTGGTTGCAGGCACACGGATCATCGCCCATGTAATGCACGTTTTTCGGGTACGTGCATCCGACAACTCGGGACTGTCTGAGCCTGAGGAGGTGGGCGAAAACAACCTGCCTCCTGATGAAGGGCAGCCGTGAGCGGCGAGCGTGATTGCCATGCGCGTCACTCTGCGCAAGCGAAGCGCTTCGCAGAATCGCCCCCGGCAAGCCCAACCCAAAGCAGATCCTGCGAAACGCGCAGGATGACGAGTGACTTCGTGCACGATGGCAAGCGCCCTCGGGCAGGATTGCAGGAACAGGTCGCGGGATGACAGGGGGCTGTGACGAGTGTGGATATTGGCGGGCCTCAGGCCGCACCGGCATGCAGCCGCAGGGCCATCTCCATGATCGGCTTGGCCCAGTCGGGGATTCCGCGCAAGGTGGCGGGGTCGGTGGGCGAGGTGATGCGGCGGTTTTCCATTTGCAGCAGCAGGCGGGGGTTGGGCACGGGTGCGCCGGGGGTGGCGTCGGTGCTGTTGTCGTACACCTGCAATTGCGCCAGATGTGGCATCAGTGTGATCAGGTTTTGCCGTGAGGAGATCCAGCGCTCGCGGATTTTGGCCTCGGGAATGTCGTGACCACCAGTGGCGACGCGCAGGCGTATGCGGGCCAAGTGATGCTCGGGCGAATCCAACCCGCAGTACCACATCGCCACGCCATGCGTCGCCGTGATGCTGCGAAGTTTCGCCGGGATGGTGTTGCCACCCAATGTGGTTTCAAAGGCGTAGTTGCGACCCTGCGCGACGGCAGCGTCGAGACGGCGCACACCTTCCTGCCAGGCGTGTGCATTGGCTTGCGTCCGTGTGCAGTCGGTCTGCGCCATCCATTGGCGTGCCCACGTGTCCGGGTTGAACCACGTCAACCCAGATTGCGACAGCGCACGGCCTCCCAGGGAGCTCTTGCCGGCACCGTTGACGCCCGCCAGAACGTAGATCAATGGTCGCGGCACGGATCAGAAATCCTGGCCCGCAAGTACCTCGCCACCCAGATCAAGCGGCTCACGCAGGATGTTGCGCAGCGTCTCGCCCGCATCCGGTGCATTGAGGCAAGCCAGGCGCTCATCGTATTCGCGCCGCAGCATTTCCACGACCGCCTCGTTGCGCGCCGCCGCGTCGTGCTGCAGGCGCTCGTATTCCTCCACCGGCACGATCACGGCCTCGGGCCGCTCGTGGTTGGTAATCAGCACCGGGCCTTCGCGCCGTACGGTATCCATCACCCCGCGCCAGCCGAGCTTCTTCATGTCCGACGCCGGGGTACGGGGCAGGGTTTCAAGATAATTCGTTGAGGGTGTGGGCGTGTCGGACATGGCATGACTCGATCTGGCTTGAGAACATCATACCCCTTTATGGGTGATTTTGCCTTAATGGATAAAATATTCTTGTCGGACACTCCCTACTCTGACGACCACCATCCCAGGCCACGTTACGGACAACTCGGCATAAATCACACCCTGCCCGTATCATCAGGGATGGATTTTTCGGAACAACCCCATGCGGATCATGAGCCTCAACGCCAACGGCATCCGTTCGGCGGCCAACAAGGATTTCTTCCCGTGGTTTTTGCTGCAGGACGTGGATGTGTTGTGCCTGCAGGAAACCAAGGCGCAGATACACCAACTGGACGACCCGGTTTTTCGGCCCGAGGCGTATCACGCGCATTTCCGCGATGCGAGCAGCAAAAAGGGCTACAGCGGGGTGGCGATCTACAGCCGGCGCGAGCCCGACGAGGTTCGCACCGAACTGGGCTGGGAAGCCTTTGATGAGGAGGGCCGTTATATCGAAGCGCGTTTCGGAAACCTGAGCGTGGTGTCCTTCTACATTCCTTCCGGTTCCTCGGGCGAGGAGCGCCAGGGTTTCAAGTTCGAAGTCATGGACTGGCTCAGGCCCATTCTGGACGAATGGCTGGCGAGCGGGCGTGACTATGTTTTGTGCGGGGACTGGAACATCGTGCGGGCCGAAGCCGACATCAAGAACTGGAAATCGAACCAGAAAAACTCCGGTTGTCTGCCGGCCGAACGCGCCTGGCTGAATGCCTTGATCGCCGATGCCTGCGGGGATGGCTCACCCCAACCCGAGCACGGTTGGATCGACGCCTTCCGCGCCCTCAAACCCGATGCGATCGATGAATACACCTGGTGGTCGAACCGAGGTAGCGCATACACCAACAATGTCGGTTGGCGGATCGATTACCAGTTGCTCACCCCCTCTCTGCGCGAACGCCTGCGCACCTGCGAGGTATGGCGCGAACCGCGATTTTCCGATCACGCCCCGTTCCTCGTGGACTATCGCGGATGAGCAAGGCACCGCAGCACGGTTGGCGCGGGGCGATGGCAGCCTTTGCCACGCCCTCGGCCTGGACGATGTTTTTTTTCGGCTTCGCCTCCGGCCTGCCCTTTCTGCTGGTTGGCGTCACCCTGGCCTACTGGTTGCGCGAGGGCGGCATCGAGCTGCGCTCGATCACCATGATCGCCAGCGCCGGCCTGACCTATTCCTTCAAGTTTCTCTGGGCGCCGCTGGTGGATCGTTGGCGTTTGCCCGTGCTGGGGCGGCTCGGCCTGCGCCGGGGCTGGTTGATGCTGGCCATGGCGGTGCTGGCGGCCGGACTTCTGGCCATGGCGCAGGTGACTCCGGAACGTCTGCCGGTCTTCGTTGCCCTGACGGTACTGGTGGCCTTTGCCGGGGCCACACTGGATATCGCAGTGGATGCCTATCGGGTGGAGATCGCCCCGACCGAGGCCCAGGGTGCACTGGTGGCAACCTATTCGCTGGGCTACCGCATCGCCCTCATCATCAGCGGGGCCATTGCACTGGTATTGGCCGATCATGTGGCCTGGCCCTGGGTGTATCGCGCCATGGCTGCGTGTTTGTTGATTCCCGCCACGGCCTGCTTGATGGCGACCGAGCCCGAGGTGTTGCGCGTACGCAGCCAGAACTGGGTGGAAGGTCTGCGAGAGGGCGTGGTTGAACCTTTCGCCGATGTGTTTCGACGTTTTGGGCAAAGCGCGGCCTGGGTGCTGATCCTGTTCATCCTCGGGATGAAGATTTCCGACCAGGCGCTGGTGGGCGGCATCATCGGGCCGTTCTATCTGGACCAGGGTTTCAGCAAGACCGAGATTGCCGCCGTCACCAAGGTCTACGGCATCTGGGTCGGTATCGCCGGCACCTTTCTGGGTGGTATCGCGGTGGCACGCTGGGGCCTCTTGTGGCCTCTGTTTGTCGCCATTGTTCTGGGTGGTGCCAGCAATCTGCTGTACCTCATCCTGATCGGGGCCGATGGCGATCTGTGGCGGCTGACCGTGGTGATCTCGGGCGAAAACCTCGCCCAGGGCTTCCTTGGCACGACTGCCGTCGCCTACCTGTCGGCATTGGTGAACCAGCGTTACACCGCGACGCAGTACGCGCTGTTTTCCTCGCTCATCATGCTGCCGGGCAAGCTGCTGGGATTTTTTTCCGGCGCAATCGTCGAGGCCAGCGCGGGCTACGCCAGCTACTTCGTCCTCAGTGCCGCCTTGGCGCTGCCGGCGCTGGCCCTGTTTTTCTGGCTGAAACCACGCATCCGCTTCGGCGCAGCAAGCGCCGACGCACGGCGGTCGGTTCAGGCGTGAGCGGGGGCTGGACAGTCCGCTTGCCGCTGCCCTCGTGTTATGTTGATGGACGCGACGCCGGGTGTCTGCCAGGACGTCCGCATCGCGAATCGTTCCGTTGCCCAGCCCGCCATGCCCGACTTTCTCGTCCGTGACATCGAACCGCAGGTCGCCGATCGCATCAAGCGCATCGCGCGCGAGCGCGGCTGGCCGATCAACGACGTGATCCTGCGCCTGATCAAGGAAGCGCTCGGCATGGTCGAGCCGGAAGCGCCGGTTCCCGGTGACATCGCGCGGCTCGCCGGTGCCTTCGAGGACGAGGAAGCGAAGGCGCTGCAGGAAGCGATGCGGGCGATGCAGGGCTTGCCGAACGATACGCCGTATTGATTCACCGCGCTGCGGCGTGGACCTGTTGCTCAAGCCGGATGGATCGACCCGAGCACCCGCGGGCCGCGTGCGCCGGTAACCTCGGGCAGGTTTCCGGCACGCTGCAGCAGGGTCTGGCGTGCCAGCCAGGCAAAACCGATGGCCTCGACGAAATCCGGATCGATTCCGATCGCCTGCGTGTCGCGCACGCTGGCGTCGGGCAGGAGCGCGGCCAGACGCTGCATCAGCGCGGCGTTGTGTACGCCGCCGCCGCAGACCAGCACTTCGCGCGTGTCGGGCTGGTGTTGGATCAGGGCCGTGGCGATGCTGCGCGCGCTGCATTCCAGCAGGGTCGCCTGCACGCCCGCATCGTCGCATCCATGTCCGTGCAGACGGTGCTGCAACCAGTCCAGATGGAAGTGGTCGCGTCCCGTGCTCTTGGGTGGCGGCAGGGCGAAGTAGGGATCCGCCAACAAGCGATCGAGCAGGACGGCATCGACGCGGCCGCTGGCGGCCAAGCGCCCGTTGACGTCATACGCGACGCCGGTGCGCGCCTGGATCCAGGCATCCATCAGACCGTTCGCCGGCCCGGTATCGAAACCGCGCACCACGCCGGTGTGCGGCAGCAGGGTCAGGTTGGCGATGCCGCCAAGGTTGAGCACGGCCCGGTCGTGCGTCGCCGGTGGCAACATGGCACGGTGGAAGGCCGGCATCAACGGTGCACCCTGGCCGCCGGCGGCGATGTCGCGGCGGCGAAAGTCGGCGACAGTGGTGATGCTGGTGCGTTCGGCAATCAGGTGTGGATCGCCGATCTGCCAACTGAAGGGCGCCGCGCCAGTCGGGTCGTGGCGCAAGGTCTGGCCGTGCGAGCCGATCGCGGCCACGGCCGAAGCGGCGATTCCGGCGATTTCGAGCAGGTCCCGCGCGGCCTGCGCGAAGGCCGCACCGACGCGCTGGTCGAGGCGTGCGGCCCGGTCGAGTTCGATCCCGGCACCGGATTGCGACAGCGCGAGGATTTCCGCCCGCAGTGCCTGCGGCCAGGCAAACGTCCGGGCCGCGAGTGTGCGTGGTGGTTGTGTGTCGTGAAATTGCGCCAGTGCCGCGTCGATGCCGTCGGCACTGGTTCCCGAGATCAGGCCGAGGTAGAGCCGCCTGTCTGCGGGTCCATCACTTGGCGGCATACCGCTGCTTGCCGTCCAGCATTTCCAGCTTGGCCAGCAGCGGTCGAGTCTGCTCCTGGAAGCGCGCCAGCTCGGTCCTGGGCAGCGGCTCGGGCTTGGGCAGGGTGACCTTCAGCGGATCGCGGTGCGCGCCGTTGATGCGGAACTCGTAATGCAGGTGCGGACCGGTGGCAAGACCGCTTTGTCCGACGAAGCCGATGGTGCTGCCCTGGCGCACGCGCTGGCCGGAGGTGTAGGAGCCGAAGCGCGACAGGTGGCCGTAGAGCGTGGTGTAGCCACGGCCATGGTCGATGATCACGGTACGGCCATAGCCGTTCTGCCAGCCGACGAAGCTGACGCGGCCTTCGCCCGCGGCCATGATCGGGGTTCCGGTGCGGGCGGCGTAGTCGACGCCACGGTGGGCACGCATCGTGCCCAGTACCGGGTGCTTGCGCGCGGTGGTGAAGAGCGAGCTGATCCGGGTGAACTCGACCGGAATGCGCAGGAAGCTCTTCTTCATCGGTCGGCCGTCGAGATCGAAGTATTCGTTGCGGCCATCGGCGAAGGTGTAGCGGAAGGCGGTGTATTCCTTGCCCTGGTTGATGAAGCTCGCGGCGATGATGTCGCCTCCGCGCAGGCGCTCGCCATCGCGATAGACCTCTTCGTAGACCAGGTTGAAGCGGTCGCCGACGCGCAGGTCGCGGGTGAAGTCGATGTCGTAGCCGAAGACCTTGGCCAGCTCCAGCACCGTGCCGTGGCCGATGCCGGCCTTGGCGGCGGCACCGAACAGGGATTCCTCGATCACCCCGCTGGCCATGCTGACGCGGTACTGGATGTCGCGCTGGACGATGTCTTCGTGGATGTCGTCGCCGTCGATCCGGATGGTGACGAAACTGGCCTCGTCGCGCTCGAAGCGCATGCCGTGGAGGCTGCCGTCGGCATCGATCTCGAAGTCATAGCGCGCGCCGGCGCGCAGACGGGTGAGTGGGTCGCGCAGCGCCGGGCGTTGCAGCAGACGATGCAGCAGACTCGAGGGCAGATTGAGCGCGGCGAAGACGCTGCCCATGGTCTGTCCCGATTTGATTTCGATGCTGCGCCATTCTGGCGCGGCGAGCGTTGTCGCCGGAGTCGGTTCGACCGGCGTGCCGGCTTCGAGCGCGTCGGTCTCGTCTGCCACTTCGGCCGGCGGCAACGGCAGCGGCTGCACCCAGCGCTGGACCTCGTAGCCGTCCAGGTTCGAGCTGGCAAAGCCGGGACCGATCGCGGCCGTCAACATCACCGTCGCCGCCACCAGGCTGGCGAGCACCCAGTGCTCGTGGCGTCGTGACGTACGGGTCGGGATCGGGCCCTTGTTGCTGGCCGGAACCGGCGCGTGGCCGGCACCGGCGTCTGCGAACGACTCGGCGTGCTCAGGATGAGCGTTGTCCTGCGACCCTTGCATCGAAAATCCCCGTGCGCACCGTGCGCCTGACTGCGAACCGGGACGAACGATAACGAGGTTGAAGACCATGCGTCAAACCCTTGTTCACGCGAGCTTTTTTCAGTCGCCAGGTTTAACGACTCCTTAACCCTGTGGGCGGAAAAACGGCGCCCTGCGGTGTCCGCCTGCTACCACGGAGAGGTGCCACCACGAAGGATGGACGCTGGATGCGTCGTGCCGTCATGCTTTTTCGATCGGCCCGTGCGAGCGGATGTGCGCTGGATCAGGACAGATCAAGATGATCCTGCCCCTGCTTCACGGACACCCGGATAAGCGATTCAATATCGCAATCCGAGGTGAGACAGATGACCAGGAAGAAGGCAGGAGCAAAGGCAGAGCGTAAGCGGTTCAGCACCGAGTTCAAGCAGCAGGCGCTGCTGCGGGCGGTGAAGGACGGGATCCCGGCGGTGGCGCGTGACCTGGGGCTTGAGCCCGCCCAGCTGTACGCATGGCGGACCAAGGCCCAGCAGCAGGGCGAGGATGCCGAGACACAGCGGGTGCAGCAAGCCGAGACGGCCCGGCTCAAGCGCGAGGTGGCCCGCCTGGAGGAAGAGATCGCGTTCCTAAAAAAAGCGGCGGCGTACTTCGCGAAGCAGCCCAAGTGAAGTACGCCACGATGCCGTCGATGCCGTGCACGACGCCGTGCACGATGCACTTGACACGCCCCCCCCCTTGAGCAATGCTCCGAACTTAAGCCCCCCGCTTGCAATATCAAGCAATTTCGGAGACAATAGCATCACCATAACATATTGATAAACAAAGAGAATATGAACTCA
>WBZR01002216.1_pt2 | contig 18743 bp, 18 predicted proteins | sample 5204231 | NCBI WGS metagenome assembly WBZR01 (sample SAMN12412403, study PRJNA552823) | activated sludge metagenome | isolation source: activated sludge from anammox sidestream of wastewater treatment plant... | place: USA: Virginia | collected 2017-08 | reverse complement strand
GACTTGCTCGGCATGCGCGTGACCCAGGTGGAGGACGCCCATCTGAGCCGGGTCACCGCGGTGGTCAAGAGCAACGATCCGGGCCTGGCCGCGCACTTCGCCGAAGAGTGCACCGGGAGATTTCGGGCCGACCGCCGGCCGCTTGCCGTACTGAGCCTCGACTCCGCAGCTCATCTGAGCTGTACCGCGAACGACTATGGGTTCGAGTGGGTCTTCTCCCGGTGGGTGGAGGCGTTGGGCCGTGAAGGGGACGCCCTGCTCGTCCTCTCCACGTCCGGAGAGAGCGAGAACCTGGTCAAGGCTGTGACCGCCGCCAAGGGACGAGGAATGTCCACCGCTGCGCTCCTGGGCCGGGGAGGGGGGCGTCTCCACCCAATGGTGGGCGAGTCCGCCGTTTTTCCTGGAGCGACCGCGGACGAGGTGCAAGACCTCCACATGGTCGCCATCCATGCGATCCTGGTGGGGTTGGAGGCGCGGCTCTGCGAGAGCTGATCCAAGAACTTCGGGGTAGCAGGGTGCTCGTCATCGGCGACCTCATGTTGGACGTGTACCTTTGGGGCCGGCCCACGAGGATCTCGCCCGAGTCCCCCGTTATGGTGGTCGAGATCGAACGGGAGACGAAGGTTCCCGGAGGCGCGGCCAACGTCGCGAACAACGTGGTGGCTCTCGGCGGCAGGGCGACGGTCGTAGGCGTCGTCGGCGACGATCCGGAGGGCAGGAGCCTCCTGGCGCAGCTCGGAGAGGCAGGCGCAGTGGACGCCTCAGTCGTTGAGCCGGGCCGGCCCACCACGACCAAGACTCGGCTCGTGGCCCAGAGCCAACAGCTCATGCGGTTCGACAAAGAGCGAGTCATCGCCCTTTCAGAGATCACAGAGAGCGCCGTCCGAGACGCAGTCATGGACGCGATGCCGGAGACGGACGCGGTACTCGTTTCGGACTACGCCAAGGGCGTGGTGAGCCCGAGCCTAGCGGAATGGCTCGTCGCCGCATGCCACAGTCGCAAGCTTCCGCTCTTCCTGAACGCAAAGCCTGCGAGCGCGCGATGGTTTGTGGGTGCGACCCTCGTCACAGTGAACCGCGTCGAAGCGGAAGGCATCGTAGGGGCGCCGCCGAACGATCCGGTGGCACTGGCGGACGCTGTGCGACGGGCCGCTGGAACGGAGTCGGCAGTCGTCACATTGGGCTCCGGTGGTATGGCCTGGAGCTCGAGCTCCGGGGGTGGCTCCATGCCCGCCCTCCCGGTCGAGGTGTACGACGTCGCGGGGGCGGGCGACACCGTGGTCACCGTGCTCGCTCTCTCGCTCACTCGCGGGGCGAGCATGGATCAGGCCACAAAGCTGGCGTCTGTGGCCGCCTCCATCGTCGTCGGGAAGCTTGGCGTAGCGACCGCAAGTGCGGATGAGCTTGCCTCCCGCGTCTAGACTGCGTTGCCAAGCAGGCGGCGGCTCTTAGGATCGAGACGATCCACGTGGACCTCGTAGCGATTCCCGGAGACGTCCGTCACGATCAAGTGCCCCGGTGCGAGCCAGTGGACGTTCTCCTGCAGGCTTTGTGTCGCAAAGTCTCGCCGGCCACGCTCGGTCATCGTGTCCCAGTACGTTATGCCGAACTCCATCCGGATCGTGAGGATCTCGGTCACCATTGGGCTGAGGTACCTCTCCCCCACCATCGCCATGAGGGGATCCAGCACCTCGGGCGGTAGTGCCTGGGGATCAGGGATCGTTGTGATCTCACCGTCCTTGCCATCCAAGAGGGCCAGGTACCGACCCGGACGCGAGAGGGGCGACGACCATGCGGGACGGAATGCGAGGTAGCAGCGATCCTCGGTCTCGAGTCGGTAACGGCCTTCCGGCTCCTGCCAAACCTTCACGATCCTCACCTCCTTAGACATTCCCGACCTCCACCACTTGGTTGATCTGGCGCTGGGTCTCGACGAGCTTGGCGAATACTCCCCCTGCCTGCATCAGCTCGTCGTGGGTCCCCACCTCCTTGATCTCCCCGCGCTCGAGGACGATGAGCCGGTTAGCGGTGCGCAGGGTGGTGAGCCGGTGCGCGATCGCGAACGTGGTCCGGTTTGCGATCAAGTTCTGGATAGCCTCTTGGATCTGGCGTTCGGTCTCGACGTCCACGCTCGAGGTCGCCTCGTCCAAGATGAGGATCTTGGGGTCATGGAGGATCGCCCTCGCGATGCTTACGCGCTGGCGCTCGCCACCCGAGAGCCGGGCCCCTCGCTCGCCCACCACGGTGTCATAGCCGTCTTGCTTGGCAAGGATGAAGTCGTGCGCGTTGGCCGCCCTCGCCGCGTTCACGATCTCGTCAAAGGTCGCGTCGGGCTTGCCGTAGGCAATGTTCTCCGCGATCGTGCCGTTGAAGAGGAAGGGCTCCTGCAGCACGATCCCTATCTGCCTGCGGAAGTCAGCTAGGTCGAGCTCGCGATAGTCGCGACCGTCAACGAGGATCCGCCCCGCGTCCGGCTCGTAGAACCGGGCGATCAGGTTGATCGTGGTGGACTTGCCGGAGCCAGAGTGGCCCACGAGCCCGATCATCTCCCCCGCCTTCACATCGAAGGACATGTTGCGGATCACGGGGTTCGACTTGTCGTAGCCGAACCGGACGCCCTCGAAGGCGACCTCGCCCCGGAGTGGCTGCACAGCCCCGTCGTCGTTCGGCGATTCCGCCGCCATGTCCAAGACCTCGAAGACCCGCTCGGCGCCCGCCATGGCTCGGCTGAACCAGTTGTTGATCTGGGCGAACCACTGCAGCGGTCCGTAGACGAGCAGCAGGTAGGAGTTCACCATCACGAACTCGCCCAGCGTGAGCCGACCCTGGATCACGAGCGTTCCCCCATAGCCCCAGTTGATCAAGGCGGCGAGTGCGATGAAAAAGGTCATGATGCCGAAGCCGGTCGTCCAACGCCGTTCGCCCGCATATGCGGTGTCTCGCCACTCCCGGTTCCTCACGGTGAACTTGCCGAACTCGAAGTCCTCCTTCACGAAGGCCTTCACGACTCGGATTCCCGAAAGCGACTCGTTGAGGTGCATGTGCAGTCGAGCCATCTTCTGGCTCACCTTGTGGAACATGATGCTGAGCGGCTTCCAGAAGTACATGCTGACGAGGCCGATGAGCGGGATGGGCAAGAGGATCGCGGTCGCTAGCCCGACGTCGGTCCAAAAGAGGAAACCGATCACGCCAAAGAACATCAGGACGTTGATGAAAAAGAAGGGCAGGCCGTCCACCAAGAAGAACCAGAGCCGTTCCGTGTCGTTCGTGACCCGGCTCGCGATCGCGCCGACCGGTTTGCGGTCGAAGTAGCGAATCCCCAGTCCCTGCACCGCGCGAAAGACGGCGTTTCGGAGATCGGCCGAGATGTGGGCGGCGAGGAACGCCATGTTGCGCCCGGTGAAGATCTGCGTCGCCGACGCGGCGAGAGCGAGCAGGCCCCAGAGTCCCACGTTCTGCAAGAGCAAGGGCGTGGTCATCGTGCCGTCCTTGAAGCCGTCCACGAGCGTACGCTGGATCAAGGGAGGGACGAGGTTCAAGCCCGTGCTCGTCATCGAGAGCAGGACAAGGACCGCTGTCCTCGTCTTGTAGGGCTTGAGGTACGCGGCGACCCGGATCAGGGTCTTGCCTCGGTTCAGGCAGCTTGGGCAGAAGCCGTCGGCCTCGGGGAGCGGGAGGCCGCACTTCTCGCACCTTGTCCGCTCCTGCGGGAGGGCGATCGTGAGCTCGCTCCCTGCCGCGAGTTCCTCGACACCGCGAGCGAGGTCGCTGAACCTGTGCGCGACCGTGAGCGAGTAAGTTGCCAGGGTCAGCTCGTCGCCGGACTTCGTGCGCACGCGCAACCGCCCTCCGCTCACCAGCGGCTCGTTCTTGATCGTTCCGATGTCCTCAATCGCTACGCGCGAGAGCACCGCGCCACCGGGCTCGAGCACGGAGACGTGACTGGAGGTGACGACGACGCGTCGGGCTCCATAGCGGCCGTCTTCCGTGAGGTCAGCCTCAAGTTCTATGAGTGGCTTCCCCTCGACTGGTACGGCCTGCGCGGATTGCAGGGTCGAGGACATCGGTACGATTGGTGCAGGGGAACTGGCTCCGGGCGACACGAACCCGAAACCGCCCCAGCCTAAGTTACCCTCGGGCCCGGCCTTGCCTTAGGCCCTGGCTAGTTCCCGGCAGCGATCGGCGGGAACGTGCGGCCCCAAGCGATCTCGAGCAAGGAGGCGCGCACGGCCTGGTCGTCGCCTGACTCGCAAAGCGTCCGGAGATGGTCGAGTTGGTCTTTCAGCGATCCGTAATCGAGGCACGCGACGTTTGCCGCGCAGAGAATCTTATCGTGACCGCTGGGGACGAGACCTTCGTCCTCGTAGGAGAGTTCTTCGTGGATCTTCTCGCCGGGCCGGATTCCGGTGAAGCGGATCTCGATATCTTTGCCCGGAACCAGGCCGTGAAGCCGGATCATGTCCTTCGCGAGTTCGAGGATGGAGACCGGCTCACCCATCTCCAGGATGAAGACCTCGCCTCTCTCGCCGATCGCACCCGCCTTGACGATGAGCTGCACAGCCTCGGGGATCGTCATGAAGAACCGGGTCATGTCTTGGTGGGTGATCGTAACCGGCCCGCCGTGCTTGATCTGTCCCTTGAGGATCGGGATCAGGCTTCCCCGGCTCCCGAGGACGTTTCCGAAGCGAACGGTCGAGAAGTTCGTCTCGCACTGGGCGGCGAGCGAGCTCACCACCATCTCCGCCACGCGCTTCGTGGCGCCCATCACGTTCTTGGGGTTCACGGCCTTGTCGCTGGAGACGAGGATGAACCGCCGAACCCCGTTGCGGATCGCGCACTCCGCCAGGTTCAGGGTGCCGAAGACATTGTTCCGAACCGCCTCGATGGGCACCGACTCCATGAGCGTCACGTGCTTGTGCGCGGCGGCGTGAAAGACGACGGACGGGTTGTACCGGGCCAGCACTCGCTCGACCGCGTCGCGGTCTCGCACATCGGCGATGACCGGGATCGCCTGAAAGCCGTGTACGTCGCGCAGCTCTTGGTCAATCTCGAAAACGCTGTTCTCGCCTTTGCCCATCAGGATCAGACACGCGGGGGAGAGGGAGACGATCTGCCGGGCGAGCTCAGAGCCGATCGAGCCCCCCGCCCCGGTGATCAGGATCCTTTCGCCGCTGATATAGCGCGCCGCGCGAGACACTTCGCTCTTGACGGAGTCTCGGCGCAAGAGGTCGTCCAGCTCGATGTCGCGAAGATGGGGGAGTACCTCCTTCCCGCCTCGGATGAATCCCGACATCGCGGGGAGTGTCCGAACCCGGACGCCAACGTCGCTGCAAGCCGTAAAGATCTTTCGGAGCTCGTCGCCCGAGAGGCTGGGATCGGCGACGAGCACGTCGTCCACCGACTTTTTCGCCAGAACCATGGCGAGCTCGTCGAGCCCACCAAGAACGTCTATGCCGTGGATCGTGTGCCCCACTGCGGTCCCGACCGGGTCAATGATCCCCACCACAAAGTGCTCGGGCGGGTCGAGCTTCATAAGCTCCCGGATCATGGACTCGCCCGTGTTGCCAGCGCCGACCACGACCGTACGGGTCAATCGCCCGCCCAGCCGGGAAAGGTGCAAGGCTCGGTGGGCGATGAGCCTCTGGTACAGCCTGCCAAGCGTGAGGAAGGAGGCCGAGAAGAAGAAGCTAAGCACGGGCACGCTCAACTTTCCAGCGGACAGGCCCTCGAGCGCCGCTCGAGACTCGCAGAAAGCGACGACGACCGCGGTGCCGAGCGCGACCACCGTGATATTGAGGAGGTCACCAATCCCTAGGTAGCGCGCGTGGATCCGGTGGAGCCGTCGCCAGACTAAGAGCGCGAAACCAGCGACTCCCGTGGGCAGGGCATAGGACCAGAAGACCGTGCCGGGTCCGCCGGGCGGATCGAACGAGTAAGCGAGCGCGAGAGCGAGCAGGAGACCTAGCTCGATCAGCGCGAGATCTGCCAACAAGAGCCCGACGAAGGCAATCCGCCTCCGCTTAGGATCCGCCCAAACTTCCCGCCACCGATCCATAATGCGTCCTTGCATGTTCGGACGAATCAGAAAGGACTACAGGTCTGACTCCGGCCGAGGCCTTATTCTACACCAGCCTTAGTCGAAGACCCGCTCTGCCAGGAGCAACCCAGGCAGGACTCGAAGGATGTCGGCCAGGCTCGTCCCTCGGGTTTGGTCGAAGAAGACGACATCGCCGGGCATCAAGGCTGGGTTTTGACTCAGGTCGCCATCTTTGAGGAACACGTCCAGGTTGTAGATGGTTTCTTTGAACTCACCCTTCTCATTGGAGCGGAGGACGACCGCCCGACGGAGCGTGCCCCGCGGTTGGAGCCCCCCGCCGAGGTCGAGTGCGTCCGCAAGCCGTGGCTCGAGAGTGTCCGCGAGGTGCTTCTTTCCCGGACGTTCTACAAATCCGAACACATAGACCGCGCGCTCGTTGACCGGGACCGAGACGAAATCCCCGTCCTCCAGCGCAGGCCCCTTCTGCCCGCCCTTGGCAAGGGCATAGAGGTCGAAGCGCAGGACGGTGGATCCGCGGAACACGAGGACCTCCCGCAGCGTGCCTTCGGGCCCTGGCCCCCCGGACTGCTCGATGGCTTCGGCGATGCTCGTGCCCGCGCGAAAGGCCCGAGTTCCGGGCACTGCGACCCGGCCTCCCAGCGTGGCGCGGACTTGAGCGGGCCGCTCGACGACGATGCGGTCGCCTTCCTCCACCGAACCGCCTGCGCCCTGCATGACCGCCCGGAGGCTGTGAGAGATCGTCTTGTGACCTCGTTGAATGTTGACCACAACCTCCTCGGGCGTGAAGGCGACCAGGCTCGACTCGTTGACCCCTCCGGCACGGGAAATCGCATCGGACACGGAGTCCCCCGGCCGCACCCGGATCGGGCCTGGCCGCTGGACGTTGCCTTCGACCATGGTGAACACCGAGGCCGCGTCCGCTAGCCACAGAATGTCGCCAGGAGCCATGGGGATGTCCGGCACTTCGGGCGTGGCGCGAAACAGTTCTCGGAGATCGAGCGTTGCAACGAGCGCACCGTCTCGAAAGAGGCGGGCACTATAGTCGTCCAAAGGTCCGAGGGAGGCGCGGTTCAGCGCCGCCCGTACTCCCATCCCTGGCGTCCACTCGAAACCGGAATCCGTGCCACGACTGCTGAGGACGTAGACCACGCGGGCCTTTTGCTCGCTGACCCCGATCGTGACCAAGGGGTCGCGGATGTACTTTCGAGCGACCAGGATCACTTCGCCTTCCAGCTGTTTCGCAGTTTTTCCTGACGCCTTGAAGGAACCGTAGGGCCCGAGCGTCACCTTGCCATCGAGCATCACGAGGAACTCTCCAGAGTACTGCTGGAAGCCCGCGGTCGTGACGAGAAGGCGATCTCCTGGAGCGATCGCGGTCTCCACCTGTGACCGGCCGAAGCACGGCATCGCCACCACGAGCAAGGAGAGTAGGGGCCGCACAAACCGAGTGTACCGGCCCGGCAAGTTGACGGGGGATCGGCGCCCGCGCAATAATGACCGCTTGAGGCCCATCGTTTGAGCGCCAAACCCCTGTCGTCCGGCAAGAAGCTCCTCTATGGGCTGGTCGCGACGGCGGTGAGCACGCTTGCGGTTTATCTCGTCGTCGGCCTGCTCCCGAAGTCGTACGAGAGCCGGTTCTCCTTGGTCTTTCCGACCGCCGCGTCCAATGCGACAGGGCCGAACATCATCGTCCCGGGCGTCCAGCGCGGCTCGGAGCCGGACTTTCGCGGGCTTGGGGCTGATCCGTCCCTCACGTCACCAATCCTCGGCAGCAGCCCGGCCACCGCCGAGGGTCTCCTCCAGTCCGAGAAGTGCCGTCAGTTCGTCGTGACAGAAGTCGGGCTGGGAACGAAGTGGAAGCTTTCCGCCATCCGTGCCGCGAAGGAACTAGCTTCGCGCGTGAAGATCCGGATAGATGAGAACCGGTTCCTGCTGCTCTCCGCCCAGGCCGAGTCGCCGAGCCTGAGCAAACAGATTGCAGACGGCTATCTGAAGTTCCTGGGCCAAGAGTCGGTCAGCTTGACCTTGAACGTGAGCATGCGAAACTCGAAGGCCTTGGAGGGCCGGCTCAAGGCGAGCGAGACCGTGGTCGAGGATGCCCTCGCGGACCTTATCGCGGTGGCCCAAGACCACCCATATGCAGACACGAGCGGGCTCGCCAGCCTCATCGTGTCGGCGACGAAACAGCTCCACGATGCGCGGGCGGCCTCGCGTGCGGCACGGACGAAGCTCGACCTGCTGGAGTCGGGGATCAAGCGTGCTCTCGCCCAAGGCGATCGGAACGCCTTGGACGCGCTGGGCAGGAGCGATGCGCCTTCGAGCCTCGCCACCGAGCTCGAAAAGCGAAGGCTGGAACTCGCCGAGGCCCAGCGCCAGTTCACTGACGAGAGCCCAGAGGTCAAGATCGCGAAGAACCGAGCCCAGGGTGCAGAGCGCGCGGTGGGCGATGCGATCACCAAGGCGAGGCAGAATGTCGGTACCGGTGCCCTGGCGCCCCTCATCGAGCCCCGCGCGGAACTTGCTGGACTGGAAGCGACGGTTCGGAGCTACGAGGCGGCCCTGGGAACCGCAATGAGCTCAGCGAAAAGGGCGCCCGAGGATGCCGCCCGCCTACGAGCCGCCCAAACCCGGTACGACCAGGCAGTGAACACACGGGAGTCCCTGCGCTCCCAGCTCCAACTCTCCCAGATTGCCGAGGAGCGAGACCCAGCTCGCTTCGAGGTGGTGGACAGACCGTTCGAGGATCCTCAATGGGTCGCTCCCAGGCGCGGACTCCTGACCGGAGGGTGGGTCGCGCTCTGCCTCGCGACGCTGGCGTGGTGGGTCGTGAGGGGCCGCATCCACTGGGTCGAGTGAAGCTCAGCAGGGAGATGCGAGGCTGTCCACGACCTCGCTCGCGCCAGGCGGCGGGTACTCGGGCACGGGCGACTGCCTCCGGGCGACCTGCACGACCATGGCGTCCGTGCCGAGCCGCTCCAACTCGTTCGCAACGGAGGCGAGCGCCCGTGGTTTTTTCAGGATCGCCACCGCAGTGAGATAGACCAACTTCAGTTGGAGCCTTGCGGACCGATGCCTCACGTAGACCAGGGCGAGGCGACTCTTCCAGGGCCTGATCTTTCGGTTGTAGTCCAGGTCGGGGTTTTGGCTCCCCGCGAGAATGTCCCCCTCGTCGCTGAAGACGATGCTGGCAAAGTCCGTGATCCCAGGGCTCACAGTGAGCATCTCCCGTTCCTCGTCCGTGTAGAGGTCCACGTCGCTTTGAACCTGCGGTCGGGGCCCGACCAAACTCATCTCGCCCACGAGGACGTTCCAGAGCTGGGTCAGCTCGTCGAGCTTGAACTTTCGAATGATCTTCCCAAGCGGGGTGATTCGGGCATCCCCCGCCGAGGTCGAGTTCACTCCCGAGCTGTCCGCGTTCACCACCATGCTGCGAAGCTTCACCATGGTGAACTGTCCACCGCCCTTGGAGACGCGAGGCGCGAAGTACAACGGGGACTTGCGGTCTTGAGCCCAGACCAACACCATGAAGATCAGGAGCACCGGGGAGAGGAGGGCGAGCCCGACCAAGGAGACGAGCACGTCCACGATCCGAATCATCGTCAGGATTATGGCCAAGCCCGGTGCGAGCGCCGACCCACCCTCGTCTAGGAGAGCAAAGCAGGATGGCAGACGAAGCTCAGTCCCTTTCATCGAGCGTGCCGGTCGTTGCCTATGGTCCGAAGGGAGTGATCGTGAAGGAGGCGGGCTCCGTTTCGGAAGTGATCGAACTGTTGGCGGATCACACCGTCACGTGGATCGATCTCTCCTTGGACACCAGTGCGGAGTGGCTCCCCCTGATCGGTCAGCAACTAGGGCTCCATATGCTCGGGATCGAGGATGCCTTGACGAGCAACCAAAGGGCCAAGCTCGAGGAGTTCAACGGGCACGTTCTGTTTCAGCTCAATGTCTATGAGCTGCGCTCCGATGGCAAGGACGAGCTCGAGAACTTCGCGTTCTTCCTGGGCGAGCGCTTCCTCCTCACGGTCCAGCCCACCCGCGAGGACAGTTGGGACGGTCTGAGGGCCAAGGTCCGCGACCCGCATGCCATGCTGCGCTCGCGCGGGCCCGATTATCTCGCCGCCATGCTCGTCCACAGCCTGGTGGACTGCCTGTACCCTGTAGTAGAAGACCTTTCCGACACGGCGAGCCGCCTTGAGGACACCTTGATCCAGGGGCCGAACCGGGTGGCTCTGGGACATATCCACGAAGTGCGCAACACCCTTGCCGACTTGCGACGGTGTACTTGGCCGAGCCGGGACGTGGTGCGCACACTGGCCTTCACCGAGACTGCCTACGTCGAGGAGCGCACGCGAAAGTACTTCCGAGACTCCCACGACCTCCTGGCCCTGATCATTGACATGTCGGAAGTGCTTCGCGAGCGTGTCGCGCACCTGAACGACCTTTACCTCACTGCGATGGCGTTCAAGCAGAACGAGGTCTTGAAGGTGCTTACGGTGGCAAGCGTGATCTTCATGCCCCTCACGTTTATCGTGGGAGTCTATGGGATGAACTTCAATACCGAAGTCTCGGGTTGGAACATGCCGGAACTGAACCATCCATATGGTTATGTCTGGGTTTGTGCGGTCATGCTGGCGATCAGCGCTGCGTTGCTCGGCTACTTCTGGAAGAAGGGCTGGCTGAAGGTGAACTAGGCGAGCGGCCCGTCTTGCGGCTTAGGGCATGACCCTCGACCCACCTAGCACCCCGTGTACAGCCGATTCGATTTGGGCAGAGTTGATCCCATAGATCTGGCGCAGGTACTCCTGGCTCCCAACCTCGCTGCTGAAGCCGCTGCGCAGTCCGATCCGCTGAAACCCTCGCGGCCACGCGCACGAGTCGGCGAGGACCTCGGCGACCGCCGAGCCCAGGCCGCCATCGAGGGTGTGCTCCTCCACGGTGACGATCCCCCCGGTCTCGCGCGCGCAAGCAAGGATGGACTCACGGTCTATGGGCTTGACCGTATGGTGGGAAACGACCCTGGCCTCGATACCCTCGCTCGAGAGCGACTCTGCGGCGGAAAGCACCTCGGACATCACCCCGCCGCAAGCAAGGAGCGCGACGTCGCTCCCTTCTCGCAGGATCCGTGCCTCGCCAATGCGGAAAGGTGTCTCATCCAACCGCATGGCGGGAGCGTGCGACTTGTCGAGGCGCAGGTAGGCGGTGCCGGGAGTGCGGATCAAGGCGCTCGTCGCCTCAGCCGCCTCCCAAAGATCACAGGGTGCTAGCACGGTGATCTCGGGAAGCGATCGCATAATCGCCAGGTCCTCGGTCGCGTGGTGACTGATCCCGAGTGCCCCATAGCTGAAGCCGCCTCCGATGCTCACCACCTTGACGTTCGCCCCGTGATAGCAGGCGTCGTTACGGATCATTTCGAGGCATCGAAGGATCGGAAAGTTCGCGATCGAGTAGGTGAAGACGACGCGCCCTTCCATGGCGAGCCCGGTCGCCAGCATCGTCATGTTCTGCTCCGCCACTCCTGCATTGAGGTACTGGCGAGGCAGTTCCGCCTCGAACTTGGTCAGCACTCCGAACCCGAGGTCCCCCGTGATCAACATCACGTTGCGATCGTGCCTGGCTTCCTCGAGGAGCCGTGTAACGAACGCGTCCCTCACGGGCGGGAGCCCTCCAGTTCGGCGATCGCCGCCTCATATTCCTCTCCTTGCGGGGTTCGATAGTGCCAGAGCACCGAGTTCTCCATGAAGCTGATCCCCTTGCCCTTCGTCGTGTGGGCGATCACCACGGTCGGCCTTCCGTTTCCGGCAGGGTGGAGTGCTTTCTCCAGGGCGGCGACATCGTGCCCGTCACACTCGCAGACGTTCCAGCCGAACGAGGTCCACTTCTCAGCGAAAGGTTCCAGACCGAGCGTCTCCGGGACGGGCTTGAGCGACTGAATCTTGTTGTAGTCCACGATTGCGACCAGGTTGTCGAGTCCGTGGTGGGCCGCGAAGAGGATCGCCTCCCAGTTCGAGCCCTCGTCGCACTCACCGTCGCTCATGAGAACGAAGACGCGCCAATCCTCGCTATCGAGTTTGGCGCTCAGGGCCATGCCCGCCCCCACGCCCAGGCCGTGCCCCAGGGAGCCCGTCGAAAGCTCGACTCCCGGAATGCCCTTGTGCGAGACGTGCCCGCTGAGCAGGCTCCCGTCCTGATAATGGGTCCGAAGCCACTCGATGGGGAAGAACCCGCACTCGGCAAGGGCGGCATAGACGCAGGCACCCGCATGGCCCTTGCTGAGAATGAAGCGGTCGCGGCCCGGCCATTCGGGCTCCTCGGGCCGAACCCGGAGCACGCGTGCATAGAGGGTCGCGACGATATCGGCCATGGAGAGGCCCGCCGCGACATGGCTGCTCTTGCCCAAGTGGGTCATCTCCACCACGTGGCGGCGAATCCGCCAAGCGAGGGAGGCTGGTTCAGTTGTCGTAGAACCCACGGATATGATCAATGACGTAGGCTACGTCGTCGTTCGTGACAAAGAGGTTCACCGGGAGCATGAGGCACCGCTGGAAGAACTCCTCGGTTCTCGGCAACGGGGAGCTCGGCAGTCCAAGAGCCTCATGCTGGTGGCAGGCCTTCCCACCCCACTGGATCAAGGTGCCGATGCCTTGTGCCCGCAGATGGCTCGCCAACTCGGTACGGCGATCGGCGCAGAGTTCATAGTTTTGATAGGTGTCAAAGTGGTCTGGGTCGGCACCCGGCGCGGGAGGCAGCTTGAGTTGGGGAAGGCCGCCGAGGCCTTCGTGATACATCGAGGCGATCTCGCGCCGCCGGGCGATGGTTTCGGGGTAGTGCTCGAACTGCGCGAGGAGCACTGCGGCTTGGAGATTGTCCAGGCGGCTATTGAGGCCCCATTGGACGACCTGGCCGGTGGCCTCGTCGCGCCCATGGTCTCGGTACAGCCTTGCTTGGTGGGCGAGGTCGTCGTCGTCGGTGACGATTGCGCCGCCATCCCCAAAGCAACCCAAGATCTTGGCCGGGTAGAAGCTGAAGGTTCCGATCGCCCCGAAGGTTCCGGCCGCCTTACCCTGGAACCGGGAGCCCAGGGCTTGCGCCGAATCCTCGACGATGACGAGGCCGTGACGGTCGCAAACCTCCTGGATTGCGTCGAACTTGCACGTCCGTCCGTTGAGGCTGACGGGCATCACCGCTTTCGTCTTGGGCGTGATGGCGGCCTCGATGGCGCTGGGATCAATAAGGCCGTCTTCACCCATGTCCACCGGGATCGGCCGCGCTCCCACCCAATGGATGCTGCTCGGCGAGGCCACAAAAGTGTGGGACGGGAAGATGACCTCGTCCCCCGGCCCGATACCGGCGACACGCAGGCCGATGATGAGCGCATCCGTGCAGTTCGCAACGCCGATCGCGTGTCGCACACCGAGGTAGTCGGCGAGGGCCGCCTCGAAGTCGCGAACCTCCTGTTGAAGGATGAACGCGCCTCGCGTGAGCACTCCCTTCATGGCTCGGTCGAACATCTCCGCCTGCCGGGTGTAGAACGCCTGATAGTCGAAGAACGGCACAGCGCGGGTAGCGACGGGTACTGGCATCTCGATCCTCGCAGAATACCGCCGTCGGGGTCAGGCGTCTCGGGTGATCTGGTACGTATAGACCCGACTTGCCGTGCCGTGGTGGACTTCCGTCTTCATCGCGAAAACGGCGCCTTTCGCCTCGTAGAAGCGCTGGGCGGAAACCTGACCTTCGCCGGTGACGATCCTGATCTCGCCGACCCCGCGCCGTGCGAACTCTGTGCAAAGCGTGTGGAAGAGGGCACCCCCGACGCCCTTGCCCTGCTGGTCGGAACGCACACAAAAGTTCAAGATCTCGGGCTCCGGCAGGCCGTCGTCCCGCTTACGACCGGGGTACAGCACGGTCTCCATGACCCGAGCGATCCTCCGGGGCGAGAGCAGCTTCGGAGCGAGGTTCAGGATCGCCGTGAGACCGCCCATCCGCGCATAGGACCGGTACACGCTTCCGGTATCGAGCGCGCCGACGATGAAGCCAAGGACCCTGCCCTCCTCCTCGGCCACGAAGGCAAAAGCCTCCTCCATCCCGGAAAGGTGGCGGTAGAGCCCCGTGAGAAACCGCTCGCCCAGGCTACTGAGGAACCCTTCGGAGATCGCTTCGCGATGGATCTCCGCCATTTGGTGGAAAACCAGGGCAGCCGAGTCTTTCCCGGCCCGTGCGACTTCCACGGTGGGGATGCTACCTCTCCCGAGGGGTGAAGCTCGATCCGCAGCCACAGCTCCGGGCCGCGTTCGGGTTGTCGAACTTGAGGCCGCCGCCAATGAGGTTGCCCGAGGCCCGTAGCACGCTTCCGGCGAGAAACTCCGACGACTTGGGGTCGCAAACGACTTTCACGCCCTCGAGCCAGAGGCAAAGATCCCCGTCGCGGTCACGGTCGTCGAGGGCGACGACGTATTCTAGCCCGGTACATCCACCACCCTTCACTCCGATGCGCACGAACTGGCCCGCCGAGCCCTTTCGTTCGAGCATCGAGCGCAAGATCGCCGCCGCGGCCGCTTCGATCTCGAGAGGGAAGTCAGCCACAGTGCCCCGCTTCCACCGGCACGCTGTCGTAAATCTCTACGGTGCTCGTTCTGGCGCCAGGGAGCAAGTCCGCAAGGGTCAGCGGGGTGAGGACAGCGTCCACGGCCCCTTGGATCGTGGCCCACAAGACCCGAATCGTACACTCCGAGCCGTGTACGCAGTCCTCGACGTTTCGGCTGAAATGGTCGCAATGGCCGTCCGTGTACAGCCTGCCGCCCAGGTCCGAGAGGACGGGCGCGATCCTGATCTCGCCCGGTTCGAGGGCAAGTTGGTATCCACCGGCCTGACCCCGAAGGCTGGTCACGACCCCCGCCCGGCGAAGTATGCCCATGAGCTTGGCCACGTGAGAGGTGCTCAGACCTTCGATCTCCCCGATCTCGGGAATGGTCATGGAGGCGCCTCGACCCTTGCTCGCGAGGGTGATGAGGCACCGGAGGCCATATTCCTCTTGGGCACTGAGCTTCATCGCTTCCTTGGACCACTCTCTGCGGCGTGCATCGTCGGGGACTCCGGCTTCAAAGCAGGCCCAACTCCAGTCGGATATGGTCGGGGATGCGGTCAATCGTGAAGGGAGGCTCCCAAACCAGTTCCACTCTCGCCTCCTTGACGCCGGGGGCTTTGCTCGCGGCGTCCTGCACCTCGCCTGGGAGGATGCCTGCAACCGGGCAGGCGGGGCTCGTCAGGGTCATCTTGATGTCCACTGAGCCATCCGCCTGGACTTCGACGCCGTAAATGAGGCCGAGGTCGAAGACGTTGACGGGAATCTCCGGGTCGTACACGGTGCGAATCTGCTCGATCACCTCGTTCTCGATCAAGGAACGTCGGATCGGGTCGAGCGGCGCGGTCGGTGCAATCTCGGTGACTCGCTCAGGCATGGATCTCCACCATAGTTTACGACAAAGTGCAGTTTCGCGTCTCGGAGTAGGGGGCCCGGTCTCCAGTCCGAGCACCGGCCCGCCGAGGATTTAGAGCAAGGCTGGCATCAGATCAGCCCGCGTCGTAACTGACGACAAGCCAGAAGCGAGAAAGGGTTTGGTGCCTCGATGAGGCACCACTTTTTTTGTGCCGCCATAATTGCCCCATGCTTCTCGAGGGCAAGAAAGGACTCGTTCTGAACGTCACGAACGACAAGAGCATCGGCTGGTCGGTGGCTAGGGTGCTGCACGAAATGGGGGCGATGGTCGGGGTCGGTGCCCAAAACGCGCGAATGCGGGAACGGGTGGACGCCTTGGTCGCCGATTTTCCACGGATGCGTTCCCACGCCGTGGACTTCGCCCAAGACGACGAGATCGCAGCCCTGGCGGCCGAGGCCAAGGGGATCTATGGGGAAGTTGACTTCCTGGTCCACAGTGCCGCCTTCGCTTCCAAGGAGTCTCTGTCGAACCCGTTCGTCCAGACTTCGCGCGAGGACTTCGGCCTCGCCCTCGATGTCTCCGCCTTTTCGCTCGTGGCTCTCTGCCGCCATATGGAGCCTGTGATCGCAGATGGCGGGAGCGTAGTGGCGATGTCCTATTTGGGCAGTACGCGCGCGGTGGTGGGCTACAACGTCATGGGGGTTGCCAAGGCGGCACTGGAGGCTTGCGTCCGATATCTCGCGTGCGACCTTGGCCACAGAGGTATCCGCGTGAACACCGTGAGCCCTGGCCCGATCAATACGGTCTCGGCACGAGGCGTCGGTGGCCTGATCGAGATGATTGACTACGTCCATCAGAAGGCACCGCTCAAGGGCACGTTCGGCCAAGCGGAAGTGGCCGCAACGACCGCTTATCTGGTGAGCAACCTGAGCAAGGGGGTCTCCGGTCAGGTGATCTTCGTGGACAACGGCTATAACATCGCCGCGATGTGAACCCGTTTGGTAGACCGCGTCCTCTCCGTCCCTAACTGGTCCTTTGCACGCCAATCCTCCCTCGTGCGCGAAGCGGCTGAGGTTCTGGGCGCATTTGACGTCCAAGTTCACTTTTGCGCAGGCGACCTCGACCACAACCGGACCGTGACCGCGTTCTCCGGTGACCCGGCGAGTGTCCAAGCCGCACTCATGGCCCTCGCCCGTGCCGTCCTCGATTCGGTGGACCTCACCCGCCACACCGGGGTACACCCCAGGATCGGTGGCTTGGACGTCTGCCCCTTCGTCCCGCTGGGTCCCGTGAAGGACGAGGCTTCCCTCAAGGCGTGGATCGAGCAGGGCGCGGCCATGTTTGCCGAGGAGTTCGGCGTGCCGGTGTTCCTCTATGAGCGGAGCGAGCGCGGTCGGCACGAGGCGGCCCTCCCGGAACTCCGTCGAGGTGGGTTTGGAGGGTTGCTCACCCGTGCCCTGGACCCGGACTTCGGGCCGGTCGTCGCCCACCCTCGGCTGGGAGCGACGGTGTGGGGATGGCGCGATTTCCTGGTCGCGATGAACGTCAACCTGGGGAGCGACGATCTTGCGATATCGAGGCAGATCGCTCAGCGAATCCGTAACATGCGGGCGGAAGGGGATGAGAGGATGATCGGAGTGCGCGCCCTCGGCCTACCGTTGCTCTCACGGGGCCAAACGCAGGTCAGCTTGAACGTCACGATGCCAGACAGTACTCCCCTCGATCCGATCCTCAAGTTTGTGGCGGACCAGGCGTCCTTGGCCCGCATCCACCGGGCTCAGTTCGAACTGATCGGTGTCATTCGGGATCGAGACCTCCCCGGCGCACAGACCTTGCCCCACGAGCCCGAGCAAGTGATCTCGATCCAGGAGGGCGGATGACGTTCGACCTCGGAATCCTCGGTGGGGGCCAGTTGGCTCGAATGAGTGCACTGGCGGCACATCGGATGGGTGCCCGGTGCCTCGCGCTCGATCCGGCTGCAGAATGTCCCGCCAGTGACGTTTGCTCGACGATTCCAGGAAGCCTCGATGACCCGGTCGCGTTGGCGGAAGTGGTCCGTCAGTGCGATGTCGTGACCCTCGAGAACGAGTTTGTTCCCGCTGGGGCCTTGCAAGCGGCGATCCGGGCGGCGGGTCGCGATGAGACGTGCGTTGTTCCGGGATGCGAGCCGCTCGCGACGGTGCAGGACAAGCTACTCCAGCGTCAGGCCCTCGCTCGGCACGGGGTGCCCCAGCCTGCGTTCTGTCCTGTCCAATCGCCCGAGGACCTGGACTCGCTGGCCGGCATCTTGGGTGAAGAACTGGTGTTGAAGAGGCGTTTTGGGGGCTATGACGGAAATGGCACAGCGTTCCTGCGCCGAGGCGAGAACTTCGATGACGCCAAATCGCTGGTAGCGAGGTGGCTCCCGCAGGGCGGGGTTCTCGCTGAAGCGCTCGTGCCCTTCCAGCGCGAGCTCGCTGTGATGGTGGCGGTCGGATCGAGTGGCAGTGCCACGTTCCCAACGGTCGAGACGCTCCAGACCCTTCGAGCCTGCGACCTCGTTTGGACGATCCCTGCCTACCCCCAGGCCTTGCAATTGGCGAGGGCGGCGGTCGGTGCAGTAGCCTTGACCGGGTTGGCGGGGGTGGAACTTTTCGAGACCCCTTCCGGCGAAATCTTAGTGAACGAGATCGCGCCGCGGCCGCACAACACGGGACATTTCACCCTCGATTGGGGCGGGCCGAGCCAGTTCGAGGCGCACGTTCGCTCTGTCTTGGGTCTCTCCTTGCCCGAGTTCTGCGGCGGCGAGGCGGCGATGGCGAACCTCCTCGGGATCGAGGGCGCAAGGGATTGGCGACTCGGGAGAAGGGCAGCCTTGGAGGGTGATCCGGGAGTCTTCTTCCACTGGTACGGCAAGCGGGAGATGAGGCCCGGCCGGAAGCTCGGGCACATCAATGCGGCGGGGCCAGACGCCCGGCGACGGGCCGAAGACGCGCGGGCCCGATTCCTTGCCGCGTGGTGCCGCTAGCCGCTCGCGGCGAAGACCCGGATCTCGGCGATCACGACGGTCTGCGTGCCCGTGTTCGTGATCCGGAGTCGCCGCGCGGAAGTTGTGCTCGCGGTGTAGACCGCCTTGGCAAAGCCTGACTCGACCAGTGCCCGGCGATCCCCCGCCCCATCCCGGATCCACGGCGATCCAGCGGAGGCCCCGGTCTGGAAGGTTTCCGCTGAGAAGCTCAACCACGCCGAATCCTTGGTCACGAGCTCAATAC